>Ga0075012_10003392_pt1 | contig 15225 bp, 10 predicted proteins | sample All_14_2_FD_71474 | JGI IMG/M metagenome (GOLD analysis project Ga0075012, IMG submission 71474) | Freshwater microbial communities in response to fracking from Pennsylvania, USA - Allegheny Zone_MetaG_DW_15 | ecosystem: Environmental > Aquatic > Deep subsurface > Groundwater > Drilled... | reverse complement strand
GTTTTCTTTCGTGAAAAGCTTAAAAAAGCTATTTACAGTATGGATATTAACATACCTGTACTGGAAGAACTATCCTATGAAAGTGGAAAGCTTGCTTTCTCAAACCACAATCCCGACTTGGTTATACTCGAAATTGAACTACAGGGTGAAAGCGGGATAAAACTGCTTCAAGAGATAAAATCATCTTCTTTTGCCTGCATAGTTATCGTATTTACCAACTATTCTTCCGAAGAGTTTAAAGCAAACTGCCTTGCGAATGGAGCCGACTATTTCTTCGATAAATGCAAAAATTATGGAGAATTGCTCGAATTAATCAGGAACCAGGTAAAACAGCTTGAAATACAATAGATCTTTTAAAATAACGCAAAACAACTCATCATGTCAGATAAAAGAGGAATTAAACCCATTGCCCCCGAAACGTTTTTCCCGAATCGCTTCGAAGGAAAAGTCATGCTGATTACAGGAGCTGCATTTGGCAGTATAGGTGGTTGCACTGCCATGAGGGCTGCCAGGGAAGGCGCAAAAGTTATGTGTGTCGATATCAAGGAAGCTGAGCTTAATCAGACAGTTGCCGAAATAAATAAGATTGGTGGCGAAGCTACTGCACTTGTTGCTGATATCCGCAAACCTGAACTTGCTGATAAAGCAGTGCATGAAACTGTCAGTAAATATGGCAAACTCGACCTTGTTTTAAATGCAGCAGGTGTAATGGATGGCAATGATCCTTCGAAGCCGCAGGACTTTGAAAACACACTTCATTTATTGCCCGCGTCCATTCACAATGCTACCGACGAATACTGGCATAATGTAATGAATGTCAATATCAACGGTATGTTTTACTGTATGCGCAGTCAACTGAAGCAAATGTTAAAACAGAACTCCGGAGGTGCCATTGTAAATATTGGTTCTATTGCTGGTATTATTGGTTTACCTGGAAATTCAGCCTATTCAGCCAGTAAACACGCGGTAACCGGTTTGACAAGAAATGCTGCCATCGATTATGCGCCGCATGGCATCAGGATAAATTCGGTGAACATGGCACAAACCGATACGCCAATGGTTTTCAGGGCATATGAATTTGTAAAATGGGCCATGGAGCAGGGAATGGGATCAGGAATGGCGGGATTAAAAAGCCAGAGCCTGCTTTCGGCTAACGAGCCTTCCGGTCGCGGTTCAACCCCATGGGAACAGGCGGCTATTATTTTGTTCCTGTTGTCGGACGATGCAAGCAACATTACCGGGGCAACTTATGCCACCGATGGCGGATGGACTACTTATTAGGCCGCAAATAACTTTAAAACAACCAAAATGAAACTAACCACATTTATCTTATGTGTATTTTTTTTATACACAGTCAATCTGTTTGCCCAGGTAGCTGATTCGACCAAAATTAAAGAACTTGAAAAAATCAGGACTCAATCCGGCGTTGACCCTACGCGTGTTAATTCCAAGGCTAGCTATTCATTTCTGATTTATGATCCGCAGCTCAGTCCTGGTCAGATAAATAACCGGGTTACCGTGAACCTTGGAGTTAAACGCTGGAGTTTCACCGCTAAATCTGACATCATTTCAAAACTATCCACTGAGCCGGGTAGTGGCTTCTCTTCTGCAGCAGGCGATATCAGGTTTTCTGTCTTGAATGCATTTTTTGTTAAAGGGAAAAACGCGCTTGCCGGTTCGGCCGAATTATCCATGCCAACCGGTAAACCCGGTTACGGTTCACAATATCTATCCTTAACACCCAGCATCACTTACGCCTACACTATAAACCCATCACTCTTTTTTGCTATTCAGCCACAATACACTTTCCAGTTGATGAAGGATCCGTCATATCCTAACCTCAGTGTGCTTACAATAAGGGCTTTTCTGGCAAAATTTACTAAAACAGGGTATTTCTTTGTTTTTGAACCCCGGCCGATATTCGACTTCGGGAACGATAACTTTGATTTCATTGTTTCGCCGATAATGGGAAAAGCACTGGGTGCCGGGTTTAACCTGATTTACCTTATGGAAATACCAACAAAACAAGCAACACTCGACAGCAAGGGGATTTTGTACCAGTTTGGAATCAATAAAAGCTTTTAAATGAACGCCTGATAAAAGTAGTGTTAAATGGCAACAGGTGTGTAAAAATAACTGTTGCCATTCTTTTTGTGAAATAGCCCCGTTAGCGCAACTTTGTTACTTAGTGCAGTAATCTCATCATAGGCTGATACTCCGTGCCTAAAAATACCTTTCATTTTATTCACTTACAAGTATATCCAATAACCCTTTACTTCAATAAGCCTTTACTTCAGGCTTAATCAATTGCGCTGCTGTAAACATAATCGTCGGCACGAAAAACCAATCCTTAAACTCACTAAAATCAAAAAGCTTTATAATCCTGAGATTATAAAGCTTTTTTGGTTGGTACCCCGGGCCGGAATCGAACCGGCACGAACAGAGTTCATCGGTTTTTGAGACCGACGCGTCTACCAATTCCGCCACCGGGGCAAATTGGAGTGCAAAGGTAATTATTTTTGTCACTCCGCATTGTATGATAAAAGTTTTTTTAAAAGTATTATATTTTGGAGTCTGAACCCTTGAATGAACGCCTTGCATTGCACCGTCACTGCGAGGAACGAAGCAGGAACGCGAAGCATTGAACCTTGAACGCGCAGCATTGAACACGCCAACTCTTCCAACTCTTCAAACTCTTCAAACCCTTCCAACCCTTCAAACTTATTTTATCATTTGCAGGAAATTCACTTCCTTTTCAGTGAGGAACCGCCAGCGGCCGCGTGGTAAGTCTTTTTTGGTTAGGCCGGCAAAAACCATACGGTCGAGTTTTACAACTTCGTAACCCAGGGCTTCGAAAATGCGTCGGACAATACGGTTTTTACCCGAATGGAGCTCAACACCTATTTCTTTTTTGCTTTTGCCGCTTTCGTCGTAGGAAATGGCATCAACCATGGCCATACCATCTTCCAGTTCTATGCCGTCACCAATTTTAAGCATATCGGTTTTGGTAAGGGCTTTATCAAGTTCCACATGGTAAACCTTGCGGACTTTATGGCTGGGATGTGTGAGTTTTTTAGCCATTTCGCCATCGTTGGTAAACAGCAGCAGTCCGCTGGTGTTGCGGTCGAGGCGGCCAACCGGGTAAATGCGTTCTTTACCTGCATCGGCAACCAATGCCATTACTGTGTTACGGTCGTATGGATCGTCAGTTGTTGTAATATATCCTTTGGGTTTATTGAGCAGCACATACACATGTTTTTCCCTGCGCACGGTATCGCTGCCATATTGTACTTTATCCGAAGGCAAAATTTTTGTTCCCAGTTCAGTAACAGTAACACCGTTTACCATAACGGCTCCGGCAAGTATCAGTTCATCTGCTTCGCGGCGTGAGCATATTCCGGAATTGGAAAGATATTTATTCAGGCGAATACTTCCGTCCGGACTTGGAGGGCCGGGTTTGCTGCCGGGATAATTCTTCGCGGCAGGCTTGCGATCGCTGCGTTTGTAATCACTGCCTTTATCGTAAGAGCGGCGAGGTCTGTCGCTGTCGCTGCTTCTTTCATTTGAACGGCGGGCAGGCCTGTCTCCTTCATTGCTTCTGTCGAATGAACGACGAGCTGGTCTTTCGCCATCGCCGCTTTTGTCAAACGAGCGGCGTGCCGGTCTTTCACCATCTCCGCTGTTGTCGAATGAACGACGTGCCGGTCTTTCACCATCGCCGCTTCTGTCGAATGACCGACGAGCTGGTCTTTCACCATCGCCGCTTCTGTCGAATGAACGACGAGCTGGTCTTTCGCCATCACCGCTTTTGTCGAATGAACGGCGTGCTGGTCTTTCACTTTCGCTGCTATTATCAAAAGAGCGACGTGCTGGTCTTTCGCCTTCATTGCTTCTGTCGAATGACCGACGAGCTGGTCTTTCGCCATCATTGCTTCTGTCAAATGAACGACGCGCTGGTCTTTCACCATCGCCGCTTCGGTCGAACGGACGACGTGCTGGTCTTTCACCGTCACCGCTTTTATCGAAAGAGCGGCGTGCCGGTCTTTCACCATCACCGCTTCGGTCGAACGGACGACGTGCTGGTCTTTCACCATCACCGCTTTTATCGAATGAGCGGCGTGCCGGTCTTTCACCATCGCCGCTTTTGTCGAACGGACGACGTGCTGGTCTTTCACCATCACCGCTTTTGTCGAATGAGCGGCGTGCCGGTCTTTCCCCTTCATTGCTTCTGTCGAATGAACGACGATCTGGCCTTTCACCATCATTGCTTCTGTCGAATGACCGACGTTCTGGTCTTTCGCCTTCGTTACTTTTGCCATAGGTACGGCGTGGAGTGCCTTCACGGCCTTCGCTGTTTCCATAACTACGTGGAGGGCGGCTCTCGCTGCGCTCGGAAGTCCCAAATGCACGGCGCGGGCGGCTTTCGCCATCTCCGCCATTGTCGGATGATCGGCGCGGACGCTCGTCATTTCCTGTGCTTCTGCTGAAACTTCTGCCTGTTGATGAAGGTCTGCCACTACCTGTGGATGAGCTTCTCTTCGGCCGGGAATCACTATTCTTCGGGGCTCCCTTTCCCGGCCTGCTGTTGCGTTGCATAAAATTCTGATTTTTGCAAAGATATGAATTTTTACGCAGCAAAGTATAAAACCTGCATCGGAGGGGCTGCAAATGAGTTTATAATCTGCACATTACGTGATATTTGTATTATTTGTGATACTTCTGGCCGCAACATCAGCACAGTTGTAAAATATCTATTTTAACTTTTATATGGTTTTTAGTCAAATATTTACTATATTTGTGAATGAACTTTATGTTTCTTAAACAGACAAGGAGGGCATATGAAACTCATGAAAGAACGGATTATCACTGTAGGGCAATTCGCCTGGTCAAGAGCCCTGCTGCTTCAGATCATACTGCAGGACAGCGGCATCGATTGTTTCCTGGTTCCTAAAGATACAGTGCTCTCCCACGGACATGTCGATATCCGGGTGAAACAAAAGGACGTGGAAAATGCATTGAAGATAATCGCACTTTCATCACACGATACCGGAAAAGCAAAAGAGCAAGCCATTCGCAAAATGCAGATTATCAGGCGCATATTGGTACCTGTCGATTTTTCGGAATTTTCGTTTAACGCCTGCCGGTTTGCAGTTACGCTGGCAGCCAAATACAAAGCCGAAGTTAAACTGGTGCATGTTTTCTATAACCCGGCCATCGATGTGTCGCCTTATGCCGATCATTATTCGTACCAGATCAAATTGGTTGAAAGCCTGCGCGAGATTGAAAAAAGTGCCCGCGAAAATATGCTTAAGCTTGAGCACAAACTCAAAATATGGACTATTAAGGAAAATCTTGCCAATATTCGTGTAACATCAAAGCTGATAAATGGTTTCAGTACCGACGAAATACTTGAGTATTGCAACAAATACAGGCCAGCCTTTATTATTATGGGTACCCGTGGACTTACCCGCGACAACTACAAAGCATTTGGCAGGGTGGTGAGTAAAGTGATCGAAAATGCGACCGTACCTGTTTTGGCTCTTCCCGCAGGAACTGTAAATACAATAGGTGATATAAAATCAGTTTTGTATGCCACCGATTTTGATCCTTCCGATTATTCAGCTCTTAACAGGTTGATAAATATGCTGGGTCCGTTTAATATAAAGATTCATTGTGTACATATTTGCCTGGTTGAGAAAAAGCCCTGGGATTCAGTTAAACTTGACGAATTGAAATCGCATCTGCTTCATGAATACAAGGATGTCGATATCAGTTTTAATAATATTATCAGTGATAATCTCGTTACAGGTCTCGAAACCTACATCCGCGATAATAAAATTGATGCTCTGGCTGTTACAACTCACAAACGCAACCTTCTCGAAAAAATATTTATACCAAGCGTTTCGAGGAAAATATACAGCGAAACGGGCAAGCCTTTGTTGCTGTTTCAGGCAAAACCTGAATAGCAATGTATTGTTAAATTGTGTAGACTCATTCCTGAAAAGTGATTTCTGCTGAGTACAAGTTTGTTTTCCGGTAAACGGGGAATTGATTTTTTCCACATCTGATATTTTAAACTCCCGGCAGGATAAAACATTCTATTGGTATTTTTATTACTTATAATTAGCTGATCAACAGGTAAATATAGATGTAATTTTCTGTCAGATTTTTAAAATAGCCTGTTCAGGATTCCGGTTGTACAGGTGCTTTCAGAAACACAATTCAGGGATTAAATCAATTGGAATAAAAATAAAAAACCGGTTGAGTGGATTTGCACATATTCATCATATCTATATCGCAAAATATTTATCTTCGCATCCTGCAACTAAACTGCAAATGCATTTGTTATTAACCAATCAAAACAACATTTTTCCTTACTAAATACTGATCAGATGAAGTTACGTTTACTAACGTTGGGCATTTTTTGCCTGTTGTTTTCCGGCTTGTTGCAAGCACAGAAGAAACAATATGAATTTAAGAAAGATACTGTAAAATTTACCCGCGAAATGCTTCCGGCTAAATATACTATCGATACCCGTATTGATAATATGGGTTACTGGAAACGTATGGCCCAGGCTGGCATTGTTCCGGTAGCGCCTGATGCTCCGGCTCCGGCTCCGGTTTATAAAACAAGTAAAGTTACAGCCAGAGGATTCGCTATTGGGAATTCCCCTGATGTTCCGGTTACTACTACCAATACCACACAAAGCGAGAACTCAGTTTTTATTGATCCTTCCAGCGCTGCTGTGGTTGTTAACTCAAATAATTCGACCAATTATCCGGCTACAGGAACCGTTTATGGTGCCGATGCACTAACCTCTTCGGATAGCGCAAATACCTGGGGTGGAACTACACAAGGCCCCACCGGAAACAACAGCGGCGACCCGGCAGTTGTTATTAACCATAGTGGACGATGGTTTATCGGTTACATTAACAGTGGCAGTGGACAAAGTGTTGCATACAGCGATAACCAGGGCGGAACCTGGACTTCGAAAATTGTCGCTAATGCGCCTTCAGGTTTCAATAATATGCTCGATAAAAACCATATGTGGATTGATAACAGTCTTTCGAGCCCTTATAACGGAAATCTGTATAATGCATGGACTACTTTTGGTGGTACCAGTGATGGTGAAATTGGAGTTTCGAGGAGTGATGATGCCGGATTAACATGGAAGCCGGTTGTGCATGTGAGTTCGGCAGCTAATGCCGGTAGCCATAATCAGGGTGTGAATATAAAAACAGGTCCGAATGGTGAGGTGTATGTTGTTTGGGCCATTTACGACAGCTGGCCTTCGGATGAAAAAGCGATGGCAATTGCCCGTTCGTTCGATGGCGGACAAACCTGGTTGCCTGCAACACGTATTATTGATAATTTAAGAGGAATCAGAAATCATGCTGTTACACAAAACATGCGTGTAAATTCATTTCCGAGTGTGGCTGTTGATATCAGCAATGGTGAAAACCGCGGGAATATATACGTTGTATGGACAAATGTTAATACTCCCGGAGTAAATACCGGGCAAGGTGTTGAAATCTACCTTATTAAATCGTCGGATCAGGGAGTAACCTGGTCAACCCCGGTTAAAGTTAATACCGATCCTTTGGGAACCAATAAACAACATTACCTGCCCTGGATTACCTGCGACCCGGCAAACGGAAATATTGCTGTAATTTTTTATGATAACCGCAATGTGTCTTCTTCACAGGCTGAAGCATGGTGTTCCGTGTCAGTGGATGCCGGTGAAACATTTACCGATTTTGCTGTTAGCGATGTTGCTTTTACACCAACTCCAATTCCTAATCTGGCCGACGGATACATGGGCGACTATCTTGCTATTGCAGCTCAGGACGGGGTAGTTTACCCCTGCTGGACTGATACACGCACCGGGTATGCTATGACTTATGTTTCGCCATTCCTTCTTACTCCGGCCATGAACCAGGCTTACATCGCTTACCAGGATCATGATCTGAATGATTATTTGGCAGGTAACAACAATGGGACTCCTGATTTTGGTGAGAATCTGCTTCTGACTCTTGATGTTAAAAATATTGGGGATAAACCCGATACTGCTGTAATGGTAACATTAAGCTGCGATTCGCCATTAGTTACAATGACCGACAGCACTGAGTTTTATGGCAATTTCGAAATCGGGGAAATAAAAAGCGTCATTGATGGTTTTGCATTTCATATTTCGGATTCAGTGGCTAACGGCACTGAACTTGTGTTCAATGTGAAATCGGTTAATAATATCGATAGCGTGAACTATAGTTTCTTTACTATAACTGCATTTGCCCCTGAGCTTACAATCAGCAATATCAATATCAGCGATCCGCTTGGTAATAATAACCAGGTGCTCGATCCGGGCGAAACTGCCGAAATAACTATACAATATGTAAACAACAGTTTATTTGATGCCACGCATCCGGTAAGTCACCTGCAATGCGCACAATCCTTTGTAACTATAGGAAATTCGGTGGTTAGTATTCCTGCCATTGCACAAGGCCAGACGGGAAGTGCAACCTTTGAAGTAGCAGTTGCCAGTGTTCCTTTCGGATCGGCGGCACAGTTTACCAATAAAATTGATTATTCGTACCAGAGCTCACAGAAATCATTTCTTGAAACCATCGGACTTATTGTTGAAGACTGGGAAACTGTTGGGTTTACAAAATTCCCATGGTCGTTCAGCGGAAACAACGACTGGGAAATTGATAATGCCACATATTTTGAAGGAGCTTACTCAGCACGATCAAAGTCAATTGCACACAACCAAAGCGCTTCACTAAATATTACATACAAGGTTCTGTACGATGATACAATTTCATTCTACCGAAAAGTTTCCTCTGAACTGTTCCACGATGTACTGAGTTTTTATATCGATAATGTTAAAGTTGGTCAATGGTCGGGAAACCAAAACTGGAAACGCAGTGCCTACCCGGTTACTGCAGGCGAACATACGTTCCGCTGGGAATATTCGAAAGATGCTGCTAATGTAGCCGGACAGGATGCTGCCTGGGTCGATTTTATTGTATTTCCACCCGAAACAAAAACCATGGTATTTGCGGGGAACAATACAAATTCTTGTGAGAGCCAATCGGTTCAGATGAACGCCACAGCTACCAATTATCAGTCTTTACTCTGGACAACATCGGGAACCGGGACATTCAATAACTCCAGTATTCTCAATCCAATTTACACCCCAAGTGCCTCTGATGTTGCGGCCGGAAGCGTTATTCTTACGTTAACGGTTACAGGATTATCCTACAAAGAAACTTCCCAGAGCAGCTTTGTTCTCACGTTCAATAAAAACGCAACTGTATTTGCCGGTTCAAATGCATCGGTTTGCGAAGGTTCATCGGTTAGCCTGAATGAAACATCTGCTTCGTTTTATTCTACTTTAATATGGAATACATCAGGTGATGGAGTATTCAATGATCCGGCTTCTCTTACACCCCAATATACTCCGGGTAGTGCCGATTTAGCTGCTGGCTCAGTTATGCTCAGCCTTACCGCGGTTACCGGCAACGCATGTCCTCCGGCAGTTGATACACTTATGCTTGCTGTTAACAAGCGCCCGCAGGCTGCACTTACGCTGGCAACAGAAATCTGCCGCGGTGACAGCACTCAGCTTGGTTTCAACCTCACTGGCACAGCCCCGTTTACTGTAGTGTTTGATAATGGCGAAACATTTACTGTTCCAGCCAACGAATGGCAGGAATGGGTAAGCCCGGCGGCAAATATGAATTATACCATTCAGAGTTTAACGGATGCTAACGGATGTTCAAACACAACTCCGGTTACGACTGCTATCCTTGTGAAACCTTCGCCGGTTGTGAATATGGCTGCTGATACTATTTTATGCGGCAACCTTACGTTAAACCTAAGTGCCAATGCCGAAGGAGCAGTTTCCTACCTCTGGACTCCGGGCAACGCCACAACCCCAACTATCAGTATTGATACTACCGGGACCGGACTGAGCACCCGCATTTATACCGTTGTTGCAAAAGGAGCTAACGGATGCACAACTACCGCGAAAAGTACAGTTAGTTTTAAAAACTGTACAGGAATTGACGAAATGGTTGGCAATGTAATGTTTTCGCTTTATCCGAACCCTAACAACGGACAATTCGCCATCGAATTTAAGAGTGGTAGCCGCGAAGAGGTGAATATGAAAGTTGTAAACGCGTCAGGAGCAACCGTATTTGCGCTTAATTCAATTGCTATAAATGGCAACACGACCAGGGAATTCGACTTACGAAACCTTGCCCGCGGCACTTATATGCTGGTACTCGAAAGCAATAAAATTCAGATTTCGAGGCAATTGCTTATTGCAAAGTAGATCAAACATAAAAGTAAATCAAACATAAAAAGAGGCTATCTCCGATCCAGGGGTAGCCTCTTTTATATTGTATAAAAAATTTATGTCAGATTATTATTCACTATTCGTTATTCACTATTCACTCTTCCCTTTTCACATTCTTGCCATAAACGCATCTTTGATATGGTTCAGCTCTACTTTGCCGCCTCCGAGTAAAATCCCGATTACATCGAAACGGGTTTCACCTTTGAAATCAGCAAATTGAATATATGCATCAGCTGTTTTTACGATGGCTTTCATTTTTGCCGGTTTCACTTCCATTTCCGGTTCACCGAAATGATCGGTAGTACGGGTTTTTACTTCAACAATTACAAGCCATTCGCCATCGCGGGCAATTATATCCAGCTCATCGTGGCCAAAGCGCCAGTTCCGCTGCAGAATCTGGTAACCGATGCGGCGGAGGTGTTTTTCGGCCAGCTCTTCGCCGATTTTTCCGAGTTCGTTGTGATCAGCCATGGGAAAGAAGGGTTTGAAGGGTTTGGGGTTCAATGGTTCAATGCTGCGCGTTCAAAAGTTCAATCATACGCGTTCAAGGGTTTGAAGAGTTTCGGGTTTGAAGGGTTGGAAGGGTTTGAAGGGTTGGAAGGGTTTGAAGGGTTTGAAGAGTTTAGCTTCGCTGAGCTCGCTGCGCTCGGTTCTGGTTTCAAGGGTTCAAAGTCCAAGGGTTCAATTGCCTGCGGCGTTCAAAAGTTCAATTTCACGCGTTCAAGAGTTTGAAGAGTTTCAAGTTGTTCAAAGTTCAATTCAGTGTTCATTCATTATTGAGGCCACTCCGAAAAGTCTTTTTTCAACAAAAAGACACAAGACTCTGATTGTTATGAAATTTATAGTACTGATTAACAATGCTCTGTGTATCTCTGTGCTCTCTGTGCCTCCGTGGTTTTCTTTTTTATAGGGTTGTCGGAGCAGACTCATTATTCGATATTCAAATTCCAGGTTCAAGAGTTCTATCACTTTAAAAACAACCTAATGAGGTATAAAATGATATAAATAAACACAAAGAATCCCAAAAAGAAAAGTGCAGGTTTGAGGATTTTGCGAAGCATTTTACTGGCTTTTACTGTTTCGCCGGTTGGTGAAAACTGTACTGAAACGCTTTCGGAATCAATGTTTAACTCTACTTCCCGTCCCATAATCAATGCACGGTTATCAGCCATATGTCCGGCAGGGAAATTGAAACATACCGGTATTCCTGCTTCAGCGGCATATTCCGAAATGATTTGTTCTGTCTGTTTGCCGAAAGGTACTGTGTTATCATTCATTTTAGTTAATCCGCCGACAATTATTGCTTTCAGACCTTTAAGCTTTCCGCTCCGTTTCAGGTTCATCATCATCCGGTCAATATGATATAAATATTCATCCAGATCTTCAATAAAGAGGATCTTCCCTTCAGTGGCTATATCCGAAGGCGTTCCGGGAAGCGAATATAAGATAGAAAGATTACCTCCGGTGAGCACTCCTGAAGCATTGCCGTGTTTATTGAGTAGTTGCGGACTAACTGAATACTGAAGTATTTCGCCAAAGAGCGCTTTGCGTAACGTTTCGATGGCAGTATCCGAACCTTCCTCTGCAAAATTGATAGGCATTATGGCATGAAGCGTTTCAATGCCAAACTGGGTATGAATATGCGAATGAAGCACGGTAACATCGCTGTATCCGACAATCCACTTGGGATGTTGCTCGAAAACGCCGAAATTGATCTTGTCGATAATCCGAACTGTTCCGTATCCGCCACGCGCGCAAACAATGGCTTTAATGTCCTTATCATCAAGCATCATCTGCAAATCGGCTGCGCGTTCTTCGTCAGTGCCCGAATACTGGTTGTACTGGCCAAACAAATGCGGACCCGTAACTACCTGCAATCCCCATGATCGAAAAATACTGAATGCAGCTTCCATTTCGGAAGGAGAAACTTTTCGGGCGGTTGAAATAATGGCAATTTTATTGCCGGCTTTCAGGTAGGGAGGAGTGATCATAGATAGAGATTTCACATCAAAAGTAATGAATCTGTAGGATATCTGTTTTCTTCGTGAAGAAAAGAAAACCACAGAGGCACTGAGTTCATGGAGGAACACGGAGGAGTTTATGATTTACGATTTGGGATTTACGAGGTACGATTTTGATTTTTTAAACCATGGAGGCACGGAGTTCATGGAGGAACACGGAGGAGTTTATGATTTACGATTTAGGATTTATGAGGTACGATATGGGGATTTTGAATTTTAAACTACTAAGGCACTAAGGTCACAAAGGAACACTAAGGATTTAAAAAATAATAAATCCTCTCTTCTCTTAGATCGCTGTAAAGTCCTTGGAATTTGGGTTTTGGAATTTGGTTTTTGGCACTTTCCACTCCCTAAACCCTAACCCCCAACCCCTGAATCCTTATTAAAAAAGTCAATTCTCTCAAACCTTTCCCATTTCATAAGCTAATCAGTATCTTTGCAAACTATTTTACCAGGAGGAAAACTATGACTGATTCCAGCACAAAAACGTTTAAACGCTATACCGTTACTTCAGCTTTGCCATACGCTAACGGCCCTATCCATATCGGACACCTTGCCGGTGTGTATATTCCGGCTGATATTTACGTTCGCTATCTGCGTTCCGTAAAACGCGATGTTTTATTTATTGGCGGTAGCGACGAACATGGGGTGCCTATTACTATCCGTGCCCGCAAGGAAGGATTAACCCCTCAGCAGGTTGTGGATAAATACCATGGTATAATTAAAAAATCGTTCGAAGAACTGGGAATTTCCTTTGATATTTATAGCCGCACTTCCTCTCCTATACATCATGAAACGGCATCGGCTTTCTTCAAAAAGATGTATGACCAGGGCGATTTTATCGAAAAATACAGCGAACAGTATTTTGATGTTGAAGCGGGACATTTTCTTGCCGACCGCTATATCACAGGCACTTGTCCGCGCTGCGGCAACGAACGCGCATACGGCGATCAGTGCGAAAACTGCGGATCAACCCTGAGTGCAACCGAACTTATAAATCCAAAATCAGCATTAAGTGGTAATGTTCCGATTATGAAAGAAACCAAACACTGGTTTCTGCCACTCGATAAATATGAGTTCTGGCTAAAAGAATGGATTCTTGAATCGCATCGCGACGACTGGAAAACCAATGTTTACGGCCAATGCAAATCATGGCTCGACAGTGGTCTGCAGCCCCGCGCCGTTACCCGCGACCTCGACTGGGGCGTGAAAGTACCTGTTGAAGGTGCCGAGGGCAAAGTGTTGTACGTATGGTTCGATGCGCCGATCGGTTATATTTCGGCTTCACGCGAATGGTCGGAGCAAACAGGTAAGGACTGGGTACCTTACTGGAAATCAGCCGACAGCAAGCTTGTGCATTTCATAGGGAAGGATAATATTGTTTTCCATTGCATTATTTTTCCGGCTATGCTCAAGGCTGAAGGGACATACATTTTACCTGATAATGTTCCTGCCAACGAATTCCTGAACCTGGAAGGAGATAAAATTTCAACATCCCGTAACTGGGCGGTTTGGTTGCACGAATACCTTGTTGATTTTCCAGGCAAACAGGATGTGCTGCGCTATACACTGGCTGCCAATGCGCCCGAAGCCAAGGACAATGACTTTACCTGGAAGGATTTCCAGACCCGCAATAACAGCGAACTGCTTGCTATTTTTGGCAATTTTGTGAACCGTACACTTGTGCTGACACACAAATATTTTGGCGGCGAAGTGCCTGCTTTGGGTGAGATGAATGAGTATGACAATCAAACTATTTCGGAAATTTCCGGATTTCCTGATCGGATTGCTGCCAGCATCGAAGCCTACCGTTTCCGCGAAGCACTCAACGAAATGATGAACCTGGCGCGCCTTGGAAATAAATATCTGACTGAAACAGAGCCATGGAAAAATTTCGCTTCCAATCCCGAAAAGGTTAAAACCAACCTGAATATTTCGTTGCAGATTTGTGCCAATTTATCCATTCTTTGTGAGCCTTTTCTGCCATTTACTGCCGGAAAACTCCTGGAAATGATGAATTTACCCCAAATGACATGGAGCGATGCCGGATCATATACATTAGTAGCAGCAGGTCATAAACTTAATGCGCCGGCTTTCCTGTTCGACCGTATTGAAGATGATGTTATTAATGCCCAGATAAAAAGGCTTACCGACACCAAAGCTGAAAATGCAGCCGAAAACAGTGTGATAGCCGAACAAAAACCTGAAATCACCTACGACGATTTCACGAAACTCGACATGCGCACCGGAACAATAATTGAAGCTGAAAAAGTCGCTAAAACGGCTAAGTTGCTGAAGCTTACAGTTGATACCGGTTTGGACAAACGAACTGTAGTATCAGGCATTGCCGAGCATTATACACCGGAGCAGGTGATAGGTCAAAAAGTAGTTATCCTCGCCAATCTTGCCCCACGCAACCTGAAAGGAATCGAATCGAGAGGCATGATTCTGATGGCCGAAAACAAGGAAGGAAAGCTTTGTTTTGTTTCGCCTACGGAAGCATTTGGGAATGGGAGTGAGGTGAGGTAGGCAACAAATAGATAGTTGAAAATTCTGAAAAGATCATTATTTGACTCAACTGATTTTAAACTTTATAAATAGTCATGACCCCAATTTTTTTTAATTAAGAGGAAATGATGTTATGGCCTATTCCATACACCTCCCATTAAATCATAGCATATGAAGTATGTTTGCATATTATTATTTGCATTATTTTCTTTATTCGCATGGAGTGCTGTCGACCCGGCTCCAGACTATGTTAGATTTAAGCTGGATAGTAACATCATGAAGTATGGAGCCTATATTTCATTAACTGAAAGTGTCCCAATCAAACAATTTAATAC
>Ga0075012_10003391_pt1 | contig 15226 bp, 13 predicted proteins | sample All_14_2_FD_71474 | JGI IMG/M metagenome (GOLD analysis project Ga0075012, IMG submission 71474) | Freshwater microbial communities in response to fracking from Pennsylvania, USA - Allegheny Zone_MetaG_DW_15 | ecosystem: Environmental > Aquatic > Deep subsurface > Groundwater > Drilled... | reverse complement strand
ACTCAACGCCTCCTGGCGAGCCGGAAGAAACAGGCTCTGACCAGGGATTTCCAGCGGAGACGGAGGGATTTGAACCCTCGGTCCCCGTGAGGGGACTCCACCTTAGCAGGGTGGTGCACTCGACCGGACTATGCGACGTCTCCTGGCGAAGCCTCACCCACTATAGCCGTTCGGCGGCGGGCGATGCTCCGTGCTACGTGTGTGCGAAACCTAGTTGGCGACCGAGCAGGTGTACTGGTCTGCCGTCTGCCCCTTGACGCCGCTCACAACCTCCGGTTCGTCGGTGGGCACGGGCTCGGCCGTCTGCGTGGGCTCAGGCTCGGGGTCGTGCTTGCCGATCTTCGGCACAGCAGGCTCGGTCTCTTCGGGCGTCGGCTCACTCTCGCCGTCGGGGGCGTTCGGGTTGTCGAGCGTCGAGCCGACTCCCGTCGCATCTTCGTCGAGCACGAACGGCTTGTCGGCCCTGATCTGGTCGAAGAGCGCCTCGGCGAGCGAGTACGAGGGTTGAACCTTGCCGAGGTAGATGCCCGTGCCCCCTGTCGTGCCCGGGTACTGCACGAAGACGATGTTCTCGGTGGGAATGTTGCGCAGAGCGAGTGCCATCGCGACCATCGTGTCGGGCGTGAGGCTCGACGACAGCTGCATCGATCGCGTCGTGACTTGGGCTAGGCCGTAGAGCGACACCGGATCGGTGAGCACACCCTCGTTCTGCACCTTGCGGATGAGCGACGACAAGTACACCTGTTGCGAACTGATGCGGCCGAGGTCGCTGCCGTCGCCGACGCCGTGTCGGCTCCGCAGGAAGGCGAGCGCCTGCTGACCCTCGATCGTGTATGTGCCCGCTTCGGGAAACTCCAAACCTGTATAGCGATCGCTGATCGGCCCGTCGACGCACACCTCGACACCACCGACAGCGCTCGACATGCGCGCCACACCCGTAAACGAGATGGTGCCCGCGTACGGAATCTCTAGACCAGTGAGCTCTTCGACGGTCAGTCGCACGCAGTTGAGCCCGCCATAGGAGTAGGCCACGTTAATGGGCTGACCGCTCATGGCATACGACGCGCCGTCGCCGTCGGGGTCTGGGCACGAAGGAATCGGCACCACGAGGTCACGCGGGAAGCTCACGGCGACGGCCGACCGCTGGTCTTCGGCGACGTGCACGAGAATGTTGACGTCATTGAGCACCGCGCCGCCGCGATCTCCGGCGTCAGACTGCTTGCCGTCGTTGTCGATGCCCACGAGCAGAACGTTGAAGCCGCCCTCCCACTCGCCCACGGTCGGCAGCTCACGCTGCGGTTCGCCAGCAATCGAATCGAGATCGACGTAGTCGATGTTGCTGTTGAACTGCCACACCGAGATCGCGGCAACCGAGGTGCCGCTCACGAGCACGACTGCCATGAAGCCACCGACGACGGCGAGCAAGGTCTTCCACGCCGCCGATCGACGCAGTCGCCCGTGGCGCACATGCGCGGTCGGCAGTTTGCGAATGGCCCTGTCACGCACCGCTTCGCTCATGGTCTCCCCCTGGGTCGGAGTGCCCGGGCGCACTCCCGGGTTCTGTCTTCAGAACGAGATAGTTCAGGTCTGAGCGGAGGGCGTGGGATTCGAACCCACGAGACATTTCTGCCCACCAGTTTTCAAGACTGGCTCCATCGGCCGCTCGGACAGCCCTCCTCGGATATCAAAGGCAGAGCCTACCGGAGTACTGCTGAGAATCCGACGGGATGCTCACGCGAGGTCGCGCGAGAGGCCTCGAACCCCGACGGCTCGCGCTCAGAGCTGCGCGAGTGCGAGCGCGAGGCCGTTCTCGGTGTCGCGCGCGGTGACCTCAGAGGCAACGGCGACGACCTCCTCGGGGGCCTGGCCCATGGCGATGCCGCGCCCGCCGCCACGCACAGCCCAGTCGAGCATTTCGATGTCGTTGCGGCCATCGCCGATGGTCACAACACGCGAGCCGTCGATGCCGAGTGACTCGCGCACGCGTTCTAGAGCCGTCGACTTGTTGACGCCGTCGGGTGCGATGTCGAGCCACGCCGTCCAACCGACGTTGTAGCTCACCTGGTGGAGGCCCATGAGCTCGACGAGCTGCAGAAACTCCTCCATCCCGTGGCTCGGCGAGATGACGACAACGCGCGTCGCCGGCTCGGCGCACAGTTGCTCGAACGGCACCTCGAGGCTCACGGCGCCCAGCGCGCCGTCGGGAAAACGACCCGTGTAGCGGTAGACGCCCTCTTCGTTCTCGACCGCATAGTTGGCGTACTTCAAGTGCGGCCTGATGCGCGTGAGCACGTCTGTCGCGTCAAAGGTTTCGACGTGGTGTCGCCGATAGCCCATCGGCGCCGAGCCGTCGCGCTTGAGTGTGATGGCTCCGTTTGAGGCAACGACGAAGCTCGGAGCGATATCGAGACGGTCGAGCACAGGCAGCGTCATGGCCACCGAGCGACCGGTCGCCAACATGACCTCATGGCCGGCATCGCGCAAGCGGTGCACTTCGCGCACCGCAGCTTCGGGCAGCGTGCCGTCTTCATGCAGCACCGTGCCGTCGATGTCGAGAGCGATCAACTGGCGCTCGGCCGAGCTCGCGGAGGTCATCCCACGGGCTCCAGCACCGTCAGCCCGCGCAGGTAGGGGCGCAGCACCTCTGGCACGACAACCGAACCATCTGGCTGTTGATGCGTCTCGAGCAATGCGACAAGCCAGCGGGTGGTTGCGAGCGTGCCGTTGAGCGTCGCGACCGGCGCGGTCTTGCCGTTGTCGCCGCGGTGCCGAATGTCGAGGCGGCGAGCCTGATAGGTCGTGCAGTTGCTCGTGCTGGTGAGTTCGCGATACGCCCCCTGCGTGGGCACCCACGCCTCGACATCGAACTTGCGCGCCGCGCTCGAGCCGAGGTCACCCGCGGCGGTGTCGATGACGCGGTAGGCAAGACCGAGGCTCTGCAGCATGCGCTCTTGCAGAGCGAGCAATGCCTCGTGCTCGGCTTCGGCGTTCGCAGGATCGATGTAGCTGAACATCTCGAGCTTCTGAAACTGGTGCACGCGAATGATGCCGCGCGTGTCTTTGCCGTAGCTGCCCGCCTCGCGGCGATAGCACGTCGACCATCCTGCATAGCGCAATGGCCCGTTCGACACGTCGAGAATCTCATCGGCGTGGAAGCCGGCGAGCGCCACTTCGCTCGTGCCCGTGAGGTAGAGCTCATCGTCGTGCAGGTAGTAGATCTCGTCAGCGTGGGCCCCGAGGAATCCCGTGCCGCGCATGACCTCGGGTTTGACGAGGGTGGGGGTGATGAGCGGAGTGAACCCCGCATCGAGCGCGGTGTCGAGCGCATAGTTCATGAGCGCGAGCTCAAGTCGTGCACCCACGCCCTTCAAGAAGTAGAAGCGCGAACCCGACACCTTGACCCCGCGCGGCATGTCGATCGCGTCGAGCAACTCGCCGAGCGCGAGATGGTCGCGCGCCTCGAAGTCGAAGGTCGGCTTCTCGCCGACCTCGCGAAGGGTCACGAAATCGTCTTCGCCCCCTTCGGGAACACCGTCGATGATGACGTTCTGGATGCTCCCCACAACCTCCTCGAAGCGCGCCTCGGCCTCTGCCACCGCCGCTTGCGCGGCCTTCACGTCGGCGGCGAGTTGCTGCACTTGAGCAACAAGCGCGGCCTTCTCGTCTTTCGGTGCGGCGGCGACGCGCTTGCCGAATGCGTTCTGCTCGGCACGCAACGCTTCGAACGCGGCGATCGCGGCACGTCGCGCAGCTTCGGCCTCGAGCGCCTCGTCGACGAGCTCGACGGGCGATCGGCGGGCCTTCTGCGAGCGTCGTACGAGGTCGGGGTCGTCGCGGAGCAGCTGGGGGTCGATCACCGCTCTAGTCTGTCACGCACGTGCTCTGCGGCGACTCGCCCGTGAGTGCGGCATCCTTCGCTTAGCGCACTGGGAAGAGGGGGGAAAGCCCCCCACTGTCGCCGAGGTGCATGCTCTACTCTGAGCCCATGTCAAGCCCGCACCCGCGCGATTCACGTCGCCACGTCGCGGTCATCTACAACCCCATCAAAGTTGACATCGACGAACTGCGAGCCGAAGTCGAGATCGCCGAGAAGGAGGCCGACTGGAACGCGACGCTCTGGCTCGAGACCTCTGTCGACGACCCTGGTCAGGGCATGGCGAGACAGGCGATCGAGAGCGGTGCGGCTGTTGTTCTCGCGGCGGGCGGCGACGGCACGGTGCGCGCCGTGGCCGAAGGGTTGTCGAACTCTGGAGTGCCGCTCGTGCTACTGCCGGCAGGCACCGGCAACTTGCTCGCCCGCAATCTGGGCATCACTCTCAATCGGCTTCCGGAATGCGTGCAGCTCGCCGTGACCGGGGAAGACCGGGCGATCGACATGGGCACCGCGCTACTGACGCGCGAGGACGGCAGTGCTGAAGCACACGTCTTCGTGGTCATGGTCGGCATCGGGCTCGACGCCAAGATGATCGCCGCGACCAACCCAAAGCTCAAGAAGCGCGTGGGCTGGCTCGCCTACGTCGAAGCAATCGCACGCATCGCACGCGACGTCGATGCGGTGCGCCTCTCCTACTCCCTCGACGGATCGCCGACTCGGTCGACGACAGTGCACACTCTCCTCATCGGCAACTGCGGTGCACTGCCCGGCAACATGCTCATCATGCCCGAGGCGAAGATCGACGACGGGCTGCTCGACATCGCCGCCATGCGGCCCCGCAACCTCTGGGGTTGGATTCGTGTAGGCACCGCGGTGGTATGGGAGAACGGCGTGCTGCGCAAGTCTCGAGCCGGTCGACGCCTCATCGCCGCCGATAAGCGGGTGCGCGTTCTGCGCTACTTCCAGGGTCGGCGCGCCGACCTGCGCTTCGACAAACCCGAAGAGTTCGAGATCGACGGTGAAAGCATGGGGCTCGTGACGACGCTGAGCGTGCGCGTCGAGCCCGCTTCGCTCATCGTGCGTGTGCCGCGCGACGTCTCAGCCGAGCGCGCGGGCCTCGTCTCGGAACCCGCCTCGACCTCGTAGGGCGCGCTCGTCAGGCTTCGGGCTCTCCACTGAGAATGCCGCGTAGCCAGTCGCGAGCTTCTTGGAAGACGTCGTCGCCGTACTGCGAGACGACCGTGATCTGGCGGGCATCGGCTCTGGGGTACGAGCCGAGGAAGATGACGTTGGGGCTGAAACGCTTGAGGCCGAGAAGGGCGTCGGCGACCCGCTCGTCGTGCACGTGCCCGTCAAGGTCGATGACGAAGCGATAGCGTCCGAGCGCGTCACCGATAGGGCGCGATTCGAGCAAGCTCATGTTGACCCCACGGGTGGCGAACTGTTCGAGCATCTCGAGCAGACGGCCTGGCGCGTCATCGGGCAACTCGACGATGATGCTCGTCTTGTCAGCACCGGTGCGAGCGGGCAGTTTCGCGCTACGGCTCACGAGCACGAATCGCGTGACGGCGTTCGGGTTGTCACCGATGTCGCTCGCGAGCACGTCGAGACCGTGGTGTTCAGCGGTGCCCGCGGGGGCGATCGCTGCGTGTGCCACCGAAGCGGGCTCGAGAAGACTCGTGGCAGCCGACACGTTGGAGGCGGCAGGCACGTGACCGTGACGCGGCAAGGTGCGCTCAAGGAATGCCCGGCATTGCGCATAGGCGACGGGATGCGCGGCGACGACCTGCACTGCCGACAACGGTGTTGTCGGCACCGCCACGAGGTCAAAGTTCACTGAGACGAGGTACTCGCCGATGATGTGGAGCCCCGGAATCGTCGCGAGCGCGTCTTGCGTCGCGCTCACGCCGCCCTCGACCGAGTTTTCGACCGCGATCATCGCCGCCACGCTGCGGCCCGCGATGACGTCGTCGAGCGCCTCGCCCACGTTGCTCACACTGCGCCACTCTGCGCCCTCGGCCGCGGGCACCTGGCGCAGAGCCTGCCACGTGAACGTGCCGACCGGGCCCAGGTAGCTGTAGGCCGGGGTCGGGTCGGGCTGCGTCGTCATGTTCGGCAGTCTATTGGCGGGCATCCACCGCCCCTGCTTCCGTGCAGGAGAACGAGCAGGTGGCGGTGGTTGGATGGGGGCATGAGCCGCGCCGGTACTCCCGCCCAGCACAACGACCTCGTCAACCTTGACGCGCTTCTCTCGGCGTACGTGGATCGCGTTCCCGATCTTGACGACCCCGCACAGCGCGTCGTCTTCGGCACGAGCGGACACCGAGGCTCAAGCCTCGACGGCGCGTTCACCGACACCCACATCGCCGCGATCACTCAGGCAATCGTCGAGTACCGCGCAAGCCACCGCATCGCCGGACCGGTCTTTGTCGGCGCCGACACCCACGCGCTCAGTGCGCCAGCGCAACAGACAGCGCTTGAAGTGCTCGCCGCGAACGGTGTCACCGCGCTGATCGACACGCACGACGGGTTCGTGCCCACGCCCGCGCTGAGCCACGCCATCATCCGGCACAACGCCACGGCGACCCAGGGCGCAGAAGCCGACGGCATCGTCATCACCCCGAGCCACAACCCCCCGCGCGACGGCGGCTTCAAGTACAACCCTCCGCACGGCGGCCCGGCCGACAGCGACGCAACCAGCTGGATCGCCGCGCGCGCCAACGAGATCATCGCCGGGGGAAATCGCGAAGTGCAGCGGCAGGCCCAGCTCACGGCAGAGCGGTACGACTACCGAGAGCACTACGTGGCCGACTTGGCGAGCATTCTCAACCTCAATGCGGTGCGCGCGAGCGGGCTCCGCATCGGCGCAGACCCGCTCGGCGGCGCGAGCGTTGACTACTGGGCGCTCATCGCAGAGCGCTACGGGCTCGATCTCACGGTCGTGAACCCGAGTGTCGACCCGCAGTGGGGCTTCATGACGCTCGACTGGGACGAGAAGATTCGTATGGATCCTTCGAGCCCGAGCGCCATGGCGAGCGTGCTCGCGCGCCGCCACGACTTCGACCTGCTCACCGGCAACGACGCCGACGCCGACCGCCACGGCATCGTGACGCCCGACGCCGGGCTCATGAACCCCAACCACTACCTCGCGGTGGCGATCGACTACCTCTACCAGCACCGCCCCGGCTGGCGGCCCGATGCCGCTGTCGGCAAGACTCTCGTCTCATCCACGATGATCGATCGCGTCGTCGAGGGCCTCGGTCGGCGACTGTGGGAGGTTCCCGTCGGCTTCAAGTGGTTCGTGCCGGGCCTCATTGACGGTTCGGTCGCCTTCGGCGGAGAAGAGAGCGCGGGCGCGAGCTTCGTTCGCCTCGACGGCACGGCATGGACGACCGACAAAGACGGCATTCTGCTGGCGTTGCTGGCAGCCGAGATCACCGCCGTCACGGGCTGCTCCCCCTCAGCGCTCTACGCGGACCTCATCGATCGCTATGGCGCGCCCGCCTATGAACGAGTGGATGCTCCCGCCAGCCCCGCGCAGAAGTCAGCGCTCGCGAAGCTCAACGGAGCGGCCATCACGGCCGACACTCTTGCGGGCGACCCGATCACGCAGCGACTGAGCGAGGCACCCGGCAACGGTGCCGCACTCGGCGGCGTCAAGGTTGTCACCGAGCGGGCGTGGTTCGCCGCCCGCCCGAGCGGCACCGAAGACGTCTACAAGATCTACGCGGAATCGTTCGCGGGTGAGCAGCACTTGCGCGAGGTGCAGGCCGAAGCGAAGGTCATCGTCGATGCAGCACTTGTCTAGGCCTGTCGAGAGCTCGGCCCTCGACCGCGCCGCACTGTTCGCCGCGTGGGACGCGATCACGCCCGAGCAGTTGCGTGCCGCGGGCAGCATGAAGTGGACGCTCTTTCCGAACACGATCGGAGCCTGGGTCGCTGAGAGCGACTTGGGCACAGCGCCCGCAGTCACGGCCGCCCTGCACTCGGCCATCGATGGCGGCGTCATGGGCTATCTGCCTCGGCAGGTGTCGACAGACATGTCACGAGCGACGAGCGAGTGGATGCGCGACCGCTACAACTGGGAGGTGCCGACCGGCCGCGTGCACCCGATGGGTGACGTCATCGCGGCCTTCGAGCTCGCAATTACGCGACTCAGCCGACCCGGGTCTGCCATCGTCGTGCCCACCCCCGCCTACATGCCGTTCCTCACGGTGCCCGGGCTGCACGACCGCGAGGTCATCGAGGTGCCGATGGCCGAGCTCAACGGCCGCGCCGTGCTAGATCTGGAGGCGATCGAGAAGGCGCTCGTCGATGGCGCGGGGCTCGTGGTGTTGTGCAACCCGCTCAATCCGATCGGTCGAGTGTTCGACCGCGACGAGTTGCTCGCTCTAGCGTCGGTCGTTGAGCGCTACGAGGCGCGCGTCTTCGCCGATGAGGTGCACGCGCCCATTACGTTCGACGGGTTGCGCCACGTGCCCTACGCCTCGGTCTCGCCCGAGGCAGCACGGCACAGCCTCACCGCCACGAGCGCGTCGAAGGCATGGAACCTTCCGGGTCTCAAGGCGGCGCAAGTGATTCTCACCAGCGACGACGACGAGCAGCAGTGGGAACGCTTCGGCGCGATGGCTGGCCACGGAGCGAGCACACTCGGCGTGATCGCCAACATTGCCGCCTACCGAGACGGTAGAGACTGGCTCGACGCGACCGTTGAGTACTACGACGCGAACCGTCGCGTTCTCGGCGAGTTGCTCGCCGAGCGACTGCCCGAGGTTGGTTACCGCGCGCCCGAGGGTAGCTACATCGCGTGGCTTGATGTTTCGCACCTCGGTCTCGGCGATGATCCGGCCACGACACTCCGCGAGCGCGCTGGCCTCGCCGTCACTGACGGCCGAGCGTGTGGCGTCGCGGGCGAAGGCCACGTGCGCGTCATCCTCGCTACGCCGCGGCCCATCGTCGAGCAGATCGTCGAGCGTTTGGCGCTCGGGAGGTAGGAGGTATAACCTCCTACTCGGCGCGACGGTGCGCCCAGTGAGGAGTAATACCTATGTCTCAGTCCGCCGTGGTCGATAAGGACGCCGCAGGTCAAGGCGAACGCCAGTACCACATCGCCGTAGCTCCCGGAGAGGTCTCGAGCGTCGCCTTGCTGCCGGGCGACCCCTTCCGCGTGCCCCTCGTCGCCGAGTTCTTGACCGACGTGAAGACCGTCGCGCACAACCGTGAGCACATGACCATGACGGGTATGTACAAAGGGCGTCACATCACCGCGACGTCGACCGGCATGGGATGCCCGTCCACCGCGATCGCCGTAGAAGAGCTCATCAGGGTCGGCGTGACCTCGTTCATCCGAGTCGGCTCCTCCGCCGGCCTGCAGCCCGGAGTCAAGCCCGGCGACCTGCTCGTGAGCGAAGGTGCCCTGCGCAACGACGGCACGACAGCGGCGTACGCTCACCACGGCTTTCCGGCAGTGCCCGATCTCAGCATCGCGACGACGCTCGCCGATGTCGCTCGCGAACTCACCGCGGGAACCGATGCCGCCGTGCACTCGGGCATCAACGCGAGCGACGACGCCTTCTACGCCGAGACCCCCGAGTGGATCGCTGAGCTCAACCGCCTCGGAGTGCTCAACGTCGAGATGGAGAGCTCAGCGCTCTACGTCGTTGCCCGACTGCGCGGAGTGCGCGCCGGCATGATCTGCTCGACCTCGAGCAACCTCATCGACGGCACGAGCCTCTACTCGGGCGTGAAGGAAGCGCTCAAGCGAGGCTGGATGCTCAGCATCGAAGCAGCGCTCGAGACCGCGGTGCGCCTGGAGCTGTAGGCCGTGCTCATCAATCTGCACAGCCACCTCGAAGGTCGCGTTCGGCCCGAGACGGCGGGGGAGCTCGCGCGCTTCGCCGGACTCCCCGACCCGGCGGTGGGCTGGCAGCGCGCGATTGCGCTCGACGCGCCGGGCACGCTGACCGACTACCTCAAGCGTGTCGCCGCGACCTACCCGTTCTTCCGCTCGCCCGCAAACGTGCGACGCATCGCACGTGAGGCGGTCATCGATGCGGCGAGCAGTGGTCATGATCACCTGGAACTGCGATTCGGACCGGCGACTCACGCCGACGACGAGCGTGGCCTCGACGACATCGTGCGCGCAGCGTGCGAGGGGCTGCGAGAGGCATCCGAACTCACGGGCATCAGCAGCGGCATCGTGGTCGCAGCCTTGCGACACCACGACGCAGAGAGCAACGAGCAGGTCGCTCGCTCCGCAGCCAGAGCAGCGGGAGAGGGCGTCGTGGGATTCGATCTCGCGGGTGACGAGTTGCTCTACCCGGCACTTGAGCCGCACGCATCGGCGTTCGCGATCGCACGAGCTGCCGGGCTCGGCATCACGTGCCACGCTGCGGAAGCGGGGCCGGCCTCCGCCGCCCGCGAAGCGGCCGAGCTGCTCGGCGCGACGCGCATCGGCCATGGAGCACACATCGTTGACGACCCCGAGGTGCTCTCGTGGTGCGCCGATCACGGCGTCGTCGTCGAGATCTGCCCGACGTCGAACGTCTACACGGGAGCGATCAGTAGCCTTGATGACCACCCGCAAGGAGCCTTCCGAGCGGCCGGAGTTGCCCTCGTGCTCGGAGACGACAATCCCCTCCAGACGGGCACCGATCTCGCTCACGAACGTCGGCTCTTGCAGACTGCCTTCGGTTGGACCGACGACGACCTTCGGGCGCTTGACCGCACGAGCGTCGAGGCCGCATTCATCGACGCGGGAGCGCGCGAACGACTGCGCTCTCGGCTCGGATGAGCACGCGCAGACTCCCACGACCTGTTGTGACACCACAGGGTATGAGGTATAACTTCATACAACCGGACGGGCATCCACCCGTTCGTTCCTCCCCGCATCAACGACGCCTGCACCAGAGGAGGCACCACTTCATGAACCGATCAGCACAGTATCGACACACGCGACTCGCCCTCATCGGCGGATCAGCGCTTCTCGCTCTCGCCCTCAGCGCGTGCGCCGCAGCGCCCGAGGTCGACTCGACCGACGAGGCGGAAGCTCCCGACTTCCTTCCCTGCGCCGTTTCCGACCTGACGGGCTTCGACGACAACGACTTCAACGAGCTCACCTTCACGGGCGTGCAAGAGGCCGCCGCCGAGATCGGAGTCGAGGCACGCGGCGCCGAGTCGTCGTCAGAAGACCAGTACTCCGGCAACATCGGCACGCTCGTCGACGAGGGCTGCGACCTCATCGTGACGGTGGGCTTCGCGCTCGCCAACGCGACGCGTGACAGCGCACTCGTCAACGAGGACGTCAACTTCGCTCTCATCGACAGCACCGTCACCAACGACGACTTCAGCCCGCTCGAGCTCGACAACGTCAAGCCCGTGCTCTTCGACACGGCCCAGGCGGCAGCCCTCGCGGGCTACGTCGCAGCCGGCGCATCGAGCACGGGAGTCGTCGGCACGTATGGCGGCATGCCCTTCCCCTCGGTGACCGTCTTCATGGACGGCTTCCAGATCGGCGTCGAGCACTACAACGAGGTGCACGGCACCGACGTGCAGCTGCTCGGTTGGGACCGCGAAGCGCAGAACGGCCTTTTCGTCGGCAGCTTCGACGACCAGTTGCAGGCGAAGAACATCACCCTCGGCCTGCTCGATCAAGGCGCGGACGTCATCATGCCCGTTGCCGGAACCCTCTTCATCGCCTCGATCGAGGCCGTGGACGAGCAGGGCGTGGAAGCGGCCATCATCGGCGTCAACTCCGATGCCGTTGTGACCGCACCCGAGTACAGCGCGTACATGCTGACCTCCGTCATGAAGAACCTCACGACGGCAACCCGCGAGGTCACGCTCGCGGCCTTCGACGGCGGCTTCTCGTCGGAACCCTACGTCGGCACGCTCGAGAACGGCGGCGTCGGCATTGCCCCCTTCCACGACTGGGAGTCGAAGCTCGACCCGGCCCTCATCGCCGAAGTCGAAGAGCTGCAGGCAGCGATCATCTCCGGTGACTTCGTGGTCGAATCGCCCTCGTCGCCGTAGTACCAGCCCCATACGAGCGCGCCCGGTCACTCTCCACGACCGGGCGCGCTCGTGCGTTCGCGAGCGACCGCGCGCGCGAGCATCCACTGTTGTTCCCCTGCCAGAATCGACCGGAGCCCCCATCATGACGACCACCTCGACGACACCGCTCGTGATCAGGATGCTCGCTCGCACGGTCGGTCGCCCCTACTTTCCCCTCGCCTTCGTGGGCCGGCTGCCGTTCGCCATGATGATCGTCGGTGTGCTCACCGTGACGACCATCGAGCAGGGCTCGCTCGGTCTCGCCGGTCTACTCGCCGCGTGCGCCGGCCTGGGCACGGCGCTCGTCGGGCCGCTCTCGGGTGCGCTCGCAGACCGCTGGGGGCAGCGCCGCGTTCTGCTCGTGCTCGGCCTCGCGAGTGCGGCCGCCGCCACTGCGTTCCTTCTGCTCGTGCAGGTCGACACGCCACCGGTCGCGCTCGTCGCGAGCGCCACACTGCTCGGTGCGACGACGCCGCAAGTCGCGCCGTTCTCGCGCGCGCGGCTCGTCGGTGCCGCCGGCACTGTGCCCAAGGATGCGCGCGAGCGCGCCAGCACGCTCGTGATGAGCTACGAGTCGATGGCCGACGAGGCATCGTTCGTGCTTGGACCGGTGTTCGTCGGCCTCGTGAGCGCCGTCGTCGCGCCGTGGGCACCACTCGCCCTCTCGGTGGCGCTGTCAGTGACCGTGGTTCCGCTCTTCGCCGTGCACCCGAGCTCGCGATGGGTTTCCGCCAGCGCCGAGGGCACGCCAGCCAATGGGGCGGGTGCGACGTCAGGCCCTCGAGCGATCACGCCGCTGCGGGCGCTCGTCACCCCGACACTCGCTGTGCTCGTGCTCGCCATGCTCGCCGTCGGCGGCATCTTTGGGGCGACACTCACCGGGCTCACGGGCCTGCTCGAAGAGCTCGGCGCCGTCGAGCAGACCGGACTGCTCTACGGGGCGATGAGCGTCGGCGCGATCGCGATGGCTCTCGCGGTGGCGGCACTGCCCGCGGGCGTGACGCTCGGTCAGCGGTGGCTCGCGAGCGCCGTGCTCTCGGTGCTCGGGCTCGGCGGGCTACTGCTGAGTGAGAACCTCGTGCTCACGGGCGTCGCGCTCTTCGTGTCAGGATGCGGAGTGGGGGCATCCCTCGTCGCTCTCTTCAGCCTGGGCGCGATCGCCGCACCTCACGACCGCACAAACACGGTGCTCGTGACTCTGCAGAGCAGCCTCGTCGTGGGCCAGGCACTCGTCACGGCCGCGAGCGGCGCCCTTGTCGAGAGCGCGCACGCGAGCGTGGCATTCGCGCTCGGGAGCGGACTCGCGCTCGCTCTCGTCGTGCTCGCCGTCGCCTATGCGCTGCTGCGCCGACGCGCCGAGCGGTGAGTCACCGGCTCACGAAGTCGAGCGGCTCGTGCCGTTCTGAGCAACCGACAGGTGGCCCGCCTCAGCGGTGAACGCCGACTTCGCGACGATCACCGGGGTCGAGCCGACCATCGCGGTCTGCGTCAGCAACAGCACGGGGTCACTCGCCTTGATGCTGAGGTGCGCCGCGCGAGTCGGGCCAGCGACGCTTGCTGTGAGCACGCAGAGGCCGGGAGCGAGATCAGGGCCGAGCTCATCGATGAGGGTGCTCAGCAAGGTGGGGCCTTCAGGCTGCACTCGGCGAAAGGCGGCGGCGAGCGGGGCGCTCACAGCAGCGAGCCTCGCCTCGTCAGGAAGGTACTCCTGCACGAGCGCGAGCGGTTGCCCGTCGCGGAGGAGCACCGATTCACGAAACCACGAGGGGGCTCCGGGTTCGATTGCGACGTGGTCGGTGACGAAATCCGTTGCCTCTTGCGCGTTGAACGCGATCACGCGAACCTCGATGCCGTCGCCGCCGAGTAGCCCTTCGACCGACTGCAAGCGCTCGAGACCCGGTCGGGGAAGTGCGTCAGCGACAAAGCGCCCGATGCCGCGGCGCGTAACGATGTGGCCGTCTTCTTCGAGCAGCATGAGGGCCTCGCGCACGACCGTACGGCTCACTCCGAGCACGACCGCGAGCTCTGTTTCGCGCGGAAGGATGCTGCCAGCAACGAGCACTCCAGAGCGGATGCCGAGCGAGAGTCGCGAGTAGACCGCAACGCGCAAGGGCTGACCGGGAGAGGTGAGGATGGGCTGCGCCAGGAACTCCTCGGGGGTGGTGGCCACGGGTCTCCTGTCGTGCGCGCGGTCGCGGTGCTGTCTCTGAAGTATAACGTCGTACTCTTACGCCGACTCGGTCCCGAGACGACCTGTCGCGAACGTGCGGAAGGCATCGAGCGAGCGCTCGGTCTCGGCGGGAAAGCTGCGAGCGAAGAGAGCGCCAACCACGCGCATGAACCCCGTAAAGCGGAAGATGTTGTGTTGCTCGATGAGCGTGGTGCGGGCATCCACCTGCTCGAAGCGAGTCTCACAGACGTTTCGTACTCCCGAGACCTCATAGACAACGTTCCAGCGTTCGGGAAGATCACCGAGCTCGATCGTCTCGGTCATGACCATGGTGCCCTTCTTGCCCCGCCGGAACGTCATGCGCGAGCGTGCCCCCGCCGCGGGCGGAGCGCCCTCGAGCACCTCGATCGAGAGCAATTCAGGTTGCCACTCGGCCCACGTGGACGCGTCGACGAAGAGTGCAGCAACCACGTCACGGTCGCCAGGAACGGTGATGCTGCGCGTGTACTCCATGCGCGAACGGTAGTCGCGGCGGCGGGCTCGCGACAAGGGTGTCAATCGGCGTAGGTGGGCGCGGGCGGAAGACCGAAGAATTCTTCGAGCGTCTGTACACCCGTGGTGTGCAGTTCTTCAGCGAGCTCGGGACCGACGTAGCGGAAGTGCCAGGGTTCGTAGGCGAAGCCCGTCACCTCAGTCTTGCCCGCTGGGTACCGCAGAAGAAAACCGAACCGCCAGGCGTTCGCGGCGAGCCAGCGGCCGTGATCGGTATCACCGAAGCACGGATCCAGCGGGCAAACCGACGGCACCGAACTGATGTCGACTGCGAGTCCCGTCTGGTGTTCACTGTGGCCTGGGCGCGCACTGCGGGCATTCGCGTAGTCCTGGCCCTGGTTCGCCACGATCGAGTTGTAGACACGCACTTGCGTGTTGTAACTGCGGTACGAGCTCTGCACTTGCAGCTCGAGACCCTCTTCGGCCTCGGCAGCCCCGAACATCGCGACGACTGCAGCGGCCGCCTCCTCGCGCAAGAAAGGCTCATTCGCCCAAGCCACGGGCACGCGCACGATGTCGTCGGGTGCGTAGTCGCTCGGTTGCAGCGGCCGCAGCTTGTTCGAGACGACCCAGAGCGA
>Ga0075012_10003388_pt1 | contig 15229 bp, 14 predicted proteins | sample All_14_2_FD_71474 | JGI IMG/M metagenome (GOLD analysis project Ga0075012, IMG submission 71474) | Freshwater microbial communities in response to fracking from Pennsylvania, USA - Allegheny Zone_MetaG_DW_15 | ecosystem: Environmental > Aquatic > Deep subsurface > Groundwater > Drilled... | reverse complement strand
GTGACTTTGGTTCGATAAAAACTAGCGATGAAAAGTGCAGCAAAATCAGCCGATTTTACCATAAAAAAAGCGGAGCCAGCCGATGTGCTGGCTTTGGTCAGTTTAATCAACAAATGCTACCGGGGCGAAAGCTCCAAGCAGGGATGGACCACCGAGGCCGAACTCATTGCAGGCGACATCCGCACAGATGAGGCGGATGTGCGGTCGTTGATGGCCAACGAAACTTCCACTTTTTTGAAATGCGAACACGCTGCCGAGGGCATCGTCGGAACGGTTTTTTTGGATAAAAGGGGCGATAAGCTTTATCTCGGCATGTTTTCGGTGGACACTGATTGGCAGGGGGCAGGCATTGGCAAGCGGATGCTGGAAGCCGCCGATGCACATGCGAGAAAATTGGGTTGCACGGCGATTTTCATGCAGGTGATTTCGGTTAGGACGGAACTGATCGCTTGGTACGAGCGCTACGGCTATCGTCCCACTGGGGAGACAAAACCATTTGACGGCGACGGCAGGTTTGGCATACCCCGAATGCCGTTGGAATTTGCTTTTTTGGAGAAAGAATTGGCGTAGCCAACTAACAAAAAAGCCCGTCGGGAGCGTTCCGACGGGCTTTTTTGTTATGCATCAATCCACTATTTAAACGGATCGGCAAATCGGCTAGAAGCCAAGCTTTCCGTGTCCGTCAATGTATGGAGGAATTTGACCAAGGCCTGTTTTTCGTTTTCCGAGAAGTTCATCTGCTTGGGAGAACCATCGTTGTTAAGAAGCATTGAATGCAGGTTCGGGTGGTCTTTGATGCCACTGCTGTAATGCTCAACCACCTGTTCCAGGGTTGCAAATCGGCCATCGTGCATGTAGGGGCCAGTCAAGGCTATGTTGCGGAGCATTGGCACTTTGAATTGACCTTTGTCAGTTTCCTGGAAAGATACCTGGTAGATGCCTTGGTCTTGGTACTCCATATCGAGACCATTGTTAGCAGCAACGATGGATGTGGACGGCGAGCCAAATGAAGAGGCAGAAACATTCAAGCTGTGGCAGCTTGCGCAGTTTTGCATGTACAGTGCCTTACCTTGGTTTTCTTCGGCTGTGAAGCCGTAGGCCGTAAAGTCAGCATTTGGTTGGTTGTTGGATTTCTCCAAAGCTTGGTCGTACTTCGTTCGGAAGCAGCCTATCGAGCTTACGAATGCCTGCAAGGCTTGGAGCATTTGATCTTCCCTGCTTAAGTAAGATTGACCCGGAAAAGCTTTATCGAATAGGATTTTATAGTAATCTACGTTGTTGTAAAGGTCAGTAGCCAATTTGGCAAGATCGGTGTTGCCCATTTCCACGGGGTTTTTCATCGTCTCGGAGGATTGGTCCATCACCGAGCCAGCCCTATTGTCCCAGAACATGCGGGTGCCACCAAAACCGTAGTAGGCATTGAAGCTTGGGAATGACCCAAGGGCAAGTGTGTTGCGGGAAGTACGCTCGTCCACTTTAACGCCTTGGCTGAACTGCTCGCCATCGGTGAAAGCTTTTTCGGCTTTGTGGCAAGATGCACAATTGATTTCGTTGTTGATGGAAAGCCTTTTGTCGTAGAATAAAACCCTGCCAAGTGTAGCTTGGCGGTTGTCAGCGAACACCGTCCTTCCGCCCAATGCTTGTGGCAGCGTGAACTGGTAGTCGTCCACTTCCAAAGGCAGGTCCAAGTTGGCTGTGATTGACTTGTACTCATCTTCGGAATAATTGTGTGTGACGGTGTTGGTGCTGTCTTTTATACATGAGGTAAAGAGGGCGACCGAAAAGGTTGCGAGTATAAAGAGCTTCGTTTTCATAAATAGGAAGATTTAGTGATGAAATAATGTGAAATGAAGGGTTTTAGGCCCGATTGTAAAATGATGGTAAAAATACTGCCAGAAAAACTAAAAATCTAAGCTGGTAGTATGTTTTAACATTTTTATATTCCTTAAAATGAAAAATCAGGAAGAAACGATGCTTGGGTTTGGAATTTCCACCAGTTCAAATCAAAAGCGGCCAAAGCGCTTTTTGCACTTTGGCCGCTTTTATGGAGCTATCGCAATCTATTTGAACGGGTCAGCGAAACGGCTGGAAGCCAAGCTTTCCCTGTCCGTCAAGGTCTGAAGGAACTTCACCAAGGCTTGTTTGTCCTCTGTCGTGAAATTCATATAAGCTGGTGTTCCCTCAGGGCTTTTCAAGAGTGGGTGGAGGTTCGCATGGTTCTTGACGCCAGTGCTGTAATGCTCGACCACCTGCTCCAACGAGGCGAAGCGGCCATCATGCATATAAGGCCCAGTGAGTTCAACATTGCGGAGCATTGGGACCTTGAACACGCCTTTGTCTTTTTCAAGGCCTGTTATATGGAAAACACCGTTGTCTGCATATACCTCGTCAAGGCCATTATTGGCTTCGGTGATTGGATCGGTGTTGCCATTGAAGAAGCCCATTGATGCGTTCAAATTGTGGCAGCTTGCGCATTTTTGCATGAAAAGCTCTTTACCGTGGTTTTCTTCAGCGGTGAAACCGTGTGATGTGAAGTCAGCATTGTGGTCTTTGGTAGCTTCCAGCGCTATGTCAAACTTGGTATTGAAACAGCCAATGGAGCTTACGAAGGCCTGCAATGCCTGTAGCATCTGCTCCTCCTTCGTCAAAAAGGTTTCTTCTGGGAAAGCCTTGTCGAATAGGATTTTGTAATAATCAACGTTGTTGTAAAGGTCGTTTGCCAGCTTGCCGAGGTCAGTGTTGCCCATTTCAACCGGGTTTTTCATCGTCTCGGAGGATTGGTCGGCGACGGAAGCTGCACGATTGTCCCAGAAAAGGCGGGTGCCGCCAGAGCCGTAAAATGCGTCGAAGCTGGGGAATGTGCCCAGTGCAATGGTATTGCGGGAAGTGCGCTCGTCCACCTTCACGCCTTTGCTGAACTGCTCACCATCTGAGAATGCCTTTGTTGCAACGTGGCAGGAGGCGCAGTTGATTTCATTGTTGATCGATAGCCGTTTGTCATAAAAAAGAACACGGCCCAAGGTCGCTTTGCGATTGTTGGCGCTCACTACAAAGCCACCCAGCGATTGAGGGAGTGTGAACTGGTACTCGTCCACTTCCAATGGCAGATTGAGGTCAGCAGAAATAGACTTGTACTCACCTTCTGAATAGTTGTGTGTTTCAGTGGTACTAGCGTCTTTCAAGCAAGAAGTAAGTGAAGCAACTAGCAAAGTTGAGAGTACAAAGAGCTTCGTTTTCATAAACAAAATGATTTAGGTGAAAGAAGATGATTTGCAAAGGATTTTAAGGTCAAATTTGTAAATGCATGTAAAATACTGCCAGAATAGCCGAAATACTACATAGGGCCTATATTTTAACAATTTTTACTTCAAAAAATGAAGTTCTACGACATTTTAGCGGTGAAAAAACACTACCACTCCATTTCAAACCTGCCGTCCTTGAAGCCGTCAATTTCCCGACGCTCCCGTTTGGTGGGGCGGCCTGTGCCTCGTTCCCGCATCTCCACGCCCATTTTCCCGACATACCACTCCTTGTACTTGTTCATCTCCTCGGCTGGTGTCAGGTTGTCGTAGCATTCAATGGCCAAAGGTGCCGACACTCGCTTGTCAATCAGTTTTTTAATGAAAAAAACGAGGTTGAAACCGTCTTTTTTCACGTTAACCGTTTGCCCAATTATCACATTGTCGGAAGGTTTTGCATTGGCTTCGCCGATACGCACCTTGCCGGATTTGATTTCATCAGCGGCGATTGTCCTTGATTTGTAAATTCGGACGCTCCAGAGCCATTTGTCAATTCGGACTTTTTCCATGCTGGAAGACGGGTTTTCAGGCCAAGACAGTTGGGTAGGCCTACATTTTTAATCGTAAATAAAATAAAGCCCCATGATGGCAATCCAAGCCGACATGTATTCAAGGCCTTCCTTCACCCAGTAGCCAGATGAATGCGGAGGAACTTCATGCAGGAAATCTTGCTGGGTTTCGTCTTTTACCACAAAATTATTCGAAGCATCAAGATTCTGTTTCAAAACAACATTGTTGCAAGTTAGCTGGTAACTGTTGGGGCCATCTGGCAGGTTCTTGACCGTGATGCTTTTGACTTCTTGGCTGTCATTTTCCACCAAAAGATGGTTGTTGAAAACCAATTTTGTGCCCGATATGGGGCGGGATGGGATGATTTTGGCGTTGCCTTTTCCAGCGTTTGAACCAGGATAGTTAACCACTAGTGCAACGGGTTTGGCACAAGAAGCGACCAAAATGGGTAGGATAAAAAGAAGTGCTTTCCAATTTTTCATAAGAGCTTGATATTTAATTGGTTGTGAAAAAATCAAGTCGGGTACGCCAAGTCAAGCGACTCCAGCGTTTCACAAACTTTCTTTGCAATCACGTAGTCCCGGTACCAGCGGTTATCCACAGGCACGATGGTCCAAGGAATCGTGCTCCAATTGATCGCATCCGAGTAGCAGCGCATATAATCGTCCCATTTTTCCCGCTCCTTCCAGTCGTTATCGTTGTGCTTCCACCGCTTCGTGGTGTCGTCAATACGCTCCTGCAACTGCTTTTCCTGTTCGTCCTTGGAAATGTGCAGGCAGAATTTCAAAACGGTTGTACGGTTGTCAAATTGGAGCAATTCCTCGAAGGCATTGATAGCGGCCATGCGTTTTTTCACCCGCTCCTCGTCAATCCAACCATGCACCCGCTGGATGAGGATGTCCTCGTAATGCGAGCGGTTGAAAATGCGGATATCGCCCTTGCTTGGCACCTGCTGGTGCACCCGCCAGAGGAAATCGTGGCCAAATTCGATTTCTGTCGGCTTTTTGAAAGCGTAAACGCTAAGGTTGAACGGGGTGCAATCCTTGAAAACGTTCTTCGCTGCGCCGTCCTTGCCGCTCCCGTCCATCCCTTGAAAAATGATGAGCAACGAGTGCTTGCGCTGAGCACGCATGATTTCGTTCAGCTCGCCAATGCGAGCGCAATATTTTTCTGTCAAATCCTTGGTGTCGCCTTTGTCAGTACCTGCTGGCGGCTCCGCCGAAATTTTTGATAAATCTATCATGGTGGTAATTCGTGACTAGTGATTCGTGATTCGTACCCAAATGTTCATTCCAGTAAGCCCCGACTGTGGGCTATGGACAGTGGACTGCCGACTGCGTACTCCCGACTGCTAACTCCGCTTCCGCTGCTCGTGCTCCTTCATCAGTTTACGGATGATGCTTTTGACCTGGACGCCAAAGTCCTTGCTCAGAATCCATTGTCCGTAATTGGGTTCCATGTCAAACACCTTGAGCACTGGCACACCCGTGTATTTCCCAAAATTGAAGACGATTTCGCCCTGTTCGTTGTATTTCAGGCGGTTCGTCACGTCAATATTTTTGGTATCCTGCGTGAAATCGTGCAGCGCCTGCATGTCGTTTACGATGGGCGCTGGCGTTGTGTTGCCATCGTCGTCGAGGTAGTCAACCCCATCGTAGCGTTCGAGTTGACCTCTGAAAACGTCAATCGTGGCCCGCACGTCGGCCATGGCGTCGTGGGCATCCTCGATTTCCTTTCCACAGTAAAAACGCAGCGCTGCCTTGAGGTTTCGAGGCTCCATTTTGTAAAAAATGCGCTGAATGTCCACCAGCCGGCGTTTGTCAATATCAAAATCGAAGCCTGCTCTGGCGAACTCCTCCATCAGCATCGGCACATCGAAGCGGCTAATATTGTAGCCCGCCAAATCCGCATCGCCGATGAAATCGAAAAGTTGCTTCGCAACTTGTGCGAAAACAGGCTTGTTTGCAACGTCCTTCGGTGTGATGCCGTGTACGCCCATTGCCTCCTCTGAAATGGGGATGCCCGGGTTGATGAGCATTTCGAGTTCGGCTGGTTCCCGCCCATCCTTGAAATACTTGATGATGCCAATTTGCAGGATGCGGTCACGGATGACGTTTAGCCCCGTGGATTCGAGGTCGAAGAAAACGAGGTCCTTTTTTAGGTTGAATTGCATTGGGCGGATGTTTGGCGAAGGTTTAAGTGTTCAAAGTCAGGGGCAAGGTAGGGCAAATTTTCCACCTCAAAACCTCGTCCGTTGCAGGGCGCTATCCCGCTTGTGCCGCTGGATAGCCAAAGACAGCAAACGGTCAATCAGGTCAGGATAGCTCACGCCAGCCTGCATCCAAAGCTTTGGATACATCGAAATATTGGTAAAGCCTGGCAGTGTGTTCGGCTCGTTGACAAAGACCCGCCCATCGGGCAGCAGGAACACATCCATGCGGCTAAGTCCTTCTAAACCAAGCACTTGAAATGCACGCAGCGCTGTTTCACGGATACTTTGAACATCTTTTTCACTGACGTTTTCGGCGGGGATGACCACTTTGGCGGCATCAGGCGAGATGTATTTGCTTTCGTAATCGTAAAAGCCCTTTTCCATCACAATCTCCCCTACCCCGCTCACTTGCAGGTCTTCGATATTGCCAAGCACGGCGGTCTCGATTTCACGGCCTTTCAGCCCTTGCTCTACCAGCACTTTTGTATCGAATTTGAAGGCCAAATGAATGGCTGCAATCAGTTCTTCCAGCGTCTCCGCCTTGCTCACGCCCACGCTGCTTCCCATATTAGCGGGCTTGACGAACATGGGGTAGCCCAATTTTTGCACAATCGCCTGATAATCAGGTGTTTCATGCTGCCGCAATGTCACCCAAGGCGCTACCAAAATCCCTGCATCCTGCAACAGTCGTTTCGTGAAATCCTTATCCATTCCGACAGAAGCACCCAGCGTATTTGGCCCAACGAAAGGCAGACCAAGCAGCGCCAGCAGCCCTTGCAGGGTGCCATCCTCTCCGAATGGTCCATGAATAATCGGGAAAACCACATCAATTTTTGGAAAACTGGAGGCTGAGAAACTGGGAAATTTTTGGTCAGCTACGGGAGATTGCTGGCTTGGACGGTACTGAATTACTCGTTCCTCGCCAGGTAAAAGCATGAGCGGCCAGCCGTTATTGCCGGATTCTATACTTGTGAGTTGCAAGAACTCGTCTTCTGGCAAATGCAGCCATTGCCCATTCCGGCTCACGCCGATGACGACGACGTCGTACTTGGCTTTGTCTATGGCCTTGAAGATATTGCGGGCCGAGTTCATGGAGACTTCATGCTCCGGGGAAACGCCTCCGCAGAGGATGGCGACGGTAAGTTTCATAGATTTACGATTTTGGGGATTTACGATTTACGATTGGAGCAGTAGAAATCCCAATCGTAAATCGTAAATCGTCAATTAAAACACCTCAGGTCGCATCTGAGGGAAGAACAGCACCTCCTGAATGCTCACCTGCCCCGTGAACAGCATCGCCAACCTATCTATCCCGAAGCCGATGCCTGACATGGGGGGCATACCGTACTCCATTGCCCGGAGGAAGTCGTGGTCAATATACATGGCCTCGTCGTCGCCCCGCTCCATGAGTTTTACCTGGTCTTCGAAGCGTTCACGCTGGTCAATTGGGTCGTTCAGCTCGGTGTAGGCGTTGGCGATTTCCTTGCCGTTGCAGTACAACTCAAAGCGCTCCACGAGGCCCGGCTTGCTGCGGTGCTTCTTCGTCAGCGGCGACATTTCCACGGGGTGGTCGGTGACGAAAGTCGGCTGAATCATATGCTTCTCGGCCACTTCCCCAAAGATTTCGTCAATCAATTTGCCACGGCCCATGCTGGGGTCTAGTTCGATGTGCAGCTTTTTGCAGACTTCCCGAAGGGCGGTTTCGTCCATTTCAGAAACGTCAATTCCACTGTGCTTTTCAATGGCCTCGTAAATGCTGATGCGCTGGAAAGGGGCTTTGAAACTCAATTTTTTTTCGGCAAACGGAACCTCCGTCGTACCGCAAGTGTCGAGGGCGGCCCGTTCGAGCAATTGCTCGGTGGTTTCCATCATCCAGAAATAATCCTTGTATGCCACGTAGAATTCGAGGATGGTGAACTCCGGGTTGTGCGTCCGGTCCATGCCCTCGTTGCGGAAGTTACGGCTGAACTCATAGACCCACTCGAAGCCACCGACGATTAGGCGCTTGAGGTACAGCTCATTGGCCACCCGCATGAAAAACGGCACGTCGAGCGCATTGTGGTGCGTCTTGAACGGACGGGCAGCAGCGCCGCCGGGGATGGGCTGCAGCACGGGCGTATCCACTTCCATGCCGCCCCGCTCGTTGAGGAAATTGCGGATGGAGGCGACCATTTTCGTGCGTTTGATGAAGGTTTCCTTCACTTCTGGGTTCACGATGAGGTCCACGTAGCGCATCCGGTAGCGTAGTTCGGGGTCGGTGAAGGCGTCGTGGACATTGCCCTCGGCATCCCGTTTCACGATGGGAAGCGGGCGCAGGGATTTGGCCAGCAGCGTCAGTTCTTGGACGTGGATGCTGGTCTCGCCCGTTTTTGTATTGAAAACAAAGCCCTTGATGCCGACGAAATCGCCGAGGTCGAGCAGTTTTTTTATCAAAACATCGAAAAAAGTGAAATCAGGCTCGCCAGCCTCATTTTGCGAAGCAAGCTCGTCCCGTTTCAAATAAAGTTGGATATTTCCAGTGCTGTCCATGATGTTCATGAACATGGCTTTGCCTGCTTCCCGCTGGGCCATGATGCGGCCAGCGATGCAAACCTGCTGGTAGTTCAGGCGGTTTTTGGTGCCGTCTTCCAGCACTTCTTCGGCGTAGTTGGCCTTGATTTCAGCGGCGGTCACGTTTACCGGAAACAGTTCTGGCGGATAGGGGTTGATGCCTAAGTCTTTGATTTTCTGGAGGTTGTCACGGCGGACGAGTTCTTGTTCGGACATGTTTTAGTTTCGAGTTGTGAGTTTCGAGTTATAAGTTGTGAGTTTCGAGTTGGAAATTGCGAGGGACTACTCGTAACTCGTAGCTCGAATCTCAAAAAGAACGCAAAAATAGGCGAATTGCCAGCATTGGCTAAAAAATCAAATGAAATTCAAATGCCGTGGTCAAATCAATGCCCGCCTTCAAATTTTCCTACTTTTGCCACGTTTTTTTGCCTTCGTGCAAATCTTCATGCGCAGTACTTGAAACAATGCCGCATTTTTTGCGCAAAAAGGCTTGCATTTCAAAGCATTTTGATAACCAAAATACATCCTACCATGCTGAATCGTTTCTGGATTTTGCTTTTTTCGCTCGCTTTATCCTCGGCAGTTTTTGCCCAGAAAGAAGACCCCATCCTTTTCACCGTGGACAATACGCCCGTCCACGTTTCCGAGTTCAAGTACATTTATTCAAAAACCAATGGCGACAAAGCTGACTTCTCGAAAGCCAGCCTACAAGAGTACCTCGACCTTTACACCAGCTTCAAGCTCAAGGTCCACAAGGCCAAGGACATGAAATTGGACACCATTTCTTCCCTCAAGCAAGAGTTGGAAGGCTACCGCCGCCAGCTTGCAGACAGCTACCTGATTGACCGGGAAGTGACCGAAAAACTGGTGGACGAAGCTTACGAGCGCACCAAGCAGGACGTTGACATCAGCCACATCATGGTTGCCATTCCGCCAAATGCGACGCCAGCCGACACCTTGGCTTCCTGGAACAAAATCGTGGAGGCCAAGAAAAAATTGGAAGCAGGCGAGGATTTCGCTGCCACGGCGATGGTCTATTCCACCGATAAATCCGTGAACAAAAACATGGGGCATATCGGCTTTGTGACAGCGCTTTTCCCCAATGGTTTCTATGGCTTGGAAACGGCGTCCTTCAACGGCCCAGTTGGCAAGCTACAAGGCCCCATCCGTACCAATTCTGGCTACCACTTGCTGATGGTGCACGGACGCCGTCCTGCTCGTGGCGAGGTAGAGGTAGCGCATATCATGATTCGTCTGGACAAATTCCCCGACGGCATCAAGGCCCGCAGGGCAGTTGATTCGCTGTACACCCTGCTGCAAAATGGGGCCAATTTCGAGGACGTCGCCAAAGCGTCGTCGCAAGACCAAGCTACTGCCTCCAAGGGCGGCTACATTGGCTTTTTCGGCATCAACCGCTACGAAAAAGTATTTGAAGATGCCGCTTTTGGCCTCAAAAACGATGGCGATTTCACGCCACCTATCCAGTCAAGCATCGGCTGGCACATCATCCGCCGCATCAGCCTAAAGACGAACGAGCCGTTTGCCGTGGTGAAATCCAGGTTGCAAAACCAAATCAAACAGGACGGCCGTTTCGAGCTTGCCCGCCTGAAAATGATTGAGCGGATAAAAAAGGAAAGCAATTTCACCGAGAACCGTACAACGCTCGACGAATTCATCGCCACTTTAGAAGCGGATACAGCCAAAAGTTTTTTGACATACAAATGGAAAGCACCTGCGACCCCATCCACCAAGCCGCTTTTTTCCTTCGGAAACACGGATAAAGCCAGTCTGGGCAACTTCGAGGAGTATGCCAGCAAGGCTTCCCGCAAGCGCCAACAGATGTCCGGCTCTGGCATCGCTGCCACCGTGCACAGCCTCTACGAGGACTTTATCGGTGAATCTGCGCTGAAGCACGAAGAACACCTGCTGGACACCAAATACCCTGAATTTAAATCGCTCATGCGGGAATACGAGGAAGGTGTGCTGCTGTTCGAGGTCATGAAAATGGAGGTTTGGGACAAGGCAAGCGCCGATTCCGTTGGATTGGAGGCATTTTACAATTCCAACAAAGCCAACTACAATTGGGAAGAGCGTGCCGTGCTGAGCCAGTATTCCTTGGTAGAAAAAGCGAAGGATAGAATCAACCAGATCCGTGAATTTGCGAAACACAACAACCCAGACGCCGTGCTCGCCAAATACAACACAGACCAGGAAGTCATCTTGACCCGCACCGAAAAGCAGTACGAAAAAGGCCGCAACGAGGTGGTGGACAAGATGGAATGGAAAGTGGGCGCCCTGTCAGTAGTGGACATCAGCAAGCGGGACAAATCCTACAATTTCTTCAAACTGGAAAGCATGTTGCCTCCCGGCCAGAAGACATTGGCTGAAGCCCGTGGCTACGTGGTGGCCGACTACCAGGACTTCCTCGAAAAGCGTTGGTTGGAGTCGCTGCGCAAAGCGTACAAGGTGAAAGTGAACGAGAAAGTATTCAACAACTTGGTGAAGAAATCTTGACGACAGGCTGTTTTTTAGGAAATTGCTGTCGTAGCTGCTTCAATCTTGACTAGTTTTGTGGCGATTTTCAACATGAAAACCAGTCCAAACGCAGTAATGAACAACGCAGCATTCTATATTTTTCGAAGAAAAAACGAACCAGACGGGAAGCGGTTTCCCGTCTGGTTTCTTCTTTTTTTGATGGGGATGTTTTTCGTGGGAGCAACTTCCTGCAATAGCGAACACCCCAAAGGCGACCGGAAATTGGGCTATATCTACGACAAAACCCTTTACCTGTCGGACATGGACGGCATGCTGCCACAAGGCATCACGAAGGAGGACAGCACCGTCATCATCAATACTTTTGTACGTTACTGGATGCGTGAAATGGCGCTGCTGCACGAAGCTGAACAGAACATCCCAAAGGATTTGAACTTGGAGAAATTGGTGGCTGACTACCGCTCCTCGCTCATCAAGAACAACTACGGGAACCTCGTGATGAACAGCCTGCTCGATTCCACCGTGACCAAGGAACAGTTGGAGGGATTTTACGAAAAGAACAAAGACCAATACTTGCTGGAAACGCCGATTTTGCGCTGCCGTTTCATCAAGGCACCCCGCAAGGCACCCAATTCCGACAAGGCCAACGATTGGTGGAACAGCAGCAAAAAAGAGGATTTTGCAGAGCTTTCCAGATGGTGCAGCCAGTATGCCGCCGTCCACCACTTGCAGGATTCCACTTGGTACAATGTGGACGACATAGCCGCCTACATGCCCCAAGGAACCCTCACCGTTGACAACGTGGAAAACCGACGGGATTTCATTCAGCGGGACGACAATTTCGTGTACTATTTCAAGCTGTTGGAACTGGTGCGAAAAAAGGAAGTTGCACCGCTTTCCTACATCGAAAGCCAGGCCCGCAAGGTCATTTTGCACAACCGGAAAACCGAACTGTTGGAAGACCTGAAGAACAAGCTTTACGAAGAAGCCATTCGAAAGCACAACAGCCAAGTTTACGAATAACTATTTGACATTCAACCATTTACTCAATGATAAAGAAATTTGCATTTGCCCTTTTGATTTTCTTGTTTGCTTCGCAAATGATGGCCCAACGTGAGGTCATTGACAAGGTAATTGCCAATGTTGGCAGTGAGTACATTTTGCTCTCCGATTTGGAGGAACAAATTGCCCTCGTCAACGAAAAACAAGGTGGCAAGCTCCCGCCTGATGCCCGCTGCATCATGCTGGACAATTTGCTGACGCAAAAACTGCTCATCAACCAAGCCAAAATTGACAGCGTGGAGGTCAAGGACGAGGAAGTGGAAGCACAGATGAATGCCCGTATCGAGCAGATTCTCGATTACATGGGCGGCGACGTGAACCAATTCGAGGACTACTACGGCCAATCCATCGGCGAGGTAAAAGAAACCTTCCGGGAAGATCTCCGCAACCAACTCCTCGCTGATCGAATGCGGTCAAAAATTATGGAAGGAATATCCGTGACGCCCTCGGAAGTAAAGGCTTTTTTCAAAAAAATACCCCGTGACAGCCTACCCTATTTCAACTCTGAAGTGGAAATCGGCGAAATCGTGATGAAGCCGCAAGTCAACGCCACCGAGCGCCAGAAAGCCATTGACAAGTTGAATTCCATCCGCAAACGTATCGTGGAAGGCGGCGAATCATTCGAAGAACTGTCGAAAAAATATTCCGACGATTTTGCCAGCGCCCGCATCGGCGGCGACCTCGGCTGGACGAAGCGTGGCAAGTTCGTGCCTGCCTTCGAAGCCGCAGCCTACAAACTCGACGAGAACGAAATCTCCGAGGTGGTGGAGTCCGAATTTGGCTTTCACCTCATCCAGTTGCTCGGGCGCAGGGGCAACAGCATCCACACCCGCCACATCTTGGTGAAACCAGAAATCACAGAAGCTGACCTTGCCCTGACGGAGCACAAACTCGATTCCATCCGCCGACTCCTGATTTCCGACAGCATCAGTTTTTCGAAGGCGGTGAAAAACTTTGGGTACAAGGAAGTGCAGAGCTACAACAACGACGGCAAGATGGTAAACCCCGCCAGTGGCAATAATTTCTTTGAAATTGGCGACTTGGACCCCGCTGTTTATTTCACCATTGACACCATGAAAGTGGGCAACTTTTCAAAAGCTTTCGGATTTACCGACCCACGTGGTGAAACGTATTTCAGGATAATCCAACTTCAAAGCAGGACCGAACCTCACGTTGCAAGCTTGGAACGTGACTACGCAAAAATTCAAACCGCAGCCACCGAACAAAAAAAATCAGCGTTCACAGCTGATTGGGTCAGCCAAAAAGTGAACGCTACCTACATCCGTATTGACCAGAGTTTCCAGCGTTGTGTAGGCATTGACAAATGGCTGGTGGGGTCGAAGCCATGAGGGCCGGAAATTGGGAAATTAGGAAATTTTGCCCTCGCAAATAATTTCTCAATTTCCTAATTTTCCAATTTCCATTTCATGCTCCAGCAGCCATTTCTTCCGCCAAAGCCCGCCGCCGTAGCCCGTTAGTTCGCCATCGGAGCCGATGACCCGGTGGCAGGGGATGATGATGGAAATGCGGTTATCGCCATTTGCCTTGGCCACCGCCCGCACCGCTTTTGGGTTGCCAATATTCATCGCTTGTTCTCGATACGAGCGGGTTGTGCCAAACGGAATTCGGAGCAACTCGCCCCAAACCTGCTGCTGAAAAGCCGTCCCCGACAAGTCCAACGGCAGCTCGAAATCCCTTCTTTTTCCTTCAAAATATTCCTTCAACTGGGCATCCAAAGTCTTGAAAAGTGGATGCTCGCCGGGCACAATTTCCGCTTTCAGGTATTTTTTCAATCTGGCCAACTGCGTTTCGAGCATCCGGCGGTCGGTGAATTCGAGCAGGCAAATGCCACTATCGGTAGCGCCCGCCATCATCGGGCCAAGCGGCGTGAGCAACCTCGTCACGCTGATGATTTTTTGCTTCGAACTTTCGGCTGGCGCAAAACCCGTGGCTTTTTTGAACGACTCCCCAAAGCCACTCAGCGACTCGTAGCCGTTGTTGAAGGCCGTGTCAGTTACCGTTTCCCCGTACCTGATTTGCCCGAAAGCCTGGTTGATGCGCAGCATCCGTTGGTAGGCGTGAAACGTGATGCCATGCGTTTTTTTGAACCAACGGCTGACCCGCTCTGGTTGCAGGCCACGTGCCCGTAAATCGCCGTTGCGCAAGCGGATGGAAGGGTTGGCGTTGATTTCCTGAAGCAATGCCTCCAGCCAATCGGGCGTGGCGTCCTTCAATTCCATTGGGTGGCAGACCTTGCAAGGGCGGTAGCCGTGCCGGATGGCATCGCTGGCATTTGCATAATATTCCACGTTTTCGGGCTTTGGCTTGCGGGCCGTGCAACTTGGCCGGCAGAAAATACCCGTCGTTTTGATGGCGGCGAAAAAAATGCCCTCGAAGCTGGTGTCCTTGCGCAGGAGCGCTTGGTACATCGTCGGGCTGTCGGGAAGGGTTGGATTGGTCATTTTTATTGAATATTTTGTTCGGGGACAAAGTTCGCCTTTGGCAAAATTGGCCACAACCGAAAACTTGACAAGCATTTTTTTTCTTGAAAAAAATTGAAATCGCTTGCATGTTTGAATCACTTCATCGTAATATTGCGATGAATTTCAACGACACCAAAAATGGGCTTGACGAAGGCTTCCGCAGATTACAGTACGCAGCAGGTTCGCATTGCCGAACTCGCAAAAGCGCTGGCCCATCCAGCCAGAGTAGCCATCGTGCAGTACCTACTGAAGACCAAAGCCTGCGTCTGTGGCGATTTGGTGGACGCCTTGCCGCTGTCGCAAAGCACGGTTTCGCAGCACTTGAAGGCGATGAAAGAGGCGGGCATCATCACCGGCAGCGTGGAGCCGCCGAAGGTCTGCTACTGCCTGAACCCTGCGGTGTTGATGGAGTTGAAAGCTGCTTTTGGCAATCTGTTCAGCAGCGGTTGTTGCTGATTTTTTTGGCTAAATTCATCGTAAAATTACGATGGGCAATATTTTTTTACCTAACTATTTGTGCTATGTTACAATTATTTGCAATGCTGTTCAGCTTCGGCGCCTTCGGCTGCTGCGGCGACGACTGCTGCGGCACGGGTTGTTCTTCAACCTGCTGCTAAAAT
>Ga0075012_10003385_pt1 | contig 15235 bp, 10 predicted proteins | sample All_14_2_FD_71474 | JGI IMG/M metagenome (GOLD analysis project Ga0075012, IMG submission 71474) | Freshwater microbial communities in response to fracking from Pennsylvania, USA - Allegheny Zone_MetaG_DW_15 | ecosystem: Environmental > Aquatic > Deep subsurface > Groundwater > Drilled... | reverse complement strand
CCATCTCCATTATATAAATTGAGGGTAGGCTTGTGTTTACCAATGAATCTTTGATGTTGGCCCTGGTCATTTTTGCAGCCAGGGTGGTTGATGTTTCCCTCGGCACCATTCGTCATGCAATGATAGTACGTGGGAAACGCTTCATAACGTTCTGTATTGCTTTTCTTGAGTCGTTGGTCTGGGTGTTCGCCGTGTCGAAAGTACTCAGCGACCTTTCTGAACCCATGACGGCTTTAGCTTTTGCCTTGGGCTTTGCTACCGGGACTTTTGTCGGCATGACCATTGAGAATCTGCTGAAGATCGGCGATCAGGTGGTCAAGGTGTTCTCCAGCAAGGGAAAGGAAGTTGCCGCCTTGCTCAGGGATGCAGGCTTTCGGGTCACCGAGTTCGAGGGACGTGGTCGCGATGGACAGGTGATTCTTCTCTTTGTCCAGGTGCGTCGAAGGGATGCAAAGAAAGTACTGCAGACGGCTCGCAGCTTCGATAAGAATTGCTACTTGGTCATCGAGGATATTCGCTGGAGGCAGAACGCATTGCTGTAAATTAAATGGCAAGGTACGCCGCTTGGGGCCGTTCGGCCCCGACAGGCGGCTGATAGTCGTGTTATCTATCGTCCTCCAATGCTGGACTGTTCATTGATTTGGGTTGTCGAAATGCCGCTAAAAGAAGTAACGTTACCGCAGATGTCAGTCCTTCTTTCTTTCATATTCACGCAAGAAACACGCTATAAAAAAGCTTGACGGCTCATTTTACCGATGATAGAGTTAGTTGAACATCTTTTTGATGTGTTTGTTTTCATATGTGCGTTAACGATAACGCATTAAGCTTAAAGGAGGCTGTGTATGAAAAAGTTGCTAGTAGTGGGATTGGTCCTGTTATACGCAATGACCACGGTTTTCGCAGCAGGTGCTGCCGAAAGCTCATCCGCGAAGGGGATGATTGGTGTCGTAATGCCCACCAGGTCTGAAGAGCGTTGGAACAAGGATGGCGCGGCAGTCAAGTCCGGATTGGAGGCTCTCGGGTACAAGGTTGACCTGCAGTTCTCTGACGACGATATTCCCACCCAGGTTCGCCAGATTGAAGATCTGATCACCAAGAATGCAAAGGTGCTCGTCATCGCTTCGATTGACGGCGTTGCCTTGAGCGATGTACTTGCGAAAGCAGCGGATGCAAAAATTCCTGTAATCGCTTACGACCGCTTGATCATGAAATCGCCGAACGTTGACTACTATCTGTCATTCGACAACTATGCCGTCGGCCAGCAGATGGGTGACATTCTTATTAAAGGAATGAACCTTGATAATCCGAAGAAGAAGCCGCTTTTGATCGAACTGTTCGGTGGCTCTCCCGACGACAACAATGCGTATAAGTTCTATGACGGTGCCATGGATAGGCTCAAGCCCTATTTTGACAACGGAACGCTCAAGATCGGTTCCGGCCAGAAGGGTATGGATACTGTTGGAACGTTGCGCTGGAGCAATGAGTTGGCTATGTCCAGAATGGAAAATCTTCTTTCTGCGCATTACACCAATCAGACCCTCGATGGAATTCTCTCCCCCTACGATCCTATCAGCCTTTCAACGCTTGAAGCTTGTAAGGCCGTCGGATACGGCACGGCAGGCAAGCCGCTGCCGGTCGTCGGTGGACAGGACTGTATCGTTGCCTCTTGTAAGTCGATTCTTGCGGGCGAACAGTATGCTACCGTACTCAAGGATACCCGCGTACTTGGTCAGGCGACCGTCGAACTCGTAGACACAATCATGCGCGGTCAGGTTCCCCAGGGTCTCGATACCACCAGTTACAACAACGACTCCATCAAGAACGGTAAACCGTATATCGTTCCCTCCGTTCTCTTGAAGTCTGTGATCGTTACGAAGGACAACCTGAAGGCTGAAGTGGTCGATACCGGCTACCATACCGCCGCTGAGGTTGGACTCTAAGACTAAGGAGCCGGCTTCAGCATAGAAGCCGGAATTGCATCGCATGATCGCGAACCCGGTACCATCTGCCTGCGGCTGAGTTGGAATCGGGTTCCGGTCTGTATTTCGGGGGACCTGTATGCCAAACAATTCCATTCTGCTGTCGATGAAGCATATCACCAAGACTTTCCCGGGCGTGAAAGCGCTTGATGATGTCAGCTTGGATGTCAAGGAACGTGAAATTCATGCTCTGGTTGGAGAAAATGGCGCCGGAAAGTCGACACTGATGAAAGTACTGTCCGGAGTGTATCCTTATGGCTCTTACGAAGGGGACATCTTCTTTGGGGGAAAACGTTGTGCGTTTTCAAACATCAAGCAGAGCGAGCAGGCTGGAATTGTCATCATCCATCAGGAATTGGCATTAAGTCCTTATCTTTCCATTGCCGAGAATATGTTCATCGGTGACGAACGCGCCAAATTCAATATCATCAACTGGGACAAGACCCGTGAAGATGCCATGAAATACATGAAGCGTGTCGGCTTGAATGAGAATCCCAATCTTCCTGTCAACAAGCTGGGGGTGGGCAAGCAGCAGATGGTTGAGATTGCAAAAGCCTTGGCCAAGCATGCCAAGCTGCTGATTCTTGACGAGCCTACTTCCGCACTGAACGAAAAAGACAGCAAACATTTGCTTGAAATCCTTAAGGAACTTCGTGACAAGAGCAATATTGCATCCGTATTGATCTCTCACAAGCTTAACGAAGTCGCGGCCGTCGCCGATTCCATTACGATTCTACGTGACGGAAAAACAATCGAGACGTTGGAAGTCGTTCGGTCGAACCAAGGTGCAGTATCAATCGGTGAGGAGCGGATCATCAAGGGTATGGTGGGGCGGGAGATTACGGATATGTTTCCCAAGCGCAACAATCCAATAGGTGATGTGTTGTTCGAAGTCAAGGACTGGACGGTTCAGAATCCTGACAACCCTGAGCGGAAGAAGCTTGATGGAGTTAACATCAAGGTTCGTGCAGGGGAGGTGGTCGGTTTGGCGGGTCTTGTCGGTGCCGGACGCACCGAACTCGCCATGAGTGTGTTCGGCCGTTCTTACGGTGAGAACATCACCGGAAAGACATTGATCGAAGGCTCTGAGGTTGATATCAGCACAATTCCCAAGGCAATTGCCCGTGGTGTTGCTTATGTACCTGAGGACCGCAAGGAACTGGGGCTGGTGATGATCCAGAACGTGAAGGAAAATACGACGATCGCAAAGCTGAAGAAAATTGCCAATATGTCGGTCATCAATGAGCACGATGAGAATGTCGTGGCGGAAGATTTCTGCAAGCGGCTCAATACAAAAACGCCGACCATTCTTCAGATGGCAGGAAATCTGTCGGGAGGCAACCAACAGAAGGTTGTCCTTTCAAAGTGGTTGTTCACCGATCCGAGGGTGCTTATCCTCGACGAACCCACCCGTGGAATCGATGTCGGAGCAAAGCATGAGATTTATACAATCATCAACTCGCTTGCCGCACAAGGTATGGCGTGTCTTCTGATCTCCAGCGAAATGCCTGAGATTATCGGGATGAGTGATAGGATATATGTGATGAGCGAGGGAAAGATCACTGCTGAACTGTCGGGTGAGACGGCAACCCAGGAAGAGATCATGCGTAATATCCTGAATAATTAGGTGATGTTGTGCATCTGAATCCGGTAAATGATAAGGAGTGTTGGATGAGTGGCTTGATAGCGATTTTGAAAAAGAATGTAAGGCAGTACATGATGGTCATCGCCTTGGCTGTGGCGATGATCGCATTTGGGCTCTTGACGGACGGTATCTTTTTCAGACCGGTTAATCTGACGAATTTGGTACTTCAGAACAGCTATGTTCTGATTCTAGCCGTCGGCATGTTGTTGTGCACGCTGACAGGAAACGTCGACCTTTCCGTCGGATCGATCGTATGCTTCATTGGTGCACTGTGCGGTGTCATGATGGTCGACCTACAGTGGAATCCGTATGTGGCTATGCTGCTTGCTCTCCTTGTCGGGGCTTTGATCGGTATGTGGCAGGGCTTCTGGATAGCATTCGTGAATGTTCCTCCGTTTATTGCAACCTTGGCAGGCATGTTGGTCTTCCGCGGCCTTGGCCAGGTAATCATGAAAGGACAGACAAAGGCTCCGTTCCCCAGAGAGTTCCAGTTGATTTCCTCCGGTTACATTCCCGATCCATTCGGAGGGGCTGCCATCGGCACGATGCATCTGCATCTCTTTACGTTGTTGATCGGCTTTCTTATTGTTGCTTTGATCATTTTCAGTGAAATCCAAAAGCGGAAAAAGCAAAAGCAGTATGACTTTGACCTGCTTCCTGGGGGAATTTGGCTTGCAAAGGTAATATTCATTGCTGTTGTTCTGGTTGCATTCACTGTTGTTTTTGCCATCTACAAAGGCTTTCCCAATATTCTCATCCTGTTGGGGGTTCTCGTAATCGCATACCAGTTCGTTGCATCCAAGACCGTTCAAGGCCGTCACATCTATGCTCTTGGAGGAAACAGGAAGGCTGCAGAGCTCTCCGGTGTTAAAGTCAAATGGGTGATGTTCTGGATTTATACCAATATGGCGATTCTGGCTGCGGTGGCTGCGATGGTATTCACCGCACGACTGAATTCCGCCACTCCGAAGGCCGGGCAGAACTTTGAGATGGATGCCATTGCTGCTTGTTATGTCGGCGGTTCAGCTGTCTCCGGTGGTATAGGAACTGTGATCGGGGCTGTCGTCGGCGGTCTGTTCATCGGAGTGTTGAACAATGGTATGTCGATCATCGGCATCAGTACTGACTGGCAGCAGGCGATCAAGGGGTTTGTCCTTCTCTCAGCTGTTGCGTTCGACCTGTATTCAAAGTCGAGGTCATCGAAGGTAGCATAACCTTACACACATCCAACACATAAAGACCCCTGGGATACATGATTCCCAGGGGTTTTTCTCTCATAAAAAACCGGCTCATTTCTGAGCCGGTGAAGTTAGATAATAAACTTATTTGATTACCAGTTCGGTCTCAAGATCGAAGAACTTCGCCTTGACCATATCAGGAATCAAGGAAATCTTGGTATCCGGCTTCGGAACAAGCGTGGGTTCAATCTTACCGACAACCTGGCTTCTGGAAGTGGATACAAATACGTGAGTCTCGCTGCCGAGGGGTTCAACAACACTAACCGTACCATTGATGGTTTCGCCATCCTTGGGGGTATTGCTGAAGACTACATCCTCAGGGCGGATACCGAACGTGACAGACTTGCCTACATACGGAGTCAACATCTTCTTCTGCTCGGCGGTAACCTTGAGACGGAACGAACCTTCATTCACATAAATGTCGGAACCATCAGCTTCGACTGCAGTTTCGAGGAAGTTCATGGGAGGAGAACCGATGAAGCCTGCAACAAACTTATTCTGAGGATTGTTGTACAGGTCAAGCGGTCCACCGATCTGCTGGATGACGCCGAACTTCATGACGACGATGACGTCTGCCATGGTCAGAGCTTCAACCTGGTCGTGGGTGACGTAGATCATCGTAGCCTTGAGGCGGTTGTGCAGGGAGGAAATCTCTGCGCGCATCTGGACACGAAGTTTTGCGTCGAGGTTGGAGAGCGGTTCGTCAAAGAGGAATACCTTGGGCTTGCGGACGATTGCGCGGCCTACTGCAACACGCTGTCTCTGTCCACCGGAGAGGGCCTTGGGCTTTCTGTCAAGCAGTTCTTCAATCTCGAGGATCTTGGCTGCTTCACGTACACGCTGATCGATCTCTTCCTTGGGGAACTTGCGGATCTTCAATCCGAATGCCATGTTATCATACACGGTCATGTGGGGATACAGAGCATAGTTCTGGAATACCATGGCGATGTCTCTGTCTTTCGGGGGAACATCGTTTACGAGGTTTCCATCGATGTAGAGCTCACCACTGGTGATGTCTTCCAAACCTGCTACCATGCGGAGGGTCGTGGACTTACCACAACCGGAAGGTCCGACGAGGACGACAAACTGTCTGTCCTTGATGTCAATGTTGACATTGTCGACGGCCTTTACTCCACCATCGTACACTTTGCAAATGTTCTTGAGTTGTACTGTGGCCATAATGCCTCCAATTTATTTTATCTACCGTTCACTTTACCCTAGGGGATGTCAGCTGTCAAACAAAAAATGAGAATAGTTTTTGTACGAATTAGATAAAAATATACAAATAAAAGAAATAATATAATCATGGTGTTTGCAAATACACAATTCCAATCTTACATCAGAGGAGGTTGTGAGATGACATCTGCAGGCGAATGGGCCTGCAGTAAAGGTGAGGTGGAATGACTAATTTTTGTTAGGGATTAAATAAATACTTGTAAAAAAAGATAATGCATTGACTGATGAACTAATTGGGTCTATTCTGCATTCAAATTTATATCGTGCGCACACTACAATCGGGATGGTATGTATGAAATCTATACCTTGTATGAAAGCCCTATGTGTAGTACTTCTGAGTTGTTGCATCACCTTCATCGGATGTTCTGATTCTCCGGAAACAAACAATCCAAGTATTGGAACGCTCCCCGGTAGTTCTGATTCCCCTCAACTTGATAATCAAAGCGGCGGAAATCTACCCGTAAACTGGCAAGTACGTGATACCGAGCCGCCATCATTTACTGCTACTGCTGTTCCTGGCAAGTGGTATTTGTTTAATCTGTATACGATAAACTCCATCACACCTGCGAATATTCATTCGCTTTCTTTGCGCTTCCGAAGCTCATACTCATTACAAATACCGAAGGTAGCCTCTCCTTATAACGAGGCATCAAATTTTAGAGCCTGGGTTTTTATTCCGGATACAACGTTTTCACAAAATCGTGGGGTTTCTTTCAGTGTGCAAAGATCGGATGGCGTCAGGAATCGTAGTTTTGAGAGTATGAATCTATCCATCAGCTCTAGTATCGATACAGATGAAAACGATAATGAGTATAGATACGGTGCGTTGCCCTATGCAGAAGACCCCTCTGCATCTGAGTTTCGGAAGGTGATAAGAACTTGGGAGAATGTACCACTGCAAGTAAAGACCATCAATGTTGAACTTACCTTTAGTCCACAACTTGATGAAGGTGATTTACTTGTTCATGCACAATACTTATGTACTCCGGATTCTAATCAATCATTCAGTTATGGGGAAGTTGATTCATTGTCTGGTTCGTACACGAAAAGCGGTAGTCAGTATAGGATTTCTGTACCGCATTTACATTACCTCTCCAGTACTTCAGAGCAAGCTATTGGAAACGGTGCATTACTAACTGCGTTTGTAACGAAACCGATGTACAACCAATTGGATCTGCATCAGTACGAAGATACTATGGGTACATGGAATGAGTCCACTATATCTTTGCCTGATATCACTATGTTCGGTCTCTCTTTTCTCACGATTCGTTATGTCCTTTCCAATGATTCAGTTTTTGATGAAGCTGAAGAAGAGATTTCATTGAATTCATTGGCTGCAGTGGATATTCCTGAATCCTATCATCAATATCTGCCGTTCGATGGGGGAAGAATGAGTGATTTGCAGTCATTCGATCCGGACGGTGATGGAATTTCCGAGCTCCGATATCGAAGTAGGAATAGCATACAGTACAATGCTGTTGAAACATTTGTAAGTACCTTTTCCTCACCGGATTATGCTGAAATAACCAATTATTCGACTGCAGCCGGAGATATGCGCAAAGTAAGTAGAAACAGCTATACATTTTACAGTACAGGCACTGTTGCAGGTCTGCGATTAATCCAAAAAACAAGTTCAGGTAAATACTTGAAAATGGAGCTGGTAACCCAGCGAGAGATAACACTTGCAGAGTACAACTCCTTGAAGAATAGAATCTCGCTGGGCAATCCCATTGATTGACATCGCATATCATTTAATTTGTAGTAGCAAGGCTGTTTCATAAGCAACCAGGATCCTATACAGCTTCTCAGGCCAGACACTTCGCAGCCTTGCATCAGTGATGGGTATCTCCTCTACCGTGATGGACTGGAACGGAGTTTGGAGTTCCAGCGTTGCTGCCTCGCCCAAGGTGATGGTGTTCTCTTGCACAGTTGGCTTATGCATGCTCATCAGTGTCAAGACGGGTTTGACATCTCCCTCAACCTCTTCTCTGAGCATAATCTCCTTTCCCTTGAAGTGTGTCACCGTACGCTTATACGAGACGAGCGGGCACCCAGGGTCGTAGCAGGCTTTAAGTTGGAGGCTGATGGTCGAAGTCTCTCCTAGCTCGAGTATTTCACTCTTGTACTCTTTGCCGGCAAGCTGTTCAAAGGGTGGGAAGTTGGTTACGTTGTGAAAGATCGACCGCATTGTCCAGATGGAATATCGATCCTTGGAGAAAGTTTGCTTGGTGTAGGTTTCTACACCCACATCGATGAGAATGGGCGTGCCGTTCTTAAAGAGGGTGATGCTGCCCGTATCGTTGTGGTTGTGGCTGTCATCGTTTCCTCCGGCTTTCACCGAGAGGGCATAAGTGTCGTCGCGGCTGATGAATATCCCGACGCTCGGATAAAAATGGTCGCTTTCCTGTGGGAATGATGTCTTTAGTGCATGGCTGGAGGCATGTATGAGCTCAAGCAAACGATAGGTGAGGTTTATCTGGTCGGGAAGGTCTTTTTCTTCTTCATTCCTTGTATTTCTCGATGCAAGGGCGAATCTTTCAAGCTCTACATCTCCCACAGCCTTGGCAAAAAGGTACTCGCGGATGGTGCAGCTGCCGGCAAGGGGAGAGCAATCGGAGAAGTTGAAGTAGTACGGTCCCTGTGCATGCATATGGCGGATATACGAAGCAATATTGCGGATTTTCGGCTCGTTGAAGACATCCATCAATGCATTGTTGCTTACCTGGTTGAGAATATCCAGGCACAAGTACAAGCAGAGGCCTGCATGCCGGAAATACTGGGCGCCTTCACTGCAGCATCCATCATCACCGTAGTCCTTGAGGAAGCAGTCCATGCTGTACAGTGCCTTCTCGAACACTTTTTTTCGAAAGGCTTGGCCGGTAGGGAGCAGGAACGTACACAACAGTACGTTCTGTGTGCACCAGACGGTCCAATTGTTCATCGGCTCGTCTTCGTTGCCCATCCACCAGAAATGCTCGGTAGTGTAGGGTGTGAAGATTCGTTTCTCAATTTCATCAATGATGCGCTTGGGCAGGAGGGGGGAAACCCCCTCCAAATCGTAGCTGATAAGGGAGTAGGTTTGTGCAAGCAAGGCTCCCGTCTCTGCACTGAAGAGGTCTATCACCGGCCGATTCACATCGGCAAGAGGCAGTTGTTCGGTGTCACGGATATAGCTGTTGTGGGCAGGAAGGCACCAGGTGGTTTCTTCGCAGATGGCCCAAATCCCATCGATTATGGCATCGAGCATGGCTTCCGATCTTTCAATGCAATACCCAAGCACCAGGGATGCAAGCAGGGTGCGTCGTTTGAAATAGGGCGACTCATAGGCAATCCGGCTGCCTTTTCGGGAAAAAGCAAGATACTCGGTCGCAAGCAGGGCAGGGAAGGCTTGCTTCTGTGCATCAAGTGCATGTGTATGTACCAGCATTGCATGCTTTGAATCGAGTGATTGCCAGAAAGAACGGTTTCCGGCATTAGGCGCACTACGATAGCTGGTGAGAACAGGAGGAATTTTTTCATGATAACTGGTAAGCATGGTCAACTCCGTTTGCGCTCCAGGTGCTGTAGATATTGGCGGGGAGATACACCTTCCACTTTTTTAAAGACTTTGCTGAAGTAAAATGAACTCTCAAAGCCAAGCTTGTCGGCAATCTCATATACCTTATAATCACCGTTTGCCATCATCTCCTTGGCCGCGGCGATTTTTGCATTGGTGGTGTATTCAACGAAGCTGCACCCGCTGTATCGAGAAAACAGGCTGCTCAAGTAGTTTTGGCTGAATCCGAACATGAGTGCCACCTCACCCAAATTGAGCTTTCGCGTTACATGCTCCTTGATGTACTGCTGGATGTTTGCCACCACCTTTGCCCGGTAATCCTGCCTGCGTGACTGCAACTGCTCGGTCAAGCCTGCAGCCAGCTGTCTGAGGTAGGCACTGCACTGGGCAGTGGTTGCAAAGCTGTAGATCTGGCGATAGCCGCCGCCCTCATCAGGGAATGCACTTTGCACAAGGTTTTGTCCATCCGGCAGAAGCGTAATGGCCATATAGAGGATGTTGCTCGCAGTCTCGACCGCTTGCAAGGAGTGTATGTTCTGTTGTTCCAGCTCCATCGCAATATCCTCGAGGACTTTCGCAAGCCGGGCTGCATCGAGTTCCTCGAAGGCACTGGTAAGACGCGCCTTGAACGGATCCAAATTGAAACTTGAGCCTTCGTTGTTTCTGCGTTCGGCCACCAGAATTGTTCTTTCATCACTTCTACAGGCCATAAGCTGTCGTGCCGATAGGAAGGATTCATTGAGATGATAGGGATCCTGGACCGTGTGTCCGACACAACAGACCAGCTGAACGGAAAAGTAGTTGTAGATGACTTGCAGAGTCTTTTCCAAAACTTGGCGGATAATGGTCCTGTAGTGCTGTACCTGCTCATCGGTGAGACAGAAGGTAATTGCCAGATGATGCAGGTCGAGACTGGTGATATAGGTGGTCAGATACCTGCCAAGCGTTTCCTTGAGCATCCCCACCGTGCTGTAATAGAGGTTTACCTCCGCCTCCTCCTGCTTTGAATGTATTTGTACGTAGCAGACAGCATACCAACGTTCATCGAAGGAGATTTGCAGCTCATGCTTCTGCGTCTCAAAGCTTTGGCGGGAGTCGATCAGGCCGTTGAAGAGTCGAACGAAAAACTTATCGCGGAATGATTGCATGGCGCTGCGCTCAAGCAGGGGGAATGTATGACCCCGTTCGGCTTTCAGCTCCTCAAGCATCCCAAGAGCCTTTGTCACCGAGGTGCGAAGGCTCTGCTCTGTAAGCTCCAGCTTGACCAAATAGTCCACAGCCTGAAGCGTCAAGGCTTCCTTTACAAAGCTGAACTCCTCATAGCTGGTCAAGAGAATGAACAAAGGGATTCTCCCATAGGTTTTCGAGCTCTCCTTCAGGACTGTCAGTCCGCTTTTAATCGGCATTTTGATGTCGGTGATCACCAAGTCGGGCTTCTCTTTGGCGATCGCTTCCTCCAGTTGTTTGCCGTTGCGGGCTACTGCAACTATCTCGATGCCAAGCTCATTCCACGAGAGCATGGATTGCAGACCCACGAGTACCAACGGCTCGTCGTCGGCGATGATCAGTTTGGTTGCCATGGTCGGCCCTCCTTGGTGAGTTTGGGCAGACGGATGATTGCTTTAGTGTAAGAGCCGACCTCACTCTCGATGGAAAGCCCGTATTCCGGTCCGTATGTATACTCGATGCGTTTGGCAACATTGCGGATACCGATTTCACGGAACATGCCTTTCGCCGGTGAGCTTGATGTGCTGAACACTTCCTCGATCGTCTTCTCATCCATACCCACTCCATCGTCCTTGATGATCAGGGTGATGGCTTGGTCGTTTTCTTCGTATGCTTGGAGCAGTACCGTCCCGGCCCCTCCTTTGGGTTCGATACCATGGAAGATGGCATTCTCCACCAACGGCTGCAGGGTGAAACGAGGGATGCCGAGGCTTAGGAACTTGGCGTCGATTGCAGTTTGGAGTATCAGGGTTCCACCGTACCGATATTTCTGAATGACAAAATAATCGTCAAGCAATGCAAGCTCCGCTTCCAGGCTTATGATCGGCTCATCGGCTTTGCTCACGTTTTTCATCAGGCGGGAGAGGCTGGTTGTCATCTCCGCTATGCCTGTTGCCTGCTGCAAGGTAGCCATCCATTTGATCGAGTTGAGGGTATTGTATAGGAAGTGGGGATTGATTTGGCTTTGCAGCATCCGATATTCCAAATCCTGTTTCTTCTTCTCATCGGCGATACGCCTTTCAAGCAGCGAGTCGATGCGCAGGGCGAGGTCGTTGACCCCCTTGCCGATGTCCCCGAGCTCATCGTCCCATTCTATGGAAGGATCACTGGAGAAGTCACTGTGGGCAATGGCTTTCACTTTTTCCTGGATTTTGGCGATAGGTCGGTTGAACAAGCGATTGAGCAGGAGCGTGAGCAGCGAACCGAACAAAAGGACGACGATCAGGATGATTACAAGCAGAGAGAAGTACAGAGTGCGTTCGAAGCGGACCTTGGCCAGGGGTAGACTTTGGGAGAGCGAAATATCCTGGAAGCCGGTGGGGCACGTTACCAACAGATGTTTCTCTCCACCTATTCGTACTGAATTGACGGTGGTCTGTTCGCCGGCGGTATCGAAATCCTGCTTGACCGGCTGGGGTGTCTGTATAAGGGTGAAGTGATTATCCCGAATCTCATAAAAATTGTCCCCGATGGTGAGGTAGAGCGATGAATCCTCGCTGAGCGTATAGTCCTTGATCAGGTCCAGGATCAGGGACGCTGAAACAGCCAGATAAAGCTGCCCGGTTACCTCTGGTGAGGAGGATCGGTTGATGACCCGCCTGATCGGCAGAACCTGTTCGTCCTTCAGCAGAAAGGGGTCTTCCCCGATGAGGCTCCATCCGGCGTTCTGTGTGTAGGAGAGGGGAAGCACCTGTTGGACGTTGGTGACTGTCACGGGCTTGCTGTCGCTCATTGAAAGCCCGGTGTGAATCAGCTTGGTGTGGTTGATGTCGGTGATGATGATCCTGCTCACATAGCTCTGGGCAAGGTTGTTCATCACCTCTTCCTTCACTCGTTCATAGGTTACCAGGGCATTCTGAATGCCATCGGTTTCCAAATAGGCCAATACTTGGGCGTTGGTGGTGCTCCAGCGTACCAACGAGTCGATGGCCACCATGCTCTCCCTGGCTTTCGCCCCGATGAACTGTAGGTTGAACTCGGTCGAGGAGATTTGGCTTTGGAGGGCGAACGACCGAAACAGGAAAAAGCTGAAGGTTGCCACCAGGATGGCGAGGGTAAGCGTGAATGTCACGGTGATCAATGTTATTTTCCCCTTCAGGGTTTTCAGTCGCATAGAGGCCTCCTTGCTAGAGTATGAGACCAGAGTCCTGATTTTCGCAACCAGAAAGCTAAGAGGCTGGAGTATCTTCGGAAGAATCTGCAGGTTGAAGGAAAAAAGTACAGGTTTTTCAGCTTTTGTGGAAAATTGTCAATGTTTTGTGAAGCGAATTACATGGTGTTGTGTAAAAATGGGCCGTACCCTTGATGAAGGAAGCGAGGAATATCCTCGGCTTGTATGAACCGTAAGGAGGTTTATTCATGAAAAAGGCAATCACTATTCTTCTGGTACTCTGCCTGGTGTTCAGTTCTGTGTTCGCACAGGGAACCAAGGAAGCAGCAACCACTACCGAAGGCACGACCAACCTGAAATGGGCGTTGTGGGATATCGCATCCACCACCTATTATGAACCGTTGATCAAAGCCTATGAAGCAAAGAATCCCAACGTCAAGATTGAAATGCTTGACCTCGGCTCGGCCGACTTCATGACCATGTTGTCAACCCAGCTTTCCGGCGGCGACTCCTCGATCGACGTTGTCACCATCAAGGACATCCCGGGCTACAACAACCTGGTCAAACGCAATCTCTTGATGAACCTGAACGACAAAATCAAGAGTGAGAACGTAGACCTTTCCCTCTATGGCGGCACCACCGATCAGATTTCGGTGGACGGTAAGCTCTACGGCATTCCGTTCCGCAGTGATTTCTGGGTTGTGTTCTACAATAAGGATGTCTTTGACAAGGCCGGCGTTGCCTATCCCGACAACGATATGACGTTTGCCGAGTATGACGCTCTTGCCCGTAAAATGACCAGCGGCGTCGGAGCTGCAAAAGTCTACGGCGCCCACTATCATACCTGGAGATCTGCAGTACAGCTCTTCGGTATCCTCGATGGCAAGAACACCATCGTCGACGGCACCTACAACTTCCTCAAACCCTACTATGAGATGGTCCTCAGCCAGCAGAAGGACGGCATTGTTCAGAATTATGCCACGCTCAAGACATCCTCCACCCACTACAGCGGTGTTTTCTACAACAACAGTGTAGCCATGATGAACATGGGCTCATGGTTCATCGCCACCCTCATCAGCCAGATCGAGCAGGGCAAGACCGAAGTGAAGAACTGGGGTCTGGTCAAGTATCCGCATGCTGAAGGTGTTCCCGCCGGAACCACACTTGGAACCATCACCAGTCTTGGTGTCAGCAATGCTTCCAAGAAAAAGGATGCAGCCTTTGATTTTGTCAAGTTCGTCACCGGTCCTGAAGGCGCTCAGATCATTGCCAAGACCGGAACGATTCCTTCCATCAAAGACTCTGAAGTCGTAAAGATCATCGCCTCCAAGCCCGGCTTCCCATCCGATCAGGGCAGTAGGGATGCTTTGCAGGTTGCAAAGACCTATCTTGAGATGCCGCTGCACGAAAGGGCCGGTGAAATCGAGGTTGTTCTCAATCAGGTCCATGACGAGATCATGACCAACAACATCAGTATCGATGCAGGTCTTGCAAAGATGAACGATCAGGTTCAGAAGATTCTGGCCAAATAAGTTCTCCGCAGTTTCAGGTACAGGGATCTGGTGGTCCCTGTACCCAATATTTACGAGGGGATGGTTTCATGGCCTCAAAGAAAGCTAACTTCAAAAAACAGTTGGTTGCATACAGTTTCCTGGCACCCAACTTCATCGGTTTTGCCATTTTCACCCTTGTTCCCATCGTCTTTGCCGTTGTCCTGGCATTTCTTCGTTGGGATGGGGCAAATCCCATAGAGTGGGCCGGTTTATCCAATTTTACAGAATTGTTCGATGACGACCAGTTCAAGGCTGCGTTGAAGAATACGATAGTCTACACCGCAGGCACCGTTCCCTTTACCCTGCTGGCCAGCTTGTTTCTGGCAGTTATTCTTAATCAGGGAATCAAGGCCCGCAATTTTTTCCGTACGGTGAGCTTTTTCCCGTACATTGCATCGTTGGTAGCGGTTGCGGCAGTCTGGAATATGATTTTCAATCCCTCGAAGGGACCGGTCAACATGCTTTTGTACGCACTTGGTTTTGAGAATGTCCCCGGTTGGGCTGCAGACAAGGATTGGGCGATGGTTACCATCATTCTCTTCAGTGTCTGGAAGTATATGGGTTACTATATGATCATCTACCTTGCAGGATTGCAGGGGATAAATCCCGAGCTGTATGAAGCTGCGAATCTCGACGGGACAAACGCCTGGCAGCGATTCCGCTATGTTACCGTCCCTCAGCTCAGTGCAAC
>Ga0075012_10003384_pt1 | contig 15237 bp, 13 predicted proteins | sample All_14_2_FD_71474 | JGI IMG/M metagenome (GOLD analysis project Ga0075012, IMG submission 71474) | Freshwater microbial communities in response to fracking from Pennsylvania, USA - Allegheny Zone_MetaG_DW_15 | ecosystem: Environmental > Aquatic > Deep subsurface > Groundwater > Drilled... | reverse complement strand
GGCGCGGTGCGGGCGGACTACTTCTGGGGCTGGGGCGATGGCGCTGAAGACCGTGCCGGCCGCATGAAGCAGCCCTTACGGATGTGGGTGCTGTGGCCACGGTGACCGCCGATTGGATCGGCTACACGGCCGCCGCGCTCACCACGACGTCGTTCGTGCCCCAGGTGTGGATGACCTGGCGCACGCGCGATGTGGACGGCATCTCGCTGGGCATGTACAGCCTGTTCACGCTGGGCATCGCGCTGTGGCTGGTGTACGGCGTGCTGCAGGGTGCCTGGCCGTTGATCCTGGCCAACAGCGTGACATTCACGCTGGCCCTGTGCATCCTGGCGATGAAGCTGCGCTACGGCCGGCGCGGCTGATCAGCCCTGCGCTTCGGCCGCAATGCGCGCCTGCAGGATGCGCCGCGCCCGCACCGCGGCCGCATCGCCCGGCAGCAGCACCGGCTTGAGCGACCACAGGTCGTGGCCGCGCATGCGCTGCTCCACCGCCTCGATCATCGGCTGGTCCTCGCGCTCGAAAACCACCTTCACGGCCGCCACGTTCTCGGCCGCCAGTTGCTCGGCCATCGGCCCCATGGCACGCGGGAACGCCAACGCAAAGAAGTAGTGCGTGCTCGTTGCGGTCTCCGGCGTGAAGCAGTGCGCCTGCTGCGAGACGAAGGCGGTGGCGGGATCGGCGCCGGACGCATGCCCGCCGGCCCACAGCGCCATGTTGGCCGGCGCGTTCCAGCGCACGTCGAGCCAGCGGTCGAGCGGGCCCTCGGGCACATTGAAGGCTTGGCGAAGGAAGTCGGGCACCTGATGGTCTTCGCGCATCACGCGTTTGCACCACACCGTTTCGCCCTGCTGCTCGCAAGTGACCTGGCCACGGCGCACGGCCTCGCTGGCAAAGAGCGGGTGCAAGAACTCGATGTGGCTCAGGTCGAGGATGTTGTCAGTCTCCAGCTCATAGTGCCCCGCCACCACCATGTGCCCTGACCCCACGGCGTACTCGGCCGGGTCGAGGAAGCTGAAATCGGGCAGCGCTGCCACATCGGCCCGGGCCGGATCACCCATCCACAACCACAGCAGGTTGTGGCGCTCCACCACCGGGTAGCGCCGCACCACCGCCGCCTTGGGGATGCTGCCGTCGCCATGCGGGTTGTGCGCGCATTGGCCCTGCGCATCGAACCGCAGGCCGTGGTACGGACATTCGATGCTGGCCCCGCCGTCCTGCAGCCGCCCCATCGACAGCGGCGCAAAGCGGTGCGGGCACCGATCGGCCAGCGCCACCGGCTGGCCCTGCGCATCGCGCCACAGCACCACCGGCTCGTCGAGCAGGCGGCGCGCCAGCACCGCGCCGGGGGCAAGCTCGGTGGACCAGGCGGCCACGTACCATGTGTTGCGCAGGACATCATTCATCTTGTCGTCTCCTCTGGAAGGCCGCCGGGCTGGATGGGATGAAAATGTAATCATTGATAACATCAAGCGCAACCAGGGTCTTCATCGATGGCAAGGAAAGCGACAGACACGCCCGTGCGCGGCGCCTATCACCACGGCGATCTGCGTGAAGCGCTGGTGAGCGCTGCGGTGGCGGCGGTGGAGCAAGGCGGGGCTGAAGCGCTGTCGCTGCGCGAGCTGGCGGTGGCGGCGGGGGTGTCAAGCGCCGCGCCGTACCGGCACTTTGCCGACCGCGCCGCCGTGCTGGCTGCCGTGGTGTGCGAGGGCTACCGCGACATGCTGGCCCGCCATGCCGAGGCGCAGCAGGGCCGCGCCGCTGCAGCCACCAAGCTGCGCCGCTCGCTGCAGGCCTTTCTGGCCTTCGCGCGCGAGCGGCCGGGGCTGTTTCAGCTGATGTACCTGCAAGCCCCACCCAGCCTGGCGGCCGATGACGACGTGCGCGCCCTGGAACTGCAGGCCTACGAGGCCCTGACGGCCTCGCTGGCCACGGTGCTGCCGGCCCTGCCACCCGCGGCCCTGCGGCAACGCATGGTGACGCTGTGGGCCACCGTGCTCGGCCACGCCGTGCTGGGCCTGCGCCACCCGCTGCGTGAAGCCATGCGCGAAGGCCTGACCGACGCGCAGATCGACGCGGCCGTGCTCGACGCCGCCATCGGCCCACTGGGCTGAACCCCCGCCCGCACTGGCCGGCTTCTTGCAAGCTGCGGGCATGGCCCGCACCCGCAGCACCCACGCCGACATCGCCCACTGGCGCGCCCAGGAGCAACTGCTGCTCGCCGCGGTGATGAAGCTGGTGGGCCGCAGCCTGGCGCCCGAGGTGGTGCTGCGCGAGATGCTGCACCTGATGTCCGAGCTGCTGGGGCTGAACCGTGGCCGCATCGTGCTGGCGGATGTGACCCCCGACACCGACGCCACCGATGCCAGCGCCCTGCTGCAGCGCGCCCTCACCACCCGGCGCGGCCAGCCCTGTGCTGCGCGCATCGTGTGGGCCTATGGCCTCACCGCGGCCGAGCGGGCCCGCGGCCACTACGCCCCCGGCGAGGGCGTGACCGGCCGGGTGCTGGCCACCGGCCAACCCGCGCTGGTGCAGGACATCGATGCCGAGCCGGGCTTCCTGTTTCGCAGCGTCACACGCGAGCGGCTGCCGCCGGAGTGCGTGGCCTTCATCGCCCTGCCCATCGAGCTGCACGTGCGCGGCAGCGCGCGGGTGGTGGGCGTGCTGGCCTGCCACCGCATCCGCAGCCGCACCCGCCAGCTCGATGACGACCTGGCGCTGATGCGCATCCTGGCCACCCTCACCGGCCAGGTGCTGCAATTGCATGCCCTGGTGGCCGAGCGCACCCAGGCGCTGGAGGCGCGCAACGAACAGCTCACCCGCGCGCTCGAAGCCGCTGCGGCGCGGTACGGCCTGGTGGGCAGCTCGCCGGCGTTGTTGAAAGCCATCGACGCGCTGGAACGCGTGTCAGACGCCCAGGCCAGCGTGCTGCTGCTGGGCGAATCGGGCAGCGGCAAGGAGCTGTTTGCCCGCGCCCTGCACCTGGCCAGCCCGCGGCGCGATGCGCCCTTCATCAAGGTGAACTGCGCAGCCATCCCTGAGACGCTGTTTGAATCCGAACTGTTCGGCCATGAGCGCGGCGCCTTCACCGGCGCGGTGGGCGCGCGCGCCGGCTGGTTTGAACAGGCCCACGGCGGCACCATCTTCTTGGACGAGATCGGCGAGCTGCCGCTGGGCTTGCAGGCCAAGCTGCTGCGCACGCTGCAGGAAGGCACGCTCACCCGCCTGGGCGGCCAGCGCGAGATTCGCGTGGACATCCGCTTGGTGGCCGCCACCCACCGCAGCCTGGCCGACGAGGTGGCCGCGGGGCGCTTCCGGCGCGACCTGTACTACCGCCTCAACGTCATCCCCATTCAGCTGCCCTCTTTGCGTGAGCGGCGCGACGACGTGCACCTGCTGGCACTGCACTTCCTCAACCGCGCCAACCAGGCCCACCAGCGCAACGTGCACCTGGCGCCCGATGCGCTGGCGCGGCTGCAGGCGCATGACTGGCCCGGCAACATCCGCGAGCTGGGCAATGTGATCGAGCGGGTGGTGCTGCTGAGCGAGACGCCGTTGGTGGATGCTGCTGCCCTGGGGCGCTTCCTGGCCGAGGGTGGCTCAACCGATGAGCTTGTGGCGCCGCCCCCACCCACGCGGGGCATCGATCTGCCGCTGGTGCGCGAATACCTGCCCGCCGATTCGCACCCCGCTGCACAGCTGCGCGAGGCACTGGCCCGCGCGGGCGGCAACCAGTCGCGCGCCGCCCAGGCGCTGGGCCTGACGGCGCGGCAGTTTGCCTACCGCTGGCGCAAGCTGCACGAGGCCCCGGCGGTCGGCGTCACCGCCTGAGAGTGGCGACACATTGTCGACATTCTGTCGACAAAACCAGCCCACCAACGGGCTCGCACGCCGCCCACCAGAGGCAAGCACAACGGCCCCTCCCATGGCACAGCCCTTGCGCTACGTCAAACGTTCATCTTTGTTGGACGCACCTCTGGAGGCCCCGCATGAGCACGACGCTTTCGACCACCACCCTGATCGACCCCACCGCCCTGCAGGCCCTGATGGCCAGCGAACCGGTGGTGCTGATCGACACCCGCGACGCCGACACCTATGCCGCCGGCCACCTGCCCGGCGCGGTGAACCTGCGCGAGATCTTCACCTACCTGGCCACCTCCAACGCCGAGGGCCTGCAGGCCTTGCAGCAAACCTTTGCCGACGCCTTTGGCAAGGTGGGCCTCTCGGGCACGGAGACGGCCGTGTTCTACGAAGATGCCCTGAACAGCGGCTACGGCCAATCGTGCCGCGGCTACTACCTGCTGACCTGGCTGGGCTACCCGAAGATCAAGGTGCTCAACGGCGGCTACTCGGCCTGGAAGATGGCCGGCCTGCCGGTCTCGACCGAGGCGGTGATGCCCACACCCCAGGCCTTCCCGATGACCGCCCCCACCGATGTGATGGTGACGCTGGCCGATGTGAAAGCCGTACTCGGCAGCCCCACCGTGCTGCTGGACGTGCGCGACATCGATGAGTGGACCGGCGAAAGCTCCTCCCCCTACGGCAAGGATTTCGCCCCGCGCAAGGGCCGCCTGCCCGGTGCCAAATGGATTGAGTGGTATCGCTTCATGAAGCCCGGTGCCGCCGGCCCGCAGATCAAGTCACCGCTGGAAGTGCAGGCCGAATGCGCCACCGCCGGCATCGCTCCGGATGACGACGTGATCCTCTACTGCTTCAAGGGCGCCCGCGCGTCCAACACCTTCCTGGCCCTCAAGCAGGCCGGCTTCAGCAAGGTGCGCATGTACTTCGGTTCGTGGAACGAATGGTCACGTGACCCGAGCCTGCCCATTGAATCGGGCCCGCCGCTGCTGGAGCGCACGCTGGAGAGCCAGCCGATGCCCCTGGCGGCCTGAGATCCTTTCCCTTTCCTTTTGTCCACCCCTCCCACCCTTTGGAGACATCGCCCATGAGCGACCTTGCCGAACCCGTCACCACGATCAAGACCTACCTGCGCCCGATCGACAGCGAAGGCCTCGCGGCCTTTGCCGCCAAGGGCCGCGCCAACCCCGGCATGCGCGGCACGAACAAGGTGCACACCGTGATGGAGGGCCAGTACCGCTCGCTCAGCCAGGTGGGCACGCACGCCCCGGTGGTGGTGGATGAGCCACTGCACCTGTTTGGCCAAGACACCGCCCCCGCGCCCGGCGAGATCGTGCTGTCAGGCCTGGGCGGCTGCATTGCCGTGGGCGTCACCGCCGTGGCCACCTGGAAGGGCGTGAAGCTCAGCAAGCTGGAAGTGTTTCTGGAAGGCGATATCGGCAACCCGGCGGCCTGGGGCGCGGGCGGCTTTGACACCCCGGCCGCGCAGATGGGCTTCCAGGCCATTCGCGTGAAGGTGCTGGTGGAAGGCGATGCGCCACGCGAAGTGCTCGACGAGATCGTGCAGCACGCCAACCAGTATTCGCCCGTGGCCAACAGCATGCGCAACCCGATCCCGTTCGAGATCGGCCTGGCCTGAGCCTTCATCCAAAAAAATCGGAGCCTTCATGTCTGCCCTGGCCCTGCCTGAACGATCAGCCCTTGCAGAGGCGGTGCCCAGCGGCACCGCCGCCATGCTGCAAGCCGTGGAGACCTATGCCAAGCAGGTGATCGCGCCGCTGGCCACGCGCATTGACCAGGAGGGCCACTACCCCGAAGCCCTCATGGCCGACCTGGGCGGCATGGGCGCCTTACGCGCGCACCTGCAGGCGCCGCATGGCGCGGGCGACTACGTGGCCGCCATCCAGGCCATGGCGGCAGTCTCGCGCGTGTGCGGTGCCACCGGCTTCCTGATGTGGTGCCATGACGTGTGCGGGCTGTACATGGAGCAATCCGGCAATGTCTCACTGACCGGGCAACGGCTGGCGGTGCATGCCGCGGGCGGCTCGTTTGGCGGCACGGCGCTATCCAACCCGATGAAGGCCTTTGCCGGCATCGAGAAGCTGGCGCTGGTGGCCAAGCCACTGGGCGGTGGCCGCTATGTGCTCAACGGCACCCTGCCCTGGGTGAGCCACCTGGGGCCCAGCCACTGTTTTGGCGCCATCGCCCAGGTGGAAGGCGAAGACCGCGAGCTGATGGTGCTGGTGGACTGTGATGCCACGGGCGTGAGCCTGCGGCCCTGCCCATCATTCAGCGCGATGGAAGGCACCGGCACCTATGGCCTGCGCTTCCAGGAGATGCCGGTGAGCCCAGACCGCGTGATCACCGAGCAGGTGCGGCCGTGGATCCAGCAGGTGCGGCCGGCGTTTGTGCTGCTGCAGTGTGGGATGGCGGTGGGCATCACGCAGGGAGCGATCGATTCGATGCGTGAGGTGGAGGGCCGCCTGGGGCATGTCAACGAGTATCTCGACGACCGGCCGGAAGATTTGCAGGGTGAGCTGGATGCCTTGACGGATGACGCGCTGCGGTTGGCGTTGACGCCGTTTGACACCAGCCTGGCGCATTGGCTGGCGGTGTTGAAGGTGCGGGCCGCTGGGTCGGAACTGTGTTTGCGGGCGACACAGTCGGCCTTGCTGCATCAGGGGGCGCGGGGGTACCTGCTGAGTTCGCCGGTGCAGCGGCGCATTCGGGAGGCGCACTTCGTGGCGATCGTGACGCCGGCGTTGAAGCATTTGCGCAAGGAGATTGCGCGGGTGGGGTCTGCGCTTGCGGCTTGAACCCACAGTTCATCTCACTGCGTGAGACAACCCAACAACGGCGATTGCCGCAGACCCCACCACCTCAGATCAAGGCCGCCGCATCCTGCGCTGCAACGCGCCCTTCATCGGTGGGAATCACCCACACATCCACCGCGCTGCCTGCGGTGCTGATGCACGCCGCCGCTGAACCATCGGCCACCGCATTGGCAGCCTCATCCATCTGCACGCCCAGATGGCTCAACGCATGAGCCACCTCGCGCCGCAGCACCCCATCGTGCTCACCAATGCCCCCGGTGAAGACCAACCCGTCCACCCCATTCAGACAAGCCGCCATGGCGCCGGCCTCACGCACCACGCGACGCGTGAAGAGATCGATGGCCAGCTTCGCGTCGGGCTCATCGCTCGCGCGCAATGTGCGCATGTCGGACGACAAACCCGAGACGCCCGCCAGGCCGCAGTCCTTGTAAAGCAGCTTCTCCAGCTGCTCGCCCGTCCAGCCCTGACGCAACAGGTAGAGCAGCACACCGGGATCCAGGCTGCCGCTGCGCGTGCCCATCATCAGGCCATCCAGCGCCGAGAAGCCCATCGTGGTGGCCACGCTCTGGCCGCCGCGCACAGCGCACAGGCTGGCGCCACTGCCCAGGTGGGCCAGTAGCCAGCGGCCTTTTGACAACGTGGGGCTGAGCACCTGCAGCCGCTGCACCAGGTACCGGTACGACAGCCCATGGAAACCGTAGCGCCGCAGGCCCTGGGCGGTCAGTGCCCGGGGCAACGGCAGACGGCGCTCCACCTCCGGCAGCGTGGCATGAAAGCCGGTGTCGAAGCAGCCGATCTGCGGCAGGTCCGGCCAGGCCTCGGCAAACGCCTGCACGCCGGCCAGGTTGTGCGGCTGATGCAGCGGGGCCAGCGGGTTCAGCGAGGCCAGGTAGCGCAGCGTGTCGGCATCAAGGCGACAGGAAGCAATGCAGCGGTCACCGCCATGCACGACGCGGTGCGCCACCGCTTGCCAGGGCGTGCAGTCCGGGCGCAGGCGGGGCAGCTCGTTGCGCAGCCATTGCAGCGCGGCCGCGTAGGGCTGAGCAGGATCGCAAGGCACGGCCAGGGTGTCGCCACTGCCGGCGGGGCCGCGCCAGCACAGTTGCAGGCTGGCACCGCCGATGGCCAAGCCATCGAACTGGCCGCTGAGCCAGGCCCGGTCGGCCGTGGGCTCGGTGCCAGGATGCACCGGGTGGACGGCAAACTTCAGGCTCGATGAACCGGCGTTGACCGCGAGGACAAGGGGTGCGTCTGTCATGGCGGATGGCCGGCAAACCAATGCACGAGGATCTTCACCAAGCCCGCCGAGGCGCGCCGGGCCAGCGGGCCATCGGCGCGGCTGGTCAGTGCGATGGGCACCTTGGCGCCCAGCACCACACCGGACAGCGTGGCGCCGCTGAGGTATTCCAGCTGCTTGGCCAGCATGTTGCCGCTTTCCAGATCAGGCACGATCAGCGCATCAGCCTGGCCCGCCACCAGCGAGCGGATGCCTTTGGCTGCGGCGGCTTCGGGGGAAATGGCGTTGTCAAAGGCCAAGGGGCCATCGAGCAGCCCGCCCTCGATCTGGCCACGGTCGGCCATCTTGCACAGCACCGCGGCGTCCAGCGTCGACTGCAACTTTTCGGTGATGGTCTCTACCGCCGACAGCAGCGCCACGCGCGGCTGCGGCAGGCCCAACGCATGCGCCAGCGTGATGACGTTGGCCACGATGTCGGCCTTCTCCATCAACGTCGGGCGGATGTTGAGGGCGGCATCGCTCAGCAGCAGCGGGCGATCGTGCAGCGGCGCGTCGATGCGAAACACATGCGACATACGCCGTTTGGTGCGAAGCGCCGCGCAGGTGATCACGGCGTGCATCAGCTCATCGGTGTGCAGGCTGCCCTTCATCAGCGACGCCACCCGGCCGCTGGCAGCCAGTTCGACGGCACGCTCGGCCGCGGCATGGCTGTGGGGCACGTCATCGATCACCAGCCCGGCCAGGCTCAGGCCCGCCTGGGCCGCCACGGCTTCCAGCTTGGCGCGAGGCGCCACCAGCACCGGGTCGATCAGGCCTTGTGCAGCGGCCTCCAGCGCACCTTGCAATGAGGCTGCATCACAGGGATGCACCACAGCGCAAGATACGGCCGGCAACGACGCCAACGGCGCCAGGAAGGCCTCGGTGCGAGCGGCCATGTCGGCGGCGGTGCGCGGAGGCGCGGATGGATCGTGACGGGGCTGGGCGGTCATCCAATGGCGTAGCGGTGAGGGTGGTCGCCATTATGCGAACGGCACCATGACCGACGGGTGAACATGAGCCCGGTCTTGCCGCACCTCAAGTCTGCGACGACTGACCGATGGGTGGCCCGTGGGCAACGCCCTTGGCCCGCGTCAAAGATGTCTCGCTCAGGTGTTTCGCCACCGCAACAGTCGGCCTGCGGCTGGGGCATTCCCGAGGCATTGCAGTGGGGCCACGGGCGCAGCATCCAGGCGTCCGAACCTGTTCCATTTGGAGATTTCCCATATGAAAAAGTCACTTCGCAAGGCGGGTACCCTGGCCCTTTTGGCGGTGGCTACATCAGCCGCCTGCGCGCAGTCATCCGGCAGCGGGATCACCCTGTATGGCCTGGTTGACATGGGTCTGGAGCGGGCCGATTCCGGCTCGGTATCGAGCACACGCCTGAACAGCGGCATCACGGCCGGCTCGCGCTGGGGCCTGAAAGGCACTGAAGAACTCAGTCCAGGATGGAAGGCGCTCTTCACACTGGAAAGCCGCATTGAAGCCGACAACGGCTCGATGCTGAACAACGGTTCCCTCTACATCTGCGGCACCACGCCGAACTGCGCCGGTGTGACGCTGGTGGCGCCCTACACCGGGCTGCCCGCCGGTACGCAGGCCACGCTGCTGGGCGGTGCCAATCTTGTGAACGACACCGTGCTGCGTGGCGCTACGACAGTGAACGCGGCCAATGCGCTGTTCGACCGCCAGGCTTTTGTGGGCCTGGTCACCCCGGTGGGCGCCTTTGTGCTGGGTCGTCAGTACACCCCGGGCTATGAGGCGCTGGTCAAGTTCAATGCCTTCGGCGACGGTTTTGCCGGCAGCCCGGCCCAGTTGTCGCAGACCACGATCCGTTCCAACAACGCGATTCAGTACCGTGTGGAGAAAGACGGCTTTATCGGCGCTTTGATGTACGGCCTGGGCGGCACCGAGGTCAATCGCAGCGAGCGCGCCACCGGGCCGCAGAGCGGTGATGACTTCTATGGCGCCAACCTGCAGTACGCCAATGACGTCTTCGGCGTGGCGGTGGGCTACAACCGCAACAACACCGTCACCCTGGCTGCGCCCACGGAAAGCCGCAAGGGGCTGGAGACGATGTCGCTGGGCGGCTACTACGCCATCGGGCCGGTCAAGCTGTTCAGCAGCTTCCTGAAGGCCAAGAACGACAACCCCGTGTTGACGCCCGAGGGCGTGCTGGGCCTGCTGGCCACGCAGGGTGCTGCGGGCACCGCCACCACCTTGTCGGCGCTGTACATCGGGCGCGGCGATGTGGACGGCCTGCGCGGCGTGATCGGCCCGGTCAACCTGAAGGTGTTCCACATCGGTGGTCAGGTCACTGTGTCGCCGTCGGGCACGGTGCTGATCGCCTACAACCAGGCCAAGGACAGCGCCCGCAGCGCCTGGGCCACAGCAGATGCCAAGGTCGATCAGTTCGGTCTGGCCTACCTGCACAAACTTTCGGTGCGCACGCAGCTGTACGCTGGGTATGCCTTGGCCAACAACAGGGGCCAGGCCCGTGCGGCCTTGGGCGGCGCCGGCTACCTGGGCGGCCTGACCACCGGCCAGGGTGTGGACAGCCGCGTGGCGCAGTTGGGCATGCGTCACAGCTTCTGATCGGTCTGTGAGCCCGGCCGTCGCCCCGGCGGCTTGTCTTCTGCAGGCCTTGCACGGTGATGCGTGCAAAGCCTGTGGCGTTTCAGGCCACGCGTTGTTGGCCTGAAGGCGATGCACGCCATTGGGCCAACAAAGTGGCCCAGCGGGCCCGCACCTCGCCGAGGTGCTGAGCCTTCACATGCCCATAGCCACGGATCTGTTCAGGCAATTGGGCCAGTTCCACCGCCAAGGGCAGCCGCGCCTGGTTCAGGCCCTGCAGCAGTTCGTCGATCAACGCCAGGTACTCTGCGATCAGGGCGCGCTCCGTCTTGCGCTCGGCAAGGTGGCCAAAGGGGTCGAAGGGCGTGCCGCGCAGGAACTTCAGCTTGGCCAGGCCACGCAGGGCCTGGTGCATCCAGGGGCCGTAGGCGCGCTTGATCGGTTCGCCCTGCGCGTTGGTGGGCCCCAGCAGGGGCGGGGCCAGGTGGTGCACCAGCCGCACGGGGCCGTCGAACTGGGCCTGCAGTTGCGCGGCGAAGGCTGCATGGGTGTGCAGGCGGGCCACTTCGTACTCGTCTTTGTAGGCCATCAGCTTGGCCAGTTGGCGCGCCACGGCTTCGCTGAGCCTGGTGCTGCCCGCGCCCAACAGGGCCTCGCGTTCACGCACCCGTTCGACCACCTGCCGGTAGCGCTGGGCATACGCAGCGTTCTGGTAGGCCCGCAGGTGCTGCACGCGCTCGTCAATCAAGGTTTGCAAGCCGGGTTTGCGGTGAATGTGGATCACCTGCCCGCGTTGGTACAGGGCCTGCACGGCAGCCAGGTCATGGGCACAGCGGCGGCCCCAGGCAAACGCAGCCAGGTTGTTGGCCACCTGTACGCCGTTGAGTGTCATGGCCCGCTCGATGGCCGCGCGGTTCAGCGGGATGCGGCCTTGCTGCCACGCATAGCCCAGCAGCAGCGGGTTGGCATAGATGGCATCACCGAGCAGTTGGATGGCCACCTCTTCGGCATCCAGCGCGCCCAGGTGCTCGGGGCCGACGGCGCGTTGCAGAGCGGCTTCGCAGGCGGCGCCGGGGTGTTGCCAATCGGGCTGGTGCACGAAGGCCGCCGTGGGCGTGGCATGGCGGTTCAGCGCCACGTAGCTGCGGCCCCGGGCCAGCACCTTCAACGTCTCGGGCTTGGCGGCCACGATGCTGTCGCAGGCGATCACCAGATCAGCCTGCGCGGTGTCGACCTTGGTGGTGTGGAGGGCACGCTGGGTCTGCGCGATCTGCACATGGCTCCAGGTGGCGCCGCCCTTCTGGGCCAGTCCGGCAGCATCCTGTGTGACCACGCCCTTGCCGTCCAGGAACGCGGCCATGCCGAGCACCTGGCCGATGGTGATCACTCCGGTGCCGCCCACGCCGGCCACCACGATGCCCCAGGCCTGCTCGGCGGCTGGCAACGTGGGCTCAGGCAGTGGCGGCAGGCCGTGCGGGTCAATGCGGGCCTCGGGCTGGGGCTTGCGCAGTGCGGCACCTTCCACGGTGACGAAGCTTGGGCAGAAGCCCTTGACGCAGCTCTTGTCGAGATTGCAGCTGTGCTGGTTGATGCGGCGCTTGCGGCCGAAGGTGGTTTCCACCGGCTCAATCGACAGACAGTGGCTTTGGTCTGAACAATCGCCACAGCCCTCGCACACCGCTTCGTTGATGAACACGCGCTGCTCGGGCGTGGCCAGCGTGCCGCGCTTGCGCTTGCGGCGCTTCTCGGTGGCGCAGGCCTGGTCGTAGATCAGCACGGTGACGCCGGCGGTGTCGCGCAGCTGGCGTTGCACGGCATCGAGTTCATCGCGGTGATGCACCGGCACGCCGGTGGGCAGGCGGGCGGTGGTGCCGTCTTGGTACTTGTCGGGCTCGTCAGTCACCACCACCAGCGTGGCCACGCCTTCGGCCATCAGCTCCTGGCAGATCTGCGCGACGCTCAGCTGGCCTTCCACCGGCTGCCCGCCCGTCATGGCCACGGTGCCGTTGACAAGCAGCTTGTAGGTGATCGACACCTTGGCCGAGATCGCCTGGCGGATGGCCAGCAGGCCCGAGTGGTAGTAGGTGCCGTCGCCCAGGTTGGCAAAGAGGTGTTTGCGCTGACTGAAGGGCGATTGGCCCACCCAGCTCACCCCTTCGCCGCCCATCTGCGAGAAGCCGTAGGTCTCGCGGTCCATCCACGTGACCATGTAGTGGCAGCCAATGCCCGCGGTGGCGCGCGAACCTTCGGGCACACGGGTGCTGGTGTTGTGCGGGCAGCCGCTGCAGAACCACGGGGTGCGCTCGGCGGCCGGGGCCGAGGCGCGCATCAGCGTGTCCTTGGCTTCGATCTCGGCGATGCGGCGGTCCATCCGCTCGGCCACGTCGGGCGGCACGCCCAGCTTCTTCAGGCGGCGGGCCAGCGCACGGGCGATCAGCGCCGGGTTCAGGTCGGCCGTGGCGCGCAGCAGTTGGTTGGCGCTGGGGTTGGGCTGGGCCCATTCTCCACCGCTGTGGTCGCCGTCGATGTCGTCAAACTTGCCCAGCACATCGGGCCGCACATCGGCACGCCAGTTGTAGAGCTCTTCCTTGAGCTGGTATTCGATGACCTGGCGTTTCTCTTCGATCACCAGGATCTCGCGCAGGCCCTGCGCGAACTCGCGGGTGATGGTGGCTTCGAGCGGCCACACCACCGCCACCTTGTGCAGGCGGATGCCCAGCGTGCGGCAGGCGGCTTCGTCCAGGCCCAGATCAGCCAGCGCCTGGCAGGTGTCGTTGAAGGCCTTGCCGCTGGCGATGAGGCCGATGCGGTCGTTGGGCCCGGCGATCACGTTGTGGTTGAGCCGGTTGGCACGCACATAGGCCAGCGCCGCGTACCACTTGTGGTTCATCAGGCGGGCTTCCTGCGACAGCGCGTCATCCGGCCAGCGGATGTGCAGACCGCCGGGCGGCATGGCGAAATCCTCGGGCAGCAGGATGCGCACGCGGTCGGGGCTCACGTCCACCGGGGTGGCGGATTCGACCACTTCCTGGATGGTTTTCATCGCCGTCCACACGCCGGCGAAGCGGCTCATGGCGAAGGCATGCAGGCCCAGGTCGAGGATCTCCTGCACCGAGGCCGGAAAGAACACCGGCAGCCCGCAGGCCTTGAAGATGTGGTCGCTCTGGTGCGCGGCGGTGGAGCTCTTGGCGGTGTGGTCGTCGCCGGCCACCGCCACCACGCCGCCCAGCGGCGCAGTGCCGGCCAGGTTGGCGTGCTTGAAGACATCACTGCAGCGGTCAACCCCAGGGCCCTTGCCATACCAGAGGCCAAAGACGCCCTCAAAGCGCTTGGCGGCGGGTTCGAATTCGAGCTGTTGGGTGCCCCAGACGGCGGTGGCAGCGAGTTCCTCGTTGACGCCGGGCTGGAAGACGATGTCATGCGCCTGCAGGTGCTGCTGCGCGGCCCACAGGGCCTGGTCGACACCACCGAGCGGTGAGCCGCGGTAACCGCTGACGAAGCCTGCCGTGCGGTGCCCGGCGAGCCGGTCTCGCACCTGTTGCAGCATGGGCAAGCGCACCAGCGCTTGCACCCCGCTCATGAAGACGCGCCCGCTTTCGGCGCTGTACTTGTCGTCGAGGCTGGCCGCTTCCAACGTGCGGCGCACGGCATCGGGCAAGGGGGCGTTCATCAGAACCGTCCTGCACCAGTGGTGACGACACCAGTGTAGGCAGCCCCTGCCGGGCGTGGCTACGGGTCTCTACGATGACCCGGCTGCAATGTGCGGCTTGTGTCTCGTCTCAACGAGGCGGTGGCCGCAAGGGGCTGACCGCCACGGAGACAGCGCTGTGATCAGCGCGAAGGGCGTGGGCCCGGGCGCGGTCCGCCGAGGTGGCGGAAAGTGATCCGACCCTTGGTCAGATCGTAGGGCGACAGTTCCAGCGAGACGCTGTCACCGGCCAGGATGCGGATGTGGTTCTTGCGCAGCTTGCCGCCGGAATAGGCGACGAGCGTGTGGCCGTTGTCGAGCGTGACGCGGTAACGCGAGTCAGGCAGGACTTCATCGACCTTGCCGTGCATTTCAATCAGTTCTTCCTTGGACATCAGTTCTCCTGTGAGACTCGTGCCAAGGTTTTCTGCTGGCCGCTCGGGGCCTGGCGTGCAACGGTGAAACGAGCGTGATGAGGTGGGATGGGGGGCCGGCAACCGCGAGGCGGTTGCCGGCATCGCACACAGTTAGACCGTGCGGATGTTGCTGGCTTGCGGGCCCTTCTGGCCTTGGGTCACTTCGAATTCGACGCGCTGGTTTTCGGCCAGGGTCTTGAAGCCGGTGCCCTTGATTTCGCTGAAGTGGGCAAACAGATCCTTGCTGCCGTCATCAGGGGTGATGAAACCGAAGCCCTTGCCTTCGTTGAACCATTTGACGGTGCCGGTTTGAGTGGCCATGAGTATTTCTCCAAGATAAAAGTGAATGCGCAAGCACATGCCGGCGCGGTGCAGAGACACGCACAAGATCACCGAGGAGAGATTTCAAACCAGCCTTGTCGAGCATGCCGACAAGCACTGGGTAGAGCCTGCAAAACGACGGTCCGATGGATCGCTACAACTCGGATGATACGCGTTTCGGGCTTGGGCTGGGCTACAAAAGGGCATCGAGGCCGTTTCAGTGCACCGGAATGCCACACAAAGCCGCAGCCTGTCCCAGGGCTTTGGCGTTGCCGG
>Ga0075012_10003383_pt1 | contig 15237 bp, 13 predicted proteins | sample All_14_2_FD_71474 | JGI IMG/M metagenome (GOLD analysis project Ga0075012, IMG submission 71474) | Freshwater microbial communities in response to fracking from Pennsylvania, USA - Allegheny Zone_MetaG_DW_15 | ecosystem: Environmental > Aquatic > Deep subsurface > Groundwater > Drilled... | reverse complement strand
CAGCGTCGCCCGCGTCACCGGCTACACCGGGCAGATCACGTTCGACGCCAGCAAACCCGACGGCACCCCCCGCAAGCTCATGGACAGCAGCCGCCTGCACAGCCTGGGCTGGCAAGCCCGAGTTGACCTCCCCACCGGCCTGGCCCAGGCCTACCAAGATTTCCTGAAAGAGACCGCTCAATGACCACCAACCCCAACCCCGCAGCCAAGCCCAAAGTCGCCCTCATCACCGGCGTCACCGGACAAGACGGCTCCTACCTCGCCGAATTCCTACTGGAAAAGGGCTACATCGTGCACGGCATCAAGCGCCGCAGCAGCCAGTTCAACACCCAGCGCGTGGACCACATCTACCAGGACCCGCACGTTGACAACGCCCGCTTCAAGCTGCACTACGGTGACCTCAGCGACACCAGCAACCTGATCCGCATCATTCAAGAAACGCAGCCCGACGAAATCTACAACCTGGGCGCGCAAAGCCATGTGGCCGTCAGCTTCGAGAGCCCCGAATACACCGCCGACGTGGACGGCCTGGGCACCGTGCGCCTGCTCGAAGCCATCCGCATCCTCGGGCTGGAGAAGAAGACCCGCTTCTACCAGGCCAGCACATCCGAGCTGTATGGCCTGGTGCAAGAAATCCCCCAGAAGGAAACCACGCCCTTCTACCCCCGCAGCCCCTACGCAGTGGCCAAGCTCTACGCCTACTGGATCGTGGTGAACTACCGCGAGGCCTACGGCATGTACGCCTGCAACGGCATCCTGTTCAACCACGAATCCCCCCGCCGCGGCGAGACCTTCGTCACCCGCAAGATCACGCGCGGCCTGGCCAACATCGCCCAGGGTCTGGAAAGCTGCCTGTACATGGGCAACCTGGATTCGCTGCGTGACTGGGGCCACGCCAAAGACTACGTGCGCATGCAATGGATGATGCTGCAGCAGGACAAACCACAAGATTTCGTGATTGCCACAGGCGTGCAGTACAGCGTGCGCCAGTTCATCGACATGGCCGCCAAAGAACTGGGCGTCACCCTGAGCTTTGAGGGCGAGGGCGTGGACGAGGAAGCCATCGTTAGATCCGTAGAGGGTGACAAGGCACCAGCGCTCAAACCAGGTGACGTGATCGTAAAAGTGGACCCTCGATACTTCCGCCCGGCGGAAGTGGAAACGTTGCTCGGAGATCCAACGAAAGCCAAGGCTGAACTGGGTTGGATACCTCAAATCACCCTGCAAGAAATGGTTACAGAAATGGTGACTTCTGATCTTGAAATATCGAAAAAAACAGCACTGTTACGCAATCACGGATTTGATATTAGCGTTTCCATTGAGTGAATTTATAGTCACGAAAACACAATGTTGAAGTTGGACATTTACTGTGAATCAGCACCTCTGGCGGATGATCAGGTGTCGTATGGCCTGACGCGTGTGATGACAGCTATCTCCCACGCCCTTTCCAATGAAGCGGTGGAGATACTTGTCCTTCCTGTTGACGGGCTAACCCTGCCGCAACATATTCACAAGCAAGCGAGGCCACTCACAAAACTGGGAAGCAATTTGATAGCAAAGATCATTTCAAAGCTACAACAACGCACGCCCATCGTCGCGCAAACTTTGTTCAAAATTTGGGCCCACTGGAACAGATCAAATCGTGGCAGTCCACCTTTCTTGCTCGCAGTTATTGGCGCAAACTATCGAACACTTCTACGAGCACAAGAACTTGCAAAAATCAGAAAACAGAATCTGATTGTCTACCTAGTAGATGACTTAGTTATCCCCGCAAAAGGGAATGGGTCGGATATCCAGCTTGTCTCGGAATCAATAAAAAATACACTTCACTCCGTCAACAAAATCTACTGCATTACAAAAACACTCGGTGAAAGGAACAAGCGCCTGTTCGGCGTGACCTCAGCCGTGCTGGATCTCCCATTTCTTCCCACACCAAATTCTGCCCCAACTCAAAGCAAGCATCAGCTCATCTACGTTGGAGCCGTAAACTTCCTCTACGCATCAACGCTGCAACTCCTCATAAAAAAACTTTCCGAATATAACACTCGCAATACCATACCGCTAACATTGCGACTAACAGTACAACGCTCTATTGCAGAGAGGTCACTTGGTGCATTGCCCAGTTGGGTAATTGCAGAACCCATCCCTGACTCTGGCGATTTACGTCGGGAAATCGGTGCGAGCATAGCAGCAGTACTACCCTATTCATTTCATCCAGAACATCGGGAAATGGTAGAAACATCATTCCCCTCCAAACTGCTCGATTATCTTTACTCTGCAAAGAAAATTATAACAATTGCCCCAGAGTACTCTTCGGTTGCGGAATACTTTAAAAATCAGTCGTGGATGAAAATTGAAACACAGAGCTTTTCTATCGAAGACATCATTAATTCCACGAAAAATGCACCTGATCAACGAGACAGCTATAGAGCGCACCTATTCGAGCGACATTCCCTAGACGTCTTTCGACAGCAACTTGCAGGACCTGGTACCGTGCAATGAGGGGAATATTCAAAAAAGCCGCGCTTGCCAGCTGGGTTTATCTCGGAGTGACCACCGGATTTGGTATTCTGTCATTGATCGCAGCAACCGCCTGGCTTCAAGCTGAACAAGCTGGACTTTGGTTCACCCTTCAAGCTACCGGAAATTTTGTTGCTCTTTGCGAATGGGGAACGACATATGTGATCATGCGAGAGATGGCAACAAACAGTGCCATACCGCCAAAGGAACTCGAAATACGCCCCCCATCAGAATCAACACAAAAACTATCGCATTCTGATCACACGAAAATCAAACGAATTACCTCAATTAATCTATCAACAGCAATTTTCGCGACAGCGGGATTTTTTGCCTATTTCACTCAAACGCCAACGGTAGACAGTCGAACGCTACTGCTCTCCTGGGTTATCTACGCGATATCCGTAGGATTCAATATTGCATCAGGCCCACTACGCGCAATACTGGAAAGTCAAGGCCGCCTGCATGTAGAACGACTTGTATCAGCGGCATCACACGCTTTAGCATCATCAATGATTATTGGCGTAGCGTACGCCTATCAAAGCATTTTACCAATGGCTGCTGCATTGGCAGCGGGCTCTGCTCTAACATTTGTAGCACTTTACTCATACGTGCGTATCAGGACAGGTGAAGCCAAGCACTCAAAAGATCTGCTAACTTCGGGTCTTAAAAGCATTTACCGCGAATCGTTTGGCTTTAGTTGGATAAATATCGGCGCGACCTCCACCAAATCCGCGTACGCACCTATTGTCACCGGAATTCTGGGGGCTGCAGCGCTGGCCCCAATCTATTTGGCGAACAAGATATTGGCCACCGCCTCAACGGCGATTAATATTCTAATCACCTCCGAACGCTCCACCATAACAAAATTAATGGCTGCACGGGAGTACACAGCACTTAACAAGCTTGTAAATCACTCTCTAAGAATAAATGGCGTACTATCCATTAGCTCTGCCACCATCGTCGGCGTGGTACTGCATTTTGGTCCAGAGGTGCTCGGCGCACCCCAATACTCAATCCCAATTGAAGTGTTGATAATAATGGTCATCGACCTAGTTCTGAACAACATAACTTCAGCATGTGCTCATATCGTCAATGCACTAGGTGAAAATCCATTCAAAGCGAGCGTTCCTATTTCTGGAGTTATTACGTTAGCAGCCCTAGTTATTCTCATTCCGAAGTTTGGAATCCTTGGAGCAGTACTTGCTCCTTTTCTGGGCGGCCTTCTGACCAGCTATTGGTACAACCCGTTCAGACTTCTTATCTCCAAGAAGCAACTGATGTCGGGGGTATGATTGCCGTGGATCTCATCTATAACCGATTCCAGCCCACAAACGAGCTATCAGAGTCTGTATCGATACCCGTACAACCCGGAACATTGCCGCCAGTTCACCTTCTGACATATGGCGGTGGTCGGGACGAATATCGCTCCGCTGCAATGCAGCTTTCAGCCGATGCTGCTGATACGGGTTGGTTCCAGTCCATCACTTGTGTCACCGATCTGCAGGACAGTGAGCTCACACAAGCGCTCCATGAAGTTCACGGCAAATTCATTCAGCGCAACCCCAGGGGTAATGGATATTGGATATGGAAACCATTTCTATCCTTAGAGCTTCTCAAAAATTTGCCAAAAGGTCACATATTGGCCTACCTCGATTCTGGATGTGAGCTATCGATAATCGGTCACTCCATCTGGAATCATTTTGTCAGACAGGCCGCTCAACACGGAAGCCTCTTCTTTTCGCTACCTTACATTGAAGCGGAATGGACCAAGCAAGAAACACTTAGCGCAATGGGATTAAGTGGGGAACACCTTGAGTCAATGCAGATTCAAGCGACATGGTTCATGCTCCGAGTTGATGACGAATCCCTTGAACTTCTTGGACGCTGGCACGAATTCTGCCAAAAAGACGATTATGCACTTTTGATCGACACACGAAACGCGACGATTCAGAGTCCAATGTTCCATGAACATCGCCATGATCAATCGATTCTTTCAATTTTGGTTAAACAACGGAATATCAGAACCTTTCCTTGGTTGGATCGTTTTGCACCATGGTTGTACATAAAAAACAGTTGGACTCTGCTGTATCCAGTTCACACGACAAGGGCAACGAAGGATAGAAAGATAGCGAAGCTTGCAATCCGCTCAAACACTCTGGCTTGTGCCGCAAACGCCACAACACCCAGCTTCCTAGAATCAGCCGAAATGTCTTTATATAAAGCCTACTATCTTTCGCGATCTATCGTGGCCGCTTGGACATCTAAGCTACTTTGATGAGCCAGTTCATGCTCAGCAGCAGTCAACACAACGAGGCTCCATCTCAGCCCAAAGGAATTCGGGGTCGGGTATCGGTAGGAGGAATACTATATTTCTTCGGTCTGTCCCTTCTTCTCGCAGATTTCTTCCTTTTGAGGAGTGATATTGGAGGAAACCTTGGTAAAGCACTCAACTACGGATTGCGACTTTTCATAGGCGCCTCAGTGGTGGTGCTGGTGCTGCTGGAGATTTTCACGCCTAGGCGACGGAAATTCATCAATGTTTTGCTTGGATTTTTCCTTCTGGTTTGTGCGGCTGCATTCATGAGGTGGGTCGCCAATGGTGAAGCAACTTTAACGACCATACTTGGAAACCCCAACTTTTCTATCTTTGTCTGGACTTTCGTCCTGGCAATCGATCTTTCTTCAAGACATCGTCTTCAGCCCAATTTGCTTCACCAACTGGGACAATGGTCACCAGCTAGCACCATGGTGGTCGGTTGGCTTTTTTTCTTTGCAGCTGAAATACTGAAAATCAACTTTTACTACCCTGTATTCTTTTTGCTCATCTGCATTCAACTGTGCCTTCGATCATTTAACACACCTCGAAAAGTAGTTGAATACGTTATCGCATCAGTTGGTGCCTTTGCACTGTTTGCGGTCACGGATTACCGTGCATATGCTCTGGCGATTGTTGCTGTGCTTATGTTTCGCATGTTCAACCTCGGCAAAGCTCGCCGTGCTTTTTTTGCCTCCTTGGTGATTCTTGCACTTCCGATGGCATATATGTCAGCACTCGATTACTTTGGAGGATTTGAGTTTTATATTGGAGACAAGAATACGCTTATTGATACACGAAGCTTCCTGATGATTGAGCTGTTTGAAGACATGAAACCGCTGGATTACTTGATTGGCAAGGGGTTGGATGGAACGTATTTCTCACCATACTTCTATAGCCTCGTCGGGGAAGCACAAAACAATGCTGATTTTTATCAACGCTCTGGACTCGAAATGGGCGTTCTCAATATCCTGTTAAAGCTTGGGGCATTTGGACTTATTCCTTTTTTGCTCATCTACTTTATCAGTTTGTTTGCCGCTCCAAAGTGGATGCCAAGTCGTGAGATTCAGAATCTTCGATTGATTTCACTCACCTTTTTCTTCCTTTTCACTATTGAGGCGCCGCAAGCTGTCAACGGTTTCTATTTTCTCTGGTTCTATCTCATGGGTTTGATCCTTTCCGGTTCTACCTCTAAAGCCATTGAGTCAGCGTCACCGGCAAATGCCAACAGAGGCATCGTATACCCATGAAATTCAGCGTAGTTACCCCATCTTTCAACCAAGGAAAGTTCATCAGTGGATGCCTTCACTCCGTATTGGAGCAGGCGGATGATGTTCTGCTGGAACACATCATCCTCGACAATTGTTCGACAGATGAAACTACTGACATACTGGCAAGCTACGCCCCTGCAGTCGGTTCAAACTTCTCGTCTACTGTGATTGTTGAGAAGGATAGTGGCCAGACAAATGCCATCAATCGGGGCTTCAATATGGCCAGTGGTGACATCATTTGCTGGCTAAATACCGACGAGCGATACCGGCCACATGCGCTAGCAAAGGTGCAAGCGTTTTTCGAGGAGCACCCTGAGATTGATGTGGCCTTCGGCGATGTCGAGTTCGTAGATGCCGATCAAATGCTCATTCAAATCAAGAAGGAGCATTTCTATTCACCGGCCATGCTGCTGTATTACGGCTGTTTCATTCCCAGTTGCTCCACTTTCATTAGGAAAACTGCTGCCCAAAGGGCGGGGGCACTGGACGAAAGTATGCGCGTAGTTATGGACTTCGAGTGGTACTTGAGGCTAGCCCGGAGTGGGGCCAAATTCGCACCGATTCGTGAAGTTCTGGCCTCATTTACCTGGCATGACACCAATATCAGCTCCACCTTCGTCGATAAGCGAAAAGCGGAACGGTTTGCGGTTCAGGAACGATACAGCCGGTTGCACTTGTCAAGCTGGCTCAAGAGGCCAAGTTATTGGTTGCTGAAGTATTGGTGGGTGGGCGTGCGAGTATTGCGACGTCAACTGGCGGGAGCGCACGCAAATTGACCGCCCAGTCGACCAGGCGACCCAGTGCGGAGACGCCGTTCCTACACCGTTTGTTTGACCTGTTGAACGAGCGCGGCCTTCGCTACGCCGTCATGCGCAACTACCTGTCGCTGCCGTTCTCCGCCGACGGCAGCGATCTTGACCTCCTCTGCTCAGCCACCGATTTGGGTCAAGTGGTGAATGCTGTCCATGAGGCGGCCCAAAACGCAGGGGGTACCAACATCGGCATCGCTCGCGGGACCGACGTTACCAAAATCACTCTCCTTGGGCATGTGCAAGGAGAGGCCAAAGGATGGTGGGGGCTGAGAGTTGATCTCATTCCTAGTTTCCGTTTCGCCGGCCAACCCATGCTCGATGAGCGCTGGACGCAACACACGAGCACCCATGGTGATATTCGCGTGCTCCCTGATGGGCTAGCGGGTGTGCTGGGCGTCATCAAAGAGGTCCTGAACAATCGCGTCCTTCCTGAGCGTTATGCGGGCGCAGCCCGCCAGGCTCTGGCAACCGGTTGGTCCGACATCCGGTTGCTGCTGGCGCCCATGGGAGAGCCCGCCTTGCACGTACTGGAGGACCTGCTCGGCAACGAGCGCAGCCCAGAGGATCTGGCACGTCTGTGCGGGCGGATTCGACAGGCGGTGCTGATGCATGCCTTCAAACAGCAGCCTATTGCTACCGTGGTTCGCGCGGTGCAGTTCCAGTTCAGCAAGCTGGCTCGGTATGCGAACCCTTCCGGTTTGGTCGTTGCGATCCTGGGCGTGGACGGCGCGGGTAAATCCACGGTCATCGAGGCCATACGGCCGGTGTTGAATGCCGCCACCCACAATGCGCTGCAGATTCGGCACTTACGCCCTGGCCTGCTGCCCGCACTGGGCAGGCTCAAGGGAGCCAGTACAACAACCGCAGGCCCGGTGATTGACCCTCATGGCAAGGCACCGTCCGGCTCGGCCATGTCGCTCTTTCGGCTAACGTATCTCACCGCAGACTACCTGTTGGGCTACTGGCTGTTGACGCGTCCGCAGATCGCAAAGTTGCCCAACATCGTGATCTTCGATCGCTACGCCTACGACATGGCGCTGGATCCGCGAAGGTTCCGCGTCGGCCTCTCACCGCGCATCGCCGGCTGGTTCGCCCGGTTGGCGCCGAAGCCGGATCTGGTGATCTGCCTGCACGGTGCGCCTGATGTGATTGCCCGTCGAAAGGCTGAGCTGTCCACGGAAGAAACTGCACGGCAGATCGATGCCTTGCTGGCGTTCGCCGGTGAGACTGCCTCGGCAGTACCCATTTCGACCGACCAGAGCATTGAAGCCACCCGCGACGAAGTGCTCCGAAGCATTTGTACGGTGCTTGCATCAAGAAGGCGATTGAACTGATGGCGCCTGACTACGACAACGACTACAGGTTCGCTTGGCGCTGGATCCTGCCGGGTTCACCCTCGATCTCCGTGACGGGTGACGCGAAGGCGAATGCCTTCTTGCAAACCTGCATTCCTACGCAGCCAAGTGAACCCAAGGTTGTCGTCATTGATGCAGACATTTGGGCGAACAACACCCCCGCACTGAGCTCTGCAGAACTTCGAAATGTCGACTGCTTCGCCTTGTTTGGCTCATGGCATGCGGTGACAAGGCTCACCCGTACGCTGGGGCAAAGTGAAGCAGACGCACGCGACTACGGGTTGCTCCCTCCACGCTCGCCGCGGGTGGTCATTCCCCTCTCCAGTCGCCTTTCTGCAATCCGGGGCTTGTCCCTTCACAACCCGGGTAGCCGTCCTGCCCGCTGGGCGCTTTGGATGCTTCGTGGCTTGGCAAGCTTGGGAATCCTTGCCCCGCTGAGGCAAAAGATGCTGCGGCTCATTTCACATGAGCCATTGCGTCCGTGGGCATTGAACGGGCTGGACACCCGTTTAGACGCACGCGACGATTTCGCCCTTTACCTGGGAGCCAAGGGGCCCAACCGAAAGACAGTCGCGCTTCCCACGGGGGGCTCAGGCCATCCTGGGCAAATCATCAAGACCGCGGAGCAACTGCTTGCCAAGGAAAAACTGGCCAATGAGGCGAGGATGCTTCATCGTTTGGCCGAAACTTCCGTCGCGCCCCACATTCCCGCGGCGGTTTCGTTTCATGAGGGAACGTCGGTTTCTGTGCTGGTTCAGGAATACCGCTTGGTTACGCCATGCAGGGCGGAAGACAAGCGCATCGCTGCCAGCCGATTCCTCGACTCGATTTATCGGGCTCGACAGAAACAGGAGCCGCTCGACACCCTGATTCAACGCCTTGGCCGACCACTGGCGGTTCGTACAACAGCAAGAGAGCAGGTTCTTGATGCGCTGTGTCAGAAGGCGAAGGGGCTGACCGCGCCAATTGGAATCACGCACGGCGACTTCGCACCTTGGAACTGTGGTCTTTCTTCGGGGCAATTGGTGGTGTACGACTGGGAGGAAGGAAAAGTTGATGGCATCCCTTTGGATGATGCGTTCAGCTATGCAGTGTTCCCGCTGCTTCTGATCAGTCACATCCTAGATCCCAGAAAACTCACCTTTGAAGCTGTTGCCTTTGCCAAGAGCATCTACGCTGGCAGCGACATGGACACGCGCACGATCCAAGCTTGCTTCGCACTATGGTGTCTTAGACGGTCCGCTGACTTTTTCCCGGATTTATTCACTCTCATGGCAAGAGAGGTCACAAATGATCTGTGACAGTCCTCGTCTAGACAGTGGGTTGCGCATTCTCATCAGTGCGTACACCTGTAATCCGTACCAAGGGTCCGAGCACGCGGTGGGTTGGGGGTTTATCCATGAACTCGCCCAGCGTCATCACCTGTGTGTGATTGCTGAAGAAGAAAACTGCCGCGAGCCCATCGAAAAATATCTCCAAGCGTTCCCTCGGCTTCGGGAGCGCATCGAGTTCCATTTCATACCCAAGAAGCGACGCCCCCTGCTGCGAAAAGTCTGGCCTCCGTCCTACTACCGTTACTACCGCAAGTGGCACGAGTCGGCATTCGATCTGGCCACCAAACTGCACGCAGAAAAGCCCTTCGATTTGGCCCATCAACTCACGATGGTTGGCTATCGGGAGCCCGGCTATTTGTGGAAGCTTGGAATTCCGTTCGTCTGGGGGCCGATTGGTGGAATGGGGGCGTTTCCGTGGCGTTTCATGCCTTCACTCGGCGCGTATGGCCTGGCCTATTACACGGCGTACAACTTCATCAACTTTTGGCAGGAACGGTTCTCAAAACGTCCCAGGATGGCCGCGCAGGTGGCAGGCAAAGCACTAATTTCGGCGACCCCCTCGGATCAGGAGGGAACACTCAAGTTTTGGGGACAACCTAGTCACCTGTTGGCTGAAGTCGGGCTCCCTGGCGCGATTCGGACAAAGGCTACGGCCAGGGCCAAAGGTGAACCGTTGCGAATCGTATGGAGCGGCCTTCACATTCCGCGCAAGGCCCTTCCCCTAGGGTTGCACGCATTGGCCGCACTGCCCGAATCAATGAACTGGACACTGGATATTTTGGGACAGGGCCCGAAAACGGCATCCTGGAAAAAACTCGCACTACGTTTGGGAGTCTTCTCCCGATGCCGTTTTCATGGCTGGATTGAGCGCGACGAGGCCCTTGATGTCATGCACAGTGCGCATGTGATGTTGATTACAAGTCTGCGCGACCTAACGTCAACAGTCACAGCGGAAGCATTGGCCGAGGGTTTGCCAGTGGTATGCCTCGACCACTGCGGCTTTTCCGCAGCGGTTGATGAAAGAAGTGGAATAAAGGTACAGGTGACTTCCCCGAAGAAGGCGATCACCGATCTGCGCGATGCCATGCTAAGCCTCGATGCAGAGGATCTTCGCTGGCGTCTCGCCCAAGGAGCACTCCTTCGTGCGCAAGACTTTGATTGGCGCCGCAAAGTAGATTGCCTAGAAAAAATCTACCTTGAAGCATTGAGGACAAAGGTCCGATGAAAGTACTTATTATCCACAACGCGTATCAGCAATACGGAGGTGAAGATGCCGTCGTTCGCCTTGAGTCTGAACTTCTAATAAAAAATGGCGATTTGGTCAAACTGCACATTGTCTCTAACGACAAAATTGGCGGCCTTTGGGCAAAAATTATCACCTCAATTGGGGTAATATTTTCGTGGCCAGCTTACCAAACCACGCGCAAATTGATAAAAGCCTTTTCGCCAGATGTTGTGCATGTGCACAACTTTTTCCCCTTGTTGTCACCTGCCGTTTTCTACGCCTGTAAAAAAGCGAATGTGCCTGTTGTATTGACGCTCCATAACTACCGCCTCTTCTGCCCCACAGCACTTCTCATGTTTAAAGGTAAGGTGACTGAGAAAAGCCTTCGTGCAGGGCCATGGTGGGCACTCCGCCATAGGGTATACCGCGAATCGCTAGTGGGGACACTTTTGCTGTGCTTAATGATTGATGTACACAATCGAATTGGAACATGGAAATCAGTAGTTGACCGATTTATCGTGCTAACCGATTTCGCCAGGACAAAATTCTCAATTGCCGGCCTACCATCAGAGCGGTTGATAGTTAAACCGAATTTTGTGGATTCTCCCTCGCTGGTTGACGATATACGAGATGGTTTTCTGTTTGTCGGCAGAATTTCAGAAGAAAAAGGCATCGATATCTTACTTTCAGCATCAGCATTGCTTCCGAGGGGGCAGGAGGCGAAGTCCATCTTTCGGATTGCCGGTGATGGGCCATTGGCTGCATCAGTCCAGGCCAACTCATGTGTTTGCTACCTAGGCAAGCTTAATGGAGAACAGGTAAGCATTCAAATGAGGAAATCACAAGCCTTATTGCTTCCCAGTGTGTGGTACGAGGGTTTCCCCATGGTACTGGTCGAAGCATATGCCAATGGTTTGCCCGTCATTGCAAGTCGAATCGGTGCACTCGCTGAATTGGTTGAGGATGGTGTTACAGGTCTACTTTTTGATCCAGCCAACCCAATTGAATTGGCTGAAAAAATTCTCTGGGCGCAACAGCATCCATGGGAGCTGGAGCAAATGGGTAGGGCTGCACGTCAGAGGTATGAGGAGCGCTACACACCTGACTTCAACTATCTTCAATTGACGGCAATTTATCGCGAAACCATCGATCATCACCAAACAAGAAGGATTTGAGATGTCTTCATCAACGAAGAGATCACTTATAAGTGTCATTGGCGCCCCGATCGATGCAATTGATTGGCAAAAGGCCATCAATCTAATCAGTCATTGGTCTCATTCACGCCAAAGTCGGGTCGTTTGCATTTGCAATGTGCATTCCGTCGTCACTGCACGGAAAGAATCGTCATTTGCCAACATACTTCAAGGGGCCGACATGGCGACGCCAGACGGCGCGCCGGTGGCGTGGCTTATGCGAAGGCTGGGAGTAGTGGGTCAGCAACGCATCAACGGGCCTGACCTGATGGGTCGGTATTTTGAACACGCTGAACAAACAGGAGAGGCAATGTACTTATATGGCGCCTCCCAAAACACTCTCGAATTACTTCAGAAAGTGCTTTTGATCAAACATCCAAAACTGCGCCTTGCTGGCACATATTCCCCCCCCTTCCGCGCGCTCACCCAAGACGAAGACACGCAGGTCGTGCGTGCGATCAACGATTCAGGTGCGGGAGTGGTTTGGGTCAGCTTGGGCTGCCCGAAGCAGGAAAAATGGATGGATGAACACCGCGGAAGGATCCAAGCCGTTATGGTGGGCGTGGGAGCAGCGTTTGATTACCACGCAGGAACAATCGAGCGGGCTCCGTTGTGGATGCAACGCCATGGGCTCGAATGGTTACATCGCTTGGCGAGTGAGCCGCAGCGGCTATGGAAGCGGTACTTAGTCACAAACACATTGTTCATCTGGTACGCAAGTCGGCAACTTCTAGCTAGCGCCCTTACTACCAACAAGACACAGATGTGACCCGCCAGTTTGAACAACCGGCACACCATCATTGGATGTGCGTTCCCTTGTTCTGCATAGCGCAAATATCAAGAGCCCCGCGTTGGCGCCCACAAACAACCCTGCAATGAACATCCACATCTCAGCCTCTCCAGTTAATCGGCACATGTTTGACTTTTCCCATGACATGGATGTGTCAAACGGTCGTTCATGAGCTTGACCGTCAACATGCTCTCCGTGACGAATATTCCCGCAGCCCAAGCAGCAAGAAGTGGAACGCGTCTGGTCGTGTTTCGACTCGCGTTGGTGGTCTTTGTACTTGCCTTCACCTATTTCCTGGCGTTGTGGCAACCGGTTCGCGCGTGGTACAGCGACGTGGACAAGCTGGCCCACGGACTGGTGTTTTCGGGGGTGTATGCGGCGCTGGCCTGGGCCTCGCGCTGGAAGCCCTGGGCCTTGGCCTCACTTACTTTGGCCATGGGCGCAGCGGTGGAAGTGCACCAGTATTTCTTGCCGGGTTTCTCCGCCAGCTTGAAAGACTGGCTGGCCGACGCGGTGGGCATTGCCCTGGCCTGCAGCGCACACCTGGTATGGCAACGCTGGCACACGCCAGCCGATGCGGCAGCGCCTGGCGGTTTGTTGCCGCTGGCGCAGTTTCAGCAGGCGGTGGCGGCGCTGCCGCTGGTGTCGGTGGACTGGGTGTTGACCAACCCGGCCGGTGAACTGCTGGTGGGCCAGCGGCTGAACGCGCCTGCGCGCGGTACTTGGTTCACGCCCGGCGGGCGCATCCGAAAGGGGGAGCCGCTGGCGGCGGCCCTGCGGCGCGTGGCCGCGGAAGAGCTGGGTCTGGCGGATGAGCGGGCGGGCGCGCTGGCACAGCGCGGCGAGCCCATGGGCGCCTGGGATCACTTTTACCCGGACGCTGCTTTTTCCCCCACCGTGCCCACGCATTACGTGAACCTGCCTTATGCGGCCCGCCTGAGCCAGGCCGAGGTCAGCGCCCTGGGCTTGCCCGTGGGCGAGCAACACGGAAGCTGGCAATGGCTGCCGCTGGCGCAGGCCGCGGACACAGTGCACGAACACGTGAAGCCCTATGTGGCCTGGCTGCAGGCGCGTGCGCCCGGCGCGGCCCCTGTTTCCCCTTTTCTGGTGCATTCCGCATGAACACATCGACTGCCGTTCTCAACGCGCCTCGACGCCGCACCAGGCCCCACCCGCAGGAAGGCTTGGGCATGGTGGCCTGGGTGGCGGCGCTGCTGATGGTGGCGCTGGCCACGCTGTTCCGCGGCGGCAATCGCTCGGTGGCGCTGATGGCGCTGGAGGCGCTGGCGCTGCTGGTGTTGCTGGGCTGGGCCTGGCGGGCGCTGGGCGCCCAGGGCCTGCCGCCTGCGCTGGACGCAGGGCGCTGGCGCGCGGCGAGCCTGACGCTGGCGGCCGCGCCCGTCTGGGTGGCGGCGGTGCAGCTGCTGCCCTGGCTTGGCGCGGGCGCGCTGAGCGCCACGCCGCTCGCCACGGCGTACGCGCTGCTGGCCGGTCTGCCGGTGGTGGCATGTTTTCTGGTGGCGCTCAGTGGCAACGCGGCACAGGTGCAGGCGCTGCTGCGCCTGTGGCTCTGGGTGGCGGTGGCACAAGCGGCGCTGGGCCTTGCGCAGCTCACAGGCATTGATGGGCTGTTCTTCGGCATGACCGCCCATGAGCCCGTGATTGGCTCCTACGCCAGCAAGAACACCTACGCCAACCTGCTGGCCATGGCGGTGCCGCTGGCGGTGTTGGGCCTGTGGGGCGCGGCTGGCCGCCAACGACGAAGTGGCGGGGAGCGGCGCAGCCCCTGGTGGGGCGCGCTGGCGCTGCTGACGCTGCTGGCCGCGGCGCTGGCCAGCACCTCGCGCACGGGCATCGCCACGGCGCTGCTGGTGGCCCTGCTGGCGCTGGCCCTGCTGGCGCCAGCGCGCGAGAGCGCAACGGGCGGGCGCGGCGCCTGGCTTCGGCGCCTGGGGCTGCCGGCGCTGGTGCTGGGTTTGCTGGCGGTGGCGATCTTCATGGGCGGGCTGGACTGGGTGGAGCGCTTTGACGCCGAGCGCCTGGCGGCTGACGATGCCCTGCGCGCGCTGACGCGCGAAGCCACCTGGCAGGGCGCGCTGGCCTATTGGCCGCTGGGCTCGGGCCTGGGGTCTTACGCCTGGGTGTTCCCGCGCTTCCAGTCGCCCGAGGTGGGCCCCTGGTTGCTGGACCTGGCCCACAACGACTACCTGCAGTTATTCATGGAGACCGGCGCGCTCGGGCTGATCGCCATGGCGCTGGCGCTGGCGCTCATGGGCCGGCGGGCGCTGCAACTTTTTCGCGCGGGGCGCGGTACATGGAGCAGCGCCGACCGCCTGGCCGTGGCCTGCGGGCTGGGCCTGCTGGCCACGCTGCTGCACGCCTGGGTGGACTACCCGTTTCGCATACCGGCCAACGCCATGCTG
>Ga0075012_10003382_pt1 | contig 15240 bp, 13 predicted proteins | sample All_14_2_FD_71474 | JGI IMG/M metagenome (GOLD analysis project Ga0075012, IMG submission 71474) | Freshwater microbial communities in response to fracking from Pennsylvania, USA - Allegheny Zone_MetaG_DW_15 | ecosystem: Environmental > Aquatic > Deep subsurface > Groundwater > Drilled... | reverse complement strand
CTCCCACCCCCGCCACCACCGGATTTACCGCCAGCGGCTGGGGTTGGAGTACGGTCCGACAGTTTACCGCCGGTGATATAGATTTCGGCTTCTTCGAAGGCGTTGTTGTCGGTGTAGTAGGTCTCGCGGACAACCCTGACCTTGATCTTCAGGGTATTTTCCAATTCCTTGGCTTCGGCCAAGGCACCCTCTCTCTCCATGCGTGGAAAACGCGCATGCAGCATCCATCCGCGGCCTTCGAGGACATACACCTCGTAGTGGACGATGATCATGGTTAACGCGCGTCCGCCTAATCGGCTCGAGAGCCTTCCCTACCCCGCCTTGCTGTACCGCCTTCGCGGTGCGAAGTCCACCATAAAGCAGAAAAAATGCCGTCGGATCAAGGATCCAACGGCATTCTTTTCGACCACCGCGCGGCTGAAAACCGCAAGCGGATTAAAGACTTACGACTTGATGCCGAAGCTGGCGAAACGCTTGTTGAACTTGGCGATCTGACCGCCCGAATCCACCATGCGATGCACGCCGGTCCAAGCCGGATGGGACTTGGGATCAATATCCAGACGCAGAGTGTCGCCGGCCTTGCCCATGGTCGAACGGGTCTTGAATTCGGTGCCGTCCGTCATCACCACGTTGATCTCATGGTAGTCGGGATGAATGTCGTTCTTCATGGCCGTCCTGCTTTGCAAATCGAAGGCGCCCTCTATACAGAAAACCTAAGCCCTGTGCAAGTGCGGGAAACAAGTTTTTCACGCTTCCCGCATTTTTGTTCACGCCAACGACAAGCGGACGGCGTCCAACAGGTCGTCACGGCGGAACGGCTTGGGCAGAAAGGTCTGCGCCCCCGACAGCCGCAACCGTTCCGACAGCATGGCCCGGCGCTGGTCGGTACCGCCGGGAACCGCCAGAATCCGGGCACCAACCGGCGGATCGTCGATGCCGTCGGCGATGACCAGATCGGCGGGACGGGCGCTGTGCCTTGATTGGGCGTCACCGCCATCGACGGCCACCACCACTTCATAGCCAGCGGTTTCCAGAATTGACTTCAAAGCCTGACGGGCGCGCGCCTCGGTCTCGATGACCATGATGCGTTTCATGGATGTCTCCCTCCACCTGCGGGCCCTCTGTCGTGGCTCCTGCATTCGAGACAGTATCACCCGGCAATTGAAATGCTTGCAACGGAAATCAGGTGATGACCCGATCAGCCGGCTTGGGTACCATCCGCCGCAAGCATGAAAGGAATGGTCATGAGCGTTGAGGAAAGCCGTTTCACCGCCGCCGCCGATGAATTCTTGAGCCGCGCGGCCGACCTGATCGACGACGCCTTGGGCGACGACATCGACGCCGAATTGCAAGGCGGCATCCTGACCCTGTCGCTGGAGACCGGCGGCCAGTACGTCATCAACAAGCACACGCCCAATCAGCAAATATGGATGTCGTCGCCGGCCAGCGGCGCCAGCCATTACGACTTCGCCGACGGCCAATGGCTGTCCACCCGCGACCCGTCCAAGACGTTGCCGACGGTCCTGGCGGCGGAACTGAACGCCAAATTCGGCGTAACGCTGGCTTTTTAAACCGGCAGCAGCGCCACCGCCGGCTGACGCCAGTCCAGGGCATCAAAGGCGCCGCAGGCCGGACAGGCCGAAGCCCAGCCATCGGCGGGCCGGCCACAGGCGTGGCAGTGCCAAGCCGGCTCCGCCGGGGCGGTGGTGGCCTTGGCCATCCAGGCCTGCGCCGCCGCTTCGTCCTGGCGCTCCTCGCGCTCCAGCCGCGCCAGCAGGAAGAAGGTACCGGCGCTGGGCCGCAGCTTGGCGGCCAGTTCCAGATGGTTGCGCGCTTGGCCCCACAATTTCGCCGCCAGCGCCGCCTCGGCCAGGGCCACATGGCCGTCGGCGGCATCGGGATTGGCCTTGACCAGCTTTTCCAGCCGCTTGACCCGCTGCAACGGCGTTTCCGCCGGAGCCAGGGCGATGCAGGCCTCGACCAGATGCGGATGCGGCGCCACCTGCCAGGTGGTGACGATGACGGCCAGGGCCTTGCGGTCCTTGCCGGCACGGTGCAGCAGGCGGGCGGCACGGGCCGACGCCTCGACCAGGGTGAAATCGGCCTGATGGGCCTTCAGGGCCAGCGACAGGGCGGCGGCGGGGTCACCGTCGCGCTCCACCTGCAATGACCGCTCCAACTGCACCAAAGCCGACAGATGGCGGATATCCTCGGGCTTCATCGCCCGGCGCTTGCGCGCCTCGTCCAGGGTCACCTCGGCCTCGACCCATTGGCCGGCACCGGCCTGTAAGCGGAACAACGCCTCGGCCAGATCCTGGGCCGGAACCCCCATGGCCCAGGCACGGCGGGCATAATCCAAGGCGGCACCATGATCGCCACGGCGCTGGGCCAGGGCCAGCAGCCCCTTCAACCCCAGCAGCGCCGTCTGCGGGCGCTCGACCATGGTCTTGAGGCGTCGTTCGGCCTCGTCTTCGTCACCCGACAGTTCCGCCGCCTGGGCGGTCAGCAACCCGGTCAGCTGCGGATCGGCCAGCAGCTTGTCGGCCTGCCGGGCCAGTTTGCCGGCGGCCTTGCGGTCACCGATGGCCACCGCCGCCAAACCGTCGGACAAGGCGGCATAACCACGCCGGCGCCGCTTTTCCCGCCGGCGGGCAAGAAAGCGACCGGGGGCGGAAACAACGGCAGCGACGAAACGGGTGACGACCGCCACCAGCACCATGAAGGTCAGCATGGCCACCAACAGCACCGGCACGCTGGTATCGACGCGCCAGCCCTGCCAATGCACGGTCACCTGACCGGGACGTTCGGCCAACCACACCGATGCCGCCACCAGGGCCGCGACCAGCAGGGCGAACAGGAACAGGCGACGGGCCATCATTGCCGCGCCCCCACCTGGGCCACCACATGGGCGGTCAAGGCGGATGCCGCCTTGTCGGCGACCAGCCGCGCCTGCACATCGGCCAGCCAGGGGGCGGCGATCTCGGCGGCGGCATCCTTCAGGCCGGCGGCTTCGGCGGCGGCGTGTTCCAGATCGTCCTCGGCCAGCCGGGCCTCGACGCGGGCGACGATGGCGGCGGCGCTGTCACCGGCGGCCTCACCGTCTTCACGCCGGACAGTCACCAACGAGGTGAGGCGGTCCAAGGTCTGCCGCCACCAGCTTTGGTCCGCCGGCAGCACCTGGGCGCGGACCAGATCGGGGGCCAGACGATGGAAGCGACCAATCAATGTCGGCGCGGTAGGAATGCCGGTAACGGCGCGGGCCTTCAGCGGCTGGGTGACGCTGACCACCTCCGGGTCCGATCCGGCCAGGGCCAACAGCGCGCGCAATTCATTGTCATAGGGCATGGCGCGGGCCAGCGCCTCGCGCAATTGGCCCACCGCCAGCAACTGGGCGACGGCGGAGGACCGCTTGGCCTGCAGCTCGCGCATTTCCGCCTCGGCCTTTTCCACCCGGTCGGCCAGACGCAGGACCGCCGCCGCATCGGCGCTGGTGCGCTTGAGCTCGACCACCTGCTTGGACAATTCGCCCATTTCCGCCACCAGGGTCGGCGGCACCTGGGGCAACGCCTGCAACGCCTGGATGGCGGCCTCGGCCTTGCCCAGGCGGGCCAGATCGGCAGCGGTGTCGCGGTTTTCCAACTGGCCCAGTCGGTCGCGCAGGGAATTCAGCTCGGCCCGCAGGCCGTCGGTTTCCGAGGCCGGACGGAAGGCTGGAGCCGGGGCCGGGTTCACCGGGCTGGCGGCCACCGGCACCGGGGCCTGGGTCCGCGCCGGCAGCACCAGATCCTTCCAGTGATCGAACGACGCCACCCCGGCCACCACCAGGGCGATCAGCGAGGCCGAGGCGCCCAGCGCCAGCCAGGGCGCGGACTTGGCTTTGACGGGCCCATTGTCGGTGGCGACAGGGTCAGGAGGAAGGGCCGGAGTTTCGGCGGCGACGGTGTTGTCCTCGGTCGGTTCCGGCTTTTCACTCTCGGTCATGAATATCCCCGCTTCAAATCCGTATCCAGCGCTGCCAGCAGCGCCGCTTGCGTGGGAGCCTCGGCCACCCGCAGGGCGGACCAGGGCAAGGCGGACAGCTCCCGCGCGACGGCGGGGCTGAGGGCATAGGCGACAATGCCGGCAGTCATTTCCCCCGCGCCGGCATCGTCAGCCAAGGTAACAAAGGTTGCCGCCGTGCGGGGAGAGAAAAACAAGGCGGCGTCGATTTCCCCCGCCGCCAGGGCCTGAAGCAGGTCAGCCGACAAGACGCTGGCGGTGCGGGCCTGATACAAAACCAGACGACGCACGTCGAAGCCCTGACGCCCCAGCATGCCGGCCAGATCGCCGGCCACCACGGTGCCGGCGGCATGGAGGAAACAGCCGTCCTCGGGCCGGCAGCGCCCGGCGACCAGAGCCGCCAGATCATCGACGTCGCCACCGGCGCTTTCCACCGAAGTGTAACCCATGCGCCGCGCCTCACGCGCCGAGGCGTCGCCCACCGCCCACACGGGCAAGGATCGGTCGGGCAGGCGCCGGGCCAAGGCGCGCACGCCGTTGGCCGAAGTGGCCAGGATGCCCTGGACGCCCTGGGTGGGAATATCCGCCCCCTCCACCGGGACGATATCCAGCAACGGCTCGATCATCACCGCCAAACCGCGCCCGGTCAGCTCATCCGCCAGACCTTGCGCGTCCTCGCGCGGGCGGGTGACCAGCGCCGTCTTCATCATCGTCAGGCCTTGAAGTCGAAAAAGCCCGGCCCGGCCACCTGGATCAGTTCGCGCCCGGCATCGACGCCCATGGCGTGGGCGTCGCCGACCGTACCCTGGCGGCTGGCGGCATGGATGGTGCGACCGTCGAGGCTGACGATCAGCCCGCGGAACGACAGCTTATCGCCATCCACCTCGGCCAAGGCGGCGATGGGGGTACGGCACGACCCGTCCAAGGTCAGCAGGAACGCCCGTTCGGCGGTAATGCGGATCATGGTTTCGGGGCAATTGAGGGCGGCGAGGAAATCCAGGGATTTGCGGTCGTCGGCCCGGCAGGTGATGCCGATGGCGCCCTGGGCCACCGCCGGCAGCATCTCGTCGGTTTCCAGCGCACGGGTGACGTGCTCCGACAGGCCCAGGCGGTTGAGGCCGGCCATGGCCAGAAGGGTGGCATCCACCACCCCTTCCGACAGCTTGCGCAGCCTTGATTGCACGTTGCCGCGGAAATTGACCACTTGCAGGTCGGGACGGCGGTGCAGTATCTGGGCGCCACGGCGCAGACTGGCGGTGCCGACCACCGCGCCTTGCGGCAGATCGTCGATACCCTTGGCCTTCAAGGACAAGAAGGCGTCGCGCACGTCTTCACGCGGCAACACGCAGGGCAACACGATGCCGTCGGGCAGAACCGTGGGGACGTCCTTCATGGAATGGACCGCCAGATCGATGCGGCCATCGAGCATGGAATCGTCCAGTTCCTTGGTGAACAGACCCTTGCCGCCGATCTCGGCCAAGGGCCGGTTCTGGATCAGGTCGCCGGTGGTCTGGATCACCTGAATGGCGATGGCGCCCTCGGTCGCCAGGGCCGGCCAGGCGGCGCCCAGGCGGTCGCGGGTCTCGTGGGTCTGGGCCAGGGCAAGCGGCGATCCGCGCGTGCCGATGGTGAGCTGTGCGGTGTTTACGGTTTTCGTCATGATCGGCCTGTTGTAGGTAATGATGGCGTATCTGGAAAGGGCTTTTCGGTGCTGATTCTTGGAATCGAGACAAGTTGCGATGAAACCGCCGCGGCAATCGTCGACGGTGACCGGCGCATTCTGGCCGATGTGGTGTTGTCGCAAATTGACGTTCATCGTCCCTATGGCGGAATTGTCCCCGAGGTCGCCGCCCGCGCCCATCTGGAAAACGCCGATCTGATGGTGGCCGAGGCGATGAAGCAGGCCGGCATAAGCTTCGCCCAACTGGACGCGGTAGCCGCCACCGGCGGCCCCGGCCTGATCGGCGGCGTCATGGTCGGCGTGATGACCGCCAAGGCCATTGCGCTGGCGGCGCAAAAGCCGTTTCTGGCCGTCAACCATCTGGAAGGCCACGCGCTGACCGCGCGGCTGACCGACGGCATCGCTTTCCCCTATCTGCTGCTGCTGGCCTCGGGCGGGCATTGCCAGTTGCTGGCGGTGCTCGGCGTCGGCGATTATCGCCGCCTGGGCACCACCATCGACGATGCGGTGGGCGAGGCCTTCGACAAGGCGGCCAAGATGATCGGCCTGGGCTATCCCGGCGGGCCGCAGATCCAGGCCTGGGCGGCCAAGGGCGATGCCGCCCGCTTTGCCTTGCCGCGCCCGATGAAGGGCAAGCCCGGCTGTGATTTCAGTTTTTCCGGGCTGAAGAACGCCGTCCGCCTGCTGGTGGAAAGCCTGCCCAAGCCGTTGTCGGATAAAGATATCGCCGACGTCGCCGCCGGCTTTCAGGCGGCGGTGGCGCAATCCATGGCCGACCGTACCCGCCGCGCCATCGAGCTGTTCACCCGCCAATGGCCCGAGGGCAAGCATCTGGTGGTGGCCGGCGGCGTCGCCGCCAACAGCGCGTTGCGGGCCGAGTTGACCAATCTGGCGGCCAAGGCCGGCCTGACCTTCATCGCGCCGCCGTTGAAATTGTGCACCGACAACGCCGCCATGATCGCCTGGGCCGGGGTGGAACGTTTTCGCCTGGGCCTGGTCGACGGCCTGGATTTCGCCCCCCGTCCGCGCTGGCCGTTGGACCCCACCGCCCCCAAGGCCAAAGGCGCCGGCGTCAAGGCTTAAGTCTTGCCAAGCTCACGCACAATCTTCATACTTTCGACTGGGGATTGGGAGGGGCGCCTATGCGAAGGTTTAAGTTGGCAGCCATTCTATGGCTGTTGTCGGCTGCGCCATCGGCAGCCGAGGATGTGATCGTCGCCCTTACCGATTCCACCCCCAATTTCAGCATGCACCAGCCGGACGGCAGCATCACCGGCATCAACATGGATCTGGCCCGGCTGTTGTGCCAACGCCTGGAGCTACGCTGTCGCTATCAATTGATGCCCTTGGCCGCCCTGGTCGCCCATGTGCGCGACGGCAAGGCGCAGATCGGCTTCGGCAATCTGACCAAAACGCCGGAACGCGAAAAGGACATGCTGTTTTCGCAGCCTTATTGGCGTTCCACCTCGGTTTTCGTCGGTCACCGCGATCTGGCCGGCCACTCCATGGACGATCTGGTCCGGGGCCGCAAGGTGGCGGTGCAGGAAGGCTCGCGCCAGGCCAAATGGCTGGCCGACAAATATGGCGGCAGCTATATTCCGGTGCCGCGCCCGACCATTTTCGACGTCATCGCCACCCTGCCCTTGCAACAGGCCCATCTGATCCTGGCGCCGATGATGACGGTGCATCCGTTTCTGATCAGCACCGACGGTACCGATTTCGGCTTTGTTTCCGCCCCCATCGATTCCGGCTGGCCGGTCCATATCGTCCTCAACAAGGACCGCCCCGATTTGCAGCAACGATTGGATAAGGCGCTGGAAGATGCCAGCCGTGACGGCAGCCTGGGGGCCATCGTCCGCACCTATGTTCCCTTCGACATCTTTTAGCCCCCCGGATACGGCAGAAACCGATGAAAAACTTGGCGAGACGGCCAAGGCAGATGGCATAATCCATTGGATTATTCTTCCTGGTCGACGTCATGCGGTTCACGCCTATCCAAACCCTGTTCGCGCTGCCCAGTATTCGCTCCAGGCTGATCGCCATTGTCCTGGCCACCGCCATTCCTTCGGCCATCGCCTTGGGCGTGCTGGCGGCCACGTTTTACGGCAATCAAAAGAAGCAGAGCGAGATCGACCTGTTGCAGACGGCCCGCGCACTGACTTCGGCGCTGGACCGCAACTTCAGTATCGGCCTGAACGTGGCCCAGGCCCTGGCGGTGTCCTCGAAACTGCAACAATCGGACTTCGCCGGCTTTCACGCCGAAGCCAAAAGCGTCCTGAACGACCGCTTTCCCGGTTTCACCTTCGTCCTGAGCGACGAAAGCGGCCAGCAATTGCTGAACACCATCCGCCCCTATGGCGAAGCCTTGCCCCGGCACGGCAATCCCGAGCACCTGCGTCAGGTCTTCCTGACCGGCAAGCCAAGCATCTCCGACCTGTATATGGGCGGGGTGACGAAGCGCCCGGTGGTCAGCATCGAGGTGCCGGTGTGGCGTGACGGTAAAGTCGCCTATGTGCTCAGCGTCGGCTTCCTGACCGATTCGTTGACCAGGATTTTGACGGATCAGCGCCTGCCCGAAGGACGGATGGCCGCAATCTTCGACCCGCAAGGGGTAATCGCCGCGCGCACCCACATGGCCGAGCAACTGGTGGGCAAAAAGGGGGTGCCCGTCCTGCTGCAACGGATTGAAACGGCGACGGAAGGAATAGTCGAAACCCACACCTTGGAGGGGTTGGACGTCATCATCGCCTTCAACCGCTCGACCGAGACTAATTGGACGGTGGGGATATCCATGCCGTGGACCGTCGTCCTGGCGGAAACCCTGAACCAGATCGCCCTGATCTTTGGCGGCATCACCGTACTGCTGCTGGCCGGGGTGGCGACGGTGTGGATCATCGGCGGCAAGATCAGCCGATCCATCCGCGCCCTGGCCGCCCCGGCCATCGCCCTGGGCACCGGCGCGCCGGTGGTGGTGCTGGATCACGGCCCGAGCGAGGCGATCGAGATCAGCCACACCCTGAAGGCGGTCGAGCGCGAACTGCAACAATACCGCGACCACCTGGAACAGATGGTCGCCGAGCGCACGGCGGCGCTGCAGGCCTCCAACCGCGAACTCGAGCAATTCGCCTATGTCGCCTCGCACGATCTGCAAGAGCCGTTGCGCATGGTCGTATCCTATGTAGACCTGCTGGCCCGGCGTTATGGCGACAAACTGGACAAGGACGCCTTCGAATTTATCGGTTTCGCCCGCGAAGGCGCCTTGCGCATGAGCGAACTGATCAAGGATCTGCTGGATTATTCCCGCATCGGGCGACAAGACGGCCACCCCGAACCCCTGAATCTGCGTGAGCTGGCGACCGAGGCCTTGAACAATCTGAGACTGGCCTTGGCCGATTCCGGCGGTACGGTGGTGCTGGCCGACACCTTGCCCACACTGGTCGGCAACCGTGTCGAACTGGTCCGCCTGTTCCAGAATCTCATCGGCAACGCCTTGAAGTATCGCCGCCCCGACCAGCCGCCCCGGGTCGAGATCAAGGCCGAGCGCGATGGCACGGCTTGGGTGATCAAGGTAGCCGACAACGGTATCGGCATCGCCCCGGAATACCGCGAACGTATCTTCGGCCTGTTCCAGCGCCTGCATGGCCGTAACGCGTATCAAGGGACCGGTATCGGACTGGCCAGCGCCAAAAAGATCGTCGAACTGCACGGCGGTCACATCTGGGTGCAAGATGCCCCCGGCCAGGGCTCCGTCTTCTGCTTCACCCTTGAAGACAAGGCAAGCCTGCCCGTCGACATGCCATCGGCGCAAGACCAGGGTTAACGATCCTTGACCTTGGGGCCCGGACCATGGCCCAATCCGCCCCCGGCTTCTTGATCAAAGGGTGCGCGCCATGGACAATTTCACCTTCCACAATCCGGTCCGGCTGATTTTCGGCCAAGGCCAGATCGCCCAGATCGCCAAGGAAATCCCTGCCGGCGCCCGCGTGCTGTTCGCCTTTGGCGGCGGTTCCATCAAGACCAACGGCGTCCATGCCCAAGTGGTGGCGGCGTTGCAGGCGGCCGGCCTGTTCTGGCTGGAATTTTCCGGCATCGAGCCCAATCCCCGCTATGAAACCCTGATGAAGGCCGTGCATCTGGCCCGTGCCGAAAAGCTTGATTTCGTCCTGGCGGTGGGCGGCGGTTCGGTGGCCGACGGCTGCAAATTCATCGCCGCCGCCATCCCCTTCGACGGCGAGCCCTGGGATATCCTGGCCAAGCGCGCCCGTGTCAATACCGCCACCCCCTTGGGCATCGTCCTCACCCTGCCGGCGACGGGATCGGAAATGAACTGCTTCGCCGTGGTCAGCCGCGACGAAACCCACGAAAAGCTGTCCTTCGGCAGCCCGGCAGTGTGGCCGAAATTCTCGGTTCTCGACCCGGAAAGCACCTATACCCTGCCGCCGCGCCAGATCGGCAACGGCATCGTCGACGCCTTCGTCCACGTGGTCGAGCAATACCTGACCTATCCGGCCCAGGCGCCGCTGACCGACCGCATGGCCGAGGCCATCTTGTCCACCTTGGTGGAAATCGCCCCCGCCGCCATGCGCAATCCGCCCGATTATCAGGCCCGCGCCAATCTGATGTGGTGCGCCGCCATGGCGCTGAACGGTCTGGTCGGCGCCGGCGTGCCGCAGGATTGGGCCACCCATTACATCGGCCATGAACTGACCGCCATCGCCGGCATCGACCACGCCCGCACCCTGGCCGCTGTCTGGCCCGGCGTGATGGCGGTGAAGTTCGAGGCGAAAAAGGCCAAGCTGGCCCAATATGCCGAGCGGGTGTGGAACGTGCACGAGGGATCGGTGGACGACAAGGCCCGCGCCGCCATCGCCCATACCCGCGCCTTCTTCGACTCGGTCGGCGTGCCGTCGGGACTGGCGCCTTATGATCTGCCCGCCGATATTGCCGATCAGGTCGCCGCCCGCCTGGATGCCCGCAATCAGGCGCCCTTGGGCGAACACGGGGATATCGACAGCGCCATGGTCAAACGGGTACTGGCCGCCGCCTAGCAAGATATGGTAGACGGTCACCTCATGACCCACACCACCTTGGTCCTTGGCGGCGCCCGTTCGGGCAAAAGCGTCTATGCGGAAGGCCTGCTGGCCGGGACGCCGGCCCTGTATGTGGCCACCGGCCAAGCCTTCGACGACGAGATGGCCGAACGTATCCGCTTGCATGTGGACCGGCGCGGCCCCACCTGGAGCACCATCGAGGAGCCGTTGGACCTGCCGGCATTGCTGGACCGCCACCTTGACCCGGCCCGGCCCATCCTGGTCGATTGCCTGACCTTGTGGATCAGCAACCTGATGCATGCGGGCCGCGACGTGGCGACCGCGACCGAGGCCTTGGCCGAGGTGGTGGCCGGCGCCCGCGGCGACGTGGTGCTGGTCTCCAGCGAAGTGGGGTTGGGTCTGGTGCCGGAAACCCGGCTGGGCCGCGACTTCCGCGATCATCAGGGCCGCGTCAACCAACGTATTGCCCAGGTTTGCCGCAATGTGGTGTTCGTCGCCGCCGGCCTGCCGCTCATTTTAAAAGGATAAGCCGTTCATGCGCAAAGTTCCCACCACCGTCATCACCGGCTTCCTGGGCGCCGGCAAGACCACCTTGGTCCGCCATCTGATGGAAAACAACCAGGGCCGGCGCATCGCCCTGATCGTCAACGAATTCGGCGATGTGGGCGTCGACGGCGATTTGCTGGCCTCGTGCGGCATCGAGGGCTGCGCCGATGATGACATCATCGAGCTGGCCAATGGCTGCCTGTGCTGCACCGTCGCCGACGAGTTTCTGCCGACCATGCAGGCGCTGCTGGACCGGCCCAATCCGCCCGATCACATCCTGATCGAGACCTCCGGTCTGGCCCTGCCCAAGCCCTTGGTCAAGGCCTTCCACTGGCCGGAAATCCGCTCGCGCGTCACCGTCGACGGCGTGTTGGCGGTGGTCGACGCCGCGGCTGTCGCCGCCGGCCGCTTCGCCGACACCCCCGAGCAGATGGCCCAGCCCGACCACGACAATCCGCTGGAAGAAGTGTTCGAGGACCAGTTGGCCTGCGCCGACATGGTGCTGTTGAACAAGAGCGATCTGCTGGACGCGGCCCAACTCGACGCCACCCATGGCGAATTGACGGCCAAGCTGCGTCCCGGCGTGCGGGTGATCCGCACCAGCCGCAGCGCCATCGACCCGCTGATCGCCCTGGGCCTGTCGGCGGCGGCGGAAGACGATCTGGCCGCCCGGCCCAGCCATCACGACACCGAGGACGGCCACGACCACGACGATTTCGAAAGCTTCGCCATCACCCTGGCCGAAGTGGCCGACCCGGCGGCGCTGGAAGCCCGCCTGAGCCAAGTCATCGCCCTGCACGACATCCTGCGCCTGAAAGGCTTCCTGGCGGTGGCGGGCAAGCCGGCCCGCCATGTGGTGCAGGCGGTGGGCACCCGCATCGAACGCTGGTTCGACCGCCCCTGGCAGGCGGACGAGGACCGCATCAGCCGTCTGGTGGTGATCGGTGAAAAGGGCCTGGACCGCGCCGCCATCGAAGCGGCGTTGCTGGCCTGATCTGAATGCATCTTCTAGCCGCCCAGCCCGGCAGCATCACCGACGGCACCGAAGCCGTCGACCTGGGGCAAAGTCCCGGCGAGGTGGTGATGCTGTCCGCCGCCGACACCGAATTGTCGGCCATCGCCGCCGCCCATGGGCGGCGGGGGGCGCCGTTCGCCCTGCGGCTGGCCAATCTGTTGCGCCTCAACCACCACATGTCGGTGGACCTTTACGTGGATCAGGTGATTGCCCATGCCCGGCTGGTGATCATCCGCCTGCTGGGTGGGCAATCCTATTGGCCCTATGGCGTCGAGCAGATCGCCGCCACCTGCCACCGTAAGGGTATCGCCCTGGCGCTGTTGCCCGGCGACGACAAACCCGACCCCGATTTGATGGCGCTGTCCACCTTGGACCGTCCCGATCTCGACCGGGTGTGGCGCTGGCTGATCCAGGGCGGCCCCGCCAATATGGACAGCCTGATCCGGTGGGCCGACACCCAAGATGACTGGCTGGAGCCCAAGCCGCTGCCCGCCGCCGGCCCCTATCCGTCGGTGGATTGGCAACAGGATTGGGACCAGACCAAGCCCAGCGCCGTGGTGGTTTTCTACCGCGCCCAGGTGCTGGCCGGCGACACCGCCCCCGTCGATGCGCTGCTGGCCGATTTGCGCGGGCGCGGCCTGAACGCGGCGGCCATCCATGTGCAATCGCTGAAGGACAACGCCTCGGCGGCCATGGTCGAAGGCTTGCTGGGCCGCATGTGCCCCGATGTCATCGTCAACGCCACCGGTTTCGCCGTCGCCACCCCCGGCAAGCCCGAGGATTCGCCGTTTGCCGCCGCCGATTGCCCGGTGTTGCAGGTGGTGTTGGCCGGCAGCGACCGCCAGAGCTGGCAAAACGGCAACACCGGCCTGGGGCCGAAGGACATCGCCATGAACGTGGCCCTGCCCGAGGTGGATGGCCGCATCCTCGCCCGCGCCGTGTCGTTCAAGGCGGCGACACGGGACGAGCCCACCCAATGCGATCTGGCCCGCCATCAGCCGGAAGCCGACCGCATCGCCTTCGCCGCCGCCCTGGCCGCCAATTGGGCCAAGCTGCGGCGCAAGGCCCCGTCCCAGCGACGGGTGATGGTGGTGCTGGCCAATTATCCCAACCGCGACGGACGCCTGGGCAACGGTGTCGGCCTGGACACCCCGGCGGCGACGGTCGAGGTGCTGCGGGCCATGCAGGGCGCCGGCTATGGCCTCGACACCCTGCCCACCGACGGCAACCATTTGCTGGACCTGCTGCAACAAGGCGCCACCAACGATTGGCGCCAGTTGGACCACCGGCAGCAGCGCGAAAGCATCGCCCTGCCCGATTATCTGGCGTTTTTCCATGACCTGCCCGCGCCGGTGCAGCAGGCGGTGCGCGAGCGATGGGGGGCGCCGGAAAGCGACCCGTTCTTCCGCACCGGCGAGCTCAGTTGCGGCAAGTTCCTGCTGCCCATCCTGGTGTTGGGCAAGGTGGCGGTGGGCATCCAGCCGGCGCGCGGCTACAACATCGATCCGGCCAGTTCCTATCACGACCCCGATCTGGTGCCGCCGCACAATTATCTGGCCTTCCACGCCTGGATGCGCGAGCAGTTCCGTGCCGACGCCGTCATCCACATGGGTAAGCACGGCAATCTGGAATGGCTGCCGGGCAAATCGCTGGCGCTGTCGGCCAATTGCTACCCCGAGGCCTGCCTGGGGCCGTTGCCCAATCTCTACCCGTTCATCGTCAACGATCCGGGCGAAGGCACCCAGGCCAAGCGCCGGGCGGCGGCGGTGATCATCGACCACCTGACCCCACCGTTGACGCGGGCGGAAAGCTATGGCCCGCTGGCCGAGCTCGAGCGGCTGGTGGACGAATATTACGAGGCGGCGGGCGTCGATCCGCGCCGTCTGGCCATTCTGCGCAAGGATATCCTGAGCCTGACCGCCAGTGCCGGCCTGGATGCCGATCTGGGGATCAAGCCCAGCGACGATGCCGACGATGCCCTGGCCAAGCTGGACAACCATCTGTGCGAACTGAAGGAATTGCAGATCCGCGACGGCCTGCACATCTTTGGCCAAAGCCCCGAAGGCGACCAGCGCCTTGATCTGCTGGTCGCCCTGGCCCGTATCGGGCGCGGGACGCAGCCGGGACAGCAATCATTGCTGCGCGCCCTGGCCGCCGATCTGGGTTTGGGTTTCGACCCGCTCGATTGCGTATTGGGCGATGAATGGCCCGGCCCGCGTCCGGACATCCTGGCCGGCGGCATCTGGCGCAGCAACGGCGACACGGTGGAGCGGCTGGAAAATCTGGCCCGCGCCCTGGTGGCCGGACAAGCCGCCGATGCCGGCTGGACCCAGACCCGGGCGGTGCTGGAGCACATCCAGACGATCCTGGCCCCCGCCGTCGATGGTTGCGGCGACGCCGAAATCAACGGTCTGCTGCGCGGCCTCGATGGCCGTTTCGTCGCTCCCGGCCCGTCGGGGGCGCCGACCAGGGGTCGGCCCGACGTGCTGCCCACCGGGCGCAATTTCTATTCCGTCGACACCCGTGTGGTGCCGACTCCGGCGGCGTGGCTGTTGGGGTGGAAATCGGCGCAATTGCTGGTCGAACGCTATTTGCAGGACAACGGCGACTGGCCACGGGCCATGGCGGTGACCGCCTGGGGCACCAGCAACATGCGCACCGGCGGCGACGACATCGCCCAAGGACTGGCCCTGCTGGGGGCGCGCCCGACCTGGGACGCCGCCTCGCGCCGGGTCACCGGCTTCGAGATCCTGCCGCAGACGGTGCTGGACCGTCCGCGCGTGGACGTCACCTTGCGGGTGTCGGGGTTTTTCCGCGACGCCTTCCCCGATCTGATCAATTTGTTCGATTCCGCCGTCCGTGCCATCGCCGCCCTGGACGAGGACGACAGCATCAACCCGCTGGCCGCCCGCGTGCGCGCCGACACCCCGCGCCTGGGCGCCCAGGCG
>Ga0075012_10003381_pt1 | contig 15241 bp, 12 predicted proteins | sample All_14_2_FD_71474 | JGI IMG/M metagenome (GOLD analysis project Ga0075012, IMG submission 71474) | Freshwater microbial communities in response to fracking from Pennsylvania, USA - Allegheny Zone_MetaG_DW_15 | ecosystem: Environmental > Aquatic > Deep subsurface > Groundwater > Drilled... | reverse complement strand
CGCCAGAAAATACCGAGGTTGACGGGGTCAAACAGCTTAGCGTACGTCCGCAAGGTAAACTCGCGCACGACCAGCCCCGTGAATTCTTCAAGATAAAAGAAACTGTTGACGAGTAACGCAAAAAGAGAACCGAGATAGACCACCAAAAAATATAGCATTGGCGGGCCAAGCAACAAGGCAAGGACGAGCTTCGGACGCTGGTACAGGTAAGTGGACGCGCGGCTGATCATAGTCTAGCCACCTACACGGCTCATGTGGTCTTTATGCCACTGCAAGCGTACTTTCTTCCCTTTGGCTAACAACACTTCCATGGATGTGGTCTTGAGATTCTGTTCCACAACCACGAGGTCATTTCCACCTTCGATCTCCACCAGATAGCGGGTGAACAAACCAAGATAAACAACATCGCGGACGGTTCCGTCAATCGAGACCATGCCTTCGTTCAAACCGCTGCCTTCCGTTCCCAAATGGATCTTCTCAGGACGGATCGAGAACATCTGCTCGGAGCCGGTAATGCGTTTTGCGATCTCACCGCTGATGAGATTCGATGTACCCACAAATCCCGCCACAAAAGGTGAAGCAGGTTTCTCGTACACTTCGGAGGGTGTACCGATCTGTTCGATCTTTCCCTGACTGAAGACAGCAATACGGTCACTCATCGTCAGAGCTTCCTCTTGATCATGAGTGACGAAGATAAAGGTAATGCCAACACGCTGCTGAATGGCTTTTAATTCCACTTGCATCTGCTGACGTAACTTCAAGTCCAATGCGCCGAGCGGCTCATCAAGTAGCAAAACTTTGGGATGATTAATCAGCGCCCGGGCAAGAGCGACACGCTGACGTTGTCCGCCGGAAAGTTGGGAGGGCTTGCGTCCGGCAAATCCTTTTAATTGCACGAGTTCGAGCATCTCATCCACTTGCTTCATGCGTTCCGCCAATGGAACTTTCTTGATCATAAGTCCATAGGCAATATTATCTCCCACACTCATGTGCGGAAAAAGCGCATAATCCTGAAACACCGTATTGACATCCCGGTCATACGGCGGCAGGTTGGAAACATCCTGCCCGTATAAATAGATTTGTCCTGATGTTGGTCTATCAAAGCCTGCGATCATGCGCAGACAGGTGGTCTTCCCCGAACCGGATGGTCCCAACATGGAAAAAAATTCGCCATCGCGAATTTCAAGGTCAGTGTTATCCACTGCTTTTACCTCGCCAAAATGGCGGCTCACTTTATCGAAACGAATGGCAGGGGGTGTCATGCAGGCGCGATTCTCCAAATTAGAGATTCAGGCAAGAACACGCTGTCCCTGCCTGAATCAATTTTACTCTACTGGCTAATGATCCCCACGTAGGCTTCCACCCACTTGCTGTATGGAACGCATCCACCTTTGCCGGTACTGCATTCGGCAATCGGCGTGCGCCAGAACCAGATGTTATCGAAATTATCAAAGCCGTTGGTTGCACAGCCGGCATCGGTCAACAACTCATTGCCAGAGCATGCGGCAGGGACGGAAGGAACCGAGCCGAACCACGCAGCAAGATCACCCTGCAATTTCGGGTTCAACGACCATTCCATCCATTTGTATGCACAGTTGGGGTGCGGAGCATCCACATGCATCATGGTCGAATCAGCCCAGCCGGTCGCACCTTCCACAGGGAAGACCGAAGCGATCGGTGCAGATTCAAACTGGAGCAGATTCACCTGGAAAGGCCAGGAACCGGAAGCCACAACACCTTCATTCTTGAAGTCATCCATCTGAACGAATGCATCATGCCAGTAACGATTGATCAGCGTGCGCTGCTCAGTAAGCAAAGCCACCACTGCGTCAAACTGTTCCTGGGTCAGGTCATAAGGATTATCAATACCAAGTTCGGGATTGTGGTACTTCAAATAGAGAGCGGCATCGGCGAGATAGATCGGGCCATCAAATGCCTGCACGCGTCCCGCATTGGATTCGCCATCGGGGAGGGTCATTTCTGTGAAGGTCACATCCCAAGATGTCGGCGCTTCGGGGAATGTTTCTGTGTTGTACATCAACACGTTCGGGCCCCACTGATAAGGAACGCCGTAATGAACGCCGTCCACGGTATGCCAGGGAGCATCCTTCAAGCGGTCATCCACAGTTGACCAGGAGGGGATCAAGTCAATGTTGATCGGCTGAACTTTGCCGCCCGCGATCAAACGGTTGGAGGCATCACCCGAAGCAGTCACGAGATCGAAACCACCTTCGTTCATCAACGTCACCATTTCATCGGAGGTCGCAGCGGTCTTCACAGTGACCTTGCAACTGGTCTGAGCTTCGAACTCGGTTACCCAATCGTAAGCAGGGTCCGTTGAACCATTCTCAATATAACCAGCCCAGGCAATAATCGAAACTTCGCCTTCCCCATCACCGACCTCAGTCTTCATACTGCCGCCTGCTGCCGTTCCGCCGCAAGCAGAAAGGACAAGGCTGGCCAACACGAACAAAGCAAGCAAATTAAACGCGTACTTTTTCATTACTCTCTCTCCTTTTATTTAGTTGGCATATTCCGATTGAACAAACGAGCAATACCGAATTGACCCAGCCACCTCCTCTCCCGTACACATAATTACACTCACAGCAAATTTAAGATACGAACTATCTTATTTCCGAATTAATTATATGAAATGAAGACTGAAAGTCAATCACCGATTGCCGAAAGGGATACACGCTTCTTTTCAAGCTCAAGCCTGCCAGCCCGCCACCAGCAGAATCCGCACGAACAAATTCCGACTGCCTATGCATAGCGGTATAATTCACAAAATAAGTGCAAAAAATAACCACGGAGACCAACAATGACAGACCTTCCCATGTACCCTCTCAGCGAAGAACACAAAATGCTCCGCGATGCGGCGCGCGACTTCGCCCAAAAAGAGATTGCCCTCGTTGCAGCCGAACACGATGAAAACGGTGAATTTCCACACGCCACCATCAAAAAAATGGGAGAACTTGGCTTCATGGGGATTGAAATCCCTGAACAATACGGCGGGGCAGGCATGGACTCATTGTCTTATGTTCTTGCCCTCGAAGAAATATGCAAAGTGGATGCTGCTCACGGCGTTATCATGTCTGTCAACAACTCCCTTTATTGTCACGGTATTCTAAAATTTGGAACAGAAGAACAGAAGAAAAAATTTATCACCCCCATCGCATCCGGCAAAGCCATTGGTGCATATTCTCTCACTGAACCTCAAAGCGGGTCAGACGCAGGTACCATGAGAAGCCGAGCCACACGTGACGGCGATTTTTACATTTTGAACGGGCGCAAATCCTGGGTCACCAGTGGACCTGTAGCCGACTACTTTGTTGTATTCATGATGACCAATCCTGAGAAAAAACAAAAAGGGGTCAGCGCATTTCTTGTAGACGGGAAAACGAAGGGCATAGTTCGCGGCAAGAAGGAACCCAAGCTTGGCATTAGAGCATCTGCCACCAGCGAGATCATATTCGAAGATTGCCGTATCCCTGCTGAAAACAGACTCGGTGAAGAGGGTGAAGGCTTCAAAATCGCAATGACTGTTTTGGACGCAGGCCGCATCGGCATTGCAACTCAAGCCCTTGGGATCGCAGAAGCTGCCTACGAAGCCGCGAGGCAGTATGCAGGGCAACGAGAAGCGTTTGGCCAGCCTATTGGTGCATTCCAAGGGACAGGCTTTAAAATTGCAGACATGAAGACACGTATCGAGGCATCCCGTTTATTGATATACAATGCCGCAGTCGCAAAGGAAAATTCCAAAGAAACGGGCGGACGCTATTCACTTGAAGCGTCCATGGCAAAGTTGTATGCGTCTGAAACCGCCATGTTCGTTGCCCACCATGCTGTACAGATCCACGGCGGCATGGGCTACAGCAAGGAACTTCCCGTCGAACGATATTTCCGCGACGCAAAGATCACAGAGATTTATGAAGGCACAAGCGAAATCCAACGGCTGGTAATTTCCAGGTCTGAATTGGGTATTAAATAAATGTCAATTTCACAGCGTAATCTGGCTACAAGCATGCTAACAGGTGGAGGGCTATTGGCATTCCTGAGTCAGATCACTCAAATTGCAAGACCTCTTGGTGAACGCATTGCGCCTGTGAGCTTAATGTTCCTCGGCATGTTGATTTGTTTACTTGGTGTGCTTACATCCAGAAACGAAAAAGTGAGTCTATGGCTAGAAAGAGTACTGAGAAAACCAAGTCAATGGCTTAATGCTACCCCTTGGCAAATTGTTTTAATCCCACTTTCTTTACTATTCGCAATCCTCGCACATTATGCTGCCGGAGATGCGGAAAAAATGATCAGCCCTCTTGGAGCATGGGCTGCATGGCTGATCAGCATTATCTTGTGTTTTATTGGATTTTGGACACCAGGCGACTTTGATCTTCGTTCAAGATGGAAACCGTTTGCTTTTGCTTTAGGACTGTCACTGCTTGCATTCCCATTCCGCGCAATAGCAACCAACACTATTCCTATTATCTTAAATGGTGACGAGGCTTCTGCTGGAATATATGGAATTTCATTTATGGAGGGAAAAGCAAATAATATCTTTTCCGTTGGCTGGTATGCATTTCCAGGATTGTATTTCTTAATTCCAGCTGCTTCCATCTCGCTACTTGGACATACTACTGCTGCATTGCGGATTCCATCTGCAATTGCTGGTGCACTAACAATAGGCGGGGTATATCTTACCGGCCGCACCATGTTCGACAAACGCACAGGGCTTATTGCTGCACTTGTTCTAACAGGTTTTCATTTCCATATTCATTTCAGCCGCATCGGTTTGAATAATATCTGGGATGGTTTCTTTTTCGCCATAACTGTTGGCGCTGCATGGTACGCATGGGAGAAAGAAAATCGTACTGCCGCTATACTAACAGGGCTCGGACTTGGTTTTTCCCAATACTTTTACCCCAGTAGCCGCGTACTGTTGATTGTTGTATTTGGCGGGCTTATTATCAGCGGTTTGTTCAATTTCAAGCACTTAAAAAGTTCTTTTTCCAATTTAATGATCATGGCATGGACTATGATCATTATTGTCCTCCCATTGGCCTGGTATTATATTACATATCCCGAGCAATACCTTGCTCCGCTTGAGCGAGTCAGTATTCTCGGGTCGTGGATGGAAAATGAGATTCAGCTGACTGGCCTGCCCGCCTGGCAAATATTATTAAAACAGATGGTACTGGGAATTCAAGCTTTTACCTTTATTCCACTACAACATTGGTATCGTCCAGAAGTTCCATTTCTGCGTCCCCTGTATGCAGGTGTATTTATATTAGGGCTCGTTTTTCTAATTTCAAAGCCAAAAGAAAGCAAAACTATTTTTCTGTTCATCTGGCTTTTGATGTACATCCTACTTGGTGGATTAAGCGAATCCACCCCGGCAGCACAAAGATATGTAGCAGCGGCTCCCGCCTGTATCCTTATCCTCGCATATGGGTTAGGCGAAATCGGTAATTTGGCAGAACGGCTTTGGGGAAAATCGCCCCGCACCGTAACCATCATCCTAGTAGGGATTTCCATCCTATTGGCTGCTGACGACATTAACTTTTATTTCAATAAATACACCCCATTCACTGTGGAGAATTTCGGCCGCAACGAGGGGGTTACAGCCCAAGAAATAGCAATCGAGTTACAAAATAAACCCAAAGGTACTCAGGCATTTTTTATGAGCAACCCGATCATGGGATACTACTCCATCCCCAGCATTCCTTACCTGGCTCCCCAAGTGGAAGGAAGCGACGTACTGTATCCCTGGGGATCTCCAGAAAACCCCACCCCTACGGCTGACCACCTAATATTTATTTTTCATCCCAGCAACACCAGTGAAATGCAAGTTATTCAAGATACATACCCCGGTGGAACCCTTCACGAGAAAAAAGGAATTGATGGTGAAACTCTCTACTGGTTCTATGAATACAATGTGGCTCCATAAATTACCCTAAATGTCCAGAAAAAAATCGAAACCAATAAAACTTTCCATTATTCTGCCTGCATACAATGAAGGATCGCACATTTACGCGAATCTTCAGAAGATTTGTGATTCCATAAAAAAAACTGAGTTTGAGATCATCGTTGTAGATGACGGCAGTGCAGATAATACCTTCTCAGAATCCAAACGAGCAGCCAAAACTGGTTTGCCTGTAAAGACCATCCGAAATGAAATCAATCTCGGAAAAGGCGCTTCTCTCTTTCGTGGATTTGAAGAAACACACGGCGAATTCATCATCTTCTTCGATGCCGACCTCGAAATCGCACCTCATCACATAGTAAAATTGATGGCCGTCATGAAAAAGGCTAAAGTTGATGCGGTCATAGGCATCAAAGACCCTCTTGCAAATAGATTCCCATTACCGCGGCAAATCATGAGTGCTGTCTATCGCCACAGTATCGGATTTTTATTCGGCCTTGATATTACAGATACACAAACCGGCATTAAATTATTCAAGCGTGATGTATTGGAAGCAGCAGCCCCGCGCCTGCGCGTCAGCCGTTTTGCATTTGATATTGAATTACTTGTTGCCATTTCCCGTTTCGGATTTCAGATCGTCGAACATCCAGTTGAGGTCACATACCAACGCAAAGGTGGAATGGGACGAATGAAATTGAGTCATCTGATTGGAACATTTTTTGATACGATTGCCATTTATTTTCGCGCAAGCTTTTGGCGCTGGCTCGAACCAAGCTATGGCACACAATTTTGGATGATCATCTTTGTCCTTGGGGTTTTCCTGGCAGGTGTTGGCTTCTCAAAACTGCTCACACCTGTCATCCTCAATCCGCCCTTCAATGAAATCGCGTACTTCATCTTCTTACAATTTCTCCCCACCGCACTTCGAGATAAATTACTAGCAGTAGGCGGCACAATCATGCTTCTTATCGCTTTAATCCAATTGAATAAAAGTCTAATTAACGCCTTCGCCCGCAGAGATCGCGGCGACTTGGCAGGGATACTACGAAAATGACAAACATCGCTTCACCCTCCGACCTTGAAACTGCCACCTGCCCAATTTGCGGACCTGCCGCTGCGGCAGTCGTCCGCCACGAATTTACCCCATACAAAGTTGTGGACTGCTCCTCTTGTGGCCTTACCTATCTCTCCCCCCGTTTAACTCAGGAAGCCATCCTCAAACTTTACAAGGATGAGGCTTATTACAATTCCAACGTCTCAGGCCAGGGATATGATGAGTATCTTGAGATTAGCGAGAATTGGGTCAAGACCTTCACATTGCGGCTGAAACAAGTCGCTCCTTACAAGTCCGCCGGCCGCGTTCTGGACATTGGCTGCGGCCCGGGCTACTTTCTCACCGCTGCTCAAAAGCTAGGTTTTGATGTGCATGGCCTTGACCCATCCGATTACATTGTGGAAATGGCACAAAAGCAGTGGGGCAATCGCGTCCAACTTGGGTTGATCGAATCTGCAATGTATCAACCCGAGAGTTTCGACCTTATTGTGGCATTCGATACCTTTGAACATATCTACGATCCAAAGAAATTCCTGAAAGCCATACACGGGTTTTTGAAGCCAAACGGAGTGCTTGCCATCACCACGCCAGACCCTACAAGCATGCTTTCAAAAGTCTCTGGTAAAAATTGGGTGTCTTACAAAATACCCGAGCATGTTTTCTATTGGTCGCCTGAAACCATCCGCCGCGTTTTAGAAGAGGACTTTGAAGTACTTGAAATTCGCAGCGCAGGTCAATATGCCACCCTCGGCTTTCTATTCCGACGCATATTTCGCTTGAGCGGCAATCCTGGCAAATTCCTGACGGGCATTATAAATTTCTTAAATCGCTTCAGTATCTATTCCGATAACGGGTCATTAACTGCAATTGCTCGCAAAAAATAAAGATGAAGACAGTTCTCTTTCGCCAACACGGCGGACCTGAAGTTTTGGAATACACTGACTTTCCAACACCTGAGCCAAAAGCAGGTGAAGTTCTGATTCATTTGCAGGCTGCCTCTCTTAACCGTATGGATGTATTTGTACGAAATGGCTGGCCTGGAATTAAGCTGGAACTCCCGCATATCAATGGCGCAGATGGAGCAGGTGAAATTTGCGCGCTTGGCAGCAATGTCTCAAATTTTAAAATTGGAGATAGGGTTGTTATCAACGCCAATTTCGGATGTGGAAAATGTGAGTTCTGCTTAAGTGAACAGGACAATATGTGCCTTGATTGGCACCTGCTTGGTGAAACCATTCGCGGGACTTATGCAGAGTATGTCTGTGTACCAGATCGTCAGCTATACAAACTACCTGAAAAGTTCGATTATCACTCGTCCGCTGCAGCGGCATTGGTGTACCAAACCGCATGGCATTCAATGGTTAAGCGCGGGGGAGTTAAGGCCGGAGAAACAGTAGCAATTATCGGCGCAGGGGGAGGCGTGAATTCAGCTAGCATCCAGATCGCAAAATATCTCGGAGCGCACGTCATCGTTGTAGGTTCCAATTCTAATAAATTAGCCCAGTCTGAATCCATTGGCGCGGATATTTTGATCAACCGCTCCAAAGAAGAAGATTGGTCAAAAGCTATTTTTATCGCTACTAAAAAACGCGGCGTGGATGTGGTGGTCGACAATGTTGGCACAACCTTTCCGCTGAGTTTGCGCGCGCTTCGTAAAGGTGGCCGTTTGCTCACTGTGGGTAATAGTGGCGCACCTCGTTTCGAGATCGACAACCGTTTTATTTTTGCAAAACACCTTTCAATCATTGGCTCCACCATGAGCACAGCAGCGGATTTTCGTGAAGTTATGGATTTGGTAGTTACTGGTAAACTCAAGCCCATTATCGACGAAACTTTCCCACTGAAAGAAGCTGCTGCTGCACAGGAACGCTTATGGCGCGGCGAAAATTTTGGCAAAATCACACTTGATATTCCATAGGATAAAAATCAACATTATTGATGTTGATACAACTAAAATGAAATTTCTGAAACGATTCTCTATTTTCGAAGTTGCACTCGTTATAGTCATCTTAAGTATTCACCTGTACGCCGCGCTGGCAGATGGATACAACTTTCCAAATGTGTGGTTCAAACGTGATGACGCTTATTATTATTTCAAAGTGGCGCAGAATATTACTGAAGGGCATGGCAGTACGTTCGATGGAATTAATCCGACGAATGGATACCACCCGTTGTGGATGATCGTCTGCATTCCAATTTTCGCACTCGCCCGTTTTGATGTAATTCTACCGTTGCGGGTCCTGCTCTTAGTCGTTGCAGGTTTTCAAGCCGCAAGTGCAATTCTGATATACAGATTGGTAAAAAATTATCTCTCCCACGCTGTTGCGATTCTAGCGGCTTCCTTTTGGGCTTTCAATTTCTACATCCACTCCACAGTATATGAATATGGGTTGGAAACTCCTGCTGCGGTTTTAGCGGTTCTTTATCTAATTTACAAATTGTCCATCTTTGAAAAAGAATGGCGCACAAAACCAGTAACCACCCGCCAGTTTGTGGAGATCTCATTGGCCGCAGTTATTGCCATGTTCGGTCGATTGGATCTTGTTTTTCTGGGAGTTATCGTTGGGGTCTGGATTGTTTTTCGTGGAAAAATAATTCGTTACCTGCTTCCACTGGATGTCATCATTATCTTTGTATCAATGACCAGCTCAGTGGCGTTCCGCACTGGTATTGAGTCGTATAACACCTTGTATGCTTCATCCGCTGTTGAAGCGACCTTGCTTGCCATGATCGCCAAGCTCATTACATTGTATTTCTTCGGTGCTTATCAAAACCCACGCACAATCTCGGTTTGGAAAACATTCCGCCAGACCTTTCTTGCACTGACGAGCAGCACAATTGTGATCACCGCAATTTATTTGCTGCTAGTACAACTTGGGGTTGGCAAAAATTTTCCACGAACTGCATTCATCATAGACTGGGGTCTGAGCCTGATCCTGATTAGCTTGCTCAGGCTTGCCGCTCATTGGTTTGCAGGCAACAAAATAGAGACAACGCCATCAGTATTGATGGAATTGAAGACAAACTGGAAAACATGGCTGACCGAAGGACTTACATACTATGGGGTATTCGGCGGTATGCTTGGCTTATATATGTTCTTTAACAAGCTCATGTTTGGTACCGCCAGCCCAGTCAGCGGGCAGATCAAGCGCTGGTGGGGAACCATGGCGAACACTGTGTACGAACGTCCCGCCACAGATTGGTATTCTTTTCTAGGGATTAGCACGCACACATTTAACGCATGGGATCCCGCAACCGATCTGTTCTCATGGCTGGGAAATAAATTACTACCTATCTTTCCCCGTACAGATATGGGAGAAGAGCGCTATTATATTGCAATGTCCATCTTTGTCATTCTTGGACTAATCCTTGTATTTGCAAATAAACGTCGCACAATTCACGTCTGTTCAAAGCTGGCTTTTATTCCTTTGATCACCGCAAGTGGAATTCAAATCCTATCCTATTCGGCCACCTCCTATGGTGGCGTAAAAGAATGGTATTGGGTTAGCGAAATGATCCTTATCACACTTGCAGGCAGTTTCTTTATTGACTTGATCTTACGCCCATTGCTGCGAATAAAATTCGCCAGCATTGCCTTGCAGGCAGCCTCACTTGTAGTGAGTGTACTGCTCGCATATAACCTAAATAGTTTTGTGGTCACAAATATGCTCCATAACTACTATGACCCAAACCGCCCCTACATGGATGTGTTGCAATATCTTGAAACAAATACAGAGCCTGGCAACATCATTGGTATGACGGGCGGCGGAAATGTCGGCTACTTCATCCACGATCGCACCATCATTAACATGGATGGGTTGATCAACAGCAATGAATACTTTCATATCTTACAAAATGGTGAAGCCCCTACATATCTTCGTGAACGCGGCATGACACGCGTTTTCGCCAATGCACAACTTCTCGCCCTCCCACCATATTACGGCCAATATGCGCCATATCTTGAACGGTATAGCAATTATGGTGGAAAAGGATTGTTTTACTTATTGGAAGAACCAAAATATTAGGAGGATGACATTGCGAATTGGATATTCTATTTCCCTGGCACTGATCTTACTTTCGGCATGTTTGCCATCTCAGGCAGCGCCGCAAACATCTGAGCCTCAACCTGCTCCTGTTTTTACGGCCATCCCCACGCTGACAGCGCCTCCACCCACTCCAACCTATGCTGCTTCCCCGCTGGACGATGCTGCAAATACGGTTTACTACTTTGCCCCCGATGTGTGTAATGCCAAATGGACCAACAATGGACAGGATATTCCATGCCCAGGAATTCAGGGACAGGTCGGCTCAGGCTATGTTGATCTACTAACGGAGATTGAATTAAATCTACCATATAAAGCCAATGCCTTGCTCACTCTTCCATCCCAAGATGAATCATATCTGGATATTTTCGGAGCTTTTCCAGCCAGAACAATTGAATTTGCAGACTTCTTTCGCGCACAGTTGTACTGTCTACCTAATACACAATGTGATGTCATATTCTCGCTTGGTTACTATGATAGCAATGGAAAGTTCTACGATCCCTTCCCTGCTTGGTCCTATAACTATACTGAAATCCCGCAACTGATCAACTTCCCACTGGATATTCTTGCCGGTAAAACCGTCCAACTGACCCTGATCGTACGTGATAACGGAAATCCCACCGATGATTATGCTGTTTGGGTAGAACCGCGCATTTTCCGCCACCCTAACATTGGCACTCCCATACCTTAGCTATGAAACACTCTTTTTCTGTAACCCTTACACTATGGATGGTGTTAATCATCATACTCTGGAACATCGTCCGCACCTGGACAACCCTAGCCTGGAGTCACGTATTAATTGAATATTCCGCGAAACTTGCGCCTACTTTCAGCGCAATTATTGGCGCAACATGGGTAATTGTGGGGTGTGCCGTCTACTGGAGCATTTGGCAGGAAAAAGCATGGGCCAGGAAAATGCTCCTCGGAGCCGCAGCAGGTTACACGGTCTGGTTTTGGAGCGAGCGGCTCTTTTTCCAAAATCCGCGACCAAATACGATCTTTGCTGTTATAGTAAATCTGGGATTATTAATAATCATCTATTTTGCCAACAAATCACTTTCGAGAGAGGCCTATGAGCGAAAAATCGAATATCCAGGTATTGAATGACAAAAAAGTGCAATCACGCCTTGGCGGTGGCCAGGCGCGCATTGACGCACAACACAAAAAGGGACGCCTGACCGCACGGGAAAGACTTGATCTGTTGTTGGACAAAGGCTCATTCCATGAAGTAGACCCCTTTGTTGTTCATCGCACGTACGATTTTGGACTGGATGAACAAAAATTCATGGGCGACTCCGTGGTAACAGGTTGGGGTACTGTGGATGGCCGCCTCGTTTATGTGTACTCACAGGACTTCACTGTTTTTGGCGGCAGCCTTGGCGAGGTGCACGCTGAAAAGATCTGCAAGATCATGGACATGGCCATGAAGAATGGCGCACCCATCATTGGCTTGAACGATTCAGGCGGTGCACGCATTCAGGAAGGCGTTGTGGCACTTGGCGGGTACGCAGATATTTTCCTACGCAACACGATGGCATCTGGCGTCATTCCGCAAATCTCGGCAATTATGGGACCATGCGCAGGCGGCGCAGTCTATTCCCCCGCTCTCACCGATTTTATTTTTATGACGCGCAACACGTCCTACATGTTCGTTACAGGACCAGACGTGGTAAAGACCGTAACACATGAAGAAGTGACTCAGGAAGAACTGGGCGGCGCAAACGTACACTCTGAAAAATCAGGTGTGTGCCACGTTGCAGCAGACAGCGAAGCTGATACTTTGTATCTCATCCGCAAATTGCTGGGCTACCTGCCGCAGAATAATATGGAAGATTCTCCCTTTGTGCAAAGCGATGATCCCCTGCGCATGGATGATGAATTAAATAATATTATCCCTGATGACCCCAACAAGCCTTACGACATCAAGGAGGTCATTCAAAAGATCGTGGACAATGGTCAATTCTTTGAGATCCACGAAAATTATGCACAGAACGTTGTCGTTGGCTTTGCCCGTCTCGGTGGACATTCTGTAGGCATTGTGGCAAACCAACCTGCAGTTTTAGCTGGCGTGTTGGATATTGATGCGAGCGAAAAAGCGGCACGCTTTGTGCGCTTCTGTGACTCTTTCAACTTCCCGATCATCACCTTTGAAGATGTACCCGGTTTCTTGCCTGGTACCTTCCAAGAACATCATGGCATCATCCGCTCTGGCGCGAAATTGCTGTATGCTTATTGCGAAGCAACCGTACCGAAGTTAACTGTCATTACTCGCAAGGCATATGGCGGTGCATATTGCGTGATGTCTTCCAAGCACATCCGCAGTGATATCAACCTCGCCTGGCCAACTGCTGAGATCGCCGTGATGGGACCTGACGGCGCAGTGAGCATTATCTTCCGCAAAGAATTGGAAGCAGCGGCAGATCCTATCCAGAAGAAAGCGGAATTGGTGGCGGAGTACAAAGAGAAATTTGCCAATCCGTATGTTGCTGCACAGCGTGGGTACATTGACGATGTGATCGAACCGAAAGAAACCCGTCCGCGCCTCATTAACGCGCTGGAAATGCTCAGCAACAAGCGTGACGCCAACCCCGCAAAGAAACACGGCAACATTCCGCTGTAATGAGCCTCATGGACGCGAACGAACGTCTGCACAAGATCACAGAATTTATTCTGGAACGCCGCGCCGCAACGGAAGCCAAAGGCAGCAGGAACTTCAGCGCCTTCGATTACGAATATCGCTGGAAACACACACTGCGTGTTGTCCAATACGGGAAACAGATCGCTGAAGCTGAAGGTGCGGATGTAGAAGTGGTGATGGCGGCTTGTTTGCTCCATGACATTTCCAAGTTTGACGACGAGGAATATGGGGTTGAGCATGGCCGCATCAGCGCAAGGATTGCCCGTCCGTTTTTGGAGACGCTTGGCTATTCCGCAGCACAAGTAAATAACATTTGCTTTTCCATTGCAGTTCATGTGGATGACAAGGCAGATTTCGAGCATCCGATAACGCTGGAATCAAAAATTGTCAGTGACGCAGATAACATAGATCGTTTCGGAGCGTACCGTTTACTGCTGCAAAATAAAGACATGGCAGAAAAATATGATGCATTGATCGAAAAAGCGAAAAACCGTTTATTGACCCTGCGAAAATATCGCGAGGCAAATTCCATGGGAACGGCTACCAGCAATAAATTATTCAACCGCCAATTGGATATTCAGATCGATTTCTTTGAGCATTTAGTGGAAGACAGCAAGTTGACAGTGGAAGCAAAAATATAAGACACCGCCAGAGGATGGAGCATTTATGTTCAATAAAGTGTTAATTGCAAATCGAGGTGAGATCGCCGTACGCATCATTCGTGCCTGCCGTGAGCTGGGCCTTGAGACCGTGGCTGTCTTTTCAGAAGCAGACCGCAATGCCCTGCACGTCCGTTATGCAGACGAGGCTTATTTGCTGGGGCCGGCGCCATCCCGTGAATCATATTTGCGTGCAGATAAAATTTTAGATGTGGCCAAAAAGTCCGGGGCAAACGCGATTCACCCTGGCTATGGTTTTCTGGCTGAGCGTGAAGATTTTGCCGCCAAATGTGCGGATATGGGTATCACTTTTATCGGTCCCAAGCCATCGTCCATTGCGGCGATGGGAGATAAAGGTAAGGCACGGGCAACTGTTATCAAAGCGGGCATCCCTGTTGTGCCTGGCACTGAAGATGTCGGCAATATGACAAATGACGACTTGCTCAATATTGCCCCAACCATCGGATTCCCGCTGCTGATCAAAGCGACTGCGGGCGGCGGCGGAAAAGGCATGAGAGAAGTAAGAAGCCTGGAGGAAATGCCGACCCTGCTTGCATCCGCAAGACGCGAGGCAGAATCTGCCTTCGGCGATGGAAATGTCTATTTGGAGAAATTGGTCGAAGGGGCGCGCCATATCGAATTCCAGATCATGGCAGATTCGCAAGGCAACGTCATCCATCTTGGCGAGCGTGAGTGTTCCATCCAACGCCGTCATCAGAAGCTGCTGGAAGAATCGCCCTCACCTTTCGTTGATGATGAATTGCGCGAAAAGATGGGCAGCGTGGCGGTCAAGTCTGCGCAGGCTGTGGATTATGTCAATGCGGGCACCATCGAATTCCTTGTGGACAAGGACCGCAATTTTTATTTCCTTGAGATGAATACCCGCCTGCAGGTGGAGCATCCCATTACGGAAATGGTAACCGG
>Ga0075012_10003380_pt1 | contig 15245 bp, 14 predicted proteins | sample All_14_2_FD_71474 | JGI IMG/M metagenome (GOLD analysis project Ga0075012, IMG submission 71474) | Freshwater microbial communities in response to fracking from Pennsylvania, USA - Allegheny Zone_MetaG_DW_15 | ecosystem: Environmental > Aquatic > Deep subsurface > Groundwater > Drilled... | reverse complement strand
GGCGGAGGCGGAGGCGGAATGAGATTCACCTCCACCGCTTCGTCCGTATACTCCATCACCTTCATCTCGAACTTCGTCTTCTGAACCCAGAAGAGCAAGGCGGCGAAAAGAACGGTGACGACGCTGAGGGCGATGAGCCAGACGCCGGGAGAGACCCCCATGAAGCCCTTCTTGCGAGGGGCGTCATAGCGACTGCGGTGATATTCAACGGGTGTATCTGTCATCTGATGTCCCGTCCCTAAGTCGCTTTGTCTTCGCCGACGAGCGCGACGCTGTAGTAGCCGGCGTCCTGCAAGGCGTTCATGGCCTGCATGAAGTCGCCATAGCGGGTTTCCTGGTCGCCGCGGATATAGATCCGCTCCTTGGTGGGATCCCGGCGGCCGATCTGGCTCGTCAGGTCGGCACCCAGGGTCTCAAAGCTCGTCTGCCCGTCACCGATGAAGATGTTTCCATCGGTATTGATGGAGATGAAGATCGGCTTGGGCGGAGCATTGTCAGGTTCGGCGAGCGCGATGGGAAGTTTCACTTCCACCCCCGGGGTGGCGACCGCAGACGCCACCATGAAGATGATCAGCAGGACGAGCATGATATCAACGAAAGGCGTAACGTTGATATCTGCGTTCTGCTCGACGTGATACTTACCGCCGCCCTGTCCTCCGAGTTTGGCGGCCATGCGGCTTAGGCTCCCTTGTCGAGCTGGCGCGACACGGCGTTCAGCAGTTCAGCAGCAAAGCCGTCCGAGCGTGTGCCATAGGCCGAGATACGGGTGTTGAAGTAGTTGTACATGATAACGGCCGGGATAGCGGCGAAGAGGCCGATACCGGTGGCGAGCAGGGCCTCGGCGATACCGGGGGCCACGGCCGCCAGGTTGGTCGTGTTGGACTGAACGATACCGATGAAGGAGTTCATGATCCCGTAAACCGTACCGAACAGACCGACGAAGGGGCCGATCGAGCCGGTCGAGGCCAGGAACTGCTGTCCACCCGAGAGGCGCGAGGCCAGGCCGGACTGAACGGCGGAAACGGCGTGCTGGGCACGCGCCAGGGCGTCATGCTTGTTGTCGCCGGTGACGCTGAGGCCCGATTGACGCGACAGTTCGATTTCCTCGGTCGCCGCGGCGGCCATGTCGGCCAGCGGGTTGCCGTCGAAATCGTCCGAGGTCGCAACCTTGCGCATGTCGGCAATGGTACGGGCCTGGCGGAACTCTTCCAGGAAGCGGTCGGTCTTGCGGTTCAGGCCGCCGAACTCGAGCAGCTTGATGATCAGCAAGGTCCAGGAAAAGATCGAGGCCAGAAGCAGGCCAATCATCACGGCCTTAACGACCGGGGTCGCTTCCATGAACATGGAGATCGGGGTGATGCCGCCCTCGCCGTGACCGTCAGCGCCTTCTTCGGCGGGGGCGGGCGTCTCGGCGACGGGAGCCGGAGCCGGTGCGGCCTCGGCCGGAGCCGCTGCGGCGGGAGCGGCCGTAGCCGCGGGATCCTGCGCAAGCGCGGGGCTGCCCGCCATGAGGACGGCGGCGCCGGCCAGGGCGAGGAGGATGTTCGTCTTCTTGCTATCCAGCATTTGTCGCCAGTTCCTGCTTTTTGGTCTGAAGCTCGTGGACCTTAGAGACCGGCCGCATCATGCGACCGCCCCCCCATGAAATTCGGTTTGTGCTCAGCACCCGGTCCATGCGGCCGGTGGCTGAACGTCTTGTATCGCATCCGGTTGCCCCTGGGGGAACCTTTGCAGTGTCGAACACCGACAGAACGCAGCCCGCCGGATATCCGCGCTCACGAAATGTAAGCGTTAAAGCGTCTTTGGCGAACCGTTATCAGAGCGTCAAGGGCGCAATCATGCTTTTCGCCTGCAGAGCGAAACCAACCGCCAAAACCCATAGGCGGCGGGCAAATTCGACAATTTACTGATATAAAAAAGCAGCAAATTCACGCTGCATCGCAGCAATTTCATGGTGCGATGCAGCAAATGACACCGCTGGACAGGACAGCTGCCGTTGCGGCTGAAAAGGGGTGCGGCATCGATATCGGGGAATGGTGCCTGGGGGCGGATTCGAACCACCGACACGCGGATTTTCAATCCGCTGCTCTACCAACTGAGCTACCCAGGCGCACACTCCCGCAGCGGATGGGGCCGTCGCGGGAGCGGGGTCTATAATCGAGGCAAACGGGGGTGTCCAGCGCCGTTCAATCGTCCTGACCCGGTTGTTCACGCGGGCTGTCGTCGGTCGGCTCGTCTTCGCGCACGGGAATGGCATATCCGCCGGTGAACCACCGGCCCAGGTCCACATCGGCACAACGCCGGGAACAGAACGGCCGATAGGCGGCCTCGGCCGGATGCCGCTTGCAGATGGGACAGGTCGCCATTGTTCAGCCCTCGCTCATTTCGGCGCGTCCGACAGACAGGCCAGGATCGACGACCAGACCCGCCCTTGGCCCCAGCCGCGCCACCATCGGCGCTGCCAGCGCGGCTTCATCCGGCGAACATCGCATGACGAATCGCGGGCGTGTGGTGTCGGACAGCATCGCGTACCGAAGTCGCCGAACGATATCGAGGGCCCGCGTTTCCAGCGTCGGCCTGCCGTTCCACGCCCTCAGAACCTCCTCGATCGGCCTTCGACGCCACGGCAGGGCCAGTTGCAGCACGCCGAAGCGATTCAGCGGGCCATAGGCGATCTCGGGGTCGCTTCCGAACGCCGTCCTGGCCTCGGCTGCGATAACGGCGGCGTCATGTCCGGTCCCGACCAGGTCGATCGCCACCAGCCCCGCCCAGCGCTTCAGCCCGATCAGACGCGCCGCCTGCCTGAGCCCCGACCGATTCGCCGTCGCCCGGCCCTTGCGTCCGTCCTGCCCGGCCACACCGACATAGTCGATATCGACCGCGATCAGGGCCCGCGTGCGCTGGACAGACAGGTCCAGACCGATACCGGCAAAGACGTCGCCGTCCGCCAGCGCCTCTTCCTCGGCATCCCGCGACGCCTGGATCGCCGGGATGCCGGTCTGCACGCCGACCCCCGGGGCCCGTCGGGCAAGCTCTTCGCTGACAGACGGTGGGGGTGCCAGCAAACGCGGCTCGCCCTGCCCTGCCCCCATGAGCCGCAGGACAGGACCCTTGCGCTCGCGCGGTTCGGCGGTAACCATAACCTCGACCGCCATGCCGTCACGGACGTCGTCGCCCTTTTTGATCGGCAGGAACCCCATCGGCGGCTCCCCGCCCAGGTCGACGAAGGCGGCCCCCAGCCCGCGATCCACATCGACCACACGCCCGACGGCCCTGGCCCCCAGCCCGTGGGTCACGACATCGCTCTCGCGCTGGATCAGGAGGGTCTCGAACCGCCCGTCACGGGCGACCATGCCCCGCGTCTCTCCGGGCATCTCGTCCAGAAAGACCTCGATGTCGGCCATCAGTCCCGACGCCAGCCGACGCCGGACAACAGATTGACCGTCTCGAACAGGGGCAAGCCCATCACGGCCGGATAGGATCCGACGATGCGCGTCACAAACGCCCCCGCCGGTCCCTGGATGCCATAGCCTCCCGCCTTGCCGCGCCAGTCGCCGCCGGCGACATAGGTTGCGATGTCAGCGGGCGACAGCACCTTGAACGACACACGCGTGTCCACGACCCGGCTGATCGTTGTCTCTCCGAACGCGACAGCGACCCCGGTGAAGACCCGATGATTGCGCCCGGACAAGAGGGTCAGGAATTTCGCCGCCTCGACCTCGTCGGCAGGCTTTTCGAGCAGCCGCCTCCCGACGGCAACGACGGTATCGGCGGCCAGCACCACCGCGCCCGGCGAGCGCGCCGCCACGACGCAGGCCTTGTCGCGCGCCAGACGGACGGCCAGCCGCGAGGGCGTCTCGTCGCGCTGCGGTGTCTCGTCGATGTCGGCGGGATCGATACGATCGGGGGTGATCCCGATCAGCGCCAGCAACTCGATGCGGCGCGGGCTGGCCGAGGCCAGCACCAGGTCAGGACGGCTCATGGCGAGCCCGTCCTTACTTGAAGCGATAGGTGATACGGCCCTTGGTCAGGTCATAGGGGGTCATCTCGACCAGCACCTTGTCCCCTGCCAGAACGCGGATGCGGTTCTTGCGCATCTTTCCGGCGGTGTGGGCGATGATCTCGTGGTCGTTCTCGAGGGTCACGCGGAACGTGGCGTTGGGCAGCAATTCGCTGACGGTGCCGGGAAACTCGAGCAGTTCTTCCTTAGCCATGCGGCCTCTCACGCCCCGTGAATACGAATCAAGGCTCGCGCCGGGCGAAGCGCGAGCCGTAAGAAGGGGCGGCTAATGCACCAGATGGAGGTGGAAGTCGAGTTCAGCCGCGCCGATACAGGGCGCATACCAATGTAAACAGGCGTCGAGCCGTTTCGTGGTCGAGGACCACCTTGCCCTCCAGCCGCGCCTTCAGCAGTTCGGCTCCTTCATTGTGAAGACCGCGCCGACCCATGTCGACGGCCTCGATCTGGCTGGGAGAGGAGCCGCGCAGGGCCTCATAATAGCTGTCGCAGATCAGGACATAGTCCTTGAGCACACTCTTCATCGGCGTCAGCGACAGGGCATAGGTGCGTGTGAAATCCTCGGCTGCACCCTGACCGCGGATATCGAACACCAGCCGGTTGTCCTGAAGCGACAACGTCAGTCCGTAAGGACCCGAAGCGGAGCCCACAGGCTCGAAACTGTTGGTTTCGACCAGATCGAAGATCGCCACACGACGTTCGTGCTCGATCTCGGCCGTCGCGGCAGGAAGGGTCGCGGTGTCCAGAACGATGGAGGCCAGTCGGTGATCGCTCATGACCCTGTCTGCTCTTCGTGATTCATTCCGTCCAGATGGGTCGGCGAGATGCGGGCCTCCCACCGATCCGACAGGTCCGCCACCACGGCGTCCAGGCATTCGACCTCGACCCGCAGGTCGCCGCCGCCGGCGAACATCAGGGTCACCTTGCCTCCGGGGGCCTCGACCTCCTCGAAATCGATGGCCAGCAATTCCAGCGCCGCATCGGGCAGCCGCGGCAGGCCACGGCTCTTGACCGCCAGAACGTCGCCAAACTGCATTGCTGCCATCACCCGCGTTCCACCGCATTCCCAGCAGAACCGGCTCAGCGCGATGGTCAGCCGCCGCGCGGGCCGCTCCCACACGATATCGGCCGGCCGCAGGATGGCGTCCTGGAGGGCGGCTGAAATGATCGCCAGATCCTCGGCATCCTCGGCCAGCAGCCGAAGGGGCTCGTTGCCTCCGGCCTTGGGCTCGACGGCCGGCCGGGTGGCGTCTGTGGTCGCAGGTTCGCCCTGGATCAGGTCGGTTTCAATGCTCATCGGCGGGCCCTTCCACGGGTGGACCGTGGATCCTGCGGATCTCGGCCCCGCAGGCCCCCAGCTTTTCCTCCAGCCGCTCGAACCCGCGATCCAGATGATAGACCCGTCCGATCGTGGTTTCACCCTCGGCCGCCAGCCCGGCAATGACCAGGCTGACCGAGGCGCGCAGGTCCGTGGCCATTACCGGGGCCCCGCGAAGCCACTCAACGCCCGTGACCCTGGCTTCTCCGGCATGAACCGAGATATCGGCCCCCAGCCGCATGAGTTCGGGCGCGTGCATGAAACGGTTCTCGAAGATGTTCTCGTGGATACTGCTGACGCCGTCGGCCGTGGTCATCAAGGCCATGAACTGCGCCTGCAGATCGGTCGCGAAGCCCGGATAGACCTCGGTCTGAACGTCCACGGCCGTCAGCCGTTGCGCGCGATCGCGCTTGACCAGCACGCCGTCGGCGGTCGGCGTCACCTCGACCCCGGCGGCGATCATCTTGAGCGTCAGGGCGTCGATCAGTTCGGGACGTGCCCTGGTCAGCCTCACCTCTCCCCCGGCCATGGCGACGGCGCAGGCATAGGACCCCATCTCGATCCGGTCCGGGATCACCGACCAGTCGGTCCCGCTAAGAGACGTCACGCCGGTGATGGTCAGGGTGTCGGTGTCCACCCCTTCGATCCTGGCCCCCATGGCGATCAGGCAGCGCGCCAGATCGCCGATCTCGGGCTCCCGGGCAGCGCGTTTCAGCACCGTCGTCCCCTGCGCCGTCACCGCGGCCAGCAGGGTATGTTCGGTCGCCCCCACCGACACGAACGGAAACTCGATCTCCGCGCCACGCAGTCCCTTCAGCGCCGTCGCCGAGACATAGCCCTCGTTCAGTTCGATCGAGGCCCCCAGCGCGGTCAGGGCCTGAAGATGCAGGTCGACCGGCCGGGCCCCGATGGTGCAGCCACCCGGCAAGCTCACCTTGGCATGGCCCGTGCGCGCCAGTAGCGGCCCCAGGACGTTGAACGAGGCGCGCATCTGCCGCACCAGATCGTAGGGCGCAAAGGTCGAGGTGATGTCCCGGGCGTCAAAAAGGGTCTGCTGACCGTCGGGGCCGTCGGATTCGGTCACCACGATGCCGAACTGGGTCAGCAACTGCCCCAGGAACTTGGTGTCGGCCAGGCGCGGCATATTGGTCAGGCGCAACGGCTGATCGGTCAGGATCGAGGCGGCCATCAGCTTGATCGCCGAATTCTTGGCACCGCTGATGGGGATTTCCCCGTACAGCTGGGTGCCGCCGTGTACCGCGATACTGTCCATGTCGTTCCTGAGTCGGATCGTCCGGGGCCGGAAGTCCGACACGCCTCGCGAAAGGTCGGCTATCTAGCGCGGCCGGGCCTCGGTGCGAAAGGTGCCAGAACCGATCGACCGATGACTTTTCAGTTGCCGGGCCGGGCTGGTGGGCGATGTGCCGCCTTGCGGCGACGCAGGTTGTCACGCAGCGCAGAGGCCAGCCGCGCGGCCTTTGCCGCCTGTTCCGGAGAGCGCGCGGGGGGAGCGGCGCGTTCGGGCGCAGAGGTCGGGGGTTCGGGCGCTTTGGTCATACCCGTATCAAGCCTTGGAATTCTTTCCGAGCCAAGCGGCTTTTCGGGCTTCCCCCCCGCCAGTCGTTTGGCTATACGCCCGGTTCCTCAGATTTGGCCGCCGTAGCTCAGTGGTAGAGCGCATCCTTGGTAAGGCTGAGGTCGTGGGTTCGATTCCCCCCGGCGGCACCATTTTCCCTTGCAGGGCATTGATTTATCCGGATTTTCCGGAAATCGCTTAAATCAGTCCACCTTCGAGACCACCTTCGATTTCAGCGAACAGCGTGTTACGGCTACGTCGCCCCGGCATAACCTGAGCGTCGCGACGCTCCCTAACGGGAGTTCCGCGATGAGACTGTTATCGAAGAAAGCCGTCACTGATCTAGTCGTCTATTCCCCCGCGCATATCGCGCGGCTCGAAGCAGACGGGCGTTTCCCTAAGCGGGTAAGGCTCGGAAGCGGAAGGGTCGCGTGGGTCGAAGGGGAGATACAGGATTGGATCGCTGCACGGATCACCGAACGCGATGCAGACACCGACTTCTGACGGAGCCACTTCAAGGGCCGACGGGCAACCGCCGGCCCTTGCTTTATGTCACCAAATCGATGCGTCTGGGCCGCAGTAGTTGCCAAAACCTTGGCCGCATTCATGTTGACCGCTTTGCTCCGTGAAGGGACTCTAGCGCTATCCTGGAAACACTTACCGTCAGACTGCCCCCACCCGCAACTCAATGCCCGGAGAGGTCGCATTTGGCATTCAGAATGCCTACGCCGAATCAGCGGCGAAAATGCCGGGAGCGCCTCGGTGTGGCGGCAACCTCCGCTTGGCGGGTCACCAATCGCTACGGTGAAGGCTGTGGCCGCGATCAAATCGGCTCTGGCTTCCACCGGGAGACCTGATCTGGCGGGCTTGGTGCCGGTAAGCGGCAAGATGGTGCTCGCCGGAACTCATCCGAGGCCGCGACGGTTCACACCGCCCCGAGAACAGCCTCATGGAAGATCAACTCGGACAGTTTTGAGCGCGGCGGCGAACTGGCCGTCATTGTGTGATGATGCAATAGTTGCACACCCACGGGCCCGCCCATCATATCACTCAAGATTTCCTGGGCCGCTCTGGACGAAGCGGCGATTGTACCATCGTTGGCGCAGATCCGGATAAGGGCGCGGGCAAGTACGTAGCACTTTTGAGGACTGCCGGCGGCGTTCCGATAGGCGGTGTCCAAGGTTCTGCGACTGACATCCTTGATCTGGCCGACGGCCAGCTCGGCGGCGTCTCGCACCTGAGGAACGTCATAGGCCGCCGCGATGATCGCGGAGAGATCATCGAATTCTGTCGCCGTGCGTCCGCGTCGCCAACGGAGCGGCATTAGCAAAAAGGCAGCGCGACGTGCGGGATACGAAGGGAAGCTCTCCGCAATACGGCTGAGGGCCGACAGGACGCCGGTGTTCTCCAGGGCGAGCCCAATCGTATCTGGCATTTCGTTCGCGATCGACGCGGCCATCACGAAAAGATCGGAAAGTTCCCGGATTTCGGGAAAGTCGGAGTTCAGACTCCCATCGCCCTGGCGGTCCCAGATCCTTAGACACTGGGCGATCGCCTCCGCGAGCCGGCCGGCGCCACCTCGCGCTCGGGCGAGCTCGCGCGCAGGTCTGACGAAGCTCTGATGCTGCTCTTCAAATTCGTCCCGAGAGAAGTAATTCATCCCCACCGCCTTTAGCTTGGAGATCATGCCACGCCCCGACAGCAGCACTGCCGCTCGTTGACTGAGCCCCAACCGACCAAAGAGCTCCGGCGCATCGAATGGTCCATCGATCGCCAGCGATTCGAGCAAAGCCTTGGCGATGTCCTCTCCTTGCCCCTGATAGACCCTCATTGATGAAACCTCCGCGATCCGGCGAATCTGGCGAGAAACAACCTTCATCGGCAAAAAGTCCGTTATCCAAGGCGTGCGGTAGAAGACGGCCGCCAAGCTTCGGATCAGGCTGTCGGCTAAGCTGACGTCGGCGGGGCGAGCTGTCGAGAGCTCCTTCGATGCGACCTCCAACAGCGCCAAGAGAAAATCAGGCGTTGCGGCGCACATCTGCTCGGTAAGCCTCCGGGCGGACGCGCCTGCCTCGCCGGGTTGACGCGCGAGACTGATCAGTTCGTGAGCGAGCGCTCCGGTGTCGAAAACGATATGTTCCATGAACCACGCGACCCTCAGGCGGGCGTAGATCGGGGCGTGGCAGGCGGCACCGCTCAGGGCTGACAGCGCCGCGCTGCCCAAGGTAGAAGCGCGGCGGCCCTGAAGCAGCGTCTCTGATGACAGCTTGAGCTTGGGACCTTGCAACAACATGGTCGCACGAGCACGCATCAGGTCATCGGGATCGGAAAGCGCGCTCACGACATATGCTGCGTTTAGACTGGAAAGCCCGAATGCGGCGGCGTCGATAAGGTTCGGCAGTAGTGCGGTGTCGTTCGGCCAGACTCTTCGCGCGAGCGGCACGGCACCCACTGGGTATTGGCTGACTTTCCCTAGAATAGTCCCTGCGTCCTCGGCGTAACCGCCTTCTACCAGTTCCAAGAGAACAAGAATTCCCGCCGGAGGAATCCGCGGCGGCAGCGGCTGCTCGAAAAGATCCATAAGGGCTCGACGTCCCTCGGACGTGGTTGTGACCGCGTACTCCATGGAAAGGCTGCCCGAGGTATTGGTGCCGCTACGCGCCAGCGTCTCGGAAATTAGCGCGTAGGCGACTAGAGGCGCGATAGTGTCTGGCCCGACCGCCGGCACGGGTGATGGTCCATCGAATAGCAGTCGCAGGGCTTCTCCACGTTGACGAGACAAATAGGCTTGCGCCAGAGGTGCCAGTGCGTTGGCGAGTGCGTGAAACGTTTGGGCCGCGGCTGAAGATCGCAGCGCGTAGGGGCGGATGAGACGAAGGATTTCCGTACGACCCATATCGGTGGGGACCCTAGCTGCCGCATCGACGGCTTCTTGCAGGACAGCTGCCCGCTCTTGGGTCGGGAGTAGGACAGATATGCGACAGAGCAGGCACGCCCGATTCTCGGGCATCACCCCCGTTGTTGCACGAGCGCGACGCGCGTAAGCGGCCGCTAAGTCCGGATCGCTTGTGCGGCTCGCCAGCATTTCCCAGGTTCTCGCCGCTTCGAACGGATCAGTAATGCCTTCGATCGCTGCTAGAATGACAGGCTCAACCTCCGCGCGTTGCGCGGCTTTCAAGGGGCGAAGCACCCTTAGGATGGCTCGCGCGCGCGTCCCGGGGTCTGGGGAGGCCAGAGCGAGGGTGACAACCTCTTGGATAGCGTCAGAGTCGACCGGAATTTCTGAGGCCCGAATCTGTGAGCGCTCACTTTGGGGACCCCAATCGAGAGCATTTAAGGCCGCCAATTCAAGGCGAGCTGACGCGATATTGGGTAGGCTAGAACCAAGAAATTCAATCGCGGCCGTCCGGGTAAGCGACGATTCAGGCGGGCAGGATTCCGCGATATCTAGTACATCCAAGAATCGCGCCAGCGCATTGTCGCCGACTGCGCTTGGGATTTGCGGGCACGGTAGATCATAGTCTGCCTGACTTACGGACATCGCGCCGCTCGCGCCAATCTGCGCTAGGCCCTGCATGACGTGTTCTTGGTGCCTCTCGAGAAAGACCGCGAACTCATAGACAGAATTATCGCCCTGGCCGAGAATCCAACGCGCCATATGTTCACGCGCATAGGCGGCAAATGCTGGGTTTTCGACTGGCGGCGCGCTGAAGATATTGAATGGGATATCAAACTCTGCTGCCAAGGTGCTGATCACGTCGAGCAGGATCGGCAGCTCTGACGCTGCCGGAAGCGATTTCGACAGCGCGGCCAACAACGCGATAAGGGCGCGGAAGGCCGCGTCCCGCAGGTCCTCCGCCGCCTGCTCTAGCAGGACGCTCGTCTCAGGCGTGGGTGGATCGTTCGTGCCTAGGCCTAACATCAAAGCTGCCAGAGAACGCTCTGCGGCAGTTTCTGGATCGGGATCGTCGGACACAAGTGACAAAGGCGATTCACCGTCTCGAACGAGCGAGACGATCGCGTCGCCAAGCTTCGGACAACGCCAAATCCGATCGGCCTGGAACTCAGGTTTGACAGCTGCGGCCTTGTTCAGCTGTGAGTCGTCCAGATGCACCGCTAGAGCGTAGACTGCGTCGTCATCGTGGATGACCTCTCGGAAATCTGACGGCAGGGTGCCGAAGCTTTCCTGTCGGATCTGATCGGCAGCGACGATGTATCGGGTGATGGCTTGGTCCCGCAGCATTCCATCAACTACGTCAAGGTCGGCGTACCCACCTGTGAGGGCGGCGAGCACCCGATACCACCGTGGATCAGCCAAGCCGCCCGGACTCTCATGCGCTTGACCCAGCGCACCCCTCAGTTCGGACAGGATCATAGCGAGACGCCTTCTTCGGTTTTGATGACGCTGGTCAACCTACGCAGGACACCGCGCATATAGGCCTCTTGACCCTTTGCTCTCCCCCAAGCCGCCGAGAGCCCGTCAAGTATGAGAGAGTCCTGGATCGACATCACTTCGCAGACGCAGGCCGCGGCGCGCGCGCGGATCGGATGATCTCCAGCTGTGGCCAGCGCGTCTCGCAACACCCCACGGAGTTCATCCTCGAACACCGGCAGCGCGCCAAGTTTCACCAAAGTGCGGTTGAGTGGGGGATGGGCGAGCTTGCGTTCAAGGAGCCCGCCTAACCGGGGAATAAGCGCCAGATGCAGAGATGCGACCTCAGCCGCGACCTCCGACGTCAAGCCGCTCGTTTCGCTGAGCGCGCCCAAGAAAAGGAGCCAGGGACGCAGGCCATTATAATCTGCTGAAACTCGCTGCATCTCCGCGGCGAGCGAGATGGCGCCGGATTGCGAGTCCTTCAGCCGCTGGATGATTGCGAAGCGCACAGGTTGGGTTGAGCCCGGACGGCGCGACATGGCGCCGATCACGTGGTCTGACGTTCCTCCCAGCCGCGCCGCGTGGCGACCACAGAGAAATTCCTGAAGCCCGCGATGCACGAAACCATAGAGTTGTGGCGTCTTCTGCTGAAGGAGCCCGAAATCGTTGGCGACCGCCGCGGTCACCGCGAACACATGGGCCTCCGGCGGGCCGGAGGTGCGGGGTCGAGTGACAGCAAGGATCGCCCGCTCCAGAGCCTGTCGGGGGATCAGATCCCCGACTAGATCTGATTCAAAGACCTCGTAGGCCGCTCGTCCGATGATCTGCATGATCTGTGACCGGTCGAGGTCCGGCGGGTCGTTAGTTTCTGCGGCCAACATGCTGACCGTGTGGTCGCACGAGAGTTCCGTCACCCGCTCAAAGAGGCCGATTTCATCGATAGGCAAGGTGCCATCGGCACAGTAGACGCCGGCGATCATCGCCGCCAGCAACGGTGTCCCTTGCAAAGTGCGAAGCTCGGAACGCCTGTATTCGCTGGGTAGCCGCGCAGCCATATCCGCAGCAGCAGCGGCTAGCTCGGGGTAGGCGAGCGCCACGTTCGCGAAGAAGGCTTCGAAGAATCGCAGCAACTGGGCTTCACCCATTCGGCCGACGGCGAAGACCTCAACCTCCTCGCTGGAGATCGGAGCGTTGAGGTACCCGCTAACCCGGCTAGTGACAATTAAGCGATTTTGGAGGGGCCCATCACCCAGGTCGAGCACGCCGCGCCATAGACCATATTCAGGCGAGTTTAGATCTTTGATTCCGCATAGGAACCGGTCGGCCACGGAAGACCGAAGCCAGCGCGCCAGCCGTTCCGCTTCTCCGACGATCATTTGCCGGTCGGCCGGCTCGGAGACCTCGTCTAGACCGTCGAGAACGATCACCAAACGCCCTGCTTGAGCATATTCGCGGAGAAGGGCGTTTGCTCGCGCCTCTCCGTCATCCGCCAGATTCGCCATACTGACGAAATGTCGAACAATCCATGCATGTAGCGAAAGTCTCTCAGCGCGGTGTTCGGACGCTGCGTCCCGATGATAGTCTGGGATTCGTACAAAGATCGGCAGACGACTGCTGACTGCTTGTGGTGCGGTCAGGAAGAGTTCAGCGGCCTCACGTACGAGCAGACGAACGAGCGAGGTCTTGCCCGATCCAGGGTCGCCAAGGATGAGCGAGAATGGCTTGGTAAGCGGAGTGCGCCATTCCACGGTCGGACCGCTCGGCGCACCGGTCATAGCCGAGGTCTCGCCGCCTTTGCGAAAATACCTGCGGCTGGTCGGGGCTAAGCCCGCCGCAGCCGCCAACATCTCCGTATGCCTTACCGGCTCGCTGTGAAGGTCTGCGAAAAAGACCTGCAAAGGCACCTGCGATACGGTCGCAGCGCCGAAGGTTGCAGGCGGGATCTTGACAAGGACTTGCTCACTGAGGATTTGCGCTACGTAGGCCCGAATGGCGGCATCGACGTCGTTATTGGCCCCGGGCAGTTCGTCGGCGATCGCCTGGAGGAATTTCGGCAGATCGGCGTGTTCGTCTCCAAAGAGATGCAGCCCGCAGCCGTACAACGCCCGATTGGCGTCTACCGTCCCGTCGGTAATCGCAATCGCGTCGAGATCGTGATTCCTAACGATCCGGTCGGCTAGCAGCACCGTAAGATCGGCATCGAAAATGCCTTCGCCGCAGCCGATTAAGATGGGGATGCACCGCTTGAACAAGAGGCTCACGCCAGAATCTGGCTGCGCATTGTGAGCGCAAAGGCTCTGATAATGGAGCTTTGAGAAGACACTCTCCCCGCGCCATCCGCTTCGGCCGTGCAGATGGACAACGTAGTGGCCGGGGTCTGAAATTATCCGATCGAGGCCCGACGCCATGTCGACGGTCAGGCTAATGGCCTCCCGGCCAAAATGGTCCGAAATCAAGCGGTCGTAGTTTGTCGTGGCAACGATGACGCGTTGCGGACCGAGCGCAGAGATCAAAGCGCTCAGGCTGTCGAATATCGTTTGGTCGACGACTTCAAGGCTTGCCATTTCCTGGCTAAGCCAGTGAGAAAAGCTCTCGTCAGGCGTCGCGACAATGGATTTCGCTGCAAATCCTTCGATGATCCATTCGGCATAGTCGGCCAAGGCTTCGGCGCTAACGCCGCCCGCCTTGACCTCGTCCAGAGCTCCCCGCAGGCTGTGTTCCAAACGGCGGCCGAGCGCTGAGCTACCGCTTGGCGTCTTGCAAAGCAGATGCTCGAGAGCGCGGCGTACGAGGCCGGACCAAGTTGCGCACGGGTGCGGCCCGATGCCTGGCATGGCCGTCGCCGCAGCTGACACCCCCGCCCCCAAGACGATCAGGAAGTACGGATCCTGCTGGCTCTCCAAGATATGCTTGAGTTGGCGCTCGACCTTACGCTTCTGCGGTAAATTTATTGCCATCTCGATGTATTCCCCGTGCCCACGCCAGCCAACAACCGCCAACGACGACGAAATCCTAGACCGCAATTACATTGCGTTCCGTGAGGCCGCACCCGTCGCTTCGACCTGAGATAAGCAACTTTTCAGGGCAATCGCTGCCACGCGCGAGTTTGTGCAGCGTCGTCTTAGAATTCCCCATCACACGTTAGAGGGGAAGCAACGGTCACCGCAACCAGGAAATCTTGAATTTTGGACGTCGAAGCGGACATTGGGAATCGTCCCGAGAATTGGCTCTCCCAACGTCCACTTAAAGTCACATCCCGCTTGGGGGATACATTGCCTGTAGCGCCCTGGGCACAGCCAGGAAGCGAACTGTGTCCAAGGTCAGAGATGAGTCAGTAAGGACATGACTTCCCGTTTTGCCAAGAAGCGCAGCGACATTCGCCCTTGAGTTCGCGTGCCGCGTCCAATTGCCCCGCCGCCATCGACGAACGCGCCCTTGTCCACACCAGCAATCTGGGCACCAGCAACAATAGAGGGCCGCGGCACCTTGATCCGGCGAGAATCTAATCGGCGGAAATTGATCCGCGGGTATTGATGGACGATTGGTTCTTTGTCGTTCGCTCCCCACCACATCAGCGTCTTCTGATTGGTTTACAGTCGCTTCGCTGCATTCCCTCTCGTTAGGCCAGGCTCCGCAAAGCAAGGGAAAGGCGCTTGGTCAATGTCGAGTCTCATGAACTGGAACCTCGGCCGCAGGGAGGTCAGGCGCTATTGGCTGCCGGGCATCAACAAGGCAACGCGACCAGGCGGCTGACCGTGCGAGGTACGGCATACAGCACCGGCATAGGCACCCCCGTACTGTATGCCGGTCTATATGCTGCATAAGTATCTAATAACGCATGAGCTGCCCCCGGTTTCGTGGACACCAAGATAAGGTGTTTTTGGAACTGGAGGATGATGATGCAACGACGGAAGTTCAGCCGGGAATTCAAGCTCGAGGCGGTCAAGCTGGTGCGGGA
>Ga0075012_10003379_pt1 | contig 15257 bp, 15 predicted proteins | sample All_14_2_FD_71474 | JGI IMG/M metagenome (GOLD analysis project Ga0075012, IMG submission 71474) | Freshwater microbial communities in response to fracking from Pennsylvania, USA - Allegheny Zone_MetaG_DW_15 | ecosystem: Environmental > Aquatic > Deep subsurface > Groundwater > Drilled... | reverse complement strand
AGACGAAACCGAAGCTTCAGAAGCCCTCGCTGTATCGGGTGCTGATCCTGAACGACGACTACACGCCGATGGAATTCGTCGTCTATGTGCTGGAACGGTTCTTCCAGAAGAGCCGCGAGGACGCCACCCGCATCATGCTGCACGTGCACCAGCATGGCGTCGGGGTGTGCGGTGTCTTCACCTACGAAGTGGCCGAAACCAAGGTCGCCCAGGTGGTCGAGACGGCGCGCCGTCACCAGCACCCTCTGCAATGCACCATGGAAAAAGACTGAGAGGATCTCCCCAATGCCCTCGTTCTCGCGTCCTCTCGAAGAGACCCTGCATCGCGCGGTCTCCTATGCCAACGAACGCCGCCATGAGTATGCGACGCTCGAACACCTGCTGCTGGCCCTGATCGACGACATCGATGCTACCGGCGTCATGAAGGCCTGTAACGTCGATCTTGTCGCGCTCAAGACAGCCTTGACCCTGTATGTCGATACCGACCTGGCGGCGCTTGCGACGTCTGACGGCGAGGACGCCAAACCCACGGCTGGATTTCAGCGGGTGATCCAGCGTGCCGTCATCCACGTCCAGTCGTCAGGACGCGAAGAGGTGACCGGTGCCAATGTCCTGGTCGCGATCTTTAGTGAGCGCGAAAGCCATGCCGCCTATTTCCTGCAAGAGCAGGACATGACCCGCTATGACGCAGTCAACTTCATAGCCCACGGCATTGCCAAGAAGGCCGGTGCAAGCGAGGTCAAGCCCGCCAAGGGCTCGACAAACTCTCCGGAAGAGGCCGAGGACGCCGCAGCCGTCAAACAGGGCGGAGAGGCTTTGGAAGCCTATTGCGTTGATCTCAACGAGAAATCACGCAAGGGAAAGATCGACCCTCTGATCGGCCGCCATTCAGAGGTCGAGCGGGCTATCCAGATCCTGTGCCGTAGAACGAAAAACAATCCCTTGCTGGTCGGCGAGCCTGGCGTTGGCAAGACCGCGATCGCGGAAGGCCTGGCCCGCAAGATCGTCAACCACGAGGTCCCGGCCGTGCTTGAAGGCGCGACCATCTATTCGCTCGACATGGGCGCGCTGCTGGCCGGCACCCGCTATCGCGGCGACTTCGAGGAACGTCTGAAGCAGGTCGTCAAGGAACTTGAGAACCACGAGAACGCCATCCTGTTCATCGACGAGATCCACACGGTGATCGGTGCCGGTGCGACCAGCGGAGGCGCGATGGATGCGTCCAACCTGCTCAAGCCCGCCCTGGCGTCGGGTACCCTGCGCTGCATGGGGTCCACGACCTACAAGGAGTATCGCCAGCATTTCGAGAAGGATCGCGCCCTGGTCCGGCGGTTCCAGAAGATCGACGTCAACGAACCGACGGTCGAAGATTCGATCAAGATCCTGAGGGGCCTCAAGACCGCCTACGAAGGCCATCACAAGCTCCGCTACACCGAGGCCGCCATCCGCTCGGCGGTCGAGTTGTCGGCGAGGTACATGACCGACCGCAAACTGCCGGACAAGGCGATCGACGTCATCGACGAGGCAGGTGCCAGCCAGATGCTGCTGCCTGAATCGAAGCGTAAGAAGGTCATCGGCCAGAAGGAAGTCGAAGCCGTCATCGCCAAGATGGCCCGCATTCCGCCGAAGTCAGTCTCCAAGTCCGACACCGAAGGCTTGCGGGAACTGCAGACCGATCTGAATCGGGCTGTCTTCGGTCAGGACGCTGCGATCGAACAGGTCGCTTCGGCGATGAAACTGGCTCGCGCGGGCTTGCGCGATCCGAACAAGCCGATCGGGTCCTTCCTGTTTGCGGGACCTACGGGCGTTGGCAAGACCGAGGTAGCCAAGCAATTGGCGGCGACGCTGGGCATTGAGATGCTTCGGTTCGATATGAGTGAGTATATGGAACGCCATACGGTCAGCCGTCTGATCGGGGCCCCTCCGGGCTATGTCGGCCATGACCAGGGGGGCTTGCTCACCGACGCCGTCGATCAACATCCCCATGCCGTTGTCCTGCTGGACGAGATCGAGAAGGCACACCCCGATGTCTACAACATCCTGCTTCAGGTGATGGACAACGGGATGCTGACAGACGCCATCGGCAAGAAGGTCGATTTCAGGAACGTGGTCCTGATCATGACCACCAACGCCGGGGCGGCCGACAACGCCCGGGCCTCCATCGGCTTCGGTCGCGGCAAGGTCGAGGGCGAGGACGAAAAGGCCATCCAGCGCCTGTTCGCGCCGGAGTTCCGCAATCGTCTCGACGCAGTCGTCTCGTTCAAGGCGCTGCAGCCCGACGTCATTCGCCAGGTCGTGACCAAGTTCGTCCTCCAGCTGGAAGCCCAGCTGGCCGACCGCAACATCACCATCGAACTGAGCGACGACGCGGCTGACTGGCTGGCCAAGAACGGCTTTGACGAACTGTACGGCGCGCGCCCCCTGGGTCGGGTTATTCAGGAGAACATCAAGAAACCGCTGGCCGACGACATCCTGTTCGGACGGCTGACCCGCGGTGGCCACGTCAAGGTTGCGCTGAAGGACGGCAAGATCGTCTTCGACGTCACCTCCGCCGGCGCAGGCGAGTCGGTCAAGGAAACAGCCGACGAGGATGCAGCCGTATAGGTCGATCTGAAACGCACCAAAGGAAAGCCGCCAGCCCTGGCTGGATCGGCGGCTTTTTTCTGCTGAGGCTCAATTTCCAGTCGGCAGGCCGTTCCGCCTTTAGCGGCGACGCCCGGCTCCGGCGAGCAGGAGGCCCAGGCCGGCGACGATGGCCGTCGTCAGAAAGGGTTTGCGGCGCGCGAAATCAAGCCCGGTGCGCACCGGTTCTTGAAGGTCGGCTGGAGCACGGTCTGCCAGACCATCCAGGCGATCCAGACCGCGGCCATAGACGTTGAGGTATTTGCCCTTCACCTCCGCCAGCTTGCCATCGAGTTGAAGCTTCGAGTCGCCGGTCAGGCGTCCAATGCCGGACTGGAGTTTGCCGCTGAGGGTCGAGGCGGTGCCGTCGATGCGGGGGTCGGTCATGACATATTTCCTTGCTTGTTGGGGAGGACGCCGAGGCGGCTGCTGCGATAGTGCATCGCCATGGCTCAGGTTCCTTGCGTCGGGGCGTTCGTGATCGCATCTCTCTGAAGCCGATGCGTATTGGCATCAATAGGAGGCAGGAATGCTGCGTTTCATCGTCCGGTTTCTGGTCACGGCTGCCGGTCTTTGGCTTGCGTCACGAATCGTGCCGGGCATTGCTTTCGTCGACACGCCCGCCCTGTTGCTGGCGGCGGTCCTGCTCGGGGTGGTCAATGCCGTCGTAAGGCCTGTCCTGGTCGTGCTGACGTTTCCAATCACGGTGGTGACCCTGGGGCTCTTCCTGCTCGTGGTGAACGCGGCGACGATTGGTCTCGTCGCGGTGCTTCTGGACGGATTTGTGGTCGATGGCCTGATACCCGGAATCGGGGCGGCCATCGTTACCGGGCTTGTCAGTTGGATCGCCGGGATCTTCATCGGAGACGGGAATGCCCTGCGCTGAGATCCCGAGGAGGTCGTCAGACTGAAAGAATCCTGGGCAGTTTGAATGTTACCGTCTCGCGCTCGCCGGGGTCGTTGATCATCCTCACCTCGAACCGGTCATGGATGGCGGCAATCAGAGCCTGGATCAGGGGCTCGGGGGCGGACGCACCGGCGGTAATACCGACCGTAGAAACGTCATCGAACCAGGTCCAGTCGACCTTGGATGCATCGTCAATGAGGCGGGCATTGGTGGTCCCGGCCTTCAGAGCGACTTCGACCAGCCGAACCGAGTTGGACGAGTTGGGCGAACCCACCACCAGAACCAGGTCGCACCCATCGGCCAGGCCCTTGACGGCCTCCTGCCGGTTTGTGGTGGCGTAACAGATGTCTTCCTTGTGCGGGTCGGGAAGTTCCGGGAACCGCGCCTTCAATGTCCGCAGTATCTCTGCCGTGTCGTCCATCGACAGTGTCGTTTGGGTGGCATAGGCCAGCGGCTGGTCGCCCGGTCGCTGAACGTTGTGTGCATCCTCGACAGTCTCGATCAGGGTGATCGCCCCCTCCGGCAACTGACCCATGGTGCCGACCACCTCTGGATGTCCGGCGTGGCCGATCAGCAGGATGTGCCGACCTGCTGCGTGATGACGCTCGGCCTCGACATGGACCTTCGACACCAGGGGGCAGGTCGCGTCGAGGTAAAGCATCTGGCGCGCGCTGGCCTCGGCCGGAACCGACTTGGGCACACCGTGGGCCGAGAACACAACGGGGCGGTCGTCAGGGCATTCTTCCAGATCCTGAACGAACACCGCGCCCATGGCTTTCAGCCGCTCGACCACGTGGCGATTGTGAACAATCTCATGGCGAACATAGACCGGCGCACCGAACTTCTCGAGGGCGCGTTCGACGATCTGGATCGCCCGGTCCACCCCCGCGCAAAAGCCGCGAGGCGTGGCCAGTCGGACGTTAATCGACCGTCTGAGGGCGTTAGGAGCGTTCATGACCACTAGGTAGCGGGTCCTGACGCGCCTCGCCACCTCGTGATCAGTGACGGGGAGTGTTTGCCGCGCCTCGCTTTAGCCGCTATCAGCACCCAGCGTAACCAGGTCGCGCGCCGACCCTTGATGCGCGCCCTTTCGGCTGTCGGATATCTCACTTGATGCGTCGTGTACTTTCTCTTCAGGTGCCGGTTCTGGCGGCCGTCGCCGTATTCGCCGCCCTTGCGCCCACCCTGGCATCAGCCCAGACGATTCCGGGGCAGCAGAGCCAGCGCGGTCGCCCCCAGGGACAGAGTGGACAGAGCGGAGATGACGAGGAAGGGGCCAGCCGACGTACCCCGCGCATCGCCCCTCTGAGCCAGCGCGTCAACGCCGGCCCGTGCCCCTACGTCAAGATCTTGTATGACGCAGCACGCTACGTGGAGATGGCCGACAACCGTCCGGCGCTTGCCAATATCGGCTATACCGGAGAAATCGAGGGCGTCACCGCTGGCTGCAGCTATCGCGGCGAAGAACCGATCACTGTCCAGATGGACCTGTTGTTCAACCTTGGTCGTGGTGCGCAGGCGACCTCGGATCGGCGCAACTACCGCTACTGGATCGCGGTGACAGCCCGCAACGAAGCCGTCCTCGCCAAGGAGTATTTCGATCTGCCCGTGGATTTCGAAGGCGGACGCACGGCTTCCGTCACTCAACAGCAGACGATCGTGATCCCGCGCGCAGGCGTCGAGGTCAGCGGCTCGAATTTCGAAATCCTGGTCGGCTTTGACGTGACCCCGGAAATGGCCGAGTTCAATCGGGACGGCAGCCGCTTCCGCGTCAATGCAGGGGCGACGCCGATCGCGCCACCCGCCGCCCAGCCGTCAGGCCAATAATGAACGATCTCAAGGCCGAACTGGGCGAAGCGGTAGCTGCCGCCTTCGCAGCCGAAGGCGTGGAGACGGCCTTTGCGCGTGTGACCCCGTCCGATCGTCCGGACCTGGCCGACTTCCAGTCCAACGGAGCCTTGGCTGCGGCCAAGACCCTGAAGGCCAACCCGCGTGATCTGGCGAGCCGCGTTGCAGAACGGCTGTCGGGCGATCCACGTCTGTCGGGGGTCGAGGTGGCCGGACCCGGCTTTATCAATTTCAAGGTGGCCGACGAGACCCTGGCCGCGCGGGCCCAGTGCGTAGCCGACGACGCCGATCTGGCAGGTGCCTCACGCGTGGCGGTGCCACGCAAGGTCGTCATAGATTTTGGCGGTCCGAATGTAGCCAAGCCCATGCACGTCGGGCATCTGAGGTCCTCGATCATAGGCGAGAGCCTGAAGCGACTGTTTCGTCGGCGTGGCGATACGGTCTGGGGCGATGCCCATTTCGGTGACTGGGGCTTCCAGATGGGGCTGCTGATCGTCGCCGTCGGCGACGAGGGCAAGGCCGATGGCTTTCTGGCCGACGACGCAAGTCAGTTTCCAACAGTCAGTCCTGTCAGCCTCAATGACCTCGAGCGTCTCTACCCGACCGCCGCGGCTCGGGCAAAGGAGGACCCCGTCTTTCGCGATCGTGCCCGCAAGGCGACGGCTGAGCTTCAGGCGGGTCGTCCCGGCTATCGGGCTCTGTGGAAACATTTCGTTGCGGTCAGCCGCACGGCCCTGGAACGCGAGTTCGGTGCGCTGGGCGTTACCTTCGATCTGTGGAACGGAGAGAGCGACGCCGATTCGCGCATGGCTGAGATGATCGCCCATCTGGAGGCCGAGCATCTGCTTGTCGAGGACGACGGTGCCCGGGTGGTCCATGTCGCCAGACCTGGCGAAACCCGCAAGAAGAAGCTGTCCGACGGTTCGGTCATCGAGATACCCAGCCCGCCACCCTTGCTGGTTATCAGTTCCGGAGGCTCTGCCATGTATGGCACGACGGACTTGGCTACCATCGTCGATCGACGCGAGACGATCGATCCGGACCTGATTCTCTATGTTGTGGACGAGCGCCAGGCCGAACATTTCGAACAGGTGTTCCGCGCTGCCTGTCTGGCGGGCTACGCTGACCCCGGCACGCTGGAACATCTCGGCTTCGGCACGATGAACGGTACGGACGGCAAGCCGTTCAAGACTCGCGCAGGCGGCGTTCTTAAACTTCACGACCTCATTACCCAGGCCGAGGACAAGGCCCGTGCCCGGCTTACGGATGCCCAACTCGGCACTGACCTGTCGTCCGAGGAGTTCGAGACCACGGCCCACAAGGTGGCTATCGCCGCACTGAAGTTCGCCGACCTGTCGAACAGTCGAACCACCAGCTACGTCTTCGACCTGGACCGGTTCATGAGTTTCGAGGGAAAAACCGGGCCATATCTACTGTACCAGGTCGTGCGAATCCGCTCGCTCATGCGTCGCGCCGCCGACCAGAACGTGAAGCTGGCTGCGATCTCCATTATCGACTCCGCAGAACGTGATCTGGCCCTGACGCTGGACGCTTTCGATCAGGCAATGTCCGATGCCTATGACAAGCGGATGCCGCATCTGATCGCCGAACATGCCTATCGCCTGGCCCAGAGCTTCTCGAAATTCTATGCGGCCTGTCCGGTACTGGTCGCTCCGGATCCTGCCTCGCGCGGCTCGCGACTGGCCTTGTCGAAAGCCGCGCTCGACCAGCTGGTTCTGGCTCTGGACCTTCTCGGGATCGAGACGCCAGAGCGGATGTAGTCAGACCTTGGGGTGATCGCCGAAGGCTTCCTCGACCTCGTCTTCTTGGATGCGTTTCGAGGTATCGCCGGGCTGGCCCAGATTCTGTTCCTCGGTGCCGTCGCCCATTATGCCGGGGATGGTCACGATCTTGGGCTCTTGTTCGTTCGCCATGGTGGTGCTCCTCTGCTCCATCCTCCAAACGCTGCCCGGCATGCGACGTTCCACTTGCGCTCAGGAAGCCCGAAATGACCGAAACTGCCGACCTTGACGCCTTCATCGCCGGGCTGCCCAAGGCAGAACTGCACCTGCATATCGAAGGTAGTCTTGAGCCCGAACTGATGTTCGAACTGGCACGGCGGAATAGCGTCTCGATCCCGTTCGACAATGTCGAGGCCGTGCGGGCGGCCTATGATTTCTCCAATCTTCAGGACTTCCTGGACATTTATTATGCTGGTGCCAACGTCCTCAGAACCGAGGAAGATTTTCACGATCTGGCCCTTGCCTATTTCCGAAAGGCGGCGGCTGATGCTGTACGCCACGCTGAAATCTTTTTTGACCCCCAGACCCATACCGACCGGGGCATCCCATTCCAGGTCGTCGCCGATGGCCTTTTGTCCGGCATGAGGGCGGCGGAAGCCGATTTGGGTGTCAGTTCGCAACTGATCCTGTGCTTCCTGCGGCATCTGGACGAGGACGCTGCCTTTGCCACTCTGCGCGCGGCTGAGCCCTGGCTCGACCGCATCCGAGGTGTGGGTCTGGATTCCTCAGAAGTCGGCCATCCGCCGTCGAAGTTTCAGCGGGTGTTCGCCGCTGCCGGCTCCATGGGGCTCAAGCGGGTTGCGCATGCCGGCGAGGAAGGGCCACCGGAGTATGTCTGGCAAGCCCTGGACCTGCTGAAGATCGATCGTCTGGATCACGGGAACCGGTCGATGGAGGATCCTGCCCTGATCGAGCGACTGTCCACGACGGGCATGACCCTGACGGTCTGTCCCTTGTCAAATCACAGGCTGTGCGTCGTCGGAGACCTTAAGGACCACCCGGTTCAAGACATGCTGAAACAGGGGCTGCATGTCACGATCAACTCGGACGATCCGGCCTATTTTGGCGGCTATGTGAACGAAAACTACCACCAACTCGCCCACGCCGTCGGCCTGACGCGAGGGCAACTCATCCTGCTGGCACGAAACAGTTTCGAGGGGTCCTTCCTGACCTCCGCAGAAAAATCAGCCTATCTCGCCGAGGTGGACGCTTACGTTGCCGGGTGACCGTAGCCGTCAGTTCCGTTCCAGCACACGAAATGCGAAATCGTGATCGTCCCTGTCGCCGGCACGGTGGTGTTCGACCTCGATCTCGCGGAACAGGCTTTCATCGAACGATGGGAACCAGGCGTCGCCTTCGGGTTCAGCCTCGACCTCGGTGATATACAGCCGTCTGGCGCGAGGCAGCACCGCTTCGAACACTGCCGTGCCCCCGATCACGCAGACCTCATGCACATCGTCATCGACGGCAGTCTCGCGCGCTATGTCGAGCGCCTCATCCAGACTGGTGCAGACCACCGCTCCCCGCGCTTTTCCGCTTTCCTGATAGGACATGTCCCGGGTCAAGACGAGATTGAGCCGGCCAGGAAGGGGCTTGAGCGGCAGGCTCTCCCAGGTTGATCGTCCCATGATGCAAGGTTTTCCCAAGGTCACAGCCTTGAATCGCTGCAGGTCGCTGCGAAGCTTCCAAGGCAGGTCTCCATCACGCCCGATGACGCCATTCCTTCCGCGCGCGACGACCACGGCGATAGCTGGAACATGCATGGGGTAACTCCGGTGGTCGGGCTTTGCGTCGCCGCAACCCCTTCGGATCCGATGCTTAGGCGTCTTGGAGCCGATCGTTCAAGCGGAACCGCGTCCAGCCCCGGGGACGATAGAGCCTATCAACAGCCTGCCCCGAACAGGGGGACAATGGCGATGCCGAGTGTTCAGGCGATCCTCAGGCTGACTTCCTGGCACAATATTCCAGAAAATGGCCGATGGCGCGACGTTCGACCGGGGTTGCCGAGATGGGGTAGGTTCCATCAACGCCATGCACGGTGATCGAACCACGATCAGCCAGTCGTCGCAGCGTGGGGTCTTTCAGAGAAATTGGCGTCTCGTCCATTCCGGACATATCGTTGGTGTGGGTCGGGCCCGGGCGGACGTTCCCATAGACCAGGGCTTCGGCTTCACCTGGCGAACAAATCACCATTATCGCCAGGTGATCGGAGTTGGCCAAGCCATAGGCAAGCTTTGCAGCACGACCCTCCAGACTGATATGCCAGCCCATCGCAGCCTGAACTTCGGGCCTGGCATCATCAGCAAGCGCCTGCGTCTTGGCGGCGAAGGTCAGGAGGCCGAGGCACGCAACCGCCGGGATCAGAATCTTGAACATGGGTCTTCCTCGTGTTCAGAGGGAAAACGCGACACGAACAAGCCAGTTCAACTTAGATATTAACCTTGGTTAAGGTCGGGATCCATTGTGACGAAATTATCGCGTCGGCGAACGAGAGTCGTTCCAGCCGGTTCGACGAATGCGCGGGTCAAGCCAATGCCGGGACCCGTCATGTGGAACTCTCCAATGCAATTCTGGAAATGTGATCAGGCAAGCGCGCTCGTCCAGGCTTCAAGGCCGGATACAAGGTCAGCGATCAGGTCTTCGGGGTCCTCCAGTCCGATGTGGAATCGCAGCAGCGGCCCTTCCAGCGGGGTCGGCTGTTCGCGATAGGCCATCTGGTGAGTTTCGGGCGTAGCCAGGCTTTCGAATCCGCCCCAGGAATAGCCGATACCGAAAAGGGACAGGCGGTCGAGGAAGGCATGGGCCGCGGCCTCGCTCCCTCCCTTCATCACCACGCCGAACAGGGACGCCCCGCCGGTGTAGTCACGAGCCCACAGGTCATGGGCTGGATCGCCGGGCAGGGCCGGGAACAGGATGCGGGAGACCTCGGGCCTCGTCTGCATCCATTGCGCAACCCGCAGCGCTGAGCGCATCTGCTCCTGCATCCGGAGCGGCATGGTGCGCAGCCCACGCAGCGTCAGCCAGGCGTCGTCAGGGGAAACGTGCCAGCCGAGGTCGTCGAAAGTGTCCGTGATAGCCTGGCCGATCTTGCGATCCCGCGTAGCGATCGAACCGATCAGAACGTCCGAGTGCCCACAGGCATATTTGGTCAGGGCCTGGACGCTGACGTCCACGCCGTGATCGAGGGGTTTGAAGGCCAATCCTGCGGCCCATGTGTTGTCGATCACGGTCAGCACGCCCCTGGCCCGCGCGGCGGCGGCCAGCCGTGGCACGTCGATCATCTCGAAGGTCAGGGACGTTGGCGATTCGATCAGGATGATTCTGGTCCGATCCGTGATCATGGCCGCTATCGCATCCGCATCGGCGTCCGGGGCATGATAGCGGGCGGTGACCCCCCTCTGTGTCATCCATCGTGACAGGAACCGACGCGTCGGCCCATAGGCGGCGTCGGTGGTCAGGACTTCGTCACCCGGCCGGGTCAGGGCCATGATCGGAACGGTTACTGCCGCGAGACCCGACGGCACCAGCCAGGCTTGTTCGCCCCGCTCCAGGTCGGCGATGGCGGTGCGCAGCGCCCGGGCGGCGCTGGTTCCCCCCAGGCCGTAGGACGGGCCGTCGGTTTCGTCGCGCATGTCTGCGACCCGGTCGGACAACATGGTCGATACGCGTTCTACGGGCGGATTGACGCCTCGCCGGCCCTGGCCCCTGCGGGTGGCATCGGCGATCAATCGGGTACGGTCGTGAGAACTGGTCATGGGTGGCGAAGGTTTCCGGCGAACGGGTTGCGGATCGGCCCCTAAAGGCCTCTAAAGCAGGCGGGGCGCAAGCGTTGACGAGGCTATGCGATGCAGGGAATGGCAGGAGGAATCCGGCGGTTCGGGATTCTGGCCCTGGCCTTGACGATACTGGCCGGATGTGGCCGTCGCAACGCCGCCGTCGAGGAGCCTGTCGCGGTTCCGAGCGGGCCGACCCTGACGGCGACGATCCAGACCCGCAGCACGACATTGAACGCCGTGAAGTCGCGGGGCTATCTGAATTGCGGCGTGCATGAACGTCTGGTCGGGTTCGCCTTTACCGATAATCGTGGCGAATGGCGCGGCTTCGACGTGGATTTCTGTCGGGTTATGGCGGCGGCGATCTTTGCCGACGGTGATCGGGTACGGTTCGTGCCCCTGACTGCAGACAACCGCTTCCAGGCCCTGTCGTCGGGCCGGATCGATGTCCTTTGGCGCAACAGTTCCTGGACGATGGAACGCGACAGCGGTGGTCCCTTCACCTTCGCCGGAATCAACTATTTCGACGGGCAGGGGTTCATGGTTCGACGATCGCTGGATCTGTCCAGCGCGACCGAACTGACGGGCGCACGGGTCTGTGTGGCTGCGGGATCGACCAGTGCCTTGAACGTGCGCGACTATTTCGCATCGCGAGGGATCGCCTATACCCCCGTCGTCGCCCCCACAGAGGAGGCGGCGCGCCAGGCCTATGGCCGCGAGGATTGCGATGCCTTCAGCGCCGACATCTCGGCACTGGCCGCAGCGCGCACGACCCTGGCCGACCCGCAGCAGCACGTCATCCTTGCCGATGTGATCTCCAAGGAGCCGTTGGGCCCGGTCGTACGGCGCGGCGACGAGCAGTGGACCGCCCTGGTTCGCTGGACTCTGAATGCCGTGATCCTGGCCGAAGAGATGGGCGTGACCCAGACCAATGTCAGGACGATCGCGAAGGAGGCGCGCGACCCGCGCGTGCGGCGTCTGGTCGGTCTGGACGGGGATTTCGGGGCGCGGCTGGGGCTTTCGAAGACCTGGGCAGTCGACGCGGTGGCCGAGGTGGGCAACTATGGCGAAATCTTCGCGCGGAATCTGGGATCGCAATCGGCCCTCGACCTCGCCCGGGGCTTGAATGCACAATGGAATGCGCGGCCCGGCGGCCTGATCTATGGCCTGCCGATCCGCTGATGTTGTCGAGGGCGCGGAACATCGCGCGATGGGGGCTGAATGACCGAGACCAAAAAAGGCGGCGTCGCGCTACACTGGCTGATGCTGCTTGGCTTCACTGTCGGTCTGGCGGGCGGGCTGTTCGTCTATTCGACGGCGGGCCCAGACGCGGCCTGGGTCGTGTGGCTGACCTCCAACATCACCGGACCGGCCGGGCAAATCTTCCTGCGGCTGCTGTTCATGCTGGTGATTCCGCTGCTGTTCTCGGCCCTGGTCGTCGGCGTGGCGGAAATGGGCGACCTGAAATCGCTGGGGCGCGCCGGCATCAAGACCCTGTTGCTGACCATCGTGGTCTCGGGCATCGCCGTGGCCATCGGCATCGGCATGGTCAACTATTTCCGGCCCGGTGACGGTGTTGATCCCGTTCTGGCCCAGCAGCTTCTGACGCAAGGGGCCGCCGGGGCCTCGGCCATCGTCGAGAAGGCCCCCGAAAGCGTCCAGTTCGGCCAATTTTTCCTGGATCTGATCCCGTCCAACGTCTTCACGGCGGCGGCGGACAACCAGATCCTGCCGGTTATGATTTTTGCCCTGTTCTTTGGCATCGGACTTGTGATGGCCAAGTCGCCGTCCACCGACCGGCTACAGCAGGTCATCGAGGGCATCCTCGAGGTGACGATGAAGTTGATCAACATGGTCATCAGACTGGCCCCGCTCGCCATCGCCTGCCTGATGTTCAATCTCGCGGCCCTGTTCGGCTATGACCTGCTGGTCAAGCTTGCGGCCTATGTCGGGGTCGCGGTCGGCGCGATGCTGATCCATATGTTCGTGGTCTATCCCCTGGTCGTCTGGATCGGGGGCGGGATGTCGCCGCTGCGCTTCTTCAAGGGCGTGCGCCAGCCCATGATCGTGGCCTTCTCGACCGCCTCGTCGAACGCCGCCCTGCCGGTGTCATTGAAAGCCGCCGAGGCCGAGCTGAAACTGCCAAGGAAGATCGCCCGGTTCGTCCTTACAGTCGGCGCGACCGCCAATCAGAATGGCACGGCCCTGTTCGAGGGGGTCACAGTCCTGTTCCTGGCCCAGTTCTTCCAGGTCGAGCTGTCGATCACCCAGCAGGTCATCGTCATGCTGGTCTGCATCCTGGGCGGCGTTGGTACCGCCGGGGTTCCCGCCGGATCGCTGCCGGTCGTGGCCATGATTCTGGTCATGGTCGGCGTGCCCGCCGAGGGCATCGGGCTGATTCTGGGCGTCGACCGGTTCCTGGACATGTGCCGCACGACGCTGAACGTTACGGGCGACCTGGTGCTGGCCACGGTCGTGTCTCGCGGAGAAACCGACGCCATCGTGCCAGAGGGCGAGCCCTATCCGGTGGTGCCAGGAGTCTGATCAGGAGAGCGCGCGCGTCAGGTCGGGACTGCGGCGGCGTGCGGCGCTGCTGATGCCATCATCAATGGCGCGTAGGAATTCGAGCTCTTCTGTTGATGAAGTGAAGGTTCGCAGCGGGATGAAATGCGCACCCCCTTGAATGATCAGCACCCAGTAGGGACCGATCTTCGAGATGTCGGAAACGGCGATCAGCGGTGCTCGCGTTTCGATCACTCCCGTGTTCGTTGAAAGCCAGCCGTCGGCGACCTGCATGGACGCCGGTAGTGGGTTCTGCACATCTCGGGCCAGCAACGCCTTGCGGAAGTGCCGAACGACCAGGGAGCGACACACCCGGAGCGTCGCCCAAACGCCTCCGCCGACGCCGGTCAAGATTCCGACCGCCCATATCCAGCCGGGTGCAAGCCCCATCGACTGCAGGATACCTGCCGTGAAGATGCAGACGATGCCGACGAGCGACCCCACGACATTTGACCAGACCATGGGCCAAGGGTGACCGGATAGCGGCTGTGAAGCTTTCGCGCCCCAAGCCGACGCTTCACCGATGAAGAGCTGGCCCGAAATCTTCATGGATGAATCTCCTCAATTATCGCACCGACGACGACCGGCGTGTCCGTTCGTCCGCCCCATTCCGCCCATGACCCGTCGTACAGGCGGCTCTCATGTCCTAGCTCGGCCAAGGCGAGCGTCAGCACCGCAGCGGTGACCCCAGAACCGCAGCTGGTGATCAGGGGGCGGCTGAAGTCCACGCCTGCGACGCGAAACACGGCGGCCAGGTCGTTGCCCCGGCGCAATGCCCCCGTCTCGGTCAGGACCGACTTGAACGGCACATTCAGCGCACCCGGCATATGGCCCGATCTCAGGCCCGGGCGGGGTTCGGCGGCCTCTCCCTTGAACCGCGCAGGCGGGCGGGCGTCCAGGATCTGGGCGTCGCCCGTCAGGGCCGACAGCATCGAGGGCAGGTCGGCTAAGGCCCCGCTCCGTATGGACGGCGTGAAGGTCACAGGCATCGGCACGGCAGGCAGGCCTGCCTCGACCGACTGGCCCTTGGCCCGCCATTGCGGCAGGCCACCGTCCAGAACCCGCACATCCGACGCTCCCATCAGCCGGAACGTCCACCAGATCCGCGCTGCCGAGAACAGGCCCACACTGTCATAGACGACGATGGTATCGGTCTCGGATATCCCCATCATGCCTGCCGCCTCGGCAAAGGCTGCGGCGCTGGGCAGCATATGCGGCAGATCGCTGGTGTGGTCAGACACAGCGTCGAGGTCAAAGAAGACCGCGCCGGGGATTCGCATCTGCTCGAACTCGGCCCGCCCGTCGCGGCCGTCCAGATGCCAGCTGGCGTCGATGATCCTCAAGGTCGGATCGCCCATCCGGGCGGCGAGGTCGGCGGTCGAAATCAGGGGGGAGGGGCTGGCCATGTCCAAGACTAGCACGGACGATCGGCGCGGCGGAACGCTGAGGCTTGTTCTCGGCGACCAGCTGTCGGACGGTCTCAGCGCGCTCGCCGACCTCGACCCCACGAGCGATGTTGTCCTGATGGCCGAGGTGCGGGCCGAGGCCACCTACGTCCGCCATCACAAGCAGAAGATCGCGCTGATATTTGCCGCCATGCGCAGCTTCGCCCTGCGGCTTCAGGCGCGCGGCGTCACCGTCCGCTACGTCCGGATCGACGATACTGACAACAGCCAGTCCATCGTCGGCGAACTGCACCGCGCGCTTGGCGATCGGTTGTTCGAGGCTGTGGTCATCACCGAA
>Ga0075012_10003373_pt1 | contig 15282 bp, 10 predicted proteins | sample All_14_2_FD_71474 | JGI IMG/M metagenome (GOLD analysis project Ga0075012, IMG submission 71474) | Freshwater microbial communities in response to fracking from Pennsylvania, USA - Allegheny Zone_MetaG_DW_15 | ecosystem: Environmental > Aquatic > Deep subsurface > Groundwater > Drilled... | reverse complement strand
GTTCTACGAAATGTGACTGGCTCCTCTCGCATGGCGGGCGTGACCAGCATCTTGAAAACACCGTGGGCTTTAGCCCGTTTTTTCATTCCACAGCGGAGATCCGGGAAATCATTGAAACCCAGCTTTTACCCAAACTCAGTGGGGAAACTGTAGAAGCAGTCTATTTTTATGGGACCGGAGTCCATGACCAACATCGGGCAGATATCGTGGATGCTGCCCTTAAGGCCGTTTTCCCAAAAGCAACAACCTCCGTGGAACATGACCTGTTGGGTGCGGCAAGAGCCGTTTGTGGCCATAATGCAGGCATTGCCTGTATCCTTGGGACCGGATCAAACAGTTGTTATTACGATGGCGTAAAGATCCTGGACAATGTGCCATCTTTAGGCTGGCTATTGGGCGATGAAGGCAGCGGCACTCATTTGGGGAAGGCTTTACTTCGCGCCTGGTTTTACCGGGAATTACCGGCAGACCTCCATACCGAATTCAACAAAGCATATCCGGAAGGCCCGGATGCGATCAAAGACCGGGCGTATGAAAAAGGGGCAAATGCCTATTTGGCTACCTTTACCCGCTTTTTAGGGGATCACCTGCAGCATCCTTTTGTCCAAAAGCTGGTTTCCGATTGCCTGGGAGAGTTTTTAGATCGGCATGTAGCCAAATACCAGGGCTATCAACACGTGCCGGTTAATTTTGTAGGCTCCATTGCCCACCATTTTCAGGTGGTTCTGGAAAAATGTATGGATGAAAGGCGTTTACATTTGGGTAAAATAGTTCGCAAACCCATTTACCCGCTGGCAGAGTTTCACATGGGAACCGCAGATTAACAACAGGCGTCTTAAAAAACCGGTGCGGGACCAAGCATAGAATTCAAGCAAAAAACATGGCAAAAGCAATTAAAGATATCAAACGCGTCGCGGTATTCACCTCTGGTGGCGATGCTCCGGGGATGAATGCGGCAGTTCGGGCAATTGTGCGCAACGCATTCAACAATGACCTGCATATTTATGGCATCATGCGCGGGTATGAAGGGATGATCGATGGAAACATCAAGCGCCTCGAAACCACCGATGTGGGCAATATCATTCACCGTGGAGGAACCGTGCTCAAAACAGCGCGCAGTCAACGGTTTATGACCCCGGAGGGACGCAGGCAGGCCTATGAGAATCTGGTGGACAACGATATAGACGCGCTGATCGCGATCGGCGGGAATGGTACTTTCACCGGCGCCATGAAATTCACCGAGGAATATCCTGACATTCCGGTGGTAGGCATCCCGGGCACCATCGATAACGACCTTTTTGGCACCGATTTTACCATCGGCTTCGACACCGCCCTGAACACCGCGGTACAGGCCGTTGACAAGATCCGGGATACGGCCGACTCCCACAACCGACTCTTTTTTGTGGAAGTGATGGGGCGCCATTCAGGGTATATTGCCCTGCACACCGCCATTGCCGGCGGGGCAGGCGGCGTATTGATCCCGGAAGAAGAAACGACCATTGAAGATCTGGTAAAACTGCTGAAAAGAAGCGCTAAACGGGCTAAACTCTTCAGTATTGTCATCGTAGCAGAGGGCAACCAAATGGGAACGGTTTATGATATTGCCCATAAAGTAGAAGAGCAGATCACGCTTTATGACGATATTAAAGTCACCGTGATCGGACACCTTCAGCGCGGTGGCTCCCCCAGCGCATTTGACCGCGTGTTGGCCTCTATCCTGGGCTTTTCAACCATTGAAGCTTTGTTGGCCGGAAAAACAGGCGTCATGGTGGGTATCCGGAACAACAACATTGATTACGTGCCCTTTAAAGAGGCGATTGAAAAACAAAAGCCCATGAATAAGGACCTGCTTCGGATGGCCCATATTTTGGCTCAATAATCTACGTTTGCGGATAAGATCGAATACAGGTCAACCCCGGTTTTAGCAGGATACTGTTCAAGCCGGCTGTTCCCACAATTCGATCTTGTTCCCTTCCGGATCCATGACCCAGGCAAATTTGCCAAATTCTTCTTCCATGGGTTCACCGATCAGAGCAACCCCCTCTTCCCGCAAGGCAGCCACCAGCGCAGTAAGATTTTCCACCCTGAAATTGATCATAAAGGGGGATTTGGAGGGTTCGAAATACGCAGTATCCGTTTTGAAAAAACTCAGATTGGAACACGCCAGTGGGTTGGGATCGTCTTTGAAAAAAAATTGGACCCCCCAACTTTCAAGGTCAATGCCCAAATGTTTGGTGTACCAGGCACGGGTTTCTTCAAGATGCTGACATTTGAAAAAGATGCCTCCTAAGCCAATGACTCGTTTCATAGCAATATGGTCGAATAAATGAAAGGGCGCTTTGAAATTGGTTTGCCCCGTTTGTGTTTGTGCTCAAATGTAGCCCAAGTGCGCAAACAAAAATCAAATAACTGTGTAGTGCTTGTTGGTGCAAGGCACAGATGTCTACTTTTGCCAACCTTATGGTGAAATTGGAACCAGCTTTTATTAAAATCCTGGCGTCCAATATCCTGTGATCTCAACTTCATGGAAAAAACGCTCAAGCAATTCCAGGCTGTGGTAGCCCGCTGCCGCGATCTATTTGTCAGAAAAACAGCCGATTATGGCACTGCATGGCGTATCCTTCGTCCATCCAGCATTACAGACCAATTGTATATCAAAGCGCTTCGAATCCGCAGCATAGAGGAAAAAGGCGCCCAAAAAGTGGAAGACCCGATCGAAGCAGAATTTATTGGTCTGGTGAATTACAGCGTGTTAGCCCTGATCCAGTTGTCGCTGGAGGAAAACGCCCCACTCGAACTGGCCCCCGAGGAGGTATCCGTCCTGTTTGACCAGCACATCAGTGAAAACATCCGGCTGCTTCAGGCCAAAAACCATGATTATGATGAGGCCTGGCGTTTGATGCGTGTCAGCAGCATGACCGACCTCATCCTACAAAAGCTTCTCAGGATCAAACAAATAGAAGATAACGCAGGCCAAACACAGGTCTCGGAAGGCCTGGAAGCCAATTACCGCGACATTATCAATTACGCCGTTTTTGCACTCATTCGATTGACTGAGTCCAAGTCATAACTTAACCCATTCAACGAAGTAACATCCCGCATGACATCACTGCCAACACTCCTGCTTTCCTTTGCCTTTGTCGGCATGTTCCTTACCGTCTGGACGGTCTGGAAGAAAAAATCCAACTCCACTTTTTGGACCTTTCTCCAACATTTCTGCGGGGTCTGGTTCATCTTTTCCGGTCTGGTAAAGGCCGTTGACCCCATCGGGACCGCCTATAAAATGGTGGACTATTTCGGCGCCTTTGAAACCACTTTTGAAGGCCTGGACAATGTTTTTAAAGGCATTGCTCCGCTCTTCCCCTGGCTGGCAACCTATAGTGAAGGGTTTTCTATCACCATGATCGTGCTTGAGATCGCAATTGGCGCCATGTTGATGGTGGGTTATTCGCGCAAATGGACGGCCTGGTTGTTTTTCCTGATCGTATTCTTCTTTACCATACTGACCGGATTTACCTACCTGACCGGTTTCGTACCCACCGAAGCCAATTTCTTTGATTTTGGCAAATGGGGCCCTTATGTAAAAGAACACATGCGGGTGACCGATTGCGGCTGTTTCGGCGATTTCATCAAACTCGATCCGAAGATCTCCTTTTTTAAGGACCTGGGTCTGATGGTTCCGGCACTCCTGTTTTTGTGGCGTTCCCGTAACAAGCACCAGCTTTGGACCGCCCAAACGCGCAATATTGTGGTTGGTTTGGTCACGGCAGGTTCACTGTTGCTTTGCGTTCGCAATACGTACTGGGATCTTCCGATGGTTGATTTTCGTCCGTTCAAAATTGGCAGCAATGTCCGGGAACAGAAAGAACTGGAGGCCAGCGCCAAAATTGACATCCTTGGATGGGTACTTGAAGATACCATCAACCATGTGAAGATCAAATTCATGGAGCCGGAGCCAGGGAAGATTACCTACTACAAGGAATATACCGCGGCAAAAGGCTGGAAAGTACGCGAGCAAATCAAGACTGATTTTTACATCCTGAAAGACAGTGTCAAAGTGCCGATTACCAAGACCAAGGTCAGTGAATTTGCCGTAGAAAGTGCCGATAATGGCGAGGTGACCGAGGATCTGCTCAACGAGAAAAATTACAGCCTGATGATCGTGGCCTACCACCTCGAAGGCGATAAACAGACCGAAACCTACATGGTGCAGGATACCACCTGGGCCACCGACACCATTGCTGTTTCCGCGGATTCGTTCCAGCTAAAACCACGTGCAGTTTCCGTGAGTCAGCGCAAAGTGGAGCGGCAGGTCTTTGTTCCAACGCCGGAATTTGCGGCTATCTTCCAAAATGAGGTTAATCCACTCGCCGAAGCCGCTCAAAAAGCAGGCTGGAAAGTGTACTGTATTACCACTTTCGGAGATTCCGAGGTATCCGGAGATTTTGCCAAAAAAGTAGGTGCGAAGTATCCTTTTTACCGCGCAGATGATAAATTGCTTAAAACCATCATTCGGGCCAAACCGGGCGTTGTTGTTTGGAAAGATGGGGTTGTACTCGATATGTACCACCACCGCCACCTGCCAACGTTCGAGGCATTGGGCGCAAAGTGGAAATAGATCGGTGATGGATTGGAATTAGCGGACCAGATTACTTTCAGGCGACGCTGTATTTTTTCGCTAATGGCCACCAGACCTCGTAGGTTTATCCTTACGAGGTCTTTTTTTTGAAAACTTTTCCCCATATTTGAGGGTTCAAACACAAAAACTGAGGCTATGTCAAAGAAGGCTGTCCAATCTTGTATTTTCCTGCTCACTTGTTTTTGGAGTTGCACTTTTCAACTCCAGGCCCAAACGACGTCTCAGACCTCCTTCGGGAAAAACCGGGTTCAATATCACCGGCAATTCGACGAGTGGAGTTTGTATGAGACCACCAATTTTACCACTTATTGGTACGGTGATGCGCGAAATGTGGCCCAGTTTGCCTTGCAAATGGCTGAATATGACTTCCCATCAGTGCAACAACTGTTGGAACATCAGATCACCGACAAGATTGAGATCCTTGTTTTTAGCGACCTGACCGACCTCAAACAAAGCAATATCGGGGAAGATGATGTTTTTATGTTGAGCAGTGGAGAAACAAAGGTGGTTGGCAATAAGGTTTTTGTGTTTTTTGATGGCAATCACCTGCATTTACGGTCACAGATCAGGGAAGGTGTGGCTGGCGTACTGCTCAATTCCATGCTTTATGGCGCCAACTTACAGGAGATCGTATCCAATGCAGTCTTGCTCAATCTCCCGAGTTGGTACACCAGCGGACTTACCGCCTATTGTGGAGAGGAATGGAGTCCCGAACATGATGACCGGCTGCGGGATATGCTACAATCCGGCCGATACAAAACCTTTGACAAACTGGCCAGAGAACATCCTCGATTTGCCGGCCATGCTTTTTGGCATTATATCAGTACCCACTTTGGTCGCGGAACGGTCAGCAACCTGCTTTATCTCACCCGCATCAACCGGAGTGTGGACAACGGATTCTTTTATATTCTGGGAAGCGGATACCGGCGCACCACGGATGCCATGCTCGACCATTACCGGAAACTTTACCGGGAAGAAGCCCGTGGCCAGAAAACGCCCGCCGAATCTGAATTGATCCCGATCAGAAACAAAAAAAACCTTCCGCTTTCTCAGTTAAAGATCAGCCCCGACGGGAAAAAAATTGCCTGGTCCAGCAATGATATCGGCAAATGGAAGGTTTGGGTTCAGGACCTTGAAACCGGAAAGCGCCGGCGGGTCCTCAAAGGAGGCTCCCGAAACGCTTTACAATCCACGGATTATAATTATCCGCAGTTGGCCTGGAATCCGGACAACCAGCGCCTTGCCGTGCTGTATGAACGCCGGGATGTGCCCAGATTGGCCATTCTCGACCTTACTACGCGCAAAAAGGAACTCAGCAATCTTTCCCCGGAGTTCCAGCGGGTCTTCAGCATGGATTACGTCAATTCGAACGACCTGGCCTTATCCGCCGCTGTAAAGGGATTTTCAGATCTGTTCATATACCGAACCATTACGCGCCAGACAGAACGGTTGACCAATGATTTTTGGGATGATCTGGACGTTACAGTGGTCAATCTGGAGGGTAAAAAAAGCCTGCTTTTCGCCAGTAACCGGGTGACCGACACCCTCTCCTTTCAACGGCTTGACACTATTTTGCCCCTTACCAACTTCGATATCTTTCAGTTCGACCTGGAAAATCGAAGTTCAGAACTGGTCCGAATTACCCAGACCCCGCTATTCAACGAGCGCAATCCGATCGGACTGGACTCCACCCATTTTGCCTTCCTCAGCGACGAAAGTGGTACGATCAACCGGCAAACCGGGATCCTCGAACCTTTTGTAGCCTACCATCAGGCCAGCATTTATTTGAAGGACGGTGCAGCGGTTAAGGCATTGGATATGGACCAGCCCATGGAGTGGCCAATCTCCCGGATCCTGACCTTTCTGGCGCCCCTGGACACCGTGTTGATGAATATTGATTCCACCCAGATCGACAGCCTCCGGAGTGTACCTGTATTTAAGAAAAAGCCGCGGGTATGGAATGTATCGAACCTGGATCGCAATATCCTGGAGCAACATGCCTCAGCCCGCAGTGGCAAGGTGGTAGATCGGATGATCCGCGATAAAAAGGCGGTGTTTTACCAAAAAAGCATCCTTCCGGAAACCACCGTTTTGCCAAAAACCACCCTTTGGCGCGAGCAAACCCTGCGTGTTGCCGGGCTGCCTATCCCGCCACAGCCCGCTTTGGAAGCCCTGCCACCTTCGCAGGACAAACAAAACGGACGGAATGAGGGGAACGACTTAAATCCGATCAACCCGGACTCCCTACCCTATATTGAACCTGGCTGGCTTTTTCAAGTGCCGGATTATCTGGCCACCCCCGGTCCAAGAACCACCGCTCCGGAATCCAGACCAGACGAACCCAAAGAGCCGGATAGTGCTGCGCCTGCAAACGAGATCCGGACGGACAGCATGGTTCTGGCCCCACCCCGCCGCCCTTTCAAGCGACCGGCTACCCAGTTTGGGAAAAACGGAGAGATCGTGCGTTTTTATTCGTTCAAGATCATCCCATACCGATTGCGTTTCCGAACAGATTATGTGTCCACCACCATGGACAACAACCAGATGTTCGAGGGACTTCAATTGTACGAAGGGCCACAAAGCAGGCTGCTTCAACCCCCTCCGGGGGTACTGCTTCGTGCCAATTTTAAGGATCTCCTGGAAAATTACGTCATAGAAGCCGGCTTCCGGCTGCCTACTACCTTCAACGGAGCAGAGTACTATTTGTGGATGGATGATAAAAAAAGGAGAATAGATAAGCGGTACATCCTTTACCGCCGGAGTTTTGTGACCAACAGCCTTCGGGAACCCTCCAGTTCGCCTACCCTGCCCCCTGATTTTCAGGAGCGCACGAATACCCTCATGGGACAATATGAACTTCGATATCCGCTGGATGTGTTTACCAGTTTGCGTGTCAGCTTTGGACTCCGGGAGGATAAGGTGCGTGCCCTCAGTTCAGATGCCATTACCCTGGCCACCCCGGACCGGGCGGAACAACGCGCCTCCGTGCGACTCTCCGCCGTTTTTGACAATTCGGTGGATGTGGATCTGAACCTGAAAACCGGAACCCGGGCCAAAATTTACACCGATGTAGTCAAAGGATTTGCTTTCAATACCGAACCGAGCTGGAGTCTGAAGCTTAACAATGGCTTTATGACTATCGTAGGCTTTGATGCAAGGCATTACCAAATGCTCGACCGGCGCTCCCAACTGGCCGTTCGTTTTGCCGGTGCAAGCTCCTTTGGATCAGAGAAAATGCTCTACATCATGGGAGGCGTAGACAACTGGGTATTCCCGAAATTCAACAGCAATATCACCTTGCCGGCGGATGAAGGTTTTGCCTACCAGGCGCCTGCCGTAAACCTCCGGGGGTTCAATCAGAACATCCGGAATGGCAACACTTTTGCCCTGATGAATGCGGAATTAAGGGTGCCCATTTTCAAATATTTCATCAACAAGCCCGTCATCGGTAACTTCTGGCGCAACTTCCAGCTCGTCGGGTTCTTTGATGCCGGCACCGCCTGGCAGGGCCGCAGTCCCTATTCCTTCGACAATCCGATCAATACCAAAACCCTCGTCCGTCCTACAGATGGACCGGTCACTTCCATTATGAAAGTCAATTATTTCCGGGATCCGATCGTAATGGGTTATGGCGCCGGCATACGCACGGTATTGTTCGGACTTTACCTTCGGGCTGATTATGCGTGGGGCATAGAATCCAGGCAAATTCAAAAACCACTCTTACACATTGCCTTAGGGACAGACTTCTAAATCCTTGGACGCTATGCTGAACCCAGAATTTCTTCAATTCCTGTATGAACTCAGTCAGAACAACAACCGGGACTGGTTTGAGAAGCAAAAGAAACGGTATGTGGCAACGGTAAAAACGCCTTTTGAAGGCCTGGTCGGAGAAATTATTGAGCGGCTCAGGAAATTTGAACCGGAGTTCCAGATCCAGCCCAAGGATTGTATTCACCGAATTTACCGGGATACGCGCTTTTCGGCGGATAAGACCCCGTATAAAACCCATGTTTCTGCGGTATTTACCCAAAAAGGCCGGAAGACCATGGAGCAGCCCGGTTATTATCTGCACCTTGAATTCGGGAACCTGATGCTGGGAGGCGGGGCCTATTTTTTGGAAAAGGAACCGCTTGGGAAACTTCGTACCGTTATTTCGCAGGATCCGGAGGCCTTTCGGGCGCTTATTTTGGAGAAAAATTTTGTATCAAAGTATGGCGAAATAAAGGGGGATAAAAACAAAGTAATGCCCGCAGAATTTAGAGAAGCCGTAAAAAACGAACCCTATTTGGCCAACAAGCAGTTTTATTTCATGGCTGAACTGGATCCGGAAATATGCCTCAGTCCGGATTTTGCTGATTTTGTAGCAGATTATTTCCTGGCGGCGAAACCGTTGAATGATTATTTGAGGAAAGCTATTGAGGTTTAAGTGCCGGCTATGTATCCATTTTGACGGGTGAGATGTTGTTGTTTCGCCGGCGGCGGGTTAATCGAGGCCTGCCTACATCTTACTTTCCATCCACTTTAAGGTGTATTCAAACACCTGCTCTTTTTCCTTTTCGTTGTGAATTTCATGATAAAGACCCGGCCATTCATGATGGGTAACATCGCCTTTGACGCGTTCGGCAAAGCGGCGGGTCGCAGGCGCTGAGGTGATCTTATCTTCCCCACCATGCTGCAGCAGGACCGGCATTTTGAGGGTTCCTGCCCAGTTATCCACCCATTTTGCGCCCTCTAACAAGGCGATCCCTGCTGCGGCACTCAGTTTATTGTGCACCAGCGGATCTGCGTTGTACGCTTTTACCACCGCCTCATCGTGGGAGATAAAGTGGGCTGCCAGGCCTGTGGGCAAGGTCAGGGTTGGCATAAAACGTTTCAAAAACCGCCCAGCTATTATTTTAAACGCAGGGGCTTCAAAGGCCAGCCGGATCCAGGGCCCTGTGGTGATCAGACCGGTCAGCTCGACTTCCCGACGGGTCACATAGTTCAGGACCAGACCTCCTCCCATACTATGTCCGTATAGGAAAATTGGGCAGGATGGGTACAACTCGCGGGTTTTTTCCAGCAAGAGCCCGATATCATCCAGCAACACCTCCAGGTTTTTAGCGTGCCCACGTTTGCCTTCACTTCGCCCGTAGCCCTGTTGATCATAACCAAGGACCGCAATTCCATGGCGATTGTACCATTCCGCTACATGATTAAAGCGCATGATATGCTCCCCTTGACCATGTACCAGAGCGATGACCGCCTTAGGCTTTTCAACCGCCCAATGAGCGGCAAACAGGTTCAGCCCCTCCTTATTTTTCCAGTGTAAATGATTCATAATCAATAACTAAACTCGGATTTTAAATATTTTTAATCCACATACACTTTGCCTTTTTCCGTGTACCGGACCAGGCGGGCCCTGGGATGATTTGGTTTTATTTTTTGACCATAATAGGTTGTAAATCCTTCCACGGACGACTCCATCAACCACAGATAGCTAAACTTCCCATCTCCCTCCAAAACACGGTACACCTCTTTTTGTCCCTGAAAGGCAGGATGGGTCGTCTGCAGCTGCGTTTTGCTGCGAATCAGTTCTACCGCATAGCCCTTAAACCCAGCAGGCAAAGGAAGGATACGCGGACCATTTTCTGAGTTATTTGACGGTTTATTTCCGTAGGCGCCTGGATTGGTTCGCGGATAAGTTGCAGGTGCTGGTGCAGACTTTTCCCGGACCAGAACCTTTTCTGCCTGGTCTGGCTTAAAATCCGGAAGTGGTACAGAGGTATTGGCTTCCTTTTGGCGTTTTGGATCGGATTTATGCTTGTTTTTTCCGGATTCAAGGCCGGGGCCTGTAAGCGCGCTCAGGGAAGATCGGTAGTATATTTTTTCCGGAGGACCCGTGAGGATCAAGGTTGTACGTCGGTTCTCCAGGTGTTCGGCCTCGCTGCATGCCCCCCCGTCCCGACATTGGTTCAGGGGATACGATTCTCCATAACCAAACGCTGTAATGCGCTGGGGATCAATACCTTGCCTCCGAAAGTAGCTGGCCGTCGCCGCCGCCCGATGCTCCGAAAGGACTTGATTGTAATCTGGATCCCCCCGACCATCGGTATGCGCCTGTATCTCCAGCACCAGATCCGGGTTGTCCCTCAGGATCGCCAGCACTTTGTTGAGCCAGCGGGTCGCTTCCGGATCAAGCTCATCCTGCCCGTAAGCAAAGTAAATATTCAGGCTACTCTGTCGGGGAAGCATTTCCAATCGGAGTAAAGCCGTTTCTTTGCCCAGCAAAAAGGTGTCGTTTCTTTCAAAAAACGCCTCTTTGGACGTTAAGACCCGATAACTTCCGGGAGGCAGGGAGAAACTAAACTGCCCCTCTGGACCCGTCATCGTTTCGCCTCTCCACAGATTTTCAGGCAAGGCATAAACCTGCAACTTTACCTGATTTAAAACACGCTCCTGGAAGCTCTCATAACAGGCGCCTTCCAGGCTGGTTTGAGCCCTCGTTTGTGTAAGGAAAAGTAAATGGTTCAACAGGAACACCCCAACCCAAAAACACTTGTGTATCATTAAAAACCGTTTTGTAAGACAAAATTAGCAGCTATGCGCATCATTTTCATGGGCACGCCAGAATTTGCGGTGCCTTCGCTTGAGATCCTGTTAGAAAACGGCTATAATGTGGTCGCTGTTGTAACTGCGCCGGATAAACCGGGGGGGCGGCAGGGCATTCAACAATCCGCCGTCAAGCAATTTGCCCAGTCCCGGGGACTCCAGATCCTGCAACCGGAAAAACTCAAAAACCCTGAGTTTCTGGACGCATTAAAAGCCTTCAAGCCGGATCTGCAAATCGTGGTCGCATTTCGGATGCTACCTGAAGTGGTATGGGCCCTGCCTCCGATGGGGACCATGAACCTGCACGGATCTCTGTTGCCCAAATACAGAGGCGCCGCACCGATCAATTGGGCGGTCATCCGGGGTGAGGCCGAAACCGGACTGACCACTTTTCTCCTGAAACATGAGATAGATACCGGCGACCTGCTTTTTCAGGAAAAGGTACCCATTGGCCCGGATGAGACCGCCGGGGAACTGCATGATCGCATGATGCAGGTCGGGGCAAAACTCGTTTTGCGTTCCGTGCAAGCGCTGGAACATGGAACCGTGCAACCCGTGCAACAGGCTGATCTTAAGGCGACCCACGCTCCAAAGATTTTTGCAGAAACCTGCAGGATCAACTTTGATCAAGCGGCTAAACAGGTGCACAATTTTGTGCGTGGTCTAAGTCCCTATCCCGGCGCCTGGACAAGTCTGGAAGGCAAGACCGTTAAGATCCTGAAAACTTCGCTGGATCCAGGACCATGGCCAATGGATCCTGCCGGGGCCTCCGAACCTGGAACCTGGATCTCGGACGGAAAAAACTATCTGCGAATCAGCACTTCGGATGGCTTTATCACGGTCCTGGAATTACAAATGGAAGGAAAGCGACGCATGAATGTGAAAGATTTTTTAAACGGAAATAAGATCCCAACCGTTTAAAATAGCCCTTAAAACCGGTACAACTCCACTTCATTGATCCCGGGAATATCCTTAAACTGCAGCATGGTGACCCGGATTGCCCGAGCTTCCACTTCAGGGAATGATAAGATCCTTCGTGCACCGATGGTTTTGGAACGGGAAACCTCACGCCACGCCTTTCCTTCTTTTATTTCAACCTTAAATGCGCCAACCCGCTGGCCGGCAGCAATATGTTCCCGCAGCACCAGGGTATTGAATTTCAGTTTACGGGGAAAGTCAAATTGAACAAACGGAAGTTCCGCAGACCTGGTTTGCATACTTTCATAGGTCGAACGGTCGCCATCCACCATATTGCCCATTAGGGGATCCGGGAGCGTATAGTTCCTGCTTATGCCTACCCTGGTTTTACCGGAGCGCAGCAAATTATCGTCCAGGCTTTCCCGAACTTTTTTCCCAAAGGCAACCAGTGCCGCCGAATCCTGTGCATGAATCTTTCCACGCCGGTCGGGAGGAACATTCAGGATCAGGTTTGCGCCACGACCCACGGAATTCAGGTAAATATCAAAAAGCTGCTCCGAACTTTTCACTTTATTGTCTTCTTCAGCATGGTAAAACCAACCTGGCCGAATGCTCACATCACATTCTGCCGGGATCCAGTGCGCCCCGTTGACATTGCCCTGGTTCAGGGTGTCGGTGGGTGGTCCACCGGCTCCGCGATGAAAACCGGCTGTATCCAGGGTCCCCCAGTTGGTCTCCGTAAGGATCCGCCCCTGCTCATTGCCGGCCCAGCGGCATCCAGGCCCTATATCACTGAATATCACCGCATTGGGCTGTAGTTGGGCAGCGATTTTTTCGAAGCGATGGAAGTCATACACCTGGCGTTTGCCATTGGGGCCTTCCCCATTCGCCCCATCCCACCAGATCTCGAAGAGTTCGCCATAGCCGGTGAGTAACTCGGTCAGGGTTTGGGCATACACCTCATTGTATTCCGGGGTCCCGTACTGAGGGTGATTTCGATCCCAGGGACTGAGGTAAAATCCCAGTTTGAGTCCGTGGCGACGTGCCGCCCCGGCAAGTTCCTGCAGCACATCTCCTTTCCCATCGCGCCACTTACTTTCCCGGACAGTGTGTTGGGAAAATTTTGAAGGCCAGAGGCAAAAGCCATCATGGTGTTTGGCAGTAATGATCACCCCTTTTGCCCCGGCTTGTTTTGCGATCCGGCACCATTGATCACAATCCAGTTCGGTGGGATTGAACAGGTCTTCTGTTTCAGTCCCGTGTCCCCATTCCAGGTTGGTGAATGTGTTAGGCCCAAAGTGAAAAAACAGATAAAACTCCGTTTCATGCCAGGCGAGTTGCGGGGGACTGGGTCGGGGTACAAGCGGCAGTTGAGCGTAACTTTTGGGGTTCAGACCGCTGAAAATGAGCAGTATAGAAAGCATTGAGCGCATAGAAAAACCTGATTTGATCGGCAAAATACAGACTCCTGTATCCTGGTGTTCTGTAAAAAACCAATTTCAGGGAGGAATGTCCGAATTCACCAAATTAAGACCAATGGTTCCTTTTGGTGCATTTTGGGAAGCACAGGTTACCGCCCCTATGCCGTATATTCGCCCAAAATTTATAAAAATGATGCTTCGTACCGTATGGGCCTTTTTGGCCTTAATGATCTCATTCTCATCCCTTTATGCCCAAAACCTCAACACCACTTTTCGAACCAAACTAAGCTATCCGGGTCAAACCCTTGCCAATGTGTGGGGTTATGTGGCGGATGGGAAAGAATATGCCCTGGTTGGAGGATCCAAAGGACTTATCATCCTGGATATCACTGAGCCGGCAACGCCTCAGCAGATCGTTCAGATCCCTGGCCCTGACAATCTCTGGAAGGAGGTTAAAACCTACCTGAACTATGCCTATGTGGTCAGTGAAGGCGGACAAGGTATTCAGATCGTGAACCTTGCGGGATTGCCTTCTGCTTCCTTGCCAAGCAAGTTCTACAAAGGCGACGGGGCAATTTTGAACCAGTTGAATACCATTCACGCCTTGCATATTGATGAAACCAAAGGGTACTTGTATGCCTGGGGAGGCGGACTTTTTGGGGGTGCGGCCAAAATTTTCGATTTAAAAAACGATCCCTGGAACCCGGTTTATGTGGGAAAATACGACCAGCTCGGCTACATCCACGACGGTTATGTGGACAACGACACCATGTATAGCGGCCACATTTACGCCGGACAATTTGCCGTGGTGAATATGGCCAACAAAGCCGCACCAGAACTCATCAATACCCAAACGACCCCGAATGCATTCACGCACAACACCTGGCTCACCGACGATCGCCGTACCATACTGGCGACTGATGAGGTAAACAACTCATTCCTATCTTCCTGGGATGTAAGTGATCCGACCGATATCAAGTTCCTGGATAAGATCCAAAGCAACCCGGGCTCCAACAGCATGGTACACAATACGTATGTCCGCGGCAACTGGGCGCTCACCTCCTGGTACAAAGACGGTTTCACCATCGTGGACATTACCCGCCCCGACAATCTGGTGCAGGTGGGCAACCACGACACCTACCCGGGTGGACAAGGCGGTGGCAGTGAAGGCTGCTGGGGCGTTTATCACAACTTCCCAAGCGGTACCATCATTGCATCCAATATCAATGTAGGCGGCGCCGGCGAACTTTGGATCGTGACCCCGACCTACCTCCGGGCCTGCTATCTGGAAGGGAATATTACCCATGGAATCACAGGGCTTGCGCTCCAGGGCGCACAGATCCAGATTGTTGGGAGCACCCCGAATGTGCAGGAGTTAAGCGCCCTGGACGGGAATTACAAAACCGGTTTAGAAGCACCCGGCTATTACAAGGTAAAGGTGAGCAAGGCTGGTTTTCAGACCGTAGAATCCTATGTTTACATGCAGCGCGGCGAGGTAATCCGGTTGAATGTGCCACTTTTCCCAATCGGCATGGTGGATGTGAGTGGTACCGTGATCCGCAATAAAGATGGGATGCCGGTAGAAGGCGCAACCGTCTGGCTTTACGGCAATACGAATTTCAATTCTGCTACCACCGACGCTGCCGGCGCTTTCAGCATCAACAACCTTTTACCGGGCATTTACGATGTGGCAGCCAGTGCACCGGGTCTTAG
>Ga0075012_10003371_pt1 | contig 15289 bp, 15 predicted proteins | sample All_14_2_FD_71474 | JGI IMG/M metagenome (GOLD analysis project Ga0075012, IMG submission 71474) | Freshwater microbial communities in response to fracking from Pennsylvania, USA - Allegheny Zone_MetaG_DW_15 | ecosystem: Environmental > Aquatic > Deep subsurface > Groundwater > Drilled... | reverse complement strand
CCCGCTGGTAGTTGTGATAAGCCGCTGCCGCCAACACCGTGGCAGCCACACAAACCAATCCAACACCCACCCAGATCCGGCTTTCGGCCAATGGGGCAAGAGAGCCCACCAGCAACCCACCGTCATGTAACTCGGAGGAGGTCAGTGCCCTGGCTGCTGCCAGGCCAGGTCTGGCAGCGCCTGCCGGAGGTGGGGCACTGAGCATTGCACCGAAATCGTGCGTGGCTCTGGACACATCAATCGAGCCATCGCAGGTGGACCCCGTCCATCCACTGATGACCGAGTCGATCTCAAGCTGAAGCCTGCGCGCCTGGACGGCATCCTGCGCGACGGAGGACGCACTTTCCGTTTCATCCGTGGAGACCTTGCTTTTGCCCAGGGCCACGCTGCGAAGCGGACGGTCACCGTAGAAAACATGGCCATAGTCACCGTCCCGCACCAGCCGCCACGTGTCAGCCCTCGAATGGGGGTTGGCAGGAACAGGCATCAACATCAAGCGCGGATGCACATAAAGTGAATGGCACTGCGCCAATTCGGCCGCACGCTTGAGCACAGAAACCCAGGACTGATGCACCCACAACCAGACCTGCGCCTTGGGGTACAGCGCCAACGCCGTGGTTTGGACCTGATCAGGGTGAAAAGGCAACACAAGCCCCTGAGCCACTTGATCACTGCCCAAAAAAGCCACAGCGAGCATGTCTGGTGGCAGAAACCAATGAACAGGTACGTTGACCTCAAAGTCCCGCGATTGGCGGTAGGAACCAAGAACACCTGCCAGGAAATCGGCACCCACATCCTCGGGAGTCGGCGTGGTTTCCCAGTCTGCCAGTTGCCAACGCCCCTGCCAATTGCGATGGGCCGAAAAAACTGTGATGGTGGTGGCACCGAGAAGAACAAACATTCTTCGCCGACGGAGCAATGTGTTGAAGTTCATTCTCGGAAAAACAAATATTCGGTTTGCAAGCTGACGGTACCGGCTTGGATTTTGACCACCCCCTGCAAGCTGATCGAAGATGCAGGAGTGTCGGTGGACATTGCTGGAGCAGCAACCACCTTGAGCAAAGAAACAGGGGTGGGGGAAGGCTGCGTGGGCTGCGCTGGAGCGGCCATCCCTAGGATTTCCGCTTCTTGGGCTTTTGTGAGCTGTCCTGCGTCCCGCTTGGCCTGCAGGCGCTTGATATGGGATTCCGTGGCATTGTATAGCGCCCTGTATATCACCCAAGGGGTGAACATCGGATCCGTCTCCTTGCTGTCAGTCCCCAGCGAAATCAGATCGATCAGCCCTGTCTCGCCAGTCACCCGATTGCCAAAAAGCACAGAGGGCGGCAAAGACATGCCATCGAATATCTGGTGATAGTTGACAAACCCCTTTCCGCTTCCGCCTCGGCGCAGCAGATCCCTCTTTGTCACCAACCGCTGACCCAAAGCCAAAGCTCCCTCTTGCTGAACACCCAACTCCACCAGCAGCCGAGCCCATTCCGTGTCGGAAAGTGCATTGGCATCTGGAAACCAAGTGGCCTGGGCAATTCTGATTTCAAAAAGATTGCCATCCAGCTCCATGTGTTGCGCCCCTTCGGAGGCCCGCCAGGGCTCAGGAATCTTCACAAGCCCACGCCCAGCCGATGGATCTTTGGCCAGAATGGCCGCCATTTCGCTGTCAAGACTGAGTTTGGCCATGACAGCCTGTAAAGCACCTTGCAAAGAAAGGTGGGTCTGAAACAAACTTTTCTCGGCCGAGACACTGGCCAAACGCTGCCTGTTCGCCAAACTCGCACCCGTCACAAGAGCTGCAAGAACAATCAACACGCCCAAAACGAACATCAGGACGAAGCCTCGGGCGCCAACGGGACGAACACGTTCACGCACTGCGACTCACCCTGCCCAAGAACAAGGGCACACGGGCTCCTTGTGGCGTCGCCAAATGCACACGAAGCCACCACTCATTGGCGCCAGCCACCTTCTTCAACTCACTCGTCCATTGGACATGAACACGGCCTGACTGAGGCTGAGCCTGACGGACACCCGCTTCCAGCCAACATTCCGTCAAATGAGACCTGAGCGGCCGGGAGACCACTCTGGCGCCATCTCCCATCGACGGGCCACTGGGACTGTCAACCCCATTGAGGGGTTGGGTTCGATGGATCAGCGTCCAATGCCCAGTCTCATCATCCTTGAGACAAATGATTTGGGAGCGATGCCACACAGGCACGTCTGCCAACGGTCCGTGCGCTGTTTCGTAGGTCGCAGATGTTGCACTCACGTCGACCACCCGCGTCAACTGCTTGAATTCGGCCTCCATCAACCCCGTCACCCGCTCAACCGCACGGGTGTCTGAATTCGCAGCATCCCGCTGCCCTGCAGAACGCACGATCAACCCAGCCAAGCCCGATGTGGCCACCAGCACCACAGACGCCAATGCCATGGCCAACATCAGTTCAATCAGGGTCATGCCCGTTTGACGCGAGCAGTCCCCATCACGCCCCCTGTTTGACGACAGCATATGGCGCCTCATCACAAGGCTGCTTTGAACAAGTGGGTCACGACACTCAAACCAGGCTTGTCAGCGGAGGCCTGCCCCCAAAAAACATCTACCTTGACCTTGTAGAGCAACTGGCGTTGACTGCCCAACTTCTGGGGCAACCAGTCAGTGTCTTTCACCGGTTCGTAGTTGAGCTTGTAGCCAAACTCCACACCTTCGTACACCATGCTGTCGTCTTTGGAGAGATCGTTGACGCCTTCTGCGCTGAACTCGGCGAGCTTCTGCATGGCGATTTGCTGCGCCCACACGTGGTGCACTGCAGCATCCCGGTTGCGCCCCAAGCCATTCCAGGCGGCAATGAGCAGAGTCAGTGACGCACCAAGCACGGCGGTCGCAACCAGAACCTCCAGCAGGGTAAAGCCCAACGGCTTCCGGCCCGCACGCCCTATCAATCGATTGATCGTCACGGCGTGTCCTCATGGGCATCAGCCTGGCGAGCGTCCACCACCCGCAAAACTTTGGCCCCATCACTCAACTCGAAAACTCCACCTGACATGGCCCTTTCAGGGACAAACCAGAATGAACGCGAGCCGTCTTTGTGGTCTTGGGCCAGGGTCTGATTCAGAGGGGAATGGGCAGTCAATACATAAGGCTGCGGGAGATCAAGTTGACTGGCTGGTTTCCCACAAAGCACCAACTCCAAACGCGTGTCGGATACGCGCAGTTCAACCGGGCACATATGCCGGACAGATTGGGTTTGGGCCGCTCGAACGAACGACTCCAGGCGGTCGGACCACTGGCGATCAGAGGCGAAAGACACGTACCGACCGATGCCCACCCCGGCCAAAGCCGCCAAAACACCGACGATGGCCAAAACAACCAGCAGTTCGATCAGGGTAAAACCCAAATGCCGATGCGGTGAGCGTGAGCGCGTCTCTCGCCGGTCACCAGCTGACGATGTCGGCATCTTCACCTTCACCGCCTTCTTTGCCATCGCGGCCAAAAGAAAACAGATCGAATTCACCTTTCTGACCTGGCGCACGGTATTGGTAAGGATTGCCCCATGGATCGGCAGGAATGGACTTGCGCAGGTAAGGGCCGCGCCAGTTGGCCGCACCCGCAGCGTCCTGGGCAGGTTTGTCCCACAGCATGACCAAGCCTTGCTCGGTGGAAGGGTATCCATTCATGTCAAGACGATAGGCATCGAGCGCCGTGCCGATCATCTCGATCTGGGCTTTGGCAGCCTTGGCCTTGGACCCCTCCAACTGGCCAAATAAACGAGGCCCCACCAAAGCAGCCAGCATTCCGATGATGACCATGACAATCAGCAATTCGATGAGCGTGAAGCCCAGGGATTTTTTGCGCACAAACAACTCCAGAAAAAACTCAAATGGGCATGTCGTTGATGGAAAAAACCGCCAGCAACATGGACACGACAACAAAGCCGATCAAAGCGCCCACCACGATGATCATGAGGGGCTCAAAAGCGGCGACAAAAGACTTGGTCATTTTCTGCACATCTTTTTCATACTGGGTAGCGATGCGTCCCAACATGACATCCAGAGTGCCAGACTCCTCACCCACCTTGATCAACTGACCAATCAACCTGGGGAAAATGCCATTTTCGTTGACCGCCGTAGACACAGCCTGCCCGCCCTGCACCCGCTGTGAAAGTTCATCCAGCGCTTTTTCCACGGGCATCCAACTCGTCAAACCCTTGACAACCCGTATGGCCGTCAAAATGGGAACGCCTGCGCCCAGTAGCGCACCCCACGTTCTGCAGATTTGGGCAAACTGGATTTTTTTCAGCAAAAATCCGAACACCGGAACGCTCAACAAAAACACTTGAAACCGGAATTTCATGACGGGCTGGGAGAGCAACACCTTCATGAACAACACCAACGCAGCCAACACACCCAGCGCATACGGCCAATACGCCCGCAAAGCGGCCGATGAATCAAGCAGAAAAGCAGCAGCCCACGGCAGGGGTTGGTCCATGCTGGCAAAGACCTCCCCAAACTTGGGAATCACGAACGTCACCAACCCCAGCACAGAGACCAATCCGAACACCAGCAAGATGCTCGGGTAGATGGATGAAGTGATGATGTAGTTCCGGAACTCGATACTCCGTGTGTAGTAATCAATCACCCGCTCCAGCACCACCGGCAGGATGCCACCGCGCTCACCTGCGCGAATCATGCTGACGTAAAGCTTGGGAAACACCCTTGGGTACTGTCCGATGGCTTCAGAGAAAGACCTGCCTTTCTCGATATCCACCACCACAGCCCGCACAACCTCGCGCAAGCGAGCGCTCGTCAGCGTATCAGCCGTGACATGCAAGGCGCGATCAATCGACATGCCGGCCTGCAGAAGGGTCAGCAACTGCTCCGACATGGCGACCACATGGGCAATGCCCACGCCTTTGGTTGTGGAAGCAGGGGCATCCGCTGTGGCTTTCACCAAAGCAGTGGGACTGGTCACGACAGGCGCGGGCCGCGCCGCACTCACCAAACCCGATGGCAGCTTTCTCATGAGAAGTCTTGCCTTGTCACGCGCAGCAACTCCTCCAGGGTGGTTTTGCCTGACAGAACCAAGTCAATCCCATGCGACGTCATGGTTGTCACCCCCTCTGCCATGGCCACACGTTGAATCGCTTCGGAACTGCTGTGAGCCAGAATAGCTTCCTTGATGGCGTTCGTGACCGGAAGAAACTCGTAGACACCCGCCCGCCCTTTGAAGCCTGAATGACCACACGCGGCACAACCTTGACCGTGCCACAGCCGTTCAACCGACAACGGCGTCCCCGAAAGCTGCTGCAACAGAGCCACATCGGCTGAGGCAGGCAGCACCTCACTCTTGCAGTGCTCGCAAATCAGGCGCACCAATCGCTGCGCTACCACCATGACAACGGACGAAGCGATCAAGTAGCCTTCCACATCCATGTCCATCAGACGGTGAAAAGCACTGAAGGAGTCGTTGGTGTGCAACGTGGAAAGCACCAGGTGACCCGTCAGCGCCGACTGAATTGCAATCTCGGCTGTTTCTGTGTCTCGAATTTCACCGATCAGAATCACATCCGGGTCTTGCCGCACGATGGAACGCAATGCAGAGGGAAAATTCAGCCCAATGGCCGACTTGACCTGAATCTGATTGATACCCTCAATCTGGTATTCCACGGGATCTTCCACCGTGATGATCTTGCGATGTTCCACATTCAAACGCTTGAGCGCAGCGTACAAAGTGGTGGTTTTTCCGCTGCCCGTGGGCCCTGTCACCAACACCATGCCATGCGGCTGGGAGATGGCACCCGAAAGCAACTCCAATCCTCTGGGGTCCAGCCCCAGGTGATCCAGATCCAGCGTGCCAGGGCCCTGGTCCAGTAGACGAATGACCATGCTCTCACCGTAAACAGTCGGGACGGTGGACACCCGCAGGTCGATGACACGCCCCAAAAGCTCAAATTTGGCGCGACCGTCTTGTGGCAATCGACGCTCCGCTATGTTCATGTGCGCTCGGATCTTCAAGTGCGAGATCGTCGGCATGTAAAGAGCACGGGGAGCTCGGTCTTGCTCCACCAGCAGGCCATCGATCCGGGCCCGGACCCGGAAAAAGTCCTTGGACACCTCGAAGTGAAGATCGGATGCCCCGGTGGACAAGGCCCGTCCCAGTTGGGTTTGCACAAATTTGACAACGGGCGCATCTTCAGCCAGTTGCTTCAGCACAGAAAGATCATCGTCATCGATGTCAATGCCGCCTTCACCACCCATGTCCGACACGCTGGCAAAAGCCACTTGATCGCCATAAATTTCTTGGATGGCTTGTGCCAAACCGTCTTCTGGCTCCATGGGAACCAGCGTCAGGCGCTGCCCCAACATCTGCTCGACAGCATCGGCCGCCGAAAAGTTGGTCTGGCGAGTGAAAAACGCCAGGAATATCCCCTCAGGCTGTTCAGCCACCAACAAATGATTGGCGACCAGAAATGGGGATTCCAGACCCTGAACAGGTTTCAGGGCCTTGAAATCGACCTGCACATGGGGAGAGGTGACTGCGGTCATGCTGTTTGAAAAAATGAGTGGCAAGTGTATTCGCTCGCCGTGAATCGATGACATGGCAGCGTCCGAGGGGAAACAGAGGCGTTCGGTTCCCCGCCGAGGAAAATGGCCTTTCAGCGACTGGCCCCGTTCAACCGGAGCCGCCAACCATCTTTCAGCCCTCGACCCATTGAAACGGCATAAGCCCTACGCTGAGGCCCCCCAACCAGATAGAACCCCACCTTGAGCAGCAAGCGATAGGCCGACACCAACCGCCAGTTCAAAGGAATCCATGGCTGTCGATAAAGCACCAGTCCATTGCGGACGTGAAAGTACATGCGCGCAGGGCTGTGCACATTGAACCGTCGCCCGAACCGGGTGACCAATTCATGCCCAATGGTGTGTGACATGGCGGCCGTCCAAACCCCGCGAACAGACCACCCCTGGGCTCGCGCCCGAAGGCACCACTCCACATCGACAAAGTCGACAAACAGCACTTCATTCATCGGACCCACCTGGTCCCAGGCCTGCATCCGGATCAAACAACCCGAAGCGATGAGGTGATCCACCTCCACACTGTCTTCCGATGCATGGCGCTGGAGCCTTTTCATGGACAGGCCTTCAATCTGAACAAAGGGCGTGGCGGACGCGGACTCCCCTCTGGGGTCCCGGTAGTGCGGCCCCACCGCCGCCACCGTTGGCAAAGGCCCCATGACCTGGCACAGCCTGACCACCATATCGGCCGCCGGCACACTGTCATGGTCCATCAGCAACACCGCGTCTGCACCCCATCGACGAGCGGCTTCAACGCCTGCATTCTGGGCACGGGCCACTCCTTGGTTCTGCTCGAACTGCAACAACTGCACACCCAACTCTGCCGCCAATCGGTCCAGCGAGTGGGCAGATGCGTTGTCCACCCAGACAATCGCATGCACTTGGGACTTCAGCTGTCGGGTCTGCTCTCGCAACAAGTTCTCGTCGGGGTTGTAGGTGACCACAACGCCCACCACCGAACGGATGGGCTCACCTTGACACACTGACGTTGTCATGCGATCCGGCGGGCCATTCGGCCAGGCAGGTCTTGCTCGATGACGCTCACATAAGAGTCAATCACCCCCTCCCAAGTGTATTGGGCTCGCACACGATCCACGGCGTCACGGCGTTTGGCCTGCCGATCATGATGGCTCTCCCCTTCCAACGCATGCAAGGCTGCCGCCAGTTCAGAAACAGAGCCAAAAAACTCACCTTGGGGGCCCAGCACCTCTCGGTTGAAAACGTTGTCGTGCGCAATCACCTGGCAGCCGCATGCCATGGCTTCGATGAGTGATGGGTTCGTTCCACCAACAGAATGGCCATGCAGATAGGCCCGGCAACGGGTGCGCAAGGCCGCAAGCAAGTCAGGCTCGTAAACGGCCCCCAAAAACCGCACGCGCTCACCGCCCTGCGCCCGCAACCGGGCACAGAAAGGGGTATTGGCGTGCGCGTCCCCCACAATCACCAACGGCCAAGCCCCGCCCCATAAGGCATGGCCGTCAATGATCTCCAGCACGTGGTTTTCCGGCTCCATGCGGGCGATCACCAGAAGAAAAGCCCTAGGCACCAGACCCAAAGCGACGAGGGCGGAATCAGGGCTCACGGTTTGTGGGATCTCGGCTCCGTAGGGAATGAAGGTCGACGGAGCCCCCAAAGGGTAGGACTGGATGTAATGGGTTTGGATGGCTTTGGCATCGGCAACCACCCGATGGGCCACGCGTGCGGCAACCCCTTCCATCAGCCGCAAGTAGCGACGCACCCACGGCCCCCACTTGCTGCGAGCCCACTCCAAGCCATCGATGTTGATCCACACCCGCGCACCACTGAGCCGAGGCAACCAACAGGCCCATGCCGCACCGTAGCCCAGCATATAAACGACATCGAAATCACGCCGGGCATCCCAGAGACACTGAACGTCGTAAGCCAGCACACTCGCGCGTCCTACCCGCCAAGGGACCACCGGGCGAACACAGATGCCGTGGTAATCGCGGTCACCGCTTGGGTCACCCGAAAGGCCCTCCGCATACACCGTCACGTCCATGCCCCTGGCCACCAAGCCCAAGGCAAGCCTTTCGGCAAACGTCTCGAACCCACCGTACCGGGCTGGGATGCCACGCGTCCCCAGAATAGCGATGCGCAAGCGTTCGCCACTCATGGCTTCGTCAGCACTCAAAAGGTCTCCGCGTTGGCCAAGTTGACGGCAGACTGGTCTTTGGCAGACAGCTGCAAAGGAGCACCCGCATCTGGCCACTGAATCCCGATATCCGGATCGTTCCAGGCAATGCCCCGGTCATGCGAGGGGGCGTAATAGGCCGTCGTCTTGTACAGGAAATCTGCCGAATCCGTCAGGGTCAGAAAACCGTGCGCAAACCCTGGCGGAATCCAGAACTGCCGGTGATTGTCCTCCGACAGTTCCACGCCGACCCACTGACCAAAAGTGGGCGAAGACTTTCGAATGTCCACAGCCACGTCAAACACCGCGCCGCGCACACAACGAACGAGTTTTCCCTGTGCATGGGGCGGCATTTGGTAGTGCAGACCACGCAGCACACCTCGACTGCTGCGGCTGTGGTTGTCCTGCACAAACTCCATGTCCTGCCCTGTGGCGTCCATGAAGGCCTGCTGATTGAAGCTTTCAAAGAAAAAGCCCCGGGCATCACCGAACACTTTAGGCTCCAGAATGAACACATCCGGAATGGCGGTCTGAATGGCTTTCATACCAGACTCTCCTCTTTCAGCAGCTTGAGCATGTACTTGCCATACCCACTTTTTCCAAGGGGTTGGGCCAGTTTTTCAAATTGTTCCGCACTGATGAAACCATTGCGCCATGCAATTTCTTCCAGGCAAGCAATCTTCAGGCCTTGGCGATGCTCCAGAGTGGCAATGAACTGCCCCGCTTCGAGCAGGCTGTCATGCGTGCCAGTGTCCAGCCACGCATACCCGCGCTGCATGATTTGCACCGTCAGCGAGCCCTGCTCCATGTAGGCTTGGTTGACGCTGGTGATTTCCAGTTCACCACGCGCACTGGGTCTGACACTTTTGGCAATGTCCACCACTTGGTTGTCATAAAAATACAGACCCGTGACCGCAAAACTGCTTTTGGGTTGGCTGGGCTTTTCCTCGATGCTCGTGGCTTTGCCAGCCTTGTCGAACGCCACCACGCCATAGCGCTCGGGATCGGTCACATGGTAGGCAAATACCGTGGCACCCGAAGCCTGGTCACCGGCCTTGGCCAGCATGGTCCCCAGGTCGTGACCGTAAAAGATGTTGTCCCCCAAAACCAGGGCACTGGGCGATTGCCCCACGAACTGCTCACCGATGATGAACGCTTGGGCCAGCCCATCGGGGCTGGGTTGAACCGCATAGCTCAGGTTCATGCCCCACTGGCTGCCGTCACCCAGCAATTGCTGAAATCGCGGGGTGTCTTGCGGGGTGCTGATGATGAGCACATCGCGAATGCCAGCCAGCATGAGGGTGCTGAGCGGGTAATAGATCATGGGCTTGTCGTACACCGGCAGCAGCTGTTTGCTGATGGCCAGTGTGGCCGGGTGCAACCGGGTGCCTGAGCCACCGGCCAGGATGATGCCTTTGCGTTGAACTGCGTGTGTGGTCATGGAAGAAGTTATCAATGGTTCGGGGGCAAAAGCACCCATTGGGCACCGCCGTGTGGCGATCCTCAAGGATTGCAGGGTACCCCTCAGATCTCGGCCAGCATGCGATTGACGCCATGCGTCCAGTGGGGCAGCTTCAAACCAAAAGTTTGCTGCAACTTGTCTGTCTGGAGTCGGGAATTGTGCGGACGGCGTGCTGGCGTGGGAAAAGCACTGGTGGGCACCGGGGCAATTTCCTTGACTTTCAATTCTGAAGCAGCCGGACCTTTCCGGTACTGCGCAACGACGTGATTGGCATAGTCAAACCAAGTGGTCTCGCCACCGGCCACCAAGTGATAGATCCCGGACAGGCTATCGGCAGAAGCGCCCGACATGGCCTGATGCACGGCATGGGCCGTCACGTCGGCAATCAGGTCAGCCCCGGTAGGGGCCCCAAATTGGTCATTGATGACAGTGAGCATTTCCCGCTCCCGGGCCAAGCGCAGCATGGTCTTGGCAAAGTTGCCGCCGCGCGCGGCGTACACCCAGCTGGTTCGGAAAATCAGGTGCCGACAGCCGGAGGTGGCTATCGCCTGCTCGCCGTCGAGTTTGGTGCGGCCATACACACTGAGCGGACCAGTGGCATCATCCTCTGCCCAAGGCCGGGAGCCAGACCCGTCGAACACATAGTCCGTGCTGTAGTGCACCAGCCAGGCGCCCAGAGCCGCCGCTTCGCGCGCCAGCACGGCTGGTGCCTGAGCATTGATCAGACGGGCCAACTCGGTTTCGCTTTCGGCCTTGTCCACGGCTGTGTGGGCTGCTGCGTTCACAATGACGCGGGGTTTGACACGGCGCACGGTGGACGCCAGCGCTTCCAGGTTTGTCAGGTCGCCACACAGCGGCTCCGCGGAAACACCCTCATTGCAAACGCCTTGCCTGTCCAGCGCCAGCACATCACCCAGCGGCGACAGGCTGCGTTGCAACTCCCAGCCCACCTGACCGTTTTTCCCCAAGAGCAGTATGGTCATGCGGCAGTGGCCTCGTACTGTTTGTTCACCCACTCGCGGTAGGCGCCGCTTTGCACATTGGCCACCCATTCCGGGTGATCCAGGTACCACTGCACCGTTTTGCGGATGCCGCTTTCAAAGGTTTCCGCCGGCTTCCAGCCCAATTCGCGCTCAATCTTTTGCGCATCGATCGCATAGCGGCGGTCATGGCCTGGGCGGTCTTTGACATGCGTGATCTGGGTGGCGTAGCTGCTGCCATCCGCCTTGGGTCTCAGTTCGTCGAGCAAACCGCAGATGGTGTGCACGATGTCGATGTTGGGCTTCTCGTTCCACCCACCCACGTTGTAGGTTTCACCCAGACGCCCTGCCTCCAGCACGCGGCGAATGGCGCTGCAATGGTCCTTGACATAGAGCCAGTCACGGATCTGCATGCCGTCCCCGTACACCGGCAGGGCCTTGCCCGCCAACGCATTCACGATCATGAGTGGAATGAGTTTTTCCGGAAAATGGAATGGCCCGTAGTTGTTGCTGCAGTTGGTGGTCAACACCGGCAGACCGTAGGTGTGGTGCCAGGCACGCACCAGGTGGTCACTGGCAGCCTTGCTGGCGGAATAGGGGCTGTTGGGTTCGTACCGGTGGGTTTCTGCGAACGCAGGATCGGTTTTCGACAAGGAGCCATACACCTCGTCAGTGCTCACATGCAAAAACCGAAAAGCTTCTTTTTCAATAGCTGGACGCGCTTGCCAGTATTGCCTGACAGCCTCCAAAAGCCTGAAAGTACCGAGCACATTGGTCTGAATGAAGTCTTCGGGGCCGTGGATGCTGCGGTCCACATGGCTCTCGGCTGCGAAGTTCACCACCGCCCTGGGCTGGTGGGTGGAAAGCAACTGGCTCACCAAAGCCATGTCGCCAATGTCGCCCTGCACAAACACATGGGCCGGGTTGTCCTTGAGACTGACCAGGGTTTCCAGGTTGCCCGCATAGGTCAGCTTGTCGAGGTTGATCACGGGCTCGGACGACATGCCGAGCCAGTCGAGAACAAAATTGGCGCCGATGAAGCCAGCGCCGCCGGTGACGAGAATCATGATGGATGGGTGTGTAGCGCCTCAGCGGCGGGGGCCCAGGTCGAAACCTCTGACCAAAACCTGGGATTATCTCAGGCACCCCAGTCCCAGCGCCACATGGCGGCATGGCCCCCACGAAAAACACCCCTTGATCAGGGGTGTGGTTCGGGCCAAAAATCGTCAGAAGTGAATGCCACGCATCATCTGCTGCATGGCCACGGCCTCCGGTGAAAGCTGAGACTTGCCCCCCTTCTCCCCCTTGGCCGCAGCAGAGTCAGGGAACATGCGGAAGCTGGTGTTCATGAGAATCTGGGCAATGCGAGGCACCAGCGCGTGAAGCACCTGTCCGGTGATGCCCATCCGGGTGGCAATGCGCACAGGTTTGAAGATGCAGGCCTGCGCAATCAGGTCACCCGCTTCTTCGGGCTCCAACGTGGGCACGTTGTTGTAAATTTTGGTCGGGGCAATCATGGGCGTGCGCACCAACGGCATGTTGATGGTGGTGAACGTGATGCCCACATCGGCGAACTCGCTGCTGGCGCAGCGGGTCCAGGCGTCCAGCGCAGCCTTGCTGGCCACATAGGCCGAAAACCGCGGCGCATTGGTCAGCACGCCGATGGAACTGATGTTCACCACATGGCCCTTGCGTTTGGCCGTCATGCCCGGCAAAAACCCCATTGTCACGCGCAGGCTGCCGAAGTAATTGAGCTGCATGGTGCGCTCGTAGTCGTGGAAGCGGTCATAGCTGCCTTCGATCGCGCGACGGATGCTGCGCCCGGCGTTGTTGATGAGGAAATCCACGCTGCCATGATCGGCGACCACCTTCGCCACGAACCGGTCGCAGTCAGCCATGTCGGCAATGTCCACGGCATAGGCCACGAACCGGTACCCTTTGGCTTCGGCCTCGGCACAGGCCTCGTCCAGCTTGTCCTGGTCACGCCCACAGATGAGGGTGATGGCGCCCGCCTCGGCAAACTTGTGTGCAGCCGCCAGGCCGATGCCCGAACTGCCGCCCGTCACCAGCACCACCTTGCCCCCCACTGTGCCCTTGAGACTGCGGTCGATGTGCAGGTCGGGGTCAAGGTGACGCTCCCAGTAGTCCCAGAGCTTCCAGGCGTAATCCTTCAGGTTGGGGCACTCCACACCACTGCCTTTGAGCATGGCGTCGGTGTCACGCCGGTCGAAGCGGGTGGGGTAGTTCACGAACGTGAGGATGTCGTCCGGCAGGCCCAGGTCCTTCATCACGGCGTGGCGGATGCGGCGGACCGGTGCCAGCGCCATCAGCCCCTTTTTGACACCTTTCGGAATGAAGCCCAGCAAAGCCGCGTTCACAAACAGATTCATCCGAGGCGCGTGTGCGGCACGGCTGAAAATATCGAGCACATCACCCACCCGATACCCCACCGGGTCCACCAAATGGAAGCACCGACTGGCAGTGCCCGGCTGATGGCTGATGTGCGCCAGAGCGTTGACCACAAAATCCACAGGGACGATGTTGATACGCCCCCCCTCCAACCCCACGCTGGGCATCCAGGGCGGCAGGATTTGCCGCATGCGCTGAATGAGTTTGAAGAAGTAGTATGGGCCGTCAATCTTGTCCATCTCACCCGTGGTGCTGTCGCCGACCACCATCGCGGGGCGGTACACGGTCCAGGGCACCTTGCATTCCTTGCGAACGATTTTTTCGCTCTCGTGCTTGGTGGCAAAGTAAGGGTGATCGAGATTTTCGGCCTCGTCAAACATATCTTCCCTGAACACCCCCTCGTACAGGCCCGCAGCGGCAATCGACGACACGTGGTGCACATGGCCCGCGTCAATGGCCTTGGCAAAGTCAACCACGCTGCGCGTGCCTTCAATGTTCACAGCGATCTGGCTCTCCTCATCGGCCCCCAGGTCGTAGACCGCAGCCAGGTGGTACAGGTGCGTGACCTGCCCATGCAACCGCTTGACATCCTCGGCCGACACACCCAGGCACTTGGCCGTCAAGTCCCCGAAAACAGGCACGGCCCGCGCTTGCGCCTTGGGTGTGCTCAACCCCCAATAGGCGTGCAAATCGGCCACTTTGTCCACGCTTTCGGCACGGAGCAAAAAACAGACGGTGCTGCCCTTGCGCTCAAGGAGTTTCTTGACCAGCCGCTTGCCAATGAAGCCCGTGGCCCCCGTCACAAAATAAGTCATGCAGTTTCTCCAAACAGATGGCAAAGATTCTGCCCCGGTGAACAGGCTTCAGCGCTAGAACAAACCCGTGGAGGACACCGGCAGCCTCCTCTACCACGCTAGTTGCCAGCCCCTAAACAATGGGGCGGTCCCTGCGTAGAGTCCAACCATACCCACAGGGTCACGGTCATTGAGACCGGCCCTCTGTGCCCACCCCCACCTCTGGAGAGCTCCATGGTCAAAAAATTGCAGAAAATCAGTTCCAAAAAATCAACCGAATCCGCCAGCGCCAGCCCCCTGACGGGCGCCGTGAAAGAGTCTGCCCAGCAGATCTGGCTGGCGGGCCTCGGTGCATTCTCCAAAGCCCAACAAGAAGGCTCCAAGGCCTTCGAAAGCCTGGTCAAAGAAGGGCTGTCTGTCCAGCGCAAAACCCAAGCCGTGGCCGAGGAACGCATTTCCGACGCCACCAGCCGCATGACCAGCATGGCCAGCGATATCACGGCCAAAGCCAGTGGCCAGTGGGACAAACTGGAAACCATTTTCGAAGACCGCGTGGCCCGCACGCTGAACAAGCTGGGGGTGCCTTCCGCCCAGGACATTGACGCCCTGATCGCCCGCATCGACGAGCTCAACCGCAACGTGCAGAAGCTGCAGCCCAAGACCCCCACGGCCAAAGCCGAAGCCGCAGCACCGGCAGAGAAACCCGCCGCCAAGCGAGCTGCACCAGCGAAGCGGGCTGTACCGGCCAAAGCCAGCCCCCCCGAAACGCCCTCCGCACCCGCAGCCAAACCTGCTGCCAGGAAAGTGGCCCGCAAAACGGTGAAAGCCGCCCCTGCAGTGGCCGAGACCCCCGCCACAACGGCCACCGAAGCACCCGGCGCCTGAAAGACCGGCCAACGGACACCCCGATTCCAGCGTGGTGCGGGGA
>Ga0075012_10003370_pt1 | contig 15289 bp, 16 predicted proteins | sample All_14_2_FD_71474 | JGI IMG/M metagenome (GOLD analysis project Ga0075012, IMG submission 71474) | Freshwater microbial communities in response to fracking from Pennsylvania, USA - Allegheny Zone_MetaG_DW_15 | ecosystem: Environmental > Aquatic > Deep subsurface > Groundwater > Drilled... | reverse complement strand
TTGTGTCGAAGATTGCCGGCTCGGCCTCGGTGGGCGGCCGCCCGAACAGGTCCCCGCCGGCTCGCGTCGCACGAACTCTTTCTGCTCGGCGACACGGCCGGGAGCTTTGACAGCCGGTATTTCGGCCCGGTCGACCGGGCCGAGGTGATCGGCGCGTACCGGGAGGTGGTGACATGGTGAGAGCGATCCTGCTGACGACTGCCCTCATGGCTGTCGGCGCGCCCGCGGCGGCCCAGTCGGTTGACTGGCGGCGAGCCGGCGGAGACCTGTTCGGGCGGCCGGTCATCGGGGCCGAGCCGGTTGTCTTCGACACGAACGCGGACATCCCCCGCCTGGCCGCGCTCAGCCAGCCGTTCCAGGAGGCCATCGCCCTGGCGGCGGCGGCCCACGGGCTCGACGAGAAGCTCCTCCACGCCCTCGTTCTGACGGAGTCGGCCTATCGGCCGGATGCGCGCTCGCCCGCGGGGGCGGGCGGCCTGACCCAACTGATGCCCGGGACGGCCCTGGAGCTGGGGGTGGCGAACCGGTTCGATCCCGTCGAGAATCTGCGCGGCGGCGCCGACTATCTGGCCCGGCAGATCCTCAGGTTCGGGGACCTTCGCCTTGCCCTGGCCGCCTACAATGCCGGGCCCGCGCGCGTGGCGCGGCTCGGCCGCGTCCCGGACATCGCCGAGACCCAGGCGTACGTCGTCACGGTCATCGACTGTTACCTGGCGCTGACGGCGGGGCAGGGGCCGCTCAACAGCCGGCAATGCCGGCCCCGGGCAGCGCCATGATCGGGGAGGGCGTGCAGGGCGCGGACGGTCGTATCGACGATGACCTTCTGACCCGGGCCGAGGCCTCGGCCTTTCTGGCCCAGTGCGGCATCCGGCTGAAGCCGGCGACTTTGGCGCGGATGTGGTCGACCGGATCGAACGGACCGCCTTGTCGTCATATCCGATCCAAGCCCTACTATCCTCGAACCCTGCTCCGGGTCTGGGCCGACAGCCAGATGACCGAGGTGCGCACAGGCGCGCCGGCGGCGGCCCAGGGGCGGCGTCGTGGATAGGGAAATGGGATCCCTTTCGGCCGCCGACCTCCTCGCGGATCCCACGGCGAGTTTCGCGCTCAAGGCAGTGCTTCGGGCCTGGACGGATCGCGACCGCGTGGACGCGGCCCATGACGCACGGATGCTGTGGAGGGTGCTCGACGGAGAGGCGGAGAGGGCCTTGGGAGGTCGAACGTGACTCCGGACCGCGTCGAGGACACGGTCCAGGTCGGCGGCAAGGATGACCGTCTGCTGTCGTGGGACCAGGTGGAGCATATCGCCAGCATCAGCCGGTCCACCGCCTGGCGGATGGAGCGTGCCGGCCTTTTCCCGGGGCGGGTGCGGATTTCGGCCGGGCGGGTCGGCTGGTGGGAAAGCGAGCTCAATGCCTGGAAGCGTTCCCGGAACGATCCGCTCCCGTCGGCGCCGTCCCGAAAGCCGGCGAGGGCGCCGCGTCTGCCGGGGATGGCGCGGTCGATGCCTACGCCAAAGACAGTCGCCGCACCCGACATCGGCGGGGAGAAGCCCGCATTCCAAAATCACTTGTCGGAGCAGGTTCACCCCGTGAAGCAACGCGGCCGTCGATCGCCCGGGTCAGTCGATCAAATCGACTTCGGCTTCTAGGCCGGCAATTCGCCGGCGGTTGGACGGTGTTCCGCCACTCTGGAGCTCGATCCGGTAGACGTACGGTTGATGAACAGCCGAGCTAGAACGGGATCAAGAGGCGCCTTTCCACCCAGCCGATCGCGATGTCATCGCGGCCGTAGTGATAGACCTCGACCTTGACCCACTCGCCCCGCTCCTCGACGGCGCGTAAGCGTTGATCGGGGTAGATCTGCAGGATCCTCGTCTCGTCACGGTCCGGGCCCGTGCGTAGCGCCGTTGAGGATGACACCCGGCGCGCATCCAGGGAGGCCTCTTCCGAGGCCTGGAGTTCGGAAAGCTTCCTCCTGATGGCGTCCTGGCTAGACGCGATGATCTGTACGTTCTCGCTCTGCTTTCGCGATTGCCGCAACATGGCGTCGTCGTGAGAATGATCCAGGAGCGCAGCGCCGGCGAGAACCGCGCCGACAACGCCGGCCGCGACGCCGATCAGACTGACCACGCCGTGACGCCCCAGGACATCGGCCGTCGTGCCGAGTCTGGCGATGAGCGCTGCAGCGCCTCGATCGACAATTGCAGCCGCCTCTTCAGCCGAAAGGTCCTGGGCCGTGTCCAGGGCGTGAAGGTCGGCGATGACTCTGCCCAAGGGCGCGTCGTCATCGAGCGCCTCGTCGTCATAGGTTGTCAGCAGCGCCGACCCCGCGCTCGCGGATGCCCCTGAGAGCACCGCCAGCGATGTCAGCTCCCAACCGGGTCTGAGATAGGCGTCGAGGACCGCCGGCCGCGCCACGCCGCTCCCTGCTCCGATATCTCGCGCCATCGCTTCGTATCGATCGAAGACATCGAGCGTGCTGGAGGGAAGATGCAGCCCTGCGCGCGCATTGATCGCGCTCAGCCAGCTGGGTTCCAGGGCCGTGCTTGAAATCGCGGCTGCCGCGGCGGCGATCAGGCCGGCATTGACGGTCGCCGAGAGCACCCCCGAGCTTCGCAGGATGTCCCAGTGATCGCGGCCGATGCCGGCTCCGATCGCATTGCGGAGGGCGCCGCTCGCCACGCCGGAAAGCTCAAGATCGCGGAGCGCTCGCGTCGTGCCCAACAGGGTGTCGGCATTCATCGCACTGAGCGACGCCGCAAGGACGCCGGGATAGACATCGCTGATCCGGCTTGCGTGGGTCAGCCGGTTGACCGCCTCAGCCGCCTGGAACGTCGCTCCGAGCCGGCTGCCGCGCGCGGCGTCCAGAATGGTCGACGCCGAGCCGGAAAGCGGGTCCGACAGCCGAGAAAGCGCACTGGCTCGCGCCGCGATCCCGTAGGGCTCGGCGCCGAGGCCGCCGGCGAGTTTCTGGGCCTTCAGGATCGGCTCCAGCCCGGCTGCGATCTCGATCGCCGACCGCACGCTGTCAGGCGGCAGATGCGCCTCTGCGTCCTGGCGGAGTTTGGCCTGCCTGAGGTCGCCGTCGTCCGCCTTCAGCGTCGTCAGGCGCAAGAGCCGAGCGACGGGCGGTTCGTCCACCAGCGGCTGCGTGAGCGACTCAAGCTCAGCCTTGCGTCGGTATTGGACTTTCTTTCCCTTTATCGCTTCGAACTGCGGTCGGAATATCCCCTTGGCCTTCACCAAAAGGCTCGCAGCGAGCGTATCGAGTTCGGCGTCGTTGAGAGCGTTAACCTGGCCGGCCGTCGGCGGCTCGCCGAGTTCCGGGTTTTCCGCCTGGGCATGGCCCGTCACGACCCGTCCCTGTTCCCGCAGAAGACCTCGCACCAGCGCTTCGCCGGTCGTCCAGCGGCCTTCCTTGATCCCTCTCGCCAGCCACGGTTCGAACGGTTCTCCCATGACGTCCATGGACACCTCGCCGATGCGGGGTACGTCGATGAGGATCGGTTTTATGAGGTGGCTCAGGTCCATGAGGTTTTATGGGCCCGGTCGTCGCTCGCCGCCAGAGAGCGGCGGCGTCGCCCGGGCTTTGTGGATGCATGCTACGCTGTAGCGATGAGCGAACACGTCATTCTCTGGGAGTACAAACCTTTCGCCGACGGGTGGGAGGACGAGGCGCCGGACGCGGTCGTCTGGGTCGATGTCGCCGCCTTTGATCGGGCGTGGCGTCTGACGGAGCAATATGTCCTTCCCGGCGGGGCGAACGGACAGGATGATCGTTACGCCCGCGTGGGCCAGTGGTTTGCCGGCAATCGCCACTGCCGGATGATGGACGCTACGCTCGACGAGGGGCAGGTCTGTTTCATTGACGGACGGCACCGGTTTTCATGGCTCCGGGACCAGGGCGTGGAATCCGTGCCGCTTCAGGTCGCTCCGGACCTGCGGGACGCCTTCAACGACCGGTTCCAGGCGAAAAGCCTCGCCACCGTCCTGCGCGTGAGCGCAAATATCCAATCCGAAACGTGACTCTCCGAGGGCCCGCCTTTCGCCCGTCCCGACCGGCGGCTTGCCTTCATCGGGAGGGCTGAACTTGGCGCCGAGAACGCCCCGATCCGGCGCCGACCCGAGCCGTCACACGGCCGTTGTGGGCGACGTCGCCGCGATGTGGTCAAAACTGGCCTGGGACGTGGACGTCTTCCGCGACATTCAGGTCGGCTACCCCCACGAGCAGCAGCCCCTGGCCTATGCGGCCATCAATGTTTTCATCGCTGCGACCTCCCTTCGAAACTGGGCGGAAGCGGCTGTCCGAAGCGACGCCCGAGCGTCCGACCGGGCCTTCGACCGGCAAGGCTTCGACAGCGACCTGACAGTGGCCGTGCCCGCGCAGGCGATGTGCGAAGCGATCGCCAACACGGCGAAACACTCCCGGTTCGCGGACGGCGAGTGGCCGGGAGGACGTGTCAGCCTGGAGTGGGAGGAGGGCGATGAGGACAGTCCACCGGGATGGATTTTGCGCTACGGCGTCGAAGGGGCCGTCATCCCGAGCCTCAGCGTCAACCGGTTCGGATCGCTTCCGGAGACGTGGTGGGCTCACTTGAGCGATCTTGGACTGGTCGAAGGCGACTTCCACCTCCCGGAATGGCAGCAGAACAAGCTACGCCGGATATTCGGGCATTCGCCGTCGATCGACTGAAACGGGTTTCTGCCGACGGTTAGAGGTCCTCCTCCTCCAAGGGCGCCATGCCCATGCCAGGCGCGTCGAACGGGCCATCGAGCCATTGGACGATGTACTCCGCGACGGCGCTCAGCCACTGCGGTCGCCGATCTGGGCGACGGCTGTAGTTTTCAAGCGCGTGAGCGAGCAGGAAGTCATAGGACCGCGGGTGGATCGCGAACCGGTTGGAGAGCGGCAAGTTCATCTCCAGGGCCGCAGCGGCGAATAGCGACCGCTGCACATGACCGTTTCCATCCAGGAAGGGGTGAATGAAGCCGAATTGGCTGAACAGATGGGAGAGCGTCACCAGCTGATCCCAAGGCTGGCGGAGGGTGTCTATCCGCTCGCGAACCGTCTCGATGAGCCCCTCCATGGCCGGGCGGACGGTTTCCGGCTCCATGAAGTTGAACGTCTGGCCTTCAAACATGACGCTGGGGCCGCCCATGATCCGAAGGGCGAGCGAGGTGCCCGGGGCGCCGCGATAGGCGCCGGCGTATTCCGGATGGGTCGGCGGGGCGAACGGCGCATAGAGTCGGCGATGTAGAAGGCGCGGATCATCGAGGCAGGCGCGCCGGTAGACGGAGTCGGTTTGGAGCTGCTGCAGAAGCGCGGCGCTCTCGACAGCCATCCGCGCATCGAACTCAGGAAGGCGCTGCGGATGCCATTCGGGGTGTTTGATTGTCGTGATGGGTGCTTGATGCGGCTTCACGCGTTTTGCTGAGGTGACCCGTCGGCCCTTAGCACGTAGCCGCCATCGTCTCCATCGCGTACATCGGTCTCAGGCTTCGAAAGCCTGGGCGACGAGCCGACCGGCGCGGACCGAGCCGAAGTCCCGGGCCGCCTTGGCCAGACGAACCGGATCCATGGATCGCGCCCGTTCCAGCGCCCGGGGCAGAAGCTCGGCCTTGTCCTCCGCCAGCCGGTCCATGGTCTGCAGCAGATCGACGAGCAGAACCTCCTGGGTCAGGCGCGCCGGAACGGAGGACTTCTTGCGGAAGTCGTAGGTTCGGCCGCCGAGCTTGAACCGGCCGTGACGTTTGAGATTGTAGACCACCGGCTCGTTGTACAGCTGCGTCGAACCGACTCCGAGGCCGTTGAAGGCGCTGGGAGACACCATCAGGAACCTGTCGTCCTTCAAAAAGGCCTCGACCAGCTTCTCAGGCTTGGCGGGCGCCTTGCCGAACCGGGTCTGACGGGGCGCCATGTAGACGCCGCCGGAGACCTTCTCGAGCCGGCCTTCATCAAGCAGCTGCCGGACGTGGCGGTCCACCGCATTGGACCATTTCTCGAGATCCTGACGGCGATAGACCTGCCCGGGGCGCAGTCGCTTCTTCAGTTCGCTCAGGGCCGACATGACCACCTCTAAGGCGCAGGTGTGGGAGCGCTTCGTCGCCATTGCAACGTATTTGATTTGAATTCCATGCAGAATATTTTGCGCGATCCGCGCCGCCTTGGGAGACCTCTTGGGGTCGCCTGCCGGCCGCAAGAAGGCGAAGCCGCCCAAGACAGCGTCCGTTGCGCCTGCTCTCTTGCAAATCGCTGCACCGTCCCTGGAGGTCTCCGACCTGTAATTCGATTGCTTAACGCGCCACGTCGGCAGATCGACGCTACCCGAATGTGGGGAATCATTCTGACGAATGCGGCGGGCGAAGCGGTCGGGGAGCTGATCGTCGAAGGGCCGTTCGAGTCGATGCGGGACCGGTGCAGACACGCTCTTGAAACACGGCCCGATGCTGTTCTCGCTCGGATCGCCTCCCCAGACGGTCTGTTTGAATTCGCCTATCCTGACGGAGACGACAAAGTCGGAGGACAGCCGGCGATCGCCGGGTCTGGCGCCATCTCTGTCGGCCTCGGGGACACCGGTTTCCGAGCTTGAACGCACGAGGACGGTGACGTCTATCTCGGCGCGCGTATTTCGCGCGAGGACGAAGCGCGGCTCCGTTCAATCTGCGAGGTTTTGAGCATCCGTGTGTGGCGGATGCGTCTGGCGCGGAATCGTTACCGCCTCGAGGCGGAGCTTGCGCTCTGACTGCCAGCCAGATCGGGAGCCTAAGGGCCGGACGGCTGACAACCGCCTGCAACAGCAATCCAACAGGTGGTCGACGGCCGGAAGCGCGCTTTGGTATGATTGGTGTATGCTTATGTCCCTAGACATGGATGTCCTGGGGGAACCTTTGAGGCATTCGTTGATTTTTAAGGCCCGGGGTCCTATATGTCCCCGGGTAGGGAGCGGTGGCGACATCGTTCCCAGGACGACAGATCGGTTGAGGTGCCCGCAAGGTCGCCAACAGCGTTCCCCCGCCCCGCAAGGGGTCCACGCGTGATGCGAGATAGCCGCAAGGCGAAGTGGGTATCGAGTGAAGGGCGGCTTCGGCCGCCCTTTTTCGTTACCGGCCGTGGAACTTGGCCGGCTTCCCATCGAGAATCGTGTCGCACAACAGGTTGAACTTCACTCTCTGATAAGCCGTGACCGGGGCAGGGATGGCGCGTTCCGAATCGGGCGAATAGGCGCTCTCGACATAGAGGCGCAGTCGCTTCTTCTGCTCCATCTTTCGGACATTGAAGAAGACCCGGTACTCGCGGCCCGACCGGGTTGTGATGATGGCGAAATTGGCTTCCGGAGTCTGATAGACCTTCGTTCCCGGAAGGCCGGCGAGAAGGGCTCTCAAGCCCTTGGACAGATCGTAGCGCTCCTGGTCGAAGCAACGCTCGACCCCACGATCGTCGAACACGGTGACCCTCGCCGGGTGTCGATCAGGATCGTATTTATCGGAGAAGCAGTGGGTGCTGAAGGTGACGAAGCACATCACCCCCTGACGTTTCCCGGTGTCGAAGGTGAAGCTGAACTCATGCAGATGGGTCAGATCCACTGCGGCGCCGTTCACCGACAGCGGCGCGAAGGGACTTTCGGCGGCCTGGGATTGAGCCATCGTCGTGCTGTTCGCCATCGCCACGACCTCGCCCGCGGCGGGGTCCATCGTTTCAGGCTCAGGCTCAGGCGCCTCGTCTTGTACGACAACGTCCGTCACGCGCCTGCGGCCCCCTTGGCGCCAAGGGCTTCCCTCGAAGCCCAGCTTTTGAGGCCGCCGTTGCGCCCGACGCTGCGGCGCAGCTCGGAGGCCTTGCGGTTGGCTTCCAGGTATTCATCGGCGATGGGACGAATTTTCTCGATCAAGGGCGACAGGTCATAATGGTTGCTGGCCTGGCCCCCGTGACCGTTGCTGCGCTTGACCCGGCGGACCAGACCTTCGGCCTCCAGCTTCGCGGCCGCGCGCTGCACGGTCTTGGTGCTGACGTCGAGCCGGTCCGCAATCCGTTGCTTGGAAGGGAAAGGCATCTCAGCATTGTCCCACCAGTGATCGAGAAGGTGGAGCAGGACAGCCAGTTCAACGGCGTTGATGTGCAGCCTGGCCTGCGCCCGCAAAATGATCGAAGGCACCACCGTGTATCCAGCCTTGATCACGTTCTTTCCCCAGCGCTCCTCCATCGCCGACTTCGTGGTCGATGCGGCTTCCACAGGGGTTTCAAGCGCCTCGACCGCCGTCGCAGTCTGCGCTCCTTCGTCGCCCGCCGCTGCGGCGAGGGATTGATGGACGGCCAGCTGCGGGGCGCTGATGCCAGGCAAGGGGGGAACGGAATGCGTCGTCATTGATTTTCACCTTTCGACGGGTAAGATGCTGCTAAGAACCCGCGAAAGCTAGGGCTCGGACCGCGAGGCCCAGGGACACGGTTGTCCGTATCCCCAGGACATGGGTGTCCATACCCTCCAGGTCAAGGGCGTCCCCGGAATCATGACGCCAGTGTCGTTCAGTACGCATGGGTCGCATGACGACATGTAGTACCATCGGGTCCCGGACGCAGGCGTCCACGGGGTGGCCCATTTTACGTCCCGTCGTCGTAGAGGGCTGGCTCCCGATTGACGCGACCCTGCCGATCAGCGGCGTGTCCGTGCGCCGCTAAACGCCTTCAACGGGCGCCGCGCTTGCTGGGCAACAAGGACAACAGCACCTTGAGTGAGGCGTGATCCCGACAGAACTCCTGCGGCGACTTCATGCCCAGTTCAGGCCGATGGCCGCGCAGAAACAGCCGCCTGCGATCTTCGTCGAAGCATTTCTCGGCCGCGGTTTCGAGGACGGCGAGACATTCGGCGGCCAGGGCGTCTCTACGGGCGGCGTCTGCGAATTCTTCCGCGATCCGATCGAGGCTGCGGAAAGCCACCCCGAGCATGGCCTCGCCTTGTCGCGCGGCGTCCAGGGGCGTCAGGGGCGTTCCTTTGCCCTGCCGGTTGAGCCAGGCCTCGACCTCCAGCCCTGGCACGACCTCCGCCCTGGATCTCAGTCGAGACACCCGCTGGTCAGCGGCGGCACGCTCGGCGGCCTCGATGGCTAACGCCTCCTGAGCGGCTATCAGATCCGCCTGGCGGATCGCTTCCTGAAGACTGGGTTCAAACGGAAGGCCCATCAGGCTGTCGCAGGGTGCGCCGCCACTGATCATGGATTGGACGGCGTCCAGGGACCGCACGAGCCCTGACCACTCCGGGCCGCCTTCCTCGATAATGGCGGTCAGGGACCTGTTGAAACCCGGCACGGAAGCCCTCCAGGCGGTCAATGAGAACGCCGGGGTCTCCATCGGCGCACCGGTCGTCTCGAACAGGCCGTCCAACAGGGTTTCGGTCTGTCGCCATCGCTGATTCGCCGCCTTCAATGCGGCTTCCCGAGCCAGGAGAACCTCGCGCGCGCGGTCGTTGACCAGCAGACCATGTTTCGTTTCGAGGAGCAGGCCATAGGCCTTCAGGGTCTCAAGGAACGTGTCCAGCGAATCCTGAGGTGGGACGAACCCGGGCAAGGCGGCTTTCATTGCCGCCGGAGTCGGTCGGTTGACGCCACCCAGCACGCCGGGGGCGAGACAGTCCTTCAAGGCGCTGAGCGCTTCGTCGGGCTCGATCGGCCACAACATGCCATGCCGGGTCGGCGCGCGGCGCAGGACCAGCCGATTGATCAGAACCGCTCGCCAGAGGTTCGAGGGAACGACGAAACCGTCATCAGACGCCGGCGGCGCGCCGACGAGGTCCTGAAGGCCGAGAGCGAGGACGCTCTGCCGTTCCGCCTGGAGGGCAGGGGTCAGGCGCGGCTCGGCGGCTCTGAGGGCGAGAGCGGCCCGCCGGGCCGCTCTCTGACGGGCCTCCGCAGCGGCTTTCCGCTCGGCGGCGATCGTCGCCTTGAGCGAGGTTTCCGCCTCGTCCACCGCCGGATTGAACAGCCATGTCCGCGGAGCCGTCCGAAGCAGGGCGTTGCGTACCGCGGCCTCTGTGCCCTGCGTCCGGTAGGCGCTGAGATCCACCTCGATGGCCGAGACCGCGCCGGCGCGGATTTTCGCGATCTTCTCCGCGTCGCAGGCGTGGGTGACGAGGACCTCGACGATCAATCGGCGCCCATCGGCGGCCACCAGTACGACGTCGGGCACGATCTCCCCCAAACGCTTTTCGAGCACCGCATCGGCGAAGACGTAGGATCGGCCCTTGTGCGTTTGATGCTTTCGGTCCCCGATCTTGCCCTCAATCGATGGAAGGTGGATCTGCTTCAGCTCGCCCAGAACCGCTTTCGCCCAGAGATGGGCATTGGTTTCTATGCCGAGTCCGCACCCGCCGGCCCCCGACGCCTTATGGGCGAAGTGATCCGTGATCCTCTCGCCCTTTTTGGCGACGAGGTCTTCGCCGCAGGCGGGGCAGACACAGTCGCACGCCTTGCCGCTCGCGACCTCGCCTATGGTGACGATGCTTCCATCCGGGCGAAGACCGAACGCCAGTCCGACTCCGAAGCCGGCGAAGGGGCTGTGATCCGGACGGTGAAAGTCTGCGGCCATTGCGGCGAGTGGACGGCGTTTCGCGCGTTCGGGCAATCCGTCCCGGCTGGGCGGACGACCGGAAGTGACGCAGGTCGATGCGAGGGTGATAGGATAGGCGACCGACCGCCCTATCCAATCTGGAACCTGCATGTCTGAGCCGTTCGACCACGATGCAGCCCTGGAGGCGCTGGCGCAGGACATTCAGGCGCTCAGGGCCGCCGAGGACGATTTGAGGCGGCGAAAGGCCACTCTCCGAACCGACCTTCCGCGTCCATCGGACCCTATCGCGGCCCGCCGGTTCGCAATCGCGGCCTATTGGACCGCTCCGGAGGTCCCGACCGAAATCCTGGCCGAGCTGGCGACGGGTCTCAGCGGCGGCAAGGCGATCTACAAATTCACCCGCGAAATGACCGCACGCGACAGCGACGTCCCTTGCATGCTGTGCGGCGCGCTGCTGGTCGTCCAGAGCCGCGAGCAACTGCAGCGCCTGAGGGAGGCCGGGACCGGACGATGCGCCGAGTGCGCGCCGCCACGCGTCAAACCTCTCGCCTCATTGCGAGAGGCGCCGCGTGGGAACCCGCCGCTTGAGCCGTTCGAACGCGAAATCCTCCAGCTTCACGCGGACCGCGATCAGTCAGCCACGATGCAGATCGAGTGGCTCTGGGGCGCCCACTCCGTCGATCTGACGCCCGATCAGGTTCGACTTTATCTCCAGGATCCGGATCTCGGCGCGGCGGCGGCGTCGGGCGTTTTCCGCGACGACTACCTGGCCTGGCTGGAGTCCGAAGGCGGGGTTCAATGCGGATCCGCGACGCAGTCGGGGCGGCGCTGTCTTCGATCCGTTTATGGAGCCTCACATGAGGAGCCGGCTGAATGGGTTCAGCGCCGGGCTCGCGGCGACTATTGCCATATTCATGGCGGCTAGGCGGCAGGCTGAAAACGCCTTAGCGGCGACAGGACGGTGAGGGTGTGCGTCGCCCGCGTCAGGGCCACATACCAGTCCTTGCCGCTCATGCTGTCGGAATGAATGACCACCGCATTGGCGAACTCCAGACCCTTGACCAGGAGCGTGCTGCCGACGGCCCGGTGAGGGACCGGCCGACCCGCGTGGCGCGCCTGATTCTGGGCGCGCCAGAGCCCCTCCGTCAGGTCTGTGCAGTCGTCGGCGATTTTCATTTTGAGCGCTGCCCGGATCGCCCGGAGCATTTCGCGGCGGTAGACGAAGGACGTCGGGCGAGCCGCGAACGCGTCGATCAGGGCCAGCACAAGCGCGTCCGAACCGCCTGCGCCCAATGCAACGCCTGTACCGATGAGGTCGTGGCCGAACTTCGCTGTTCCCAGGCTTCCTCCGCGCTTGCGCGACGCGATGGCGTGGTCGAACGCCGCCCGTTCCACACCCCCCATGCATTTCTCGATCACGTCCAGGGTGGCGCCGAGCCTATCCGAACTCCCAAGGCTGCCGAGCCGTCGCACCAAGGCATAGGCTGTCTTGCAATCGACCGGTTCGATATTCGAGAACCCCTGTTTCGCAAGCTTGCTCGCGATCTTCGCCCGGCCTTCAAGATTGGCGGGATCGGCGATCACCACCAGGTCGCCGGCCCGCCCCATGGCCGTGAGGCAGGCGCCGACGACCTTCTGATGCCTTTGCCCGATCTCGTTCGGCAGGGCCGTCCATCGCACCTGGTCCGGCAGATTTCCGAAATCGACTGGCGCACCGCGCTCGAGATCGGTTCGGATCTGCTTCAACCAGGTCGCCATCCCCTCGTTGTTGTGTTTGATCCATCGGTGAGGCCGGCTCAGCGTGCAGAGCTTGGCGAACCGCGGAAACACGTCTCTGTCCCAATCGACGGGCGTCTGACCCTTGAAGTCGAAAATGGCCTGCATGGGATCGCCGAACAGGCAGGTGGAAAGGCTTTCCGAGAGGGCGGTGACGACGGCGTGCTGAGACGCGCCACAGTCCTGGTACTCGTCGACGAACAGGCCGCTATAGGAGGCGCTCAGCACCCGTTTGACCGCACCGGACCGGATCAGCCTCGTTGCGGCCGCGTAGACCATAGTCCAGTCGCTGTCCGTGCGAGGCTCGGCGAGGGTCAGCCCTGACCGGCCGCGATAGGCGCTCGCGTAACGCAGGGACCAGCCCGCGATGGTGTCGACGAGATACAGGCGGCTCGAAACGCCATGGTCGCGGAGACGACGCCGGAGCACATCGACCCCGGCATGGGTGTGGGTCAGGATCAGCCGACGACCGGTCCCGGCCGCGGTCGCGCGTGCGATCAGCTCCGTCTTGCCGCATCCGGCCGCCGCAACGACGCTGCCGAGACGTAACCCGGCAACGGTGGCAGGGAGCGTCTCTGCCGAGAGCTCAGCCATCGATCCATTCGCGGAGGGTCCGCAGATGGCTGGCGAGCGGAGTGGTCGGGCTCTGGGCGAGGAGCGGGGCGACGATGGCGGCGACCGCTTCCCCATGCTCGATAGTCTTGAACCAGGCTTTGGCCTTCGCGGCCCTGCCGAATACGGTGCGGACTTCGGGACAGTCGCGCGCACTCGGCACATCGAGATCGACGATTGCGGCCAGGCCCGCCTTGAGAAGAGCCGCGTTCGTCGCGTCAACGACGCTGGCCTGGCTTGAACATGACGACGCGTACTGAAGCAGCGACACCACCCCCGCCCAGGGCAGGTCCAGGAACAGCCTCTCATCGGTGGCGCTGTCGTCGGGCCAGATGAGCACGACCCCACCGGCCGCCTCTACCGCCAGCACGGTTTCGGGCGACGGGGGTTCGTCGGAGTCGAGGACGGCCAGGCAATCGAAGCCGAGGTCCGACAGATGCCGGGCGAGCGCGAGCGCTTTGGAGACGCCCCCACCGTCGACCGCCACCACGCCCGCGAGGGCGAAGGAGTCTTTCCCTTCTGCGATCCAGGCGACGTCCAGCCCTCGGAGAAGGCCGTATTCCGTTCTGCCCTCACCCACGAGGACGCGACGCGCGAGGAAGGCGCCGGGCGCGGCCCGGAGGTGACGTTGAGCGACCTCGGGGCTTGACGCTGTCTGGCTCACGGACCGGACGGTGGTCAGTCCGTCATCACATCGGACCGTATGGATGTCCTGGGCCCGCAGTTCGCGGATGACCACTTCCGAATGGGTGGTCAGGAAAATCTGAGGCGGGGCGGCGAGAGTCGTGGGGGATGGAGATCTATCATCGGGCGGGGCGAGCAGATACTTCAGCAACCGCGCGATACGGTGGGGCTCCAGGCCGTGTTCGACCTCGTCGACCAGAGCGATATGGGACCCGCCGGCATTGTGTTGGAGCGCCGAGACGATCAGGCGAGAGGAGCCGGTGCCGAGCGTGCGGAGCGGCAGACTACCGGCGTGAAGCACAACGCCGCCGGAGGAGATGGCCGACCCCTGAACGTCAAGCTCAGCGGTGAACCCGTCGCGTACGCGAACGGAGAAATGCCGGCTCAGCTTTTCGGCCTGGGCGACCGGCGCCGCGAACACATCCTTGTTTGTCGAGCGGAATGCTTCTCGCGCCGCGCGGCTGGCGGCCGCCAGCTGCCCGGTCATCCGCCCGTCGAGGCCGATCCGGTTCAACACAGACTGACGGCCCCAGCCCAGATGCCGGTCCGCATAAGGGCCCAGTCTTGTCGGGGCGAGGTCGCGGGCATCGGCGAACCTCAGCGAAGGTGGCTCAGCCTCGGGATCGAGCCGGAGGTGGAAGAGCGACCACCGGCCTTCGAGCGTTGAAGCGTCGAGGCTGACGCGGATCGAGAGCGCATCCTCCAGAGAGTCGTCCGGCTCGTCGGAGAGAGACCCAGCCGTCTCGTCCCAGCCCCTCAGATGAAACCCGTATCGCGCGTCGCTGCGGAAGCTGTCGGGTAGGCCGACGACCGTGATGGTGACCGTCGCCGGCTGGGTGAAGTCCAGATTGTAGAAGTCGGTGTCATCCGCGAGGTAGTTGGTGCGAGGGCTCAGGGCGAGTTCGATCGCGTCCAGAATGGTCGTCTTCGTCGCGTCGCCGGGCCCGATCAGACAGTTCATGCCCGGGGATGGCGTCCAGTCCAGCGTGCGGATGCCGCGGAAGTTGCGGACCTCGACCAGAACAATGCGCATCTCGCTCTCCGTCGCCCTCGCGCCTCCCGGACGCCGAAACCGGATGAGGAGCCTGGGCCACGCTTTACGAACCCTGTCGTGGAACTCCCTGCGACCATCGACATCAACCAGCCAGGCGCGTCAACGCTAAACATGTTTCCTTTTTGTTTCCGTGAACGAACGCGGTACAGATTTCGGTTGCGTGCAGCGGCGAAGCACTACACACCTTCGACTTGGCGTCTCGCAGGCCAACGTTCTTTCTGCGTGCGGTTTTCGAGGTCGGGGCAACCACGACAGCTCGGGAGCTGATCCAGCTGGCTACTGTGGGCACCTACTCAGCCAGCGTCCCGGTCCGAGGCGATGAGGGATAGGGTAGGCGGGGCGGCACAGCCCCGGAAGTAGATCGCAGGCCCATCCCCGTGTCGGGAGGTGGGTTGTCCAAGGCGCCCAAGTCGGCTCGAGCAGCAGACACGCGCGGAGGACGGACCAAACCGACGCGATCTCCGGATGGCGTGGGTTTGGGCAACCGTCCTCTGTCTCCCACAACCCAGCCTCTCAATCAGCAGATACGGGCTTCAGACCTCGGCGACACGGCTAGGACGCATCCTGACCCCATCGAATCTGGTTATCGCCTCGATTGGACAT
>Ga0075012_10003368_pt1 | contig 15296 bp, 9 predicted proteins | sample All_14_2_FD_71474 | JGI IMG/M metagenome (GOLD analysis project Ga0075012, IMG submission 71474) | Freshwater microbial communities in response to fracking from Pennsylvania, USA - Allegheny Zone_MetaG_DW_15 | ecosystem: Environmental > Aquatic > Deep subsurface > Groundwater > Drilled... | reverse complement strand
CGCCCAGCTGCGCGAAGCGGCCTCCGGCTACGAGGCCGCCGTGCTCACCGCCTACCGCGAAGTGGCGGACGCGATGAGCGCCCTGCGCGCGGCGTCCAGGCAGAAGGCGTCGGCCGACGCGGCGCGCGGCGCGGCCGCGCGCGCCGTGGCGCTCGCGCGCGAACGCTACGACAAAGGGTTCGCGACCTATCTGGAAGTCATCGACGGCGAGCGCTCGCTCCTCGACGCGCAACGGACGCTCGTCCAGGTCGAACGCGAGAGGCAGATCGCGACGGTCGACCTGATCCGCGCGCTGGGTCTCCCCTGACAGGCGACGCCGAGCTCAGCGGCCGTCCGGCTTGGGCTTGCCGCGACCGCACAACGCGACCGACTCGCGCGAAACGAGCTCGCCGTGCAACCGGACCTCGCGCACGGCCGTCGCACGGCCCGAGGCGCGGCATTCGGCCACCAGCTCGACGGCCAGCCGGACGGCGGTCCGCGCCAGCTCTTCCAGCGGCTGGCGGATCACGGTCTGCGGCGGGGTGAAATACTGGTAGAAGGGGATGTCCTCCAGCGTGACGGTCGACACCTCCCGGCCGATGTTGAGCCGCAGCACATTCTGCAGCACGTGCAGCACTTGCGGCGCCGTGTCCTCGCTGAAGTTCAGCAGGCCCGTCACGCCTTTCGCCATCCAGCGGCACACCGCATCGTGCGGCGGCTGTCCGCCCGTGAAGCAGATCCACTCCGGCTGCACCTGCGCTTTCGCGGCCTTCATCGCAGCCCGATAGCCCCGCAGCCGCTCGCGGGCGCCCCACTCGTCCGGCAGGTCGGCCAGGAAAGCGATGCGCCGGTGGCCGTGCTCCAGCAGGTGCCGCGCGGCAAGCATCCCCTGCTCGCAGTGGTCGGTGTACACGCTGTGGATGCCCTGTTTGACCAGCGGATGGTTGATCGTGATCACCGGCAGGCGCGGCACCTCGACCAGATCGACGATCTGGTCGGTGAATACGACGCCGATCGCGGCCGCGATGTGCGACTGCGCGACCTCCTCGAAGCGCTCCTCCTCGAACACCTCCACGCCGAAGCCCTCGCGCGCGGCGAAGCGCTCGATCAGCGAGGTCATGATGGCCGTGTAGCCCACGGGGAGCGTCGGGCTGTGTCGCCCGGCGATCAGCGCCAGGCTGGTCCGCGACAGGCGCTGCACGAAACCCACCTCGCGCGCCGCGATCAGGACGCGCCGCCGCAGCGCCGCATCGACCGACGCCGCACCGTTCATCACGCGCGACACCGTCCCGAGAGATACGCCCGCCTGCCGGGCGACCGCCGTAACCGAGGCTGCCCGCTCGCGGCGGCCCGTCTGTCTGGAAGCGTTCAAACGCTGTCGTCCTTTCTGCCTTCCACCCATTCCCGATGTTACGGCGCCACCCGCAAGGCCAGCAGCTGATAAGGCCGCAGGCTCACGGTGACCGCGTCCCCGCTCCGCGGCAGCTCGCGACCGGCGGCCAGCGCCGTCACGGCGCCATTGCCCGGAAGCTTCACGCGCACCGCATCGCGCGCCGCGGGTGCCGTGTTCACCACCGACAGGTATCGCCCGTTCCGGCCCGCGTCGATCACGCGCACCACCACCGAAGGGTCGCTGCTCGCGCCTTCCGCGCGCGTGCTGGGCAGCGCCGGCAGCGCCAGGAAATTGGCGTTGAAATCGCGCACGTAGGCGGGGAAGCCGCGGCCGAAGTTGTTGCCGACCAGATACCCGATCAGGGTCGGATCGCCGTTAGCCATGGCCACGGCTTCCGCCTGCATGCAGAACGGGCCGGTTCGCTCCACGTCCGCCACAAAGTAGCCGAGCTTATCCTTGTCGGCCGCGCCGAACATCATGTTCTCGTTCAGCGCGTAGTGGCGCATCAGGGTCAGGCCCGCCGGCGTGCGGTAAAGATCGAGCGCCTTGGGATCATTCACGGTGTAGAGCCGGTTGAAGGGATACGTGAGCATCACGCCATCCACCGCGCGGTAAGTGGCCGGATCGTCCGCCGGATTTGAATGCTGCAGCTCCCAGCCGCCCCAGTTCGCTCCGGGCGCGAGCAGCGCCTGAAGATAGAGCCCTTTCGCGGCGACGTCCTCCGGCGTGTAAACCTGCCACTTGCGTTCCAAGGGCGGCTTGTGCGCTTCCTGGGCGAGCACCGGCGCCCACTTGTCCGGCGCGTCGGTGAAGAAGCGCGGCTGGAAATCGCCGAACCCCTTGCCGGGCTCGGCCGAGCAGCCGGTGAAGAGCACGAACGCGTCTTTCACGCCCTTGCCGCGCAGGTCGTCGCGCATCGCCGTCAGGAAGTCGCGCCGCTTTCCGTCCCACCACGCGATGTAGCGGCCATAGAGCGCTTTGTCGGCCTTGAGCTGTTCGCGCGTGACCGCGACGCCGCGGTTCGCCTCCTTGGCGAAACGCTCGCGCGTCTTGTCGCCGAACCCGACGGGCAGCTGCGCGCGCGGACGCAGCCAGATGCCCGCGAAGCGCGCCTTGTCCTGCAGCTTGACCACCGTCAGATCGAGCATCTTCTGGAAGTCGGCATAGGTGTCGGGGTCGGTGATGTCGGCGTTCGACGACTCGATCCAGCTGATGTGCGAGTAAGGTCCGGCCCCCTTGAGCGGCTCCGCGCGGCGCTGGTTGCCGAGGCCCTCCTGTCCCTTGCTGCCGCTGTACTCGTAGTACGGCAGCACGTCGAAGCCGTACTGGCCCATCAGCTCGACGATCTGCCGCCACACGTCCTTCATCTCGCCGTTGAAGTAGACCCACTTGTTGCCGCCGTGTTCGGTCGAGTCCCAGTGCTGGCACGCGCCGAATTCGAGCAGGTCTTTCGCAAAGGTGTTCATGCCGAGGAAGCGCATGAGCTCGGCTTTGTAGCGGTACCAGTCCAGCGGGTTGTCCACGCCGCGGTCCTCGGGCTTCTTGCCGCCGATCACGCCGTCGGCCATCTCCTCGCGCCAAAAGAGGCGCCGGCGCGGCAGGCCTTCGGGCGGATAGTTCACCTTCAGCGCGAGCCGCTCCTCGTCCACCACCTCGTAGAGCCGGATGGACGCCACCGCCGCGCCCTTTGAAAAGGGGTCGTTCACATCCGAGAACTGGGCGACCGTCACGTCGAAGCCGTCTTCAGGCGAGAGCGTGCGAGGCCGGTCCGAGCCGCGCACCAAGCCCTTCTCCGCGAAACGGTCATGCAGCCTGAAGAGCAGCGTCCAGGTTTCCCACCGGCCCGAGAGCGGCAGATTCAGGGACTCCACCTGGCTGTCGACATACTTCGCGTGCAGCGCGTCGCCGGTCGTGAGCCCCGTGTGCAGCCCGCGCGACGTCTCGTTGCCGGTGTTGATGATCACCAGGCTGCGCGGGGCGTCCTCGGGATACTCGACGGCGAGCACATACGTTCCGCCGGGCCGGAGCAGCTTGCGCTGCCCGAGCCGGAAGGTCATGTAGGCGCACTCCTTCGGCGTCGGCGCCAGCGTCCGGCAGGGGCGTCCGAGCACCGTCTCCACGCGCGCGGCCGAGGCCGGATCGCAGCGCATCTCGTGCCCGGGGTTGTCCGCGCCGCACGCCACCTCGTCCACCAGCGAGAGCCGTCCGAAGGGGGCCAGCTCCGTGATCGGGCGCTTGAGCGCCTCCTCGCGGGCCTTGGCCAGGGCCGCCTGCCGCTCCGCCTCGCGACGCTCGGCCTCGGCCTTGGCGGCCTGCACCGCCTCCCAGCCGCGCTCCGAATAGGCGTCCAGAACCACCTCGTTAAAAATCGCGCCGGCGGACTTCAGCTCCAGGGCCAAGTAGCGGGTGGTGACGTTCATCGGCACGGCGGCCCAGCTCTTGTAGCGCTTACAATCGTAGGCCGCAACCTGCTGCCAAGCGTCCGGACGCCCGGCGAACACGGCCACGTCGCCGGAATTGTTCATGTCGTAGAGCCACAGCGTCGCGAGCCGGGTCGGCTGCCCGAGGTCGATGACCACGCGGAAAGGGAACGACGCGTTGTTCCGCGACGCGATCTTCCAGCCCGTGGCGGGCGCGCCCGCCGGCGGGTCTCCCGCCTCGAGCTGCTCGTCGAACAGGCCGGAGAAGTCGGCGAGCGGTGAGCTGGACGTCACCTGCTCCGGCCGCACCGTCAGCCGGTACTGTCCGGGCGGCGTCGCCCACGCCGCCGCCGCGGCCCCCGCACACAACATGCTCAACAGCTGCGCTTTCATGCCCTCATCCTTTCTCAGCGGCGGCCCGCACGGAGCCAGCCTCTCCGCTACTTCACGCTGATCATCGTTCCCTTGGAGAGCCTCGTCGCGTCCTGCGCGACCACAAGCACGCCCTCTCCCAGAAAGTATCGGTCGTCCTTGACCGCGGCCGCGCTGGCGCTGCTGCCGTAGGTGCCGGACGGCATCGCCGCGCCGCCCACATACAGATATTTGACCGTCTCGCTGACGCCCGTCTCCAACCGGACCTTGCCCGAAAACAGGCCGGCGCAATCGATGTCCAGCCGGGCCGAGTCTGAGACCGCCTGGGCGCAGGCGACGCTCAGCACAGCCCCCACGTGGACACGGACGTCGCCTGCGCCGAGGTTGCTGGCGTTGACCCCGTCGCCGACGCGGAGCGTGCCGCCGCTCACGTGGTTGGTGCCGCTGTACGCATTCGCGCCGGTCAGAACGAGCACGCCCGTGCCGGTCTTGGTGAGACCGCCCGCCCCCGTGATCTGGGAGCCGATCGTGTTGGTGTTCAAGCCCAGCACCCACACCACCGCCTCGGCCGCGCCAAAGGCCAGCGTCCCAGCGGCCGCATGGCCGCTCTGTCCCACGGCGCGGTCGCCCTGCCTGAACATCACGCCGCCGCTCGCAACGGTCAGTATTCGCCCGGCGCCGATGTTCGGCGTCGCGACATAGTCCAACCGCAGCGCGTTCACGGTCGCGTTGGATGTCAGCGCCAACGAGCTGACGCTGGCGTTGAAGCCGGCGCCCGCCGTCAGGCTGTTGGTGTATTCCGCGTCCGTCACGCTGCGGAAGCTTCCGGTCGCATCCGCCGTGGCAAAAGTCTGGGGATTACCCGCGTTGCCGGACAGGAACGCGCCGATCCAGGGCACCAGGCTCGCCGTCGGGGAGCCCGCCCCCCCTCCCGCGCCCCTGAGATAGGAGGCCGCGTTGGCAGCCACGAACACCAGGCTGGTTGTGTTGGGACCATTGAGGTAGAGCGTGGCGCCGGGGTTCCGGGACAGCGCGGTCACGTTGAAGAAGGTCCCCGTCGTCGTCGAGAGATCGCCCGAAATGCCGATGTACGAGAAGCCGTTGCCCGCCAGCACGGTTGCCACGTCGCTGCGCACGTACTCCAGGCCGCGCTGCCAGTCGTTGGTCGGATGTCCGCCGTTCTTGCTGGCGCTCTGCCCGATCTCGTTGAGGCTGCCGCCGTTGAGCGTGATCCGCCTGCGCGTCCACCGTTGCCCGGGGTTGTTGACGTAGGCCGAGCGGTTCCCCGAATGCAGGGTGCCGCCGACCTGGTTGAGGCCGTTGGTGAGATAGCCGTTGGCGGTCATCTCGGCCGCGTTCGTGAACCCGCCCGCAGTGAAGGTGAAGGTGTTGGCGTTGTTGCCGGGCGCGCGGCTGTTGGCGATGAGCCGGCCGGGGAAAGCCTTCAACCCGTCCACGCCGAAGCAGACCCCCGAGTTGTTGATCAGCGTCCCGTCATCGACAATATCCCCGTTCGTGTCGAACGAGACCTGCGTCTGGCCCAAAACGCCGTTGGTCAGCACGAGCGTGTGGCCGTTCATCGTAAGCGGCCCCCCGAACGCGAGGTTCGGACGGTTGTTCGCGTCCGTGCCGCCGACGTCGACCAACAGGTCCGAGGCCAGCGCGACCGGCAGGGCGAGCGACAGCTTGGGCGTGCCCGTGCTGCCCGTCACCAGCCGCGCCGCGGCTCCGGGCGCGCCGCTGTCGAACGTCAGCGCAAAGGACTCCCCGCTCTTGTTCCCGATCGTCAGTCCGTAGAGATTGCTGGCCACGGCGTCGCCGGCGAACAGCGACCCCAGCACCACGTTTTGACGCAACTGGACCGTCTGCGCGCCCGCCAGGTCGTTGGTCAGGTACGCGCGCTGTCCTGCTCCGTTTGGGACGGCTCCCGACACCCAGTTCGCGGCGTTCGTCCAGTCATAGGTACCGCCGGCGGCCTTGGACCAGACGGCATCATCCGCAAGCGTCCCTGCCGCCACGGCGGCGGTCAACAGCGCCGCCACCCGCACTTTGATCGACTCTGCCCGACTCATGCGTCACGCTCCATTTCTGCCCCGCCCTGATCGGAAAAAGGGAGGGCCGCCGCAAAGCCTGATTAACCTATTCCGCGAAAACCGTAGCATGACTCTTGACGACAGATCAAGAAGTATTTCACATGCTAATGAAATGTTTCACGGCTTTTCTTTGGCGGCGTTTTGTCAATATCTGCCTGGCTAGCCTTTGCTTGAAACACCCCTGCCCCCCCCTATCATGTTCGAGCATGACGAATCTTCTCGGACGGAGATGACGAGGCCCCTCCATAGGGTTGCGGCCGAGGCGGAAGCGCAGAAGGAGCGGTTCAACAGGCTGCTGGATGGCGGACCCTATCTGAAATCGCGGCATCCGTCGGGCCACACGTTATTGTCTGTTGACCGGCAGGCAGAGGCTCGTGCTGAGCGTGGGCGTCATATCCTTGTACCAGATCATCAACGGTTCATCGGCACGCCGGTACGGCCAGGGTGTTTCCAGATCTTCGACTTCGATCCGGCTCATCTGACGTGGCCGCACCGGCTTGAGACCCCAGGCTCTGAGAAACGCGCCATACTTCTTGAGCTGCGGGTCATAAAACGCCGCGTGCTGACTGTCGGGCAGGAAAGGCAAGAGTGGGCCGGGGGCTTCGTCCAACGGATGCCGTCGGGCGACGACTCTACAAAGAGCCCGCCCGTTTCCGGCGTCGCCATGCCGCCGGAGGCCAGCAGCCTGTAGCGCTTTTCAGACGGAGCCACGGGATCGATGAAGACGGCCCCGTCAAACGCCCCCGACGAAACCAGATTGTTCTCCGCGCTGCCCTCAAAGGTCGAGACCCCGAGCTTGGGCCGCGTCCAGTTCAAACCGTCCTGGCTGGTCGCCAAGCAGAAGTGACGCTCCATCTTCTGATCGTAGCTGTAGCTGCCGTAGAACAGCTTCAGCTCGTCTCCGGCGTCCACCACACTCGAGTAGAAGATGAAGCCCAGTGTCTCCCACGGCTGGTCGGGAACCAAGACGCGCCGGATCTCCGTCGGCGGATTCAAGGTGCGCGTCACGTCATGGGTCTGGGCGGGATCAACCAGCCGGCCGTCCACAAACAGCTGGCGCGAACTCCCGACGGACAGAGGCTGGCCGGACGCCGAGCAGTCCGCCGCGCCCCCAAGCACGCTCCCCGCGACCAAAACCGCCGCCAGGCATCCGGATGATAAAGGTAGCGTCTTCCCCATTACTCCTCCCCCACGGGGCCTTTTTGTTGCGTGTTTACGAATCAACTGGAACGTGTTCCTTATCGAACGCAAAAAATGAGCGACACGTGCTTGCGGGTATTCACCCCAGTGGATTGAAAACCGCGTGCTCATCCTCCGGCAGCCATAAACAGGAAGACCGTGACAACCAGCGCCAGCACAGCGTAGCCGATGCACACAGGCCGTGAACCGAAAACGCCGAGATCAAGTCCGCGCCGAGTACGATGCCGGAGGCAAAGCGCAATAGCTGAGAACAGCAACGCGCACGCCAAGCAGACCAACATCGTGACGTTCACAAACGCCTCCCCGCCTGGAACCACCGTGATGGCAGAACTCAGGAGCAGTCCAAGAAGGAAGATGACCGACAGATACCAGGAGACACTTACTGGATTTGTGAGCTTGGCAGCCATGTTTGTCCCATCCGGCCATTGCCTGGCCTGAGGATCGGCGCTATTGCGACTGATCCTCCACGGCCTTATTGGCCTTTTGTTTAACAACTTCGTACTCTAACTTCGAACCATCGTACGCAGGAAAGCCAGCCACACTGCCGAGATGCGCGACAGACAGACTCGATGAATGAATGACCATTGAGTCGCCTTTGTTAGGCAGCTTTTCTCTTTCACTTACATGCCTTACAACGATGAGGTGCTTCTCAGAACCCACCCGGACCTTGATTCCGTTGAATCTGTATGGGCATCCCTCGTTTCCCGTTCCATATTCCCATTCAGGATATACGATCGGGTATTCCTCAACCACGCCACCATAAAGACGCTTAGCATCATGCGCAGCGGCGACGTCGTTACGCAATGCTGCCAAAGCGTGCAATTCGGCTTCTGGTTTTCGCGAACAAGCTGTAAGCGCAGAAACCGCTAAGAATGCCAGTATTAACCGAATCAAATTCATCATAACCTTATCTGGCATTGCCGTTACCCGAACGCGCTTAGTCTAGCGACTTTCTTCACACAAGATCCTCACATAATCCGTCGTCACCCACGACAACAGTCCGCAGCAATACATGCCATATGCAGTTGCAAAAAACAGCATAGAGACGGCAACACCACACAAGACGTCCGACCTCAGCACACGATCTTCTTTCCAAGAAATTAAGATTAGCAAAAGAAGCAAGGCAGAAACAATAGTCGAGGCTTCCCCAAACCCGTTCACCACCAGAAAGGGCCCCGCTGTGAGTCCCATGTTGATTCGGCGCGTGGTCCGCATCGCATCGCACGCAAAGGTGTAATGGAGAAACGGGATGGCCAATGAGATGAGAAAGAGACCTGCATAGACAAGCCTTGCATGAAGTTTGGTTATTGCATCCACTGTTTTGACTTCCGTCAACGACAGCGATAACCGGCGCGAAACCCGTCGCGGGTTTCGCGCACGATTCAACCGCCCTGTTGGCGGTCCGTCAAATTGGATCACGCGAGGTCGAAGCGGTCCAGGTTCATCACCTTGTTCCACGCCGCCACGAAGTCTCTCACGAACTTCTCCTTCGCGTCTGCGCTCGCATAGACCTCGGCGAGGGCCCGCAACTGGGAGTTCGAGCCGAAGACAAGGTCAACGCGCGTGCCGGTCCACTTGATTTCACCCGTCTTGCGGTCGCGGCCTTCGTAGACGTCCCCGGCCGGTTTCCACTCCGTTCGCATGTCGAGCAGGTTCAGGAAGAAGTCGTTGGACAGGGTCTCCCTCTTCGTGGTGAACACCCCGTGCTTCACGCCGCCGACGTTGGTCCCGAGCATGCGCATGCCGCCGACAAGGACCGTCATCTCCGGCGCCGTCAGCGTGAGCAGCTGGGCCTTGTCAACCAGCAGGTGCTCCGCGCCGATGTTGAGCGTGCCCCGGACGTAGTTGCGGAAGCCGTCAGCCATCGGCTCCAACACGGCGAAGGACGCGACGTCGGTCTGGTCCTGCCTGGCATCCATGCGGCCTGGCGTGAACGGCACCTTCACGGTGACACCGGCCTTTTGTGCGGCCTGTTCGATGGCCGCGCAGCCCGCGAGCACGATCAGGTCGGCGAGGGACACCCGCTTTCCGCCCTTCGCCTGCTTGTTGAACGCAGCCTGGATGCCTTCGAGCGTCTTCAGCGTCTTGGCGAGCTGAGCCGGCCGATTGACTTCCCATTTCTTCATCGGCGCCAGGCGAATCCGCGCGCCATTGGCGCCGCCGCGCTTGTCCGAGCCGCGGAAGGTGGAGGCCGACGCCCAGGCCGTGGACACCATCTGCGACACCGACAGCTTCGAGGCGAGGATCTTCTTCTTCAGCTCCGCGATCTCCCTCCCGCCGATCAGCTTGTGGTCGACCGCCGGGATCGGGTCCTGCCAGATCATCTCTTCCTTCGGCACCTCCGGTCCCAGGTAGCGGGTGCGCGGGCCCATGTCGCGGTGCGTCAGCTTGAACCAGGCGCGCGCGAAGGCATCGGCCAGGGCCTGCGGATCGTCGAGGAACCGGCGCGCGATCTTCCCGAACTCCGGATCGAAGCGCAGCGTCAGGTCGGTGGTCAGCATGGACGGCCTGTGGAACTTGCCCGGGACGTGCGCGTCCGGGACGATCTTCGGCGCATCCTTCGCCTCCCACTGCTTGGCGCCGGCGGGGGACTTCGTCAGCTCCCACTCGTACTTAAACAGGTTCTCGAGGAAGTTGTTGCTCCACTGCACCGGAGTCTTGGTCCACGTCACTTCGAGCCCGCTGGAGATGGTGTCCTTACCGTGCCCGGAGCCGTAGTCGCTCATCCAGCCCAGGCCCTGCGCCTCGAGCGGCGCGCCTTCCGGCTCCGGCCCCTTGTGGGATTCCGGGGCGGCGCCATGCGCTTTGCCGAAGCTGTGGCCGCCGACAATGAGCGCGACGGTTTCCTCGTCGTTCATGGCCATGCGGCCGAAGGTGGCGCGGATGTCCTTGGCGGCGGCCATGTAGTCGCCGCTCGCGTTCGGGCCCTCCGGGTTGACGTAGATGAGGCCCATGTGGGTCGCGCCGAAAGGCGCCACCAGATCGCGGTCGCCGGTGAAGCGCTTGTCCACGCCCATCCAGGCGATCTCGCCTCCCCAGTTCACGTCCTCGTCCGGCTCCCAGACGTCGGCACGGCCGCCTCCGAAGCCGAAGGTCCTGAAGCCCATGGACTCCAGCGCGACGTTGCCGGCGAGGATGTACAGGTCGGCCCAGGAGATCTTCTTGCCGTATTTCTGCTTGATCGGCCAGAGCAGGCGGCGCGACTTGTCAATGTTGACGTTGTCGGGCCAGCTGTTGAGCGGGGCGAAGCGCTGCTGGCCCCGGCCGCCGCCGCCCCGGCCGTCGTTGATGCGATAAGTTCCGGCGGCATGCCAGGCCATCCGGATAAACTGTGGCCCGTAGTGCCCGAAGTCCGCGGGCCACCACCCCTGAGAATCCGTCATCAGTTTGAGCAAGTCCTTCTTCAGCCCCTTATAGTCGAGGCTTTTGAATTCCTTCGCGTAGTCGAAGCCCGGACCCATCGGGTCAGACTTCGCGGAGTGATGGTGCAACAGCTCCAGCCGCAACTGGTTAGGCCACCAGTCGCGGTTTGTCCTGCCGACGCCTGCAATGTGGGTGTACGGGTGCTGGCTTTCTTCACTCATCCCGAACGCTCCTTTCCTGCCTGGTCCTTTAGAGCCAACAAGGTGTTGAGCGGGTTCTTCCGCTCCTTGTATGGCCGTGCGCCGTCACGTAGACTGCCCAACGAATGTTTTTATGATAGCGCAGTTTCCGTAACCCGACAAACACAAAGAAGACAGAGGTCGGAGGTCAGGGCAAACGCGAACCGGGCACAGACCTTCAGCGGTCAAGACCTGTCAGCATGACCGCTTCAGCTCTTCACCTCGTCATGGTTGCCATTTATTTCTTGAGCCGCGCGTCGGTCTCGGCGAGCGTGAAGCGCGTGCTGACCACCGAATGCTTGCGCTCGTCGTCCCCGTATTTCAGGTAAGTGGTCGCCACGATGGTGCCGTCCGGCAGCAGCTCGACGCCCGGGTAGCCGAGGTCGAAGAGCTTGTAGCCGTGCAACAGCTTGACGCGGTACTGTCCGGCCTTGCCCTGCTTGATGTCGTCGTAGGTGCCGACCCACGCCACGAAGTGGCCCTTGGTCGGCGAGAGCGGAGCCTGGTCGCGGAAAGCGATCACCAGCCGGCCGTCCTTCGTGAGCACGCCGTTGTGGCGGTCACCCGTCAGCCCCCAGGCCGTCTCCCTCGGCGCGCTCCACGTCGCGCCCTCGTCGCCGCTGAACATCACCAGGCCATACCCCTGGTGCGTGTTTTCGCGCAACAGCGCGCACAGCTCGCTCCCGTCCGGCGAGCGGAACACGTAGGGCTCGCAGGGCAGCTTGCCCGGCACGCTCGCCACGACGCGCGGCGCGCTCCAGGAGAACCCGCCGTCGCGCGTCACACTCTGCACGACCTCCAGCGTCTTGCGGCCCTCGCCCTTGGTTTCACCCCTGTGATAGAGCCCCAAATACGCGCCGTCTTTGAGCCGGACCAGGCTGCTGAACGTCATGACGCAGTAGAACGCTTCTCCCAGCGGCGGCATCTCCCGCCACGTCGCGCCGTCATCTTCGCTCATGATGCTCGGCATGGGCACACCCTGACGCGTGCCCTGGGCCGCGGACCACACCCACAGCCGGCTCTTGCCCTGGGCGTCGACGAGCCGGTAGATGCTGGGGCAGTTCTGATGCGTCTTGTACCCGGCCGGCATCCGGTCGTCGAGCCGCGCCCACGTCTGGCCGCCGTCGTCGCTGCGCGCCATCGGGCCGGCCGCGCCGCCGTGGTTGACGCACCACACGCAGAAGATCGTTTTGCCGTCCGGCATCAGCACCGTGGTCGGATGGCCCTGGTAGACCTCTTTCGTTCCCGCGGCCACCACGACTTGCCGCGCGGCGTCTTGAGACAGGTCCACTACGGGAAGCTTCGCCTCCTCCGTCCACCTCGCAGCCAGCTCCGGCGGGACCGAAGCCCCCTTGGCCTCTTTTTTCTCAGCCCCGCCCGCAATCCCGGCCGCGGCCAACACGGCCGCCACAAGCCACTCGCTTTTCATTCTTTCGCCCCTCCCCTCATCCTGTTATCTGCTGTCTCCGCCCTCTCCGGCAACGCATAGTATGCGACCTCCGCAAAGAACAATTCGGCCATGTTGAGTTTGGTGTTGTCGTAGTGGCGGAGGGCCTGCTCGACGGCGGGGAAACCCTCGCGGTATCCCGCCAGCGCGATCAGCGCCGCGGCCGCCAGCGGATTCCGCATGTACTGCACCTCGTAGTGCTTGCGCGGTCCCAGCTTGGCCCAGTCGCCTTTGGAGGCGACCAGCTCGGCCTCGGCCTGCGTCTTCTGGGGAATCCAGAAGGGGTAGCCCTCGCGCCACCGCGCGTGACCGAAGACTTTCGCGTCGGCGTTGTCGAATTTTTCGAAGGTTCCGATCACCGCCAGCGCCCCTTTGGCGTTGATCTCCAGGCCGGCGCGATAGCGGTCGCGGGCCTGCTCGTCCTCGTCCATCTTGACCAGCTGGGCCAGCGCGCCCTGCGAGCTGACATAGATCCAGAGCTGACCCTGATCGATGTTCTTGATCTCCTCCCGGTCGTGGGGATAACCCTCGGCACAGATCTCCAGACGCGTCTTGCCGCTCTTCGGCGAGCGCTCTTCCCTCGCCCGGAGGTAACGCTCCAGCCAGACGGGGTCGCGCGTCACGTCGTACAGGGCCCGCAGATTGAACAGATACATCACCGCGCCGTGGTTCCGGAAACTCTTGAAATCGCCGCGCGACTGGCCCTTGAAGGCGCCGTCACACGGGCACTTCCAGTCCAGAGCCTCCAGCGCGTCGGCGACCTCGCGCATCTTGTCCGCCACCTCGCGGCGCTCCGCCTCGCTCGGGATTCCGCTCATCGCATACGCGTGCAAGCCGTAGAACCACGGATGCGTCTGGTCCTGCGAACCGAGCGGATAGTGGCACTTGCCGTCCGTACCCACGCCCCGCGCGATGAACCCTTTGACATCGGACACCGAGGCGCAGAGCAACAGGCCTTTCACCAGACGGCGGATCTTTTCCTTGTCCTCGGGCCGGCCCTCGCGGCGCACCCGCTCGCAGAACGCCGCGAGATAGGTGCCCGTGAACATCGGGCCGTTCTCGATCGGGCTCCACCAGCCGATCGCGTTGGGGCGTCCCTGCGCGCACTCTTCCGGCGTCGGGATCTCGCCGACGTAATCGTGGATCAGGCCCTCGGGGCCGACGAACTTCGACCACAACACCGCATGCGCCTGCTCGGCGGCGCGCGCCGTCAGCGCCTCCGCCCCGCGTCCGGCCAGAGACGCCAACCCGGCCAAGGCCATCGACAGCCACGTGACTCTTGTGCTCACGCCCCCCCCTTTGTTTGAACCCCGTCGCGCCAGGCGCAGACCGTCCACAAAACGCCCGGGCACGAACTTTACCCTTTATCGTACTACACTCTGCCGAGATCGGAACAGACAAACCGGCGAAATGACCCGCCGCGTCTATTCGGGCAACCGCGCCTCGACCTCGTCCAGCTTGAAGCGCGTGCAGACGACCGAGTGCTTGCGGCCATCGTTCCTGTACTTGACGTAGGTGGTCGCCACGATCGTGCCGTCCGGCAGACACTCCAGCCCAGGGTAGCCGCAGTCCCACCGCGCATGGCTGTGCAGCAGCTTGATGCGGCACTGTCCGGGACGGCCGCGGCGGATGTCGTCGTAGGTGCCGACCCACGCCACGAAATGCCCGTAGGTCGAGCTGCCCAGCGCGCGGTCGCGGAAAGCGATCACCCAGCGCCCGTCCGGCGCCTGCACGCCCTCGTGACGGTCGCCGGTCAGTCCCCACGGCGTGTCGACCGGCTCGCTCCACGTCTGCCCCTCGTCGCGGCTGAAGCACATCATGCTGCGTCCCTCATGGAAGTTTTCGCGCATGAGGCAGCACAGCTCGCCGCCGTCCGGCGAGCGCAGCACGAACGGTTCGCAGAGGTCCTTGCCCTCCTTCGCCGCGATCACCTTGGGTTCGCCCCACGTGAGCCCTCCGTCCGCCGACGCGATCATGAAGACGCTCTGCCCCACTTTCTCGCCCTTGGCCCCGTGTCCGCTCTCGACGCCCACTTGGCCGAAAGCGGCGGTCGTCCCGTCCTTCAGCCGGACCAGCCCAGTGAAGGGCATGCCCACGCGCTTGAGAGGGAGGGACGGCAGCTCGCGCCAGCTGCGGCCCTCGTCTTCGCTCATCATGCGGCCGATGCCCTTCATATTCGTGAAGATCATCAGGCGCGCCCGGCCGTCCGGCGCGACAATGCGATAGAGGGACGGGCAGTTGCGGTGCGCCGTATAGCCCGAGGGAAACAGGTCGTCGATCCGCCCCCAACTCCTCCCGCCGTCGTCGCTGCGCGCCGCAGGCCCGCAGGCACCGCCGTGGCCGAGGGTCCAGACCGCGAAGAGCGTCCGGCCGTCCGGCATCAGGACGGTGGTCGGGTGGCCCTGGTAGACGTTCGTCGTGCCCGCCGCGATCACGGTCTGCCGGCGCGTCCAGCCGGAGAGATCGACCAGCGGCAGCTCGTCGCGGCAAACGGGGCTCACATCGACCGGCGCGCCGCCGCCGGGCGTGCGCCGCGCCAGCCCGGCCACCGCGCAACCGCCGAGCACGCCGTCATACAGGCGCACGTCGCTCAGCAGCCCTTCGAAAGGACGGCTGCCGGCCGCGCTGTTTCCCAGCACGCCGGTGCCCCCCTGGATCGACACGGACCGTGACGGCGCGGCGCCGCGCTTCTACGTCAACGGGCGGCTTCAGCCCGATGCGGGCGGCGCCGCGCCGTCACGGTCCGTGTCGATCCAGGGGGGCACCGGCGTGCTGGGAAACAGCGCGGCC
>Ga0075012_10003365_pt1 | contig 15303 bp, 12 predicted proteins | sample All_14_2_FD_71474 | JGI IMG/M metagenome (GOLD analysis project Ga0075012, IMG submission 71474) | Freshwater microbial communities in response to fracking from Pennsylvania, USA - Allegheny Zone_MetaG_DW_15 | ecosystem: Environmental > Aquatic > Deep subsurface > Groundwater > Drilled... | reverse complement strand
GCGTGGGTGAGCCGCGAAGATTGGCAATCCATTTTGCCCGGTTACGCCCGCTGTGTTCGCATCACCCGCGACCAGAAAGAATCCTTCAAGGTCGATGAAAAAGTTTTTGTGGAAGCGGAAGAAAAGGCGTTGTTCAAAGCCATCCAAGAAAACGCCAACCAACAGCCAACAACGGTCAACGAATTCTTGGAGATCATCGTCAAACTCATCCCCGCCATCAATGCTTTCTTCGACAAAGTGCTGGTGATGGCAGAAGATAAAAAAGTGAAAGAGAATCGGCTTGGCTTGTTACAGCGCATAGCCAAGTTGTCTGACGGGATCGCCGACCTAAGTACCCTCGAAGGCTTCTAAAAACAGGGAGACACCATTGCAGGTGTCTCCCTGTTTTATTAGACTTGTAGTAATAGGGTATATTTCGTTGTAAAATTAGATATATTCAAGCAGGCGATAGGGAGCGCCTATGTTAAGTGTTTAATCGCAGATTTGGCTTGTCTTGCTGCTGGTGAAACTATGATAAGTTCTGGCTACTACGATCGTAATTCAGACATGCTACCCATAGAAATGCGTTTGCTTCGTCAGGCAAAATCTGGCGATATCAATTCGTTTGTTGAGTTATGCATTCCTTGTGTAGAGTGGGTTTATCGATATATCCATTTCCTGGTGCCGAACAACAGAGTTGCTGAGGGGCTGACACTACAAGTCTTTTTCAAGGCATGGGAACAGCTCGATCGTTTTCATATGGGTGGTTCATCTTTTGTGATCTGGTTATATTCGATCGCACGCGTTCAAGTAAAAGAACATCACCGTACCCATAAACTTCGCCCTGCTCCTGATAATGCGATCCGGTTAGCATCTCGCGGCGATGAGTTTCGCGAAGAGTATCAGATCATCCGCGATGGGTTGCAGGTGCTGACAGAAGAAAAACAAAATGTGTTGGTCTTGAAATATGTCGTTGGCGCTTCAGATAAAGACATTGCCCGCGTTTTAGGAATGCAAACAGGGGAAGTATCAACCCTGCAGATCAATGCTTTGGTGGGGCTTGCAGATCATTTGAATAATTCTGTGTCGAATACAGTCCCAAGAGATTTTCGACATGTCCTTGAAACCTGTTTGTACAGGCTTTCAACTGGCACCACTTCTTTGAAGGAATGTCTGCTGCGCCATCCGCAATATTCATCTCAACTGGAGCCGGTCCTTGAAACAGCGCTTTTGTTGGATCAAGGGCATGACGTACGACCTGTCCCCGCTTTCATTAACTATATACAAGAAGCTCTGACTCAATACCTGCGGCTCCGCCCCCGCCGAGGCTTGGTCATTCCTCCCGCAACGGTTCGACGTTTGGCTGTTTCTTTCGCCATGCTCACCGCAGCTTTCCTCGCAACTGGAACAGCATACGCTCAAGCGGCTGTACCGGGTCAGACCATGTATGGCTGGAAGCGTGCAAGCGAACAAGTCTGGCAGACCCTCGCGCCCCACTCCGTCACTATAGACATCATGCTTGCCGAACGCCGTCTTGATGAATGGATCGCGGTTCAAGGTCAGCCTGAGGTGGAAGATAGCGCACAACGAGAATATCAACACGCCTTATCTCGCTTGGAAGCCAACGGAAATGCGGATGAAGTCGCGCTGATCGCTGTCACGCTTCAGTCACAGCAGCGAGAACTAGCCAAAGTAGGGTTAACCAATCCAGTCTTGGATGAATACTTGGTTGAAGTCTCTGCCAGTTTGCCAGAAAATGCCAACCCACAAGGACCTGTCCTATTTGTGGGCACGGCAACTCCAACCGCCGTTGCTCCGGCTGCAATTTCAACCGAAGAGGTAACAGATACCTGTCCACCTAAATGTGGCGCTATTAACGGCAATAACTCGAACAATCCGAACAGTGGTCCCGGAAACAATAATGCTGGTGGAAATAGCAATAACAACGCCGGCGGAAAAGATAATAATGCTGGTGGTAAAGATAATAATGGTGGCGGAAATGATGAGCCCAAAGATAACCCCAGCGACGATAAGAACAACAATGGGCAGGATAAGGATAAATAAGCTCTAAGATCGATTTTAGGCACGGCATTCATCATGCCGTGCTTTTTATTTAAATTAATGATAAAATCTCGAAAATTAAAAATTCCAAAGGGGGAACACATGTTATTACCTCCCACATTGAAAAAAATCATAATCGCATTTGGATTTTTTGCTATTTTGCTGTTGATAAGTGAATTGCATTTTGTGAGAGCCACAAATGCATTGGCAATCCCTCCGTTCTCTCAAGATTGGACGAACACAACCCAGATCACGACCAACGATGATTGGTCAAACGTTCCTTCCATAATTGGCTATCTTGGGAATGACGACAGCACAACAGTAACAGGGATAGACCCTCAAACACTTCTTGCCGAAAGCGCATCCCCGGCTGTGGATGTTATTGCAAATCAGACCAACCCAAATATTACAAATGGCGGTGTAGCCGAATTTCACCTTGCTGATCCCACAGTTGCTTTGCAGGCTTCAGGTACAGCAGATGCTCCATATATCAAGATATTCTTAAACACCACCGATATGAACAAGATCAATATCAAATACAAAGTTCGTGATATTGATGGCTCGACTGACAACGCGGTCCAGCCGGTGGCATTACATTATCGCATTGGTTCAAGCGGAAATTTCACCAATATTCCATCCGCCTATATTGCAGATGCCACTACGGGTCCGGCTCTTGCCACTTTGGTCACATCGGTTAATGTCGAATTGCCTACTGCTGCAGATGACCAACCTCATGTTGAATTACGTATCATAACTGCCAACGCATCTGGCAGTGATGAATGGGTAGGCATTGACGATATCACGATCACAGCCAACTCTTCCCCAACTGGCATTTCACTTTCACCAACTGCAATTTTAGAAAATCAACCTGCCGGAACAACGATTGGCACTTTTACCGCAACAGACCCTGACGGAAGTGATACACACATATTCTCGCTGATTACCTCTCCAATATGTAATGGAGGCGGGATCGATAATTCCAACTTTGTGATAGTTGGAAACATCCTTAAGTCTTCGGTGTCCTTTGATTTTGAATTGAAACCAAGCTACGACATTTGTGTACAAGTAACAGATAGCAATGGTCTCACCACGATCATGTCACAAACCGTGAATGTGACCGATATCGCAGATGAAACGCCACCCTCAGTTCTTTTTTCATCGAACACAGTGCCTGCCAATGATTCTATTTTGCTGACCGCTCCCACACAGATTACCGTCGAATTCAATGAAGATGTGAAAAACGATGCAAGCATAATGGCGGCAAACAATACAGCGAACTATCTTCTGGTATCAGCTGGAATGAACGGAAAGTTCGACACAGTCAATTGCGAAGGCGGGCGCGTCACAGATGATATGAACATTTTGGTTAATTCGGTGACCTATGAAAACAACAGCGGTAATGGACCCTTTGTTGCGACACTTGAAATCAATAACAACATTCCCCTTGTAGCTGGCATATATCGTCTATTTATTTGTGGCACAACTTCCATTGAAGACCTGACAGGTAATGAGTTGAATGGTGGAGCAAGCGACACACAGATTAACTTTACGGTCAGTAGTGCATTGAATTCATCTGGATCTCTTCCAGTAACTGGTTTCCCAATAGGAAAAAGGACGCAAATTCCGCAACAGCCACTGGATAAAACCTACGCCTCTTTCTCTGACCTATGGCTGGAGATTCCGTCATTGACCTTATCCACGCCGATAGTGGGTGTGCCCCTCACCGCACAAGGCTGGGACGTGACCTGGCTTGGCAAAGAAGTGGGCTGGCTAAATGGCACCACCTTCCCAACATGGACGGGTAATTCTGTGATCACAGCTCATGTGTGGGATGCTTATAACCAACCCGGTCCGTTTTATAAATTGAAAGCATTACGATATGGTGACTTTATCAATGTCCACGCCTTTGGAAAGGTATACATTTATGAAGTTCGTCAAAGCAAGCAGATAGCCCCAGACAACTTTGCTGCTGCACTAAACCATGAAGACAAAGCATGGCTCACCCTGCTCACTTGTGAAGACTACCGTTTGTTCTTCCAAACCTACACCTACCGCCGAATGGTACGGGCAGTATTGGTAAGTGTGAGCGACGAGAAATAGCGATAAAAGACCCAAAGAAAAACATGACCCTTTCTGAAAATTAATTTTCAGAAAGGGTCGTGTTTTAGAAGCTTAACCGCTTTTCAAGTTATTAGGACTTATGCCCGCATTCACCGCAGAATTTAGCGGTGGGAGAGAGTTCTGCTCCACATTCAGTACAATGCTTTTTTGTATCTATTTTTGTGCCACATTCGGGGCAAAATTTGGTTTTTCCTTGCAGTGTTGCACTGCACTGAGGGCAAGTGGCACGCACAGTTTCTCGCCAATTTTCTTCTTTCAACATCTCACGGTCTGACTCTGCTACTTGTGATTGTGTCCAGATTTCTTCCACCGTACGGCTGGACTGTGCTGCCGCCATTTCCACGCCTAGGTCTGGGGCGCAGTTTTTGCATAATCCTTTTTTGGTGTTCCAACAAGAACCTTTACAAACCCAGATCGAGCATCGTGGACATTGGTTGAAATCGGGTTTCAGTTCTTCCATGGCTTTGAGAAAAGCTTCATCGTGTGCTTTTTCCCACGTTGCAGAGCGGGCACGTTCTCCCAGATCGGCAGCTTTACTCAAAAATCCGCCAAATAAACTTCCAGCGGTATCCAAGGCACCAGACACCATGCCAAGTGTAGACGGCTGGAAGCGGGTGCGGTGACCTGATCCGCAACGATCACAATAAAATTCAAATTGAAAACCCTGATTTGTGCTTAAGTCGGTATAGTTTCTTGTGAAAGTAATCTTGGACATGCTATCTCCTGAGGTTGGTAAGTTGATTGCCTATATTCGCCCATTCATCTTCTATGATTTAGGGGTAAAAGCCGTTGACATTGACGTTAAAGGGAAGGAAAAGTTCCCTCCTGTTGAAGTTGAACAGCGGGAGATTTTACGTAGGTCAATTGGAATTGAGGATAACCAATTGGTACTGGACTGTTGGTAATATCAATGTATCTGCATGACAGATGAGAAAGATTCCCAAATTATGTGGGTCATTAGAGTGGAATTAGATTTCTTTTTAATCGGACAAATTTGGGTATAATTTTTACATGTCGACGGGGGAATAGAATGTTTCCAACTTTGTACATCGATCTTGTCAATTTGCAACCGGTTCTTTAAGGAGAAAATCGCATGTCCAAGTTATCCACTCGTATCGTACTCTCGGCTGTTCTAAGCCTGATTCTCATTGCTGGTGTGTTTATGACCTACAGGATCGCATCTGCAAATGCTTCTGGAAAGAGCATGGGAATGTATGTCCTCAGCGGCGGGCTTGTGAACCAACTTCAGCCGCAATCGTCATCCGAAGCGCAAGAGGAGACGCAGCCTCTGGTTGACCCGTTCTTGAATGAGAAAGGGGAAGGGCATGGCGGCTGCGAATCGGAGAAATATAACGACCCAAGCGACTTATAAATCTTAGTTCCGTGTAAAACAAGGCAGCCCAGTAGCTGCCTTGTTTTGTTGTATGTAACCGTTTGCGCTTACTAACATTCACATCTATAATTCACATGCATGTCCACTATTGATGAGATCAAAGCCAAAATAGATATCGTTGACCTCGTTTCTGAGGCGGGAGTCAAGCTGCGAAAAGCCGGTCGGAATATGACCGGTTTTTGCCCATTCCACGATAATAAGCATACGCCCGCTTTTGTGATCTGGCCTGAATCTGGAACTTGGCGCTGCTTTGGGGCATGCAACGAAGGCGGGGACATCTTCAAGTTCGTGATGAAGCGCGAAGGCATTGACTTTAAAGAAGCACTGAACAAACTTGCGCTTCGGGCTGGGGTGGAAGTTCAGCAGATTCAACGCGAAACGCCGCAGCAGCGAGAAGCGCATGACCATCTGCGCGTTCTGTTAGAAGATGCTTTGGTTTACTACCGCAGCCAGTTATTTGCGAACACTGAAATATTGAACTATCTGCGCCAAAAACGCGGGCTGACCGATGTCACCATCGAAACCTTTGGCTTGGGGTATGCCCCCGCTGGGTATGACAATCTCCTCAAACATTTTGCGGGTAAGTATATGCCGCAAGACCTTGTGGATGCAGGTATGCTCTCCGAACGTGATAGCGGCGGGTTCTTTGACCGCTTCCGCAATCGCATCATGATTCCCATTCGAGACGAGAATGGCAAAATGGCTGGCTTTGGTGCGCGCATCGTGGACCCGAACGATAATCCCAAGTTCTTGAACTCGCCAGAGACTGCAATCTTCTCGAAAGGTCACCTGCTCTATGGTTTAGACCGCGCCCGCAAGCCCATCCGTGCGGCTGATCAGGCAGTGATCGTCGAAGGGTATCTCGATGTCATCGCTTTGCATCAGGCGGGGTATGAGAATGTCGTATCGCCGATGGGAACAGCGCTGACCGAAGATCAGTTGCGTTTGCTCAAACGTTCCACACGCCGCATCGTCCTCGCGCTCGACCCAGATGTAGCAGGTCAACGCGCCGTTTTGCGTGGGCTTGAAGCCGCCCGCTCTGCCATGGATAAAGAAGGGGAGTTGGCATTTGATGCCCATGGGTTGCTCCGCAACGAAGCCCGCCTCCAAGCGGACTTGCGTGTAGCGACGATGCCCGATGACCTCGACCCAGATGAGATCGTGGCGCGTAATAAGGAAGAGTGGGCAACTCTCATTGAGAATGCCAAACCTATCATCACTCATGTGATGGAGACCCTTTCTGCCGGGCAAGACCTAAACGACCCGAAGGTCAAGAACCAGATCGCGGCACAAGTGCTTCCATTGATCGATGATATGGGCACACCCATGGAACGCGACACGTACCGTCAGGCGTTGGCAAGAATGTTACGGGTAGATGAACGCACCTTGATGGCTGCCCAGCCCAAGGGTCCGGTGATGAGGCGCAAGCCGCGTGTAACGGAATCCAGCCGAAGGGTTGAATCCGCTTCTGTGGCTGTGGTCAATCCAAGAAAAAATATCGAGTTCTATTGTTTAGGTGTTTTGCTTCGCAAGCCAGAGTTGTTATATCGTTTAGACCGCAAGCTTGAAGAATTTGGTTTGAGCCCATTAGCTGTGGAAGATTTCGAGTATACTGACCATCAGTTGTTGTTCAATGTATTGCGGCAGGCAATGGGGCAGGACGAGAAAGATCACGGGCAATATGTGCTTTCGCAGATCCCGGAAGACCTGATGGCTTTGGCAAATGAATTGTTTGCTCAAACCGAAAAACTCGACCCATTGGAAGATAAATTATTGGAAGACCTTTTGGCGCGTTTATTGGATCTGCGCCGATATCATGCCATGAACAGCGTTACTCAATTGAAGTTCATGCAGGATGATGAACAACAACAGGGTGGTGAAAATATAAAAATATATATCGAGCAAACGATCCGCTTTACCCGTTTGTTGAACGGTTTGGATCAGGCAAAACTAAAGTTATCGAAACGACAGGCATAATTCAATCTGCTTTGTAGGAGACAGGTTCCATGAATCCGAAACGTGTGTCTGCCAGCAAAACAACGAAGAAGAACGTTGCCGTAAAAGAAAAAACAAAGGTTGTAAAGCAAAAGACCCAGCCCGATAAACCCCACAAGAAATTTTCGAAAACAGCAGCATTGGAACCTTTGACGGGAAAAATTCCATCTGTCCATGATCTTGTTTCGGATGAGTTTGTTGAACCAGATGATTCCCTTCTTGCTCAACAGGATGAAGAACTTGATGATGCGATCAATATTCATCAGCATCTGACTGGGGAACCGGGTGAAGACCCGGTGCGCTTATACCTGCGCGAGATCGGTCAGGTGAAACTGCTCGGCGCCGACAGCGAATTTCGTCTTGCCACGCTGATCGAAGGCGACCGGCTCATTTCCACTTTGAACAAACTCAAACAACGTAAAGGGGTTTCGCAGGCGGCTTCAACCTATCACGCCGTTCTATCAGAAGCGCTTACATCGTGGGACCGACTTGTGGAGGATACTGAACGCCTGGAGCATGACTTACCCGATCTGGGTCTCTTGCTGGCGGAGGCACAATCGCTTCATGCTGGATGGGAGTTTGATTCTCCATCCTATCTGCGTGCCTACCTCGACAACGGTCAGTGGGGCAGCGATCATCTGTGGGATAACCTTGCTCGTCATGCTTATAGTGTTTTCTTGAGTTTGTATCTGCTCCCATTTAGCTATGCTGAATGGTTGTTGGCGCATGTGCGTGTTCATCATGAATTTCCCGTTCAGCGAACGTTATTCCGCAATCTACCTTCAGATGAAAATTTGATCTCTGAAATGGAAGCGATTCACTTCCGTGCCGCAGATGCCCAGCAAGCATTGGTCCGCGCGAACTTGCGGTTGGTGGTGAGCGTTGCCAAGCGCTATCTCGGGCGCGGTATTCCCCTGCTTGACCTGATTCAAGAAGGCAATATGGGGCTCTTGCGTGCCATTGGCAAATTCGACCCCCGGCGCGGATTCAAATTCAGCACCTATGCCACTTGGTGGATTCGTCAGTCTATTAACCGTTCCATTGCCGAGCAAGCGCGGACGATTCGTATCCCTGTTCATCTCTTTGAGTCGATCTCGCGTATTTTGCGAGCGCAGCGCCATCTTACCCAAGTCCTTGGGCGTGAGCCTACGAATGAAGATTTGGCGCTTGAGGTTGGCTATCTTTCTGCTGTAGATGTGCAAACCATTTTACGTGCCCACGCCGAAAGCAAACCCATCAACCCCGAATTGCAACGCAAGTTGGATGTCGCTTCGCAGAAAGTGACCCGTGCCTTGCGCTCTGCCGAAGAGACTATCTCACTCGAAGGTCCAGTGGGGGATGATGAGTCCAGTGCGTTGGGCGATTTCATTGAAGATGAAGACGCGCTCTCGCCCATGGACGCTGCCGCCCGCGAAATGCTGCGTGAACAGATCACCCATGCGCTCGCTTCATTATCTGACCGGGAGCGGGATGTGCTCGAACTGCGTTTTGGTCTCAAAGACGGCAAAGAACACACGCTTGAGGAGGTCAGCCGCTACTTTGATGTGACCCGTGAACGGGTGCGTCAAATTGAGGCGAAAGCGCTGCGCAAGCTGCGGCATCCCTCCAAGAGCCGCGAGTTGCGCGATTATTTGGGAGATTAGGTAAATCAAGTGACAGTCACCCCAAAGTGACTGTCACTTTTTTGTCGGGCGGTGTTTTTCTTGATGAATTCGATTACATTTTGCCCAACATGACAAATATCATCATTTTTGTGAAAAGGGGTACTTTTTCTAGTCTGACAAATGCCTTTGTGATATACTACCGCGAAACTGTGCAAGATTTCACACATCCGTAGAGGTGTTTATGCTGCTGGAATATATTGCCATTGGGGTTATGATCCTGGTAGCCACCCTGATCGCTTTTATTGCGATCGGTCTGGGTGAGCTGTTTGGTCCAAAAAAGAGATCAGCGGGGAAGGATATGCCCTATGAATCGGGCATGAATCCGTATGGCGAAGGAACGCGTCGTATGCCGGTGCGTTTCTATTTAATCGCCGTGTTGTTCATTTTGTTCGACATTGAAGTTGTATTCTTTTTACCGTGGGCGATCGCATTCCGCAAGCTCGGTCTGTTCGGCTTGATCGAGATGGTGGTGTTCATTGTGATCCTACTTATCGGTTATGTCTATGCATGGAAAAAAGGAGCTTTGGAATGGGAGTAGAGCAAAAACTCGGAAATATGGGCGTGGTTACCACCACGCTGGAACAAACGGTCAACTGGGCGCGCACCAATGCGATGTGGCCCATGTTGTTTGGTTTGGCTTGTTGCGCCATTGAAATGATGGCTGCGCAAGCGGCGCACTATGACATGAGCCGCTTCGGAATGGAACTCATGCGTGCCAGCCCCCGCCAATCAGACTTGATGATCGTAGCGGGACGTGTCTCGAAAAAAATGGGACCCGTCCTTCGCCGTTTGTATGAGCAGATGCCTGAACCGAAGTGGGTGATCGCCATGGGCGATTGCGCTTCTTGCGGAGGTGTCTTCAATAACTATGCCATTTATCAGGGCGTGGATGAAGTTGTCCCTGTGGATGTGTTTGTGGCGGGCTGCCCGCCGCGCCCCGAAGCGCTGATCCATGGCGTGCTCACCTTGTACGAAAAGGTGAAGGGTGAAAAGTTCAAAGATCTGGCAGCGGATGTAAAGTAAACGATCAGACCTGACAGGTTTCGATAGACCTGTCAGGTCTTAGGTGTAATTATGGAAAAATCCCTCGAAACCATTGTAAAAGATTTGCAGGAAAAATTCGGCATAATGTACGAAGAGTTCCGCGGCGAAGTGCAGTGCATGGTCAAAGCCGAGAATATCGTTGAGGCGTTGAAGACCTTGCGTGATACTCATCACTTCGAATTACTCTCGATGCTCAATGCCATTGATTATTATCCTCAGACCTCACCGCGCTTTCATGTTGTTTACCAACTCAATTCGCTCTCGAAAAATCTGACGGTGCAGTTGAGAGTTGCAGTAAATGGCGACCAGCCTAAAGTTCCGACAGCGACCGGTGTGTATAAGATCGGTATGTGGCGCGAGCGAGAAGTCTTCGATATGTTCGGAATCGAATTCGAAGGTCATCCCGATCCGCGCCGCATTCTTATGCCCGAAGAGACTGAGGGACATCCCCTGCGAAGAGATTTCCCGCTTGGCTACGAAGAGCCGCAATTCACCTTCAACTTTGAAGAGATCGATCTTCGCAAGCCGTACGCAAAGGAATAATTTATGGCACAACTACAAGAAGTCAGTGTAGAACAATTCAAACATCTTGTTTCAGAGCGGGCGCTTACTGGCGAGACCATGCTCTTGAATATGGGTCCGCAACATCCTTCCACGCATGGTGTGCTTCGTCTGTTGCTGGAGCTCGATGGTGAGATCGTGGTCAACTGTATTCCTGATATCGGCTTTTTGCATACCGGTATTGAGAAAAATATGGAAGCCAAGACCTACCAAAAAGCCGAAGTGATGACCGACCGTCTGGATTACATGAACCCAATGGGCAATAACCTTGCCTACTGTATGGCGGTTGAAAAATTGGTTGATCTCGATGTGCCGCCGCGTGCGCAAGCTTTGCGCGTCATCCTTACAGAACTTCAACGCATCTCATCTCATCTGGTTTTGATCGGTACATGGGGTCTTGACCTCGCGGCGATGTCGATGTTCCTTTACTGTTTCCGCGAACGCGAACAGATCCTGGATATCTTTGAACTGGTTTCCGGTCAGCGCATGATGACAACCTATATGCGTCCCGGCGGTTTGTGGCGCGATGTGCCGGTTGAGTTTGAGACCGCCGTGCGCGACTTCATCAAGATCTTCCCCAAACGCATCGATGAATACGAAAAACTTTTGACGAAGAATCCGCTTTTCATTGACCGCATGGTGGATATCGGCTACCTGAGCAAGGAAACGGCTCTTTCCTACGGAGTAACGGGTCCGAACCTGCGAGCCTCAGGCGTCAACTGGGACCTTCGCAAGGCCCGCCCATACATGGGCTATGAACAATATGAGTTCGATGTACCTGTGTTAAATGAAGGCGATACCTATGCACGTTACCTGGTTCGCATCGAAGAATTCCGTCAGTCGTTGCGCATCATTGAACAAGCCTTGAACAAACTCCCGATGGGACCCGTCCGCTCGGATAACCGCAAGTTTGTTCCTCCGCCACGTTCTGAGATCGGCGTGAGCATGGAAGCACTCATCCATCACTTCAAGTTGTGGACGGAAGGTTTCCACGCGCCAGATGCTTCCATTTATAGCGCTGTTGAGTCCCCGCGTGGTGAACTCGGCGTGTTGCTGGCTGGCGATGGCGGACCCAAGCCGCGCCGTGTTCACATGCGTACCCCATCGTTCGACAACCTTTCAGTGATCCCAGAGATCGTCAAGGGACATTTGGTTGCCGACCTGGTTGCGATTCTCGCTTCCATTGACATCGTTCTCGGAGATATTGACCGATGAGTCTTGAAAAGAAATACTCGAAGGAAGTTAAACAGATCCTTGCCAAATACCCGCCAGAGCACAAACGCTCGGCGGTTATGCCGCTCCTTTACCTTGCCCAGCGCGAGGAAGGATACGTCAACAAAGAGTCGATGAAAGACATCGCTCAAATTCTTGATATCACCGAGACAGAAGTCGCATCCATTGTTGGCTTCTACTCTTTGTATCATGACAAGAAGGCTGGGAAATATCGTATGCAGGTCTGCACCGACCTGCCTTGTGCCCTGCGTGGTGCTGATGAATTTCTCAATAACTTGTGCGAGAACCTCGGCATCAAGGTGGGGGAGACCACTGAAGATGGTTTAGTCACCCTTGAATCAGTGATGTGCCTCGCTGCATGCGACCGCGCTCCCATGTTCCAAACGCAGGGACCGGACGGCATCAAATATCACGAATACATGACCGTGGATCGCACCATGGAATTGATCGAAGCGTTGAAAGGGGGCAAGTAATAATGGCTCACGTCCTTTTACGTCATCGCGATATCCCCGATATCAACAAGCTCAATGTCTATAAAAAGAACGGCGGGTTTGCCGCTTTCAAGAACGCTGTCACCAAGATGCAGCCCAATGAAGTGACCGATGTGGTCAAGAATTCCGGTCTGCGTGGACGCGGCGGCGCGGGCTTCCCGACCGGTATGAAGTGGTCTTTCATCGACAAGAACAACTGGCCTCATTATGTTGTAGCCAATGCGGATGAGTCCGAACCGGGCACGTTCAAAGACCGCGAGATCATGGAAAGCAATCCCTTCCAATTCCTGGAAGGGTTGGCGATCGCCAGTTATGCCGTCGGCGCGAATGTGGCTTATGTCTACTTGCGCGGCGAGTTCTGGCAGGTGGCTGCTTTCCTCGATGAAAAGATCGCAGAGATGGAAGAAGCAGGCTATCTTGGCGACAATCTTTTCGGCAAAGATTATTCCCTGAAAATTTACACCCACCTCGGTGCAGGTGCTTATATCTGCGGTGAAGAGACCGCCTTGCTCGAATCACTCGAAGGCAAACGTGGACAGCCTCGTGTCCGTCCGCCTTTCCCGCCTTCCTATGGTTTGTATGGCAAGCCTACCATTATCAATAACGTCGAGACGTTCACCAATGTCCCGATGATCCTTGCCAACGGCGCGGAGTGGTACAAAAGCATAGGTACTGCCGATAGTGCAGGCGTGAAGATCTTCTCGCTCTCTGGTCGTGTGCGCAAGCCAGGCAATTATGAACTGCCTTTCGGCACCACCTTCCGTCAGTTGATCTATGAACACGGTATGGGCATTCAGGAAGGACGACCCATTAAGGCGATCATGCCTGCGGGTGCTTCTTCTTCCTTGATCGTGGTGGATGAAAAAGTGCTGGATACCCCGATGGATTACGCCTCTGTGCGCACGGTTGGCGGTGACCTTGGTTCCGCTTCTGTGATCGTGTTGGACGACACCGTCAATATGGATTGGGTCATCAATAAGACCATCCACTTCTTCAAACACGAATCTTGTGGAAAATGTACTACCTGCCGCGAAGGCAATCACTGGATGCGCAATCTGACCGACCGCATTCATCACGGCAAGGGGAGCAGCGAAGATGTCAAATTGCTCTTGAACGTCGCCAAGCAGATGCAAGGTAAATGCTTGTGCGCGCTGGGTGAATTCTCCACCATGGCAGTCGTCACAAGCATCGAACGCTTCCCAGACGATTTCAAGAAAGCGGTAAAGGCGTAGCAGATAATGAGCAAACAAGTTACTCTCACGATTAATGGAAAACAAGTTATCGCACCGGAAGGTCTTACCGTTGCGGATGCGGCGAAGATGGCGGGCATTGATATTCCCGTCTTTTGCCACCACCCCAAACTTGAGCCGGTTGGTATGTGCCGCATGTGTCTCGTGGAGATTGGTCGCCCAGTGCGTGACCGCGCCACGGGTCAGTTCGTTATGGAAAATGGACAGCCCAAGATCCAGTTCATGCCCAAGCTTGAAACCGCCTGTACCAACAGAGTGGAAGATGGCATGGTGGTCTTAACCCAATCTGAAAAAGCAACAGAAGGTCAGCGCGGAACTGTGGAATTCTTGCTGACTTCACACCCGTTGGACTGCCCGATCTGCGACAAGGGCGGGGAATGTCCGCTTCAGAATTTGACGATGGAGCATGGTCCGGGTAAGAGCCGCTTCAATTATGACGAGAAGCAGCACCTCGATAAAATGGTTCCGCTCGGCGAATTAATCTACCTCGACCGCGAACGCTGCATCCAATGCGCGCGCTGTATCCGCTTTCAGGATGAAGTGGCAGGCGAGGCGGTTCTCGGCTTCGACGAGCGCGGACGCTACACCCAGATCATTTCCCTCTCTGAACCCGGTTTCGACTCGGTCTTTTCTGGTAATACGACAGATATCTGCCCCGTTGGTGCGTTGACCACGGTAGACTTCCGCTTTGGGGCCCGCCCATGGGAACTCAAGTCTGAGTCTTCCATTTGTACGCAATGCCCAGTGGGATGCAATACCACGCTCAATACCCGCCGCGAAGCCAAGGCAGATGGGGAAGTGGTCGTGAAGCGTGTCATGCCGCGCCAGAACGAAGAAGTGAACGAGATCTGGCTGTGCGATAAGGGACGTTTCGCCTATCACTACACTGAAGGCAAAGAACGCCTCACCAAGCCGATGGTGCGCAAGGACGAAAAACTCGCCCGCGCTTCATGGGATAACGCTATCAAGACCGCAGCAGAGAATTTTGTTGCGAACAAGAAGGACTTTGTAGTGTTGGCTTCGGGTCGCCTTTCGAATGAAGACCTGTTCAATCTCAAGTCTCTTGCGGATACGGCTGGCGGCGAAGCCATACTGTACTCCGATATGGCTGGCGGCGAATTGACCCAGTTGGTGGGTGTTGGCGCTGGTACCAACCTCGGCAAAATGGGCAAGGGCGATGCCATTCTCGTGATCGCTTCTGACTTATATGAAGAAGCTCCTATTTGGTGGCTGCGTGTAAAACAGGCTGCGGATCGCGGCGCGACCTTGATCGTTGCCAACCCGCGCCAGACCAAGCTCGATCGCTTTGCCAAGTACACCATCCGCTATGCGTATGGCGATGAGATCAAGACCATTCACGACTTTGAAAAGAAGAGCAAGATCTCCGATGAATTCGCGAAGGCGAAGAATGCGGTGATCTTCTACGGCAACGAAGGTCTCGGTGTGACCGGAACCTCCGCGCTCGCTTCTGCCTGTGCCGATCTGTTGAAGGAAACCGATCACATCGGCAA
>Ga0075012_10003361_pt1 | contig 15317 bp, 8 predicted proteins | sample All_14_2_FD_71474 | JGI IMG/M metagenome (GOLD analysis project Ga0075012, IMG submission 71474) | Freshwater microbial communities in response to fracking from Pennsylvania, USA - Allegheny Zone_MetaG_DW_15 | ecosystem: Environmental > Aquatic > Deep subsurface > Groundwater > Drilled... | reverse complement strand
GCCTTTGCAAAAACCGTTTCGATGTAAACGTCCACAACGTAATCGTTGCCGAGGATTTGCTCTTCTTCGTAGAACCCGTGGAAGGCATGGAAGTGCATTCCTTCCAGCGCAATCATTGCCATTGGCAAACGTTTTTTTTATGAACAGTAAAAATACTGTGTAAAATTAGGAAAACTTTGCATCCTGCCTGCCGCCAGTTCAATCTGTAAAATGCAAACTGTGCCTTCAATTGCGTATTTTTGCGCCGCAAAAAAACTACCCTAACCTGCACCCAAAGTCGCAAAAAGAAGTATAAAATCTTTTTACCCTTCGGGACATTACACATTAGTATATATGCAAACTGCAACCAACGGCACAGCCACATTTGCCAAAAAGGCAAAAGAAGACCGCTACCAGCACCATGACTACTATGGCGTGGACGAACTTTTGAGCGAAGAGCACCTGCTCGCAAGGGAGGCCGTCCAGGCATGGGTGAAGGCGGAAGTTTCCCCAATCATCGAAGAATACGCCGACAAGGCGGAATGCCCAAGGCAACTTTTCAAGGGCCTTGCGGAAATCGGTGCATTTGGCCCAAGCCTGCCCGCCGAGTACGGCTGTGGCGGCATGGATGAAATCGCCTACGGCGTCATCATGCAGGAACTGGAACGGGGCGACTCCGGCGTGCGCTCCATGGCCAGTGTGCAAGGCTCGCTCGTCATGTATCCGATCTACAAATTCGGTTCAGAAGAGCAACGCCGCCACTACCTGCCCAAACTGGCCAGCGGCGAGTACATCGGCTGCTTTGGCCTGACCGAGCCTGACTACGGCTCCAACCCTGCGGGCATGGTCACGAACGTCAAGGACGACGGCGATGCCTACATCCTGAACGGCGCAAAATTGTGGATTACCAACTCCCCGGTAGCCGACATCGCTGTCGTTTGGGCAAAGGACGAAGCAGGCATCATTAGGGGCATGATTGTGGAAAAGGACATGCCCGGCTTCTCTGCTCCTGAGATCCACGGCAAATGGTCGCTACGTGCGTCCATCACCGGCGAGCTGATTTTCGAAGACGTTCGGGTACCGAAAAAGAACGTACTGCCGAACGTACAAGGCATGAAAGGACCACTTTCCTGTCTGTCGAAAGCTCGATACGGCATTGCTTGGGGCGTAATCGGCGCTGCGCTGGACTGCTACGACACGGCACTTCGCTACTCGCAGGAGCGCATCCAGTTCGACAGGCCCATCGGTGGTTTTCAGCTCACGCAAAAGAAATTGGCGGAGATGATCACTGAAATCACCAAAGCACAATTGCTGGCATGGCGATTGGGTACATTGGCTAATGCTGGTAAGGCGACACCAGCACAGATTTCGATGGCAAAAAGAAACAACGTTCACATGGCACTGACCGTGGCTAGGGAGGCCCGCCAGATTTTGGGCGGCATGGGTATCACCAACGAATATCCCATCATGCGCCACATGATGAACCTGGAGACGGTGTTGACCTACGAAGGCACCCACGACATTCACCTGCTAATCACTGGCATGGATGTGACGGGGCTGAATGCATTCAAATAGCGATAAAAACGGGTAGGCCAATGGATTTTGGCCTACCTGAATTATATTTTCTGAACAAAATCAAGTCTTTTTACCTTCTAAAAGCAGCTTTTCCGGTGGAATTCTGTTTTTTAGAACAATCCTAACAATCACGATAAACTACAGCACCCATCACTACGTTAGAGAAACTTGAATTCCGTAAAAAAATCATCGAACAATGAACCGTTCGTTTTTAACTGTACTCACATTGCTATTTTTCGCCTTCAACCTTCTTGCACAGGAAGAGCCTATTAGGTTATTGAACCCTTCCTTCGAAGGACTTCCTCAAGCTGGGGTATTGGGCGGCAGGATGTTAGACGGCTGGTACGACTGCGGGTTTCCTGGCGAGTCCATGCCCGACGTACACCCTGTACCTGGCGAAGGTGCTTTTCATGTGACAAAGGAACCGGCGCTGGGTAAATCCTACCTTGGCTTGGTTGTTCGTGAAAATGAAACCTATGAGCGAGTGGCCCAACGAATCAGTACGCCACTCCAAGCTGGTAAATGCTATGATTTCAGCATTTCATTGGCCCGCTCAGAAGTGTACATGAGCCTCAGTAGGGTAAGCAATCTGGAGGTGAACTACGCACAGGCCGTGAAACTCCGCATTTGGGGAGGCTCCAGCTACTGCGACCGCAGCGAATTGTTGGCGGAAAGTTCTTTGGTAATCAATACTCGTTGGCTGACCTACAATTTCCGATTCCAACCGAAAAAAACGGTGAATTACATCACGTTCGAAGCATTTTATAAGACTCCAACTCCCTTCCCATACAACGGTAACCTGTTGATTGACAATGCCTCGGATATTTACCCCGTGCCATGCGAAGCCACTAATCCTGACATTGCCCAAACCGACACAAGACCAACCCCGAGGCCAACCCCACCGCCACCGCCAAAACCTGAAGACACCCCACAGGTGAAAAAAACACCTGTCATCCTTAAGGAACTGGAAAACCCAACCAAGCTGACCAAGGGACAGATCATCCGGGTTGACCAAATCAATTTCTCGGCGGACAGTACTGCCATCAACAAAAGCTCTATCCCTGTGCTGACGGAAGTGTACAACTTCCTCGCCACCAACCAAAACGTTACCGTGGAAATCGGGGGGCACACCAACGGTATTCCGCCCCATGAGTATTGTGACAAACTTTCGACCGAGCGGGCGAAAGCAATTGTAGACTACCTGGTTTTGAAGGGCATTGCCCGAAAACGCTTGCAGTACAAGGGCTATGGCAAACGAAGTCCCATTGAAACCAACAAAACCGCTTCTGGGCGAGCGAAAAACCAACGTGTGGAAATCAAAATATTAAGTGTGACTGGTTAACGAAAAAGGGGTTGGCATAGCCAACCCCTTTTTCGTTACAATTTGCCGCATTTCTGCCGCAGCCAAGCCGCTTCTTCTTGGTTAAGAAACGGCGATATTTCTTCAAAACATCTTTCGTGGTAAGCATTGAGCCATTGGCATTCTTCCTCGGTGAGCATTGTTTTATCCACGAGGCTCAAATCAATCGGGAATAGCGTCAGCGTCTCGAAGCGGTAGAATTTCCCAAAATCATTTTCCACGTCTTCCACGCAAAGAATCAAGTTTTCCGTGCGGATGCCGTACTGGCCAGCCTTGTAAATGCCTGGCTCGTTGGAAGTAACCATGCCCAGTTCAACTGCCCTTGCCGACCTCGGCGAGTTTGCCACTGGCGCAAAACCCTGCGGCCCCTCGTGCACATTCAAGAAAAAACCAACGCCGTGCCCTACCCCATGCCCAAAATTCAACTGATGTTGCCAAATCGGGAAACGGGCGATTGTATCGAGCTGGATGCCGTTGGTTCCCTTCGGGAAACGGGCCATCGAAAGCCCTAAAACGCCTTTCAGTACCAGCGTAAAATCCGTGATTTGTGCAGATGAAGGTGGGGAAAGCGCTACCGTGCGGGTGATGTCGGTGGTGCCATCCAAGTACTGCCCGCCTGAATCCAGCAACAGTAGTCCCTGTTTTTCAATATTTGCGCAAGCGCCGTACTCCGGCTTGTAGTGGACAATGGCACCGTTTGAGTTGTAGCCCACGATGGCATCGAAGCTGTCGCCAAAATAATGTTCCAACTCGCTGCGGTAGGCCGTTAACTGCGTTGCCACCTCGGCCTCTGGCACTGGGCGCTCGTCCAAAACCTCCTCCAACCAACGGAAAATCCGCACCAATGCGGCCCCATCCTTGGCCATTGTTTTTTTCAAAAGTGCAATTTCAGTGGGGTTTTTGATGGCTTTCAATTCCGCAACGTTGTTTTCACCTTCCACCACGCTTTCCGGAGGAACGGCATTGAATACTTGGTTGCTGGTAGTGCCCATGTCTAGGATAACTTTTTGGCCTTCGGCAATATTTTTCAAAAAATCCATCAGCCCATCGTACGGCATCAGCAGCACACCGTCTTCGTTCAGTTGTTGCTTTAGCGCCGCTGACACTTTATTATTTTCAACAAAAAGCCAAGCCGCTTTTTTGCCCACCATTGCGTAAGCGTAAAAAACGGGATTGCAGTCCACGTCCCTACCCCGCAGGTTGAAAAGCCAGGCAATGTCGTCTAGGGTGGAGACGAGGTGGAAATCGGATTGCCCCATTTTTTCCCGCACCTTTTCCAGTTTCTCCTGCCGTGTTGCGCCAGCAAAACGAAGCTCATGCTCAAAAACTGGTTCCTGCGGCAGCGATGGCCGACCTTTCCATATTTTTTCAATCAAATCAACCTCGCTGTTGATCTCGATTTTTTTGTCAATGAAAAGTTTGGCCATGCGGCGCACCTGCCCCACCGAAAACAGCCTACCGTCCATGCCCACCTTGCTTCCTTCAGGCAAAGCATCCTTCATCCACTGCAAATGCTCCGGCGTGTGCGGCACTCCGAGCTTGTGGAGCGTAAAGCCGCTGCCACGAAGCTGCGTCTCGGCCTGAATAAAGTAACGGCTGTCGGTCCACAGTCCGGCATGATCGGCAGTCACGACCACCGTCCCTGCCGAACCCGTAAACCCGGAAACCCAGGGTCTGGATTTCCAGTGGTCAGCCACGTACTCGCCTTGGTGAGGGTCGGCGGAAGGGATGACGTAGGCCGCCAATCCGTTGGCTTTCATGGCAGCCCGTAGGCTTGATAATTTTTCTTGAGTCGTCATTTTTATTGAAAATAAATGTCAAAGTGTGGTGCAAATGTAGCTTGGCTTCGCAAATAAGCTTAACGACCATTTTGAATAAAAAAAGCGGCTTTCGGGGTATTCCGCCAAAAGCCGCTTTATCTCAAGGGCAAAATTGCCTGTCTCGTTTCTCAACCGTTCATCGAAGCGAGGAATTCCTCATTGCTGCGGGTGTTCTGCATGTGCTTCATCATAAACTCCATTGCTTCTTCCGGCTTCATGTCGGAGATGTGCTTGCGCAGGATGTACAAGCGCTGGATGGTGTCCCGGTCGAACAGCAGGTCGTCGCGGCGGGTACTCGACATGGTTAGGTTCACCGCTGGGTAAAGCCGCTTGTTGGCAAGGTTGCGGTCGAGCTGTAGCTCCATGTTACCTGTTCCTTTGAATTCTTCGAAGATGACACCGTCCATTTTGGAACCAGTGTCTATCAGTGCGGTTGCGAGAATGGTCAGTGAGCCGCCGCCCTCGATGTTGCGGGCAGCACCGAAGAATTTCTTAGGCTTGTGCAATGCGTTGGCCTCCACACCACCTGAGAGCACCTTGCCACTGGCAGGAGCAACCGTGTTGTAGGCACGGGCGAGGCGAGTGATGGAATCAAGCAGGATGACCACATCGTGGCCGCACTCTACCAGACGCTTGGCTTTTTCAAGTACGATGCCCGCCACCCGCACGTGGTTTTCGGCTGGCTCGTCGAAGGTGGATGCCACTACCTCAGCGTTGACGCTACGTTTGAAATCTGTCACCTCCTCCGGGCGCTCGTCCACCAGCAGTACGATGATGTAGCTTTCTGGGTGGTTTTTGGCGATGGCGTTGGCCACGTCTTTCAACAAAAAGGTTTTACCCGTTTTTGGCTGCGCAACGATGAGGCCCCGCTGGCCCTTTCCGATTGGCGTAAACATGTCAATCGTCCGGGTGCTGTAGTCACGGCCTGTCGGCGATACGCAGAGGTTGTATTTTTCTTGTGGGAAAAGCGGCGTCAGGTAATCGAAGGGCACCCGGTCACGAATGTCTTTCGGGTCGAGGCCGTTGATTTTTGATACCCTGAGCAAGGCGAAGTATTTCTCGCCTTCTTTCGGTGGGCGGATGGCCCCTTTTACCGTGTCCCCCGTACGCAGGCCAAAAAGCTTTATTTGCGAAGGCGAAACGTAGATATCGTCGGGAGAAGTTAGGTAGTTGTAGTCAGCGGAGCGGAGGAACCCGTAGCCGTCGGGCATCATTTCCAGAATGCCCTCACCTTCGATGATACCATCCAATTCAATGTCAAATTGCTCAGCACGGGCATTTTGCCTAGGCTCATAGACTGGCTCGTCATCAGGCACAAATGGCGCATCCACGATGATGTCTGTATTGGATGTGGAAGCCCCAGCAGCCGTTGGGCGGCTGATTGGCATTTCCATTTCCTCGTCCATTTCCATTTCCTCGAAATCCTCGTCGTCGTCTATCGGGTCAAGCCGGGCAGGCGCTTTTGGAGGCGGGGGTGGAGGTGGTGCGTTGTATCTATTGTCACGATTGCGAAAATCGTTCGAAATCATCCTATCCCTGCTGTTATCCCGGTCACGGTCACGAAAGTCACGGTCACCACGGCCTGCGTCGCGGCTGTCGCGGCCACCGGGGTCTCGGCTGGGCCTGTCCATGCGCATGTCTCGGTCTCCGTTGCGGGTGTTGCTATCCCGTGTCAGGCGTTCCCTGCGCTGGCCACGCTCGAAGTCGTCGTCGCGCTGTTGGTTGGTATAGTTAGGGGCAGGGGGCCTCAATGTAGGGCGTTGTTCCTCCTCTTGCACAGGGGGAGGCGGTGGAGGCGGCGGGGCAGCGGGCTTGGCAGTGGCTGTTTGTTGTTCAAGAATCTTGTGTATGAGTTCTTGTTTGGCTAAACGACGGAATCCACTTATTTCCATGCGCTCGGCGATCTCCCGTAGTTCGGGAACGAGCATGTCGTTCAATTGCGAATTTTCGTACATAACTTAAAAAAATTTAATAGGAAGGACAGAATCCATAACAGCCTTAGTACCTCCAGTTCAAAGAGGCTTCATGGTTTTGTTACGCTCTTGAAAATGATTCACATTGATGAAAATGTTACTCAATAGTGTATCCTATCGTCAATGCTTTTTTGAAAAATAAAAGGTTTATTTGAAAAAAATCAAATCTGTAAAGGTTCTTGAAAAATCTGCAACCTCGTTGATAGTGGCTGCCTGAGTGAAAGGAAAAGTCTTTTAAGGATTAATTCAGTGAAAGGGATGAAACCAAAAACACCAACGGATGGCATCAGGTTTCAGTTAGAACCAACACATCTCAGTCTCAACGCTGTTTTCTTCGATTGAATTAAATTGGAAATATCAATGGAGTTGCAACCCTGAAGTTTGAAAAATCGAATTGGCTGCAAAAACAGGTGGCGTGATAAAGGTTGTGCGGCAAAAATACATACAAGTTTCAGATTTCAAATACTACCTTTGCCAAAAACTTTTTCAAAAAGTGCTTTTTTGTTCGTTATCAATTGGTTATAAGAAAATTACGGTTGAAAACATTTTCAAATTCTCACGTTTAAAGCTGGCAAAAATGCTTCCAAATGTAACCTAGTGGGAATTTTTTGAAGTGCTATTGTGCTATAAGAGGTTAAACAAAGTCCCCTTCCAATAGTTTTGAGCACCTTACTTCAACGAAGAAACTAAATTTTTGTTGGCAAAATCTATTTTAATCAATGCTTGAACTGAGTTTTTTAAAGACGAACAAAGACCGTGCAATCCAAGGCTTGAAAACCCGCAACTTTTCGGATGAAGCCATTCAGGTGATTGACCGAATCTTGGAGGCCGATGAAGCCCGCAGAAACGCACAAGTAGAATTGGACAACAATCTTGCCGAATCAAAGCGCTTGGCCGGAGAAATCGGCGGCTTGCTCAAGCAGGGCAAGGCATCAGAGGCCGAGGCCATCAAATCTACGGTTGCATCACTGAAGGAACAAGCCAAAGAGCTTGAAAACACGATGAAGGTTGCATCGGAACGCACAGAAGAGCTTTTGCTGACTGTTCCGAACATCCCGCACTCATCCGTGCCACAGGGCAAATCCGCTGATGACAACGAGGTTTTCAAGGCTTGGGACAAACCGCTGCCGCAGCTCGGCGATGGTGCGTTGCCCCACTGGGAGCTGGCAAAAAAATACAATATCTTCGACCTTGACCTTGGCGTGAAGCTGACGGGCGCTGGTTTTCCAGTGTTCCGAGGCAAGGGCGCTAGGTTGGAGCGGGCGCTCATCAATTTTTTCCTCGACGAAGCTTCCCGTGCCGGCTACGAGGAAATCGCACCGCCGCTGATGGTGAACAGCGCCTCCGCCAGGGCCACTGGCCAACTTCCCGACAAGGAAGGCCAGATGTACTACGTGGAAAGGGACGACCTGTATCTCATACCTACCGCTGAGGTGCCCGTCACCAATATATATAGGGATGTCATTCTGGAGGAAAAGGAATTTCCCATCAAAATGACGGGATACACGCAGTGCTTCCGCCGGGAGGCTGGCTCCTATGGCGCACATGTGCGTGGCCTGAACCGAGTGCATCAATTCGACAAGGTGGAAATCGTGCAGATTGCCCACCCAGATACTTCCTACCAGCAGCTCGAACAAATGCTGGCACATGTTTCTGGCCTGTTGGACAAGCTGGAACTGCCATACCGAATCCTGCGGCTTTGCGGCGGCGACATGGGGTTCACTTCGGCACTCACGTTCGATTTCGAAGTCTGGTCGGCGGCGCAGGAGCGTTGGCTGGAGGTTAGCTCTGTTTCAAATTTTGAAACCTACCAGAGCAACCGCATGAAGGTACGTTTCAGGGATGGTGGCAAAACCCGTTTGGCGCATACCCTCAACGGGAGTGCATTGGCATTGGCCCGCATCGTTGCTGCGTTGCTGGAAAACAACCAAACGCCGGACGGCATCCGCCTGCCGAAAGTCCTGCACCCGTACACTGGTTGGGAGCTGATTAGCTAAGGAAAGCTTATTTTTGAGGAACAAAAAAAAAGGACAAGATGCAATCGCTTGATATAGAGGCAATTAACCAGCAAATCTACCATGACAGTGCTTTTATTGAGCAACTGAACCAAGAAACCTCACGGTTTATCATTGGTCAAAAAAACATGGTAGAGCGCCTGATGATAGGCTTGCTCACGAGGGGTCATATTCTTTTGGAAGGCTTGCCGGGTTTGGCAAAAACATTGGCCATCAAAACCCTCTCGACTGCCATCAACGCCAAGTTTCACCGCATCCAGTTCACGCCCGACCTTTTGCCAGCAGACATCATCGGTACGATGGTTTACAATCCTGGAACCACCATGTTTGCCGTGCACAAAGGGCCGATTTTCGCCAATTTCATCCTTGCGGATGAGATAAACCGGGCTCCGGCCAAGGTGCAATCGGCCTTGCTGGAGGCCATGCAGGAACGCCAAGTTACCATCGGTGGCGAGACCTTTAAACTGGAAGACCCATTCCTCGTTTTGGCGACGCAAAACCCGATTGAGCAAGAAGGTACTTACCCATTGCCGGAGGCACAAACCGACCGTTTCATGCTGAAAGTAAAGGTGGGCTACCCTGAAAAAGAGGAAGAACGCCAAATCATGCGGATGAACCTCAACGATGATGTAAATGCGGAGGTAAAACAAGTCGTGCAAACTGCCGACATCCTCCGTGCGAGGAAGTCCGTCCAGAAAATTTACATGGACGAAAAAATCGAGCGCTACATCGTTGACATCGTGTTCGCTACACGCACACCCGCTCAATACGGCCTAAGTAACCTTCAGCCGCTCATCAACTACGGCGGTTCGCCCCGTGCTACCATCAATCTTGCATTGGCGGCCAAGGCCATGGCTTTCCTGCGCAGGCGGGGCTACGTGATACCGGAAGATGTGCGGAGCATTTGCCAGGACGTAATGCGCCACCGCATCGGCCTCACCTATGAAGCAGAGGCAGAGAACGTGACACAGGAGAACATCATCAATCAGATTTTGAACAAAGTGGAGGTGCCTTAGCACCTGGGGCTTTGAATTGATGTTTTTTGCCTAAAAAATGAATGGATTTAGGAACGGGTAAAAGCAGAAGCAGGAAAAAAAAGATTAGTTGGGGTCTTGGAATTTTAAGGCTTAGGTAATTAGGTTGATTTTTTTACTCCTGCTAAATTTTGTGGGTCAAAGAAGCTGGTTGAACGGTTGTTCGACCCCAAAGAGGCCCCCCGTTTTCAGTTTCCATATTTTATTCAGAAAATTGTCCAGAAAATCCAAAAGCTTAACTCAGAACCACCCATTCCCGATTCTTTTATGAACAAACATACCTACCACTTATAGTGCTAACTTTTTTCAGAACCAACCAAGTTTTCTACAGCCTGATGCTGATTGTGTACATCTTGCTGTTGCGGTTTTCCGTGTTCATCGCCCCCTTTCAGTGGGAGCCATCTGGGCACGGGGTACTTTCCGAGTCGCTTTACAGCTTGATTGGTTCCTCGCAAAGCTTCACGGCGCACATCGTGGCAATGTTGCTGCTCATGTTACAGGGGTATTTCGTCAATTTGATGTGCATTAACAACCGCATTTCCAACGACATCAACTTGTTTCCCGGCTTGTTTTACGTGTGGATATGCTGTTCAATACCTGATTTCCTCTACCTCTCTCCCGTGCTTATAGGCAATACGTTCTTTATCTTCACCCTTTTTCAGATTTTTGACACCTACAAAAACCCCGCTTGTGCTAACCGCATCTTCAATGCTGGGTTTTGGCTAGGGGTCGCCAGCCTTTTCTATTTTCCTTTCGTCTTCTTTTTGATTGTGTTGATTGCAGCACTGAGCATCCTGCGGGCATTCAACCTTCAAGAATTGCTGATGATTCTGCTCGGAATGTTCCTGCCCTATTTATTCGTTGGGCTTTATTTTTTCTGGTTCGATAGGTTCGATTTTTTCTACGAGCACCAAGTTGGACGCAATTTCGACTTCCTCAACCTTTCTTCCATCCCATTCACTTGGGACGTTTGGGTAAAACTGGCCATTTTCCTCATTGCGCTCATTTATGTGATAACGAGCAACGGGTCATACCTGGCCAAGAAAAATATCCAAGTTCAAAAGAAAATCAACATCCTTTACTGGGTACCCATTGCCGCCCTCGTCTCGCTGCCTTTCCAAGCCAATGCCACACTTGAGCACTTCCTGCTGCTTGCGCCAACGCTGGGCATCTTCCTGGCACTGACATTCACCTCCCTGAAATCGCAATGGGCCGAAGCAATCCACTTCCTCATGGTTGTGCTTGCACTGGCGCTACAGTTTGTTCCTTGGCAATTGTAAACTACTGACAATCAATTATTTCCGCTTCAAATTCAAATAATCGAGGAAATAAATAATGCGCAACGAAAGGCTATTGCTTTGAGGAAATTCCGTTAGGCGCTGCAAACCATCCTGATAGGAATATTGGATGTCCTTCCGAGCGGTACTGTAATTTTCGGTGTTGTTTTTCCAAACCAAATACAAATCGCTGCCCGGCGCAAACCGCCAGCGATAAACGGCATCAATCGTAAAAGCATTGAAGCTGTTGTCGCTGAACTCGTTGTAGTCCGTGTCAACGAGGCTCCCACCTTCCGTCAGGCGATACAGCGCGTTGTACTCGGCCTTTGCCCAATAATGCCGCAAGCGGAACGAAAGCGACATTTTATTGCTAAAAATATAGGTCGTATTCAGGACGTTCTCCACCGTGATATTGGCACGCCGCCCAAATATGATTTGGCCATTGTCACGGGTGGTCACGTATCCCACATCGTTTTTCCAATTGTAGCTGCCTGTTTCCAAATAAAAAGAAAGCCTGTCGTTCACCCGGTAACGGGGCAAAAGGGTCAGGTTGAAGCGGTAACGCCCCTCCTCATCGAATTTTCGGAAATTCCAATTGAAATCCATCGCAAACTTTTTGCGGTAGTCGGTTGACAAAAACCCGCCGATGTTGCGGTTGGTGGGGAATAGGTAAAAACGGCTGAAATCGTCCGTTCTCGGCTCGAAATAATCGTAGGTTTCCACAGGTTCCAGCCAGGTGAACATGCCGTAGGCGATCCTGTTCTTCGTCAGCAGCCAGCCATCAAGCCCCACGCCAAAATCGCTGTACACATCCGGCCTTTGCAGCCGCCCATAGTACCCGTTGAAGGTCAAGTGCCCTTCGATGTATTTGCCGAAAGGTTCCACTTTGTGGTAGCCCCACTCAACGTTGAGGCTTTTTTCGTTGGGATTTGTGAGATAGCCCAAATCGTTCGGGTCGTAGTCGGCACTTTCCACGTTGTAGCCCACCGCCCAGCGCATCTGTCCGCTCGTTTTGCTCAATTCCCCAAAATAACTGTAACCCAAATCGGTGTTGCTTGGGAAATATTTTTGTGACACAACCGCCTTGCCGTTGAAGGAATAGGACTGCGCCTTGTTTCGGAGCTGAAACCGAGTGCCCGTCACGTTCGCTTCGTAATCCTCGCCCTGCCGAAGCACGTTCGTGTTGATGAGCGTCACGTAGGAATTGTTGGGCAAATTTTGGTCGAGCACGGCAATGTTGTAGTTCGTCAGCGGGCTGGTCTGTACCCGCCGCTCGTCGCCCGTTTCGAGGTTGCGGATGGTGGCATGTTCTTTGGCGGCAATGGCGTTGAACACCCCAATGCCCAAGCCGCCGTTCGTCCGCCCTGAAACCTTGGTGGCGTTGATGAGTTGCGACTCCGCCGGATTGCTCACAACTTCTTCATTATCAGCCAACTGGTCGTACACGTCAAAATAGTGGAGCGGCCTGCCGCCCACCCTGCGTGAATAAAACAGCCCGCCTTTGTTAAACAGCTCGGTACCTTCGGTAAAAAACTGCCGGTTTTCATCGAACCTGACCTCGAACGGCGAGAGATTGAGCACCTTGTTGTCCGAGCGCACCTGCCCGAAATCGGGAATCAGCGTCGCATCCAAGGTGAACGCATCGTTGATGCCGTACTTGATGTCCATGCCGCCGTTGATGCTGCGGCCCCAATTGCTCTTCGGCGAGCCGTTTTTATCGTAAAAATTTTGAGCGTACATCGAAAAATAAGGCGTCGCCGACAGGCGCACAGGTGACTCGATATTGGCAATGCCGTCCAGTGTGCCCGACTGATTGAGGTAGCCCGTGATGTTCGGGTTCACTTCGTTCCAATAGTTGATTTCCCGCTTGCGCCGCACTTCCCGCACGAAGTTCACGTTCCAGACCTGCTGCTCCGCATTCGGAAAACGGATGGCCGAATACGGTATTTTCATTTCAACCACCCATCCGTCCTCGGTGAACTGCACCTCGCTGTCCCAGACGGCGTCCCAAGATTCATCGCCAGAATAAAGCACCCCACCAAAACCACCCTCACCTGATGCTGCCGAAAATTTCGTGTCGTACTGGATTCCCGACGCCGTCACGCCAAAGCCAACGCCATTGTTCCCATCCTTGTAGGCATCAATGATTACAGCAAACCAGTCCGTGTTGCCAATATTGTCCCGTTCAGTCATTTCCCGGAGGATGCTGTCGGGGCGGGCGTCGAAGAGTTTTGCACCTATATATATGGCAGCGTTGTCGTACAGCACCCACACCTCTGAGCGCTGGGTGGCGGCTTGGCCGGGATGTGGGGTGTTCTGAACAAAATCGGTGGCTGGTATTGTTGAACTCCATGCAGCCTCGTCCAGCTTTCCATCAATTTTCATGGATTGCGTGATGCGGCTGGTGGTGGCCTGTTTTTTGGTCAATTCAGGCGGTTGGGCATGGAGGCAGTAGGCAGCCAATGCCGACAACAACAAGGTGAACAGGATTTTCATACAGTCGTGGTTGGTGAAAAATTACGGCACAAACATCGGGATTTTGGGAGTCAATCTGGCAATTTTGACGCTGGAATGACAACGGGTATCAAGGCAAGTTGCCTTCGGGAAAAAATAGCAGAAGAATTAATAATGTTGCCCATTTCCGCCGTACAACTTCGGCCTGCAACCAGCTTACTTTACACAAAAATTATTTCCAGAAACACCATTTCGCTTTTTAAGCGTTAATTTGCGCCACTCGCACGCAATCGGTGAAAATCGAAAACATAGGAGCCGTTCAGTGATCAAATTAATTCCACATTTCATACAAGAGCAGATGATGACCCAGAAGCGCAATGGCAGCTTTCAGGCTTTCGCGCTTTTTGTGGACATGTCCGGCTTCACACGCCTCACCGAGACCCTGCTCAAGCAAGGCAGCGCTGGTGCTGAGCGCCTTTCCAACATCCTGAATGCCATTTTTGAACCGATGGTGCACCAGGTTTACAGCTACGGCGGCTTCATCCCCTACTTTGCGGGCGATGCATTCACCGGTATTTTCCCCTTGGAAAAATGTGAGTGCGACGCCCAAAAGCTCTTGGCACTGGCCCAGCGGCAATTCGAATTGCTGAAAGAAGCATCCACACTGTTCTCCGAATTCAAGATTGGCATCAAGACGGGGATTTCCGTCGGCGAGGTGGAATGGGGCATCGTCGGCACTGCCCACAAGTCGTTTTACTTTCGGGGCGAAGCCGTTGAGAGCTGTGCAAAAGGCCAGTTGCACGCCCAGCAGCAGGAAATCGTGGTGGATGAAGCTTTCAGAAAAGCGATGGGAACCACCCCAATTTCCCTTACGCCATGTGGTTCCAGCGGCTACTACGTCGTGAACGAAAAACCCGGCCTAGACGCCCTCACCCAACCCGTCCCGAACGCACTGCCAACTGCCCGGCCAGCGATCATCTCCCAGTTTTTGCCGAAGGCCCTCCTCGAATACACGCCCAGGGGCGAGTTCCGCACAGTGGTTTCCGTGTTCATTTCCTTCGAGGGCATCAGCAGCTACGAGGCACTGAACAGCTTCGCAACGGAGGTGCTGAACCAAATGCACAGTTTTTCGGGGTATTTCAAGGAAATAGATTTCAGCGATAAAGGCGGCGTCATCGTGGCGTTTTTTGGTGCTCCAGTTTCTTATGAAAACAATGTGGAGCGGGCGCTCGAATTCACCTTGGCATTACAGGACGAACTGTTGCCACAGCAAATCACCTACGGCCTCCGCTTCAAGCTCGGCATTGCCGAAGGCATCGCCTACGCAGGCGTCATCGGGGGCAAGGAGCGCCAGCAGTACGCCGCCGTGGGTAATCGGGTGAACATTGCCGCCAGGCTGATGATGAGCGCCAACTGGGGCGAAGTGCTGGTGGACGAGGCCGTCCACAAAAACCGCAATTTCCGCTTCCTCCACACAGGCGACATCAGCTACAAGGGCCTAAATACGCCCATCCCAACCTACAAGCTGATGGGACGGAACCAACAGCAGCACCGACCTTTCAACGGTGACATGGTAGGCCGTGAGCAGGAACTGGACCACTTGGAAACCTTTGCGCTGCAAGCGCTCGATAACTCCAACGCTGGCATTGCATACGTGTACGGCGAGCCGGGCATCGGCAAGACGAGGCTTTCCTATGAGCTTCGCAACCGCTTGCGACAGCGCCGCAGCCCACATTGGATGGTCTGCCAGAGCGACCAGATTTTGCGCAAGCCGTTCAATCCGTTTGTTTTTTTGTTGAAAAATTATTTTGGGCAAAAGCCGACCAATAC
>Ga0075012_10003360_pt1 | contig 15325 bp, 9 predicted proteins | sample All_14_2_FD_71474 | JGI IMG/M metagenome (GOLD analysis project Ga0075012, IMG submission 71474) | Freshwater microbial communities in response to fracking from Pennsylvania, USA - Allegheny Zone_MetaG_DW_15 | ecosystem: Environmental > Aquatic > Deep subsurface > Groundwater > Drilled... | reverse complement strand
GTCTTGGAATAATCCGGAATGAGTGTATACGCGCGTCCATAACTGCGCAAAATGCGATGCAATTCGCGCAGATCTTCAGCAGAGACGAACCCGGAAACCAGATTGATACGTCCGTCCCTCTTCTCTGCGGGCCGGGCCAGTGCGCACACCGCCGCATAGACAGCCTCATGAAATCCATCCATGTGCGTACCGCGATAACTCGGCGTTGAGGCGTAAAAGACAACGGGCTTAAGACCGAGAACCCCTGCCCTGCCCGCATCGCGTTCAGCGAGATAGCTGCGCAGATACATGGGCACATCTTCACCGATGGTCTCGGAAAGGCAGGTCGACGTAATCCCGATGACTGTAGGATGGTATTGCCGCGTCACATTGTCGATCGCAGTGACAAGATTATCGCGACCGCCGAAGATCGCAGTCGATTCGGTAAAGTTGGAAGAGGCAATGTCGATCGGTTCCCTGAAGTGGCTAATGCCATAGCGCCGGATATAGGTCGAACAGCCTTGTGAACCGTGAATCAGTGGAATACAGCCTTCGATCCCGCGCATGGCGAAACAGGCACCCAGCGGTGCACACAACTTACAGGCATTGCGCGTGGAGACAAACGGTGCGGGAGTTTCTTTCATGTTCATTCCGCACGCTCCTTTCTCGCACGAATTCGCGCAGGTGAAAATTTCCAAATCGGGCTCATAACCGAAGCATGCACCTCTTTAGCAAAGTTCAGCATGCCTTCAAATCCAGCCAAGGCGATTTTACGTTCGTGGTTGTGGTCGCAGAACCCGATGCCCATCTTATACGCAATCGGACGCTCCTTCACACCGCCGATCAACAAGTCCGCCCCTTTCTCCAGAACAAAACGGGACAGCTCCAGCGGATTGGTATCATCGCAAATAACAGTCCCTGGGTTCGTGATCTCCTTGAGATAATCGTAATCTTCCGGCGACCCTGTTTGTGACCCGACCACCACGGTTTCCATTCCCAGATGACGCAACGCTTTCACCAGGGAAAACGATTTAAAGGAGCCTCCCACATAGATGGCTGCTGTACGGCCCTGCAGATCGCGCCGATAGGGTTCCAGCGCACAGAGCACCTTGGACACCTCGTCCTGGACAAGCGCCTGCGTGCGTTGAAGCAACGCGGGATCCTTAAAGAATCCGGCAACATCGTACAGGGCTTTTGACATATCCTCGATACCGAAATAGGAGACGCGAATGAAGGGGATCCCATATTTCTCCTTCATCATTTTCGCTAGGTACATCATAGAACCCGAACACTGCACCACATTCAATTTCGCACGATGTGCGCGTCCAAGATCATCCACCCGGCAATCCCCAGTCAGGCAGGAAACCACATCAATGCCCATACGGCGATAGTACTCTTTGATGATCCAGGTCTCACCCGCGAGATTGAACTCACCGAGAATATTGATCGCATGCGGCGCAACCGGCGTTGTCTCATCGTGGCCGATCAATTTAAACAGCGCTTCGCACGCTGCTTTATACCCATCCTTCTTCGTCCCTTTAAAGCCTTCGGAGTGAACAGGGATCACGCGAATGCCTGTCTCAGCACTGACGCGTGCGCAGATGGACTGGATATCATCACCGATCAGACCGATGATGCAGGTGCTGTAGACAAAAGCCGCTTTGGGTTTATACGTGGCGATCAGTTCGATGAGCGCAGCATAGAGTTTCTTCTCACCACCGTAAATCACTTCATTTTCGCGCAAATCCGTTGAGAAGCTCAGACGGTGCAATTCAGGTCCACTTGAGAGAGAACCACGGATATCCCACGTATACGATGCACATCCGATGGGACCATGAATCAGGTGAAGCGCGTCACCAATCGGATACAGCACAACGCGGGACCCGCAAAAGACACAGGCGCGTTGGCTCACAGATCCAGCCGTACTCGCTTTTTCACAAGCAAGGCCGTGGGAATCTTTTCCTTTTTCGAAAACCTGTTGTTTTCGTTCTTCCAGTAATTCAATCATTTCCGTTCTCCCGGAAACTCTTCATTCCCTGTCCCGGATGCCGCCGGAACAGGGAATGTTCATACCGTTCATGTTACATGATCAGTTCCACGTTTTCTTCCGCAGCGTCGCGATCTTGACGATCCATAAAGATGTCCAGCACCTTCAAGAGCAGGTGCATGCCGCCCCGATAGCCCATAATTGGAACATAGGATTGTCCAATCCGGTCATAGATCGGGAAGCCGATACGCAGCAACGGAATATCCATGTCGCGACAGATGTACTTGCAGTAGCTGTTACCCATGATCAGGTCCGGCTTGTTCTGCTGGACAAGCTGATGGAAGAGGAACATATCCACTTGCAAGCCGGAATGCACAATGACATCCTCGCCGCAGATTTCTTTGATGTGTTGTTCGAACTTCATGCCTGTCGGAGGTGTACCGGTTACCACGTGCAACACTTTCATGCCCGCATCGCGGCAGAACCGAACCATGCCCAGGAGCACATCCGGATCACCAACCAGCGAGACTTTCTTGCCGTAGGTGTACTGGTTCATGTCGCACAGCGCATCCACCAACTGACCACGTTCCTTGCGGAGGGACTCAGGAACAGCGGTGCCTGCAACTTTACGAAGTGCATCCACAAAGTCATCCGTTGCAGAGATACCGATCGGAAGATCGACAACCTTGAAGGGCACTTTGCACTGCGTATCGAGCAATTTCGCCGCGCTGTATGCGCCGAGCTTGCCGATCGCGAATGATGCAATGCTATCCCCCGAAGCTTCGATGTCCTCCTTGTGACATCCGCCTTTCGGATACATGTGGAATTTTCCATCCATCGGACCATTGACCACATCGCTGGTATCTGGGTACATGATGTACTTGACGCCCAACTCTTCAGCAAGGTGCTTGATCTCGCTCATGTCGCTCGGCTCAATGAAGGACGGGATGAGTGTAACCTTTCCGTTCTTCTTGCCGGTGCTCTTGGCGAAATACGAGACCATGGCTGCGGTCATGTTGGCATAACCGGTAACGTGAGACCCTTTGAATGATGGCGTACTGGCGTGGATCACGACCTTGCCTGCGGGAATCTTCTTCTCATCGTAGGCCTTTTTAATGATCTGCACCATATCATCACCGATCACTTCGGACAAACAGGTCGTATTCACGGCCACGATATCCGGGTTGTAAAGGGAGAAGATATTCGTAAACGCATCGAGTAAGTTTGCTTGACCACCGAACACGGATGCACCTTCAGTGAACGAAGAGGTTGCAGACATGATCGGGTCATTGTAGTGACGGGTCAAGCAACTGCGATGATAAGCGCAACACCCCTGGGAACCATGGCTGTGCGGCAGGCAGTTGTGAATGCCCAGCGCAGCATACATAGCGCCGATCGGTTGACAGGTCTTTGCAGGGTTGATGGTCAGCGCATTGCGCGGTGTGATTTCTTTTGGTGTGTGTCGTAACAGCATGACTTTACTCCTTATGCGTTAACCCCGTATGTTGCGGTCAGTTCGGGAGCTGAATCCCATGGCGCTTTGACAAACTTGAAGGCGTTGCTGTTGAGCAGCCGATCAATTTCATGATAGAAGTTGATCGCGCCTTTGAACCCAGCGAAGGGTCCCATATAGTCATAGCTATGCAACTGTTTCATAGGAATTCCGCGTTTCTGGACAATGTACTTTTCCTTGATACCGGCGCAAACCAGATCCGGCTTGTACATGTCGATCAGCACTTCGAGCTCGAAATGGTTGCAATCGTCGATGACCAGAGTCTTGTCCGGCATATCCGCCATCATTCCGCGGTAATCGCTAAACGCGAAACCTTCAGCCTCACGTTTCGCTTTATCTTCCGCCGTAATGCGCGGACTATAACGCGTTGTATCTGGCTCCACCTTCAACTCCTCGATATTACGGGAGTCCGCATCTACGCTGATCGTCGGAATGACTTTACGACCTTCATAGTCATCGCGATGGGCAAATTCATAACCTGCCACAACGGTTGTCACGCCGATTTCCTTCAGAATTTCCTGGTAGTGATGCGCACGGGAACCACCGACGAAGTTTAGCGCGGTCTTTCCGTCGCAGCGTGATTTGACATCGTCACGCACCTTGCTGACCTCCACCATCTCCTGCTCAATGACTTTTTCGGTCTGAGCAATGAGTTCCGGATCACCGAAGAACTGAGCCATCTTGCGCAGTGACTTGGCTGTCGCCTCGGCACCGACAAAATTGACCTTGAACCAGGGAATGCCGTATTTGGATTCCATCATCTCGGCGAGATAGTTGATCGAGCGATGACACATGACGGTATTCAGATCCGCGGTATGTGCGGAGGTAAATTCGTCATAGGTGGAGTTGCCGGAGAACGTTGAGTGCAACGTGAATCCGCAAGCAGCCATCAACCGCTCAATTTCAAACGCATCGCCACCAATGTTGTATTCGCCTAAGATATTCACGCGGAACTTACCCGGTTTCGCCGTATCGTTGAGACCAACGACATCGGTAAAGACCTTGTTGTTCGCCACATGATGACCGGCGGACTGGGAAACGCCCTTGTACCCTTCACAGGAGAAGCCAAACACGTTGATGCCTGGATACTTTTCCTCTGCTTGGCGAGCCACAGCGTGGACGTCGTCACCGATCAAACCAACAGGACAGGTTGCGAAAATACCGATCGCTTTCGGATGGAAGAGTGCAACCGCTTCATCAATTGCAGCCATCAGCTTCTTCTCACCGCCAAAGACAATCTCATCTTCCTGCAAGTCTGTGGACATGGTATACGTCATGTAGTTGGGCTCATCCGGACTGGTTGGACGGGTTTTGTTACGCCGAGTCAACCAGCTGTAGAATGCGCACCCAATCGGCCCGTGTGTAATCTGCAGAATATCGCGTGTCGGGCCAAGCACCACACCCTTACAACCAGCGTACGCACAACCCCGCATGGTGATGATACCCGGCGCAGTCCGGGTATTGGCAAGAATTTCAGGAACAGCGTCTCCCTCTTCCACCTTATTGACAACGATCTGCCGACCGCGTTTCTTTGCCAATTTGGGAGCGTAGGCGTTCAACACCTCTTCTTTGAATTCCTCGCCTGGTATAGGCATGTTGTATTCTTCATTCATGATCTGAAAACTCCTTAATCAAGCGTTTCGTCGCCTGTTTGACCGTCACGGATTCGAATGGACTCAGAGGCTGGCAGCACAAAAATCTTGCCGTCACCGCTTTTGCCCGTCGAATTTACCTTGATGATGGTACTCACAACTGTCTTGACCAACTTGTCCGGGACAACCGTGGTAAGCATACGTTTAGGGATAAGACGTCCCACAACAGCAAGCTCATCCATCTTCTCTTCCCAGACTTTTTCGGCACCATTGAGACGAAGGATATCGACGAATCCCTTTCCCCGTCCCAGGACATCCTTGGCGTGCATCGAGGTGATGCCCGCCGCGGTCAGTGCTTCCTTGGTCTTATTGATCTTGCCCATGCGAACGATGGCAACAACTTCTTTCATGTTACACCTCCGCAGGTTCTTTAATGCCAGAGCTGACAGTATAGACTTCCTCCACTGGGGTCACAAAGATCTTGCCGTCACCAAACGAGCCTGTGGCTGTTCGTGCAACTTCCATGATGCGATTGACCACAAAATCCTTGTCCTTACAAGGAACAACCATCAACAGCATCTCTTTGGGGATTTCATCGTACGTCACGTTACCGATCTTAATCCCGCGCTGTTTGCCACGGCCTACAACACTGACCTTCGTAACTGCTGGGAAGCCGTCTGCCATCAATGCCGCGAGAACGTCATCAACCTTCTCAGGACGAATAATTGCTCGAATCATGACCATTTTAGTTTCTCCTTTTCTTCGGGATTAGTCTGCAATACCAAACTTCATGAGCAGTGTTTCCAATTCGCTGATCGCCAGCGGATTCGGAATCACAAACTTTGTGTTACTTTCGATCGCACGCGCCAATTTGCGATACTCTTCAGCCTGATTCACGGACGCATCGAAGTCGATAACCGTCTTCTTGTTGATTTCTGCGCGCTGGACCATGTTGTCACGCGGAACAAAGTGAATCATCTGTGTACCCAGCTGTTCAGCCAAAGCTTCAATCAGCTCAGACTCACGATCAACCTTACGGCTGTTGCAGATCAATCCACCCAAGCGGACCGTACCTGCTTCAGCGAACTTACGAATACCTTTACAGATATTGTTCGCTGCATACATGGCCATCATCTCACCCGAGCAGACAATGTAGATTTCCTCAGCCTTTCCATCGCGGATCGGCATCGCGAATCCACCGCACACAACGTCACCCAGCACATCGTAGAAGGTGTAGTCCAACTTGTACTGCGGATCGAAAGCACCCAGTTGCTCCAACAGGTTGATCGAAGTGATGATACCACGACCTGCACAACCAACCCCGGGCTCTGGGCCACCGGATTCGACGCACCGAGTTCCCTTGAACCCGACTTTCACGACATCGTCCAGATCCAGGTCTTCACCTTCTGTACGCAAGGTATCGAGCACCGTCTTCTGTGCGAGTCCGTTCAGCAGCAAGCGCGTCGAGTCAGCCTTGGGATCGCACCCAACAACCATGACGTTCCTGCCCATTTCCGCCAACGCCGCCACAGTATTCTGCGTCGTGGTAGACTTTCCGATTCCGCCTTTTCCATAGATGGCGATCTTTCTCATGATCTTCTCCTTCGTTACGGTTAGCAGAGTTTTCTCTGCTTGACGTATGCTCTATTGCAAACAGTGTGCCAACTCGTATGAAAGATGAAAAAATGCGGGAAAAACGTTGATTCAGCCTCTTTTATCTACATTTTTGTGTGTTTTCCGCTGAATCCCCCCAAGCGGCAAAAAACAGCGCCTTATCTTTTCCTACAAAAATGTAGAAACCTCTTTTGCGCATTCCATTTTTGAATGATCGCGGGGAAAATAAAACAGACGCCCTTCTTTTTTCAAGAGGGACGTCTGTTTATGGGTACGTCGTGTGCGTCTATCGCGTTAGGCGCGCGCATACGGCACGAGTGATTCGCGATAGATCGTTTCAACCACCTCGCGCGTGCTGGTATTGGGTGCCAAACTGAGTAACAAGCCTAATGACGGTGTCGTAAAAGCCAGCTCAACCAGCTTGGACACATCCGCGTCTGTGAATCCTTCATCTGAAAGCTTTTCCTTCACGCCTACGGAGGCAAGCCACGCCTCGACGCGAATGGCAAATGCCTCAGCAGAAAGATCCTCTTCCTGGATGATCGGCGCAAAGATATCGGCCAGCGTATGCTTTTTCTCCGCATAGATCGCCTTCACCACAGCCGGCAGCAACATGGCCAATCCTAAACCGTGCGAAAGCTCATGCTTCACCGCGCTCAACGGATGTTCCAGCGCATGCGTATAATGGAGAAGCCCGTTATCGAAGCTCACCCCCGCTAAAAGCGCGGCATATGTCAAATAATAGCGCGCCTCCAGATCCTGCGGATTGTCCAATGCCTTGGGTAGAAATTCCGCCACCATGCGAATCACCTCTTTTGCCAGGGAAATCGAATAGGGTGAACACGTCTTTGCTGTTGCGGCTTCAACCACGTGATTCACCGCATCGATCGAGACAAATCGGGTCTGTTCCGTCGAGAGACCCGTCATCAACCCTGGATCATCAATCGAGGCGAATGGATAGATGCAGTCATAGGCAATCGCCGGCTTGAAATCCATTTCGGGAATCGTCACCACGGCAAAACGGTTGGTCTCCGTGCCGGTTCCGTGCGTCAAGTTGATCGCCACAAGCGGCACAGCCTCAGTCGGCGTGAATGCGTACGTGTAAAGTCCTGTACAGGTCTTCTCCGGATACTTAAGCAAAATCGCCACAGACTTACCCGCGTCAATCGGTGAACCGCCCCCGATTGCAATCACCGCGGTCGCACCAAACGCCCGCGCCACGGTCACAGCCTCATCGACCTGATGCGTCGTCGGATTGGGCTGAACCCGATCATAGTTGACATACCCGACACCGGCATCCTTCAGCGCTTTCTCGACAACACCCCATGCCCCGGTCGTCTTGTACGCGCCACGCCCCGATACAACAACAACCTTCTCAATGCCACGCGCCTTCAACTGCTGTACAATCTCTGCAATTTTGGCAATCGCGCCAACACCAAAATAGACGTTTGTCCGCACGCGAATCTCTTTGATTTCGCGAATATCAATATCCTTTTTCCACATGATCGTGCTCCTTCTGCTTCGTCTGGTTGAATGCAATGCGTTTCACTCTATACGTTTCACCCGCCGCCTGTCCAGCAAAATCGATATATTTTTATCGATTTTTGTTTATTGATTATTCTTGACGCCGATACGTACTCTCAACACAGAAGGCGCTTGTCCGATCTCACCTTCCTCCGTATACTGAATGGCCTAGGGTGTGTATACGATGAAAACCAAAATGTCCATAAAATCCGATTCCAGCCGTGACGCATCCCGCACTGTTGTGTGGGGTCTGAAAGCAGTGTGGACTGGATGCCGTCTCTGGCTTGGCGTTCTCCTGTTCGCGAGCATGCCAGACGCCCTGCGCGGCGATGAACTGGACACCTTGCGCTTGACGTGGCGCGATATCCTTGTCGGCGTTCAGTATGACACAACGGATCCCGATGTGAAGGCGCGGCTCTCCTCTATTGCAAACAGCGCCAATGCCTCCTGGTCGAGCATGAATCAATCTGCCGATCGCACGAATCTCTGGTCTGATGCGGCAAGTAAAACCGTCTCCGCGCACCTGACAACCTGCTATGGACGACTGCGCGCCATGGCGCTTGCCTATGCAACGCCAGGATGCTCGCTCTACACCAACGCGTCCTTGCTCGCAGCGACCACCAGTGGCCTTGATTGGATGAACAGCAACCGCTACAACACGGTGATTGCGCAGTATGACAACTGGTGGGACTGGGAGATCGGCGTTCCCCTGCACCTGACCGACATCGGGGTGCTGCTCTATGACCAGCTGACCGGGACGCAGCGCACGCAATACATGGCTGCCGTGAATTTCCACACACCCGATCCAGACATGACGCAGGCCAATCTCGTCTGGAAGGCGCGCGTTGTCGCTGTGCGCGGCTGCATCGTGCGCGACACAACCAAAATCGCCCAGGCGCGTGATGCCTTCTCAAGCGTCTTCCCGTTTGTAACAACCAGCGATGGGTTTTATAAGGACGGTTCCTTTATCCAGCATACCTATCACCCCTACGCCGGCGGCTACGGGACCTCGCTCTTAGCGAACATGGTTCCCATGATGACGTGGCTCGCGAACTCCACGTGGCGCATCACCGACCCCGCGCAAACCAACCTCGTGCAGTGGATTTATACAGCCTTTGAACCCCTCATCTACCGCGGAGCGATGTGGGATTGCGTCCGAGGCCGCGAAATTTCACGTTCCGGAAGTTCTCCGCAAGGAACCGGCCACAGCGTGCTTCAAAACGCCCTCTTGCTTTCAACGATCGTCCCAGAAGCGGATCGCCAACGCCTGCGCAGCATGGTCAAGTACTGGGCGCAGGGCGACACCGTGCGCAGCTTTGTCGGCACAACACCCCTGCCGTTACTCGCGCAAGCCAAGGCGCTGATGGCCGACACCACGACGCTTCCCCGCGGTGAATTGATCGGCCACTACCACTTTGGCGAAATGGATCGCGTCATCCACCTGCGTCCTGGATATGGATTCGGCATCGCCATGCACTCGAGTCGGATTGCGAATTTCGAGTCGATCAACGGCGAAAATATGCAAGGCTGGTACACAGGCGATGGCATGACCATGCTCTACACGGGTGATCTGAATCAGTATGGCGACAACTATTGGCCAACCATCAATCCTTACCGCTTGCCCGGTACAACGGTCGATACCCGCGTACGAACACCGCCCACCAATCCAACGCGGGCCAATGGTCAAAGCATGCGCAGCACAACCGCCTGGACCGGCGGCGCCACACTCGGTACCCGTGGAACAGCGGGCATGCATCTGGATGGCTGGGACTGCTCACTCACCGCGAAAAAATCGTGGTTTATGTTCGATACGCAAATCGTCTGCCTCGGCGCTGGCATTTCTAGCACGGATAACCGAACCGTTGAAACGATCGTCGAAAACCGTAAACTGCTTGCCGCAGGAACCAACACCTTCATTATGGATGGTGTCGCCATGCCAACCACGCTCGGCTGGTCTGCCACGCAGACCAACTGCACCTGGGCCCACCTCTCCGGTAACGTCACAAACGCAGCGATCGGGTACTATTTTCCAGTCCCGTCAACGCTCAACGTTACGCGTGAAGCGCGCACCGGCTCCTGGTACACGGTCAATACAGGCGGCTCGACAAACCTCATCACGCGCAATTATTTGACCCTCTGGTACGATCATAAAATCAATCCCTCGAATGCAACCTACGCCTATGTCCTTTTACCCAACACCACCGCTGCGGAAGTCGCCTCCTATGCCGCAGACCCCTCGATCCTCATCCTGACGAATACCGCGAACATCCAAGGCGTCAAGGAGACAACAACCGGAATAACCGCGCTCAATGTCTGGAATGCGGGCACGCACAGCCTTGCAGGCATCACCGTGAACAACCCATGCAGCATTCTCGTCCGGCAGGATACAACCTGGCTTGATTTTTCCCTCTCCGATCCGACGCAAACAAATGCAACGGGATGGGTCGTTGAACTGGCAACCCCTGCAACCGGGATTGTCGCGCTTGACTCGGAAATCACCGTCCTCCAGACCACCCCGACGATCCGCCTCTCCATCCAACCGCCCACTGCGGACGGCCACAGCATACATGCCACGTTTTATCTCGGAAAGACTATCCAAACCACCTTGACGCCCATCGCAGACACCTACGTTGAAAATGGTGCGAATGCCTCGAATAATTACGGATCAGCCACCTATTTAGTTGTGAAGAACAATGGAACAACCTCGCTGACGCGTGAATCGTATCTCCGTTTCGACCTCACGTCGCCAACAGAAAGCACCCTCTTAGATGCGGCGTTGCAGCTGACTGCGGTTACGTGCAACGGCAGCGATACACAGACCGTCTCACTTGTCTCGGATCATACCTGGACCGAGCGCGGCCTCGCCTGGACCAATAAACCGCTCGCTGATGCGGAACTCGGACGCTGGACTGTCCACAGCAATGTGCCGTTTACCGTCTCCTGTCCAATCGGTGCTGCGGCCCGCGCAGCCTCTTCTGGCAACGTTCTTGACTTGCGCGTTGCTGCACTGCGCGGCGCCTACGTCGCCTATGCTTCGCGCGAAGCGACCACGGCGTCGACGCGCCCCCAGTTGCTCCTCAGCTACACGCGTCCGTCTCCCTCCGTTACACTCACAACCCCCGCTTCAGGTTCAACCGTACACTGGTCAAACCCCGTGCTGTTCAATGCAACGGCTTCAACGGCATATGGGACAATCACAAACGTCACCTTTTTCGACGATCAGCACGTGCTTGGTTCCTGCATACAGGCGCCGTTCCAGATCGCGGTTAGTAGCCTTGGCCTCGGGGCTCACAGCGTCACCGCGGTCGCTACGGACGACGCAGGCCTTGTTGCCACCAGCATGCCCGTGACGATCACTCTCTCCGGTTTTCCCATCGCCCGTTCAGGCAAAGCGCTCACGGTGATGAATCGCGCCGTCACCATCGACTTGCACACGCTCAGTCAAGCCTATGCGACATCGGTCACGGATCTGCTCTACACCGTCCATGCGCCATCAAACGGCACAGCCTCACTCCTCGACGATTGGCACACGGCCTCCTTTTTGCCGTTGCCCGACATGATAGGGCAAGCCTCCTTTGATTTTGCGGTGACGGACCGTTCGGCAGATCCACGGCTTCTCTTCGCATACGATTTCGAAGATGATTTCGACCCTGACTCAACGATCATTCCCGACGCGAGCGGCCATGCACGGCACGGCCTCCTCACGCGCGCAGGAACAGGCACCTCCGTGCGCTTTGCAGCACCGACGCTTCCCTTCCGCTCCACCTCTGCCATCCGTCTGGGTGAATACGGCGACAGCGGAGCCACACGGATCTCCTGCTTGATTTCGACCAACGAACTGAATTTCAGTACACACAGCTGGACCTTCAGTTGCTGGTTTAACCGAACTGCGCAAACCACTGATGATTTCATTTTCTATCTGGGCGACGGCGATGGCTTTGGCGCGAATGAAGAGCTGCACCTGTATGGCGCATGGGGAACAAACGCCGTGATCGTACGCCACTATATCGGCTCAAACCTGCGCGACATCGATTTGACCCTCGGGACGCCTGCTTTAAACGCGTGGCACCATGCGGCGCTGACCTATACCTGCACCAATGGCGTAACCGGAAAATTCTGCGCCTATCTGGACGGGGCTTTGAAAGCCACGGCAGAGGAATTCACATTTCACCTCCCTCAGACCGTGCCGCTCATTGTTGGGGGACACCAGAACGCAAGCTATGCAGTATCGCGCTGGTTTAACGGCGGCTTGGATGAACTCGCCCTCTTTAATACAGCCCTGACCGCACAGGAAATAACACAGCTGGCCGCACGTTCGGTTGCCCATCTCGATGGCCCTTGCGCCACCAATCGCGTTGCCGTGCGGATCCTATCCCCTGAATCTGTACCCAAACTTACGCACCCTATACAGACGAGCGATGCGGCTTGGGGTATCACGCTGTCAGGCCCTTCGGACCTTCAGTACACCATTGAAGCCTCTACAAACCTCACCGATTGGTTGCAGCTTGAAACGCTGGACTCCCCGATGCTGCCCTATCTCTGGCAAGATCCGGGTCCGACACGCTATCCCACGCGCTTTTACCGACTGCGCGTCAGCCCTTAGCCCCTTTAACGCCCATCCAAACACAAATCTAACATTGTGAGTAAAAAGAATCATCGCCCTTGTCCCCGTCATTTTGATAGACTTAAACAATTGATTGGCACCATCATGCAGGAGAACAACAATGTCAGCCCCGTTTGCAGTCATTGATATTGGAGCGACGTTTATCCGCCTCAGCATTGCAGATTTCGATGCGGAACATACAATTACACTGCTTGAACGCAACATACAGGCGGTTCCGCTAGGACGTGACATCGTCGCTGATCACTACATTTCGCAGGAAACCATGCGCATCTGCGTCGGCGTTGTTCAAAGTTTTGTCCGCCTGCTGAGTGACTATCACATTGAGCCAAAAACCGTCAAAGCGGTTGCCACCACCTCGATCCGTCTCGCCAGCAACAGCGATGTTTTCTTTGATCGCCTGATGATCGCCTCGGGCATTTCGTTTAAGCTGATGGAATCGACACAGGTCGGTTACTACAACCACCTCGCCTTCCGCGTGATCAATGCCCGTCAGAACATGTGGGAACGCGGCAATGTTGTGATCATGGAGGTGGGCGGCATTTTTACCAACATTTCCTATCGTCGTTCCAACGAAATCCAGTTTGTCCAAACCTATCCCGTAGGCTCGCTCGCGATTGCCCAGCAAATGAGTGAACACGACCTCAGTTCCGATCGCCTTGAGGACCTCGTTAAAGGCCAGACGCGTGAAATGGTCTTGCATTTGAAGCAAAGCATTACCCGGAACCAATCGCTGAAACTCCTGTTGATGGGACGCGACATGCGATTGATTGCCGCCTACATCAAGAAAACGAATACACCGTTCTCTGTGGATGATAAGATGCGCGTCATCCGATTCCCCGCTACAGCACTGGAACAGGCGGTCAAACGGATGAAGGGTGAGACAGTTGCACAGCTCGCCTCCCGTTTTGACATCCCCTACTCTGACGCGGAAGTGCTACTCCCGACATGGACGGTCGTCTTGGCGGTTGTCAAGGCGCTCAAACTCCGCGATCTCTATGTCAGCAATCTCTCGCTGAGCGATGGTCTGCTGGTCGAAGCGGTTGATAAACCAGCGTGGCGCAACATGATGGTCCGCCATATCCGCCGCGTTGCGAAAGAGATCGGCGAGCACTATCAATACGATGAAAAACATGCTGAACAAGTGCGGTCACTTGCCATGAAGCTCTTTGATCTGCTCCAGCAGGAACACGGGTGCAGTCCCCGCGAGCGCCTCATTCTGGAAGTCGCCGCGATCCTCCACGACATCGGCATGTTCATCAATAACCGCGGGCATCACAAGCACACCATGTATCTCATTCTCAATGCGGATCTACTCGGTTTTTCGCTGCATGAAATCCGTTTGATCAGCCTTGTCGCGCGCTATCACCGCAAAGCCGTACCATCGTCGCATCACGTTGAATACATGACGCTCGAACAAGAGGACCGTCTGATTGTCAGCAAGCTCGCCGCGCTTTTGCGCATCGCGGATGCGCTGGATCGCGAACACGATCAGGGCTTGGGAAAAGTGCAATTCGAATTGGACGAAAACAAGCTGACCTGTATTCCCGGTCGACGCATCCGCGCCAGCGTAGAAGAGATGGCCCTCGTGGAAAAGAGCAATTTGTTTGAAAACATCTATGGACGTAAATGTTTCGTTAAACGATGGTAGTGATCACACCACAAAATAAAAAATGCGCGTATCGTATGACTCGAAAAGCAACACCATTATCCATCAAGCCGAAAAAAGGGCAGCGCTTCTTTAACCGGGAGCTGAGCTGGCTTGATTTCAATCAGCGCGTCCTGAATGAGGCAAACAACACAGCCATTCCCCTTCTCGAACGACTTAAGTTTCTCGCGATCACAGCATCTAATCTCGATGAGTTTTACATGGTCCGCGTCGGCGGACTAAAATTACTCAAGGAACAGTCGAACGAACTGCGCGATCTCGCCGGCTATTCGCCCGCACAGCAGGAAAAATATGTCATCGAACGCGTTCATCGGATGGTCGAGGAATCCTATGCGCTCTTTGCTCAATTGCTCGCCGCGCTTCGGAAGGAAGGGTTTATCATCATTCAGGAAATGAATGAATTGACCGCCGAACAACGCATCTGGGCCACCAATCAATTTATCGACACGCTCTATCCCGTGCTCTCCCCCGTTGCCTTAGAGGAGGCACGCGAACGCTACCAACCGCGCGGATTGCTTCTGCATACCTTGGTCCGGCTCCAATCGCCAGAGACTGCGGAGCCCTGCTATGCACTGGTGCCGCTCGGACCGCAAATTCCGCGCTTTCTGACAGTCCCTGATGCAGATCAGACAGTCCTTCTCCCCGTGGAAGTGCTCATTCAATCCGAGATTGATCGACTCTTTACCGGCATTCATGTCGAAGAATGCACCACGCTGCGCATGACGCGTAATGCGGATATCGAATTGCGCGAGGATCTCTCCCCGGATCTCGTCCTCGGCATGCAGGAAATCCTTGCGGATCGCCAGCAGACCGATTGCATCCGCGT
>Ga0075012_10003359_pt1 | contig 15327 bp, 8 predicted proteins | sample All_14_2_FD_71474 | JGI IMG/M metagenome (GOLD analysis project Ga0075012, IMG submission 71474) | Freshwater microbial communities in response to fracking from Pennsylvania, USA - Allegheny Zone_MetaG_DW_15 | ecosystem: Environmental > Aquatic > Deep subsurface > Groundwater > Drilled... | reverse complement strand
TGTTCCAAGGTCCTGTCTGGCGGCGCGGCACGCCGCTGCTCGGAACCAAGGCCGAAGCGTGCAGCGTAGCGGACGCTTTGGAACCGGGCTCGCTCGTTGTGCGCGACGGCGCCGGAACTGCGGCCAAAACGTATGCGCTCGGCAAGGACTATCAGCTTGAGCCGCGCTGGGGCGGGTTCGGCCGTTTAGAGGGCGGCTCGATCCCAGCGGACAAACCGGTTTTTGCGAGCTACCGCTACGCGATGATGCGGCTCGACAGCGTCGTGCAGACTCCCGGCAATAAGCTCGAGATCCGTAAGGGCGTGCCGCACGTGGCCACGCCGCGTCCGCCAGAGCTTGCGGCGGGCGAGATTTGCATGGGCAACGTGTGGTTGCCTGGCCGCACGGAAAAGCTCACGCCCGCAATGCTCTTTCCGATTTTGGAGCGAGCATACCCTGAGGCGCCGCGCGCCGGACCGACGGCGGCGGAACGTGCTCTGCCGCGAACCCTCGCGAAGCTGAAAGCAGGCGGGCTGGTGCGGATCCTCGCGTGGGGCGACAGCGTGACCGAGTGCGTGTATCTGCCGTTTCAGCAGAAGTGGCAGGAGCAGTTCGCGGCACGGTTGCGCGAGCGTTTCCCGAAAGCGAGCATCGTGATGTTCTCCGAAGGCTGGGGTGGCCGCACGACCACAGCCTACCGCAACGAGCCGCAGGGCAGCCCGCGCAACTATGCGGAGAAGGTTCTGGCGCTCAAGCCCGACTTGATCGTTTCCGAGTTCATCAACGACGCTTCGATGGACGAGGCCGCCGTGCTCGAGAATTACGGTGCGATCCTCAAGGACTTCAAAAAGATCGGCGCGGAGTGGATCATCCTGACGCCTCACTACGCGCGGCCGGACTGGATGGGCCTGAAACAGGAGCGGGAGATCGATCAGGACCCGCGGCCTTATGTGCGGGGGTTGCGGCTTTTCGCGGACAACAATCGCGTCGCGCTGGCGGACGCCTCACTGCGCTGGGGCCGGCTCTGGCGGCAGGGACTGCCGTATTCGACGCTGTTGATGAACAACATCAACCATCCCGACGAGCGCGGCATGAAGCTGTTCGCGGACGCGCTGATGGATCTCTTCTGATCCCGGTTCTCAGCAGGGGTCAGACGCCGTCCGGTTTCACGACGACCATCTGGTGAATGGCGAACGCGGGCACATCGATCTCTAAACGGCCGTTCTCGAACGTCCAGCCGGCGACCGGTTGATTCTGCGGCTGGAGCATGACAGACGCGGGCCGGGCCGCCAAACGCAGGCTTACGCGGCAGGCCGGCGCCGCAGGAATTTCCGTGATGAGCCGGTCCGGTCGAAAAGCGCGCTGGCCGTCTTTCTTCACTCCGGGATAAAGAACGCTGGCGTCGTAAACCGAGGTCGTTCGCTTGCCCTCAGCAAGATTCACGAGGTGCACGACCTGTTGCCCGTCTCTCTCCCGCAACACGGCCTCGACGTGGGCTGGCGCATCGGTTGCCAGCCGACGCTCGGAAGGCGGCAGGACCATTCCGATAACCTTGTCCACAAGTGTTGACGGGACCGGCCGCCCCTCGAACCGCGACAACAGTGGCACGGGCGCATAGAACGCTGTGCCGCGCCCCACGGCGTTCTTCGTCAGGAGCGGAAAGCGCTTCCCGTCCGGGGTCCGCACCTGCATCAACGTTTGCGCGGCCGTGCAGGACACACGGTGCAGCGGCCGTTCAAATGTCGCGCCAGGGGGTTCGTCCCCGACGATGAGCGGCTCCGGTTTGTCGGCACGGGCGTCAACGTTCACCCCGAACGCCGATTGAAGCTGTGCGGTGAGCCCCATTCCCGACCAGAGGACCCGGCCGCCTTTCTCCAGAAACGCGAGGATGCCCGCCGCAACGGCCTCAGTGACCGCCTCGGGGTCTTCGACGATCAGCAGCGGGCTGCGGAGGTCCTGTTCGGCGAGGCGCCAGTCGGGGAGCAGTTCATAATTCACATGCCGGCTGCTCAGCGCGACCGTGGCGCCGTCGATGTGGCGGTCGCTGACCACAAAGCTTTTTTGGGCGCGCCGGGTGGCCGCGTAGTGAGCGGCGGCGCTGTGCAGCACCGCCGCGTCGGGCAGGCGCGACCCCAGGCACCAAGGCTGCCGCGCCCGCAGGAACGGCGCCACATCGCGGGCCATGGCTTCGATCCATTCACGGCGCAGGGCTCCTGCGGGCGAAGGGATGTCCCACAAGGAGTAACGTCCGCCGTTGGCGATGACCACAGCCATTTCCTGCTGGAGCTGTCCTGCGGGCTTGGGCATCACGGCTGTCGCCGAATCGCCCTTCACCGACTGCGGGTCGGCCACGACGAATTTCGTCATCAGGTCGTAAGGCAGGCACTGGGCGTCGAGCCAATGCGCTAAAGGCGAGAGCGACTCGACGCTGTTGCCGATGTCGCTCGTGAGGTAGCCAATGCCTTGCGGCGGTTTCTCGGGCATCATCAGATGGTACGCGTTGTTGAATCCCACGAGACAGTGCGGTTCGATCGTGTGGATTTCCTTGATCGTCTGAGCAATGAACTCGCGGAAGATCTGCCGCTGCATCTCGTGGTAATCGGCCCAGCCGATGTCTGCCTCCGTTTTTGGGGGAGGAAGGTGCTTCTCGCGCTCGAAGCGGGCGCGACAGGGCGCGCAGTAACACGGGCGCACAGTATGGGCCGTGCCGTCAAACCAGAAGCTGTCCGGGTGATAGGTGGCCAGAACCTCGCGGATCATGGGCCACAGGTACTTCTCGGCTACACCGGAGTGGAAGCACAGGCTCCGGCCCAGAGGTTTTCCATCGGGGCCTTTCCGGATCCAGTGCGGCTGGAGGGACGCGATTCGCCCGTCGTTCCCGAGATTGAAGTAGACGCCGAACCCGTAACCGCCGCGCCGTGCCACGTCGCGCCAAACGCCCAGCACGTCTCCGACCAAGTTCGTCGGCGCATAACCGACTTTCGTCGGGTAGGTGGTCCATCCAGGATTGCCCTTTGCGTGCATCTGGACCATGTCCGGTTTGCAGAGGGCGACAAGGCGCGCGGTCGCCTCCACATCGGCCTCGCGTCCGACGGCCTCGTCGCCGAAGATGTGGTGGTCTTCGTGCAGAATGAAGAAGCTCTTCTCATAGCGGGTTTCCGCGCAGACGGGCAACACGGCCGAAAGGCATCCGGCTGCGACAAGAAAAGAAAAAAGCGTTTGTCCCCTTTTCAGATGCGCCCCCCGCCGCGAGGAAAAGCCGAGTGTGGCGGTGACACCTCTGAGGGCGGAACGGTGTGCAAGGACGTCTGCGAAGGCCATTCGAAGGTTGACTCCCTGTTGATCGAGCACTTGCATTACGCAGGAAGGTGCTCGATGTAAGCGCCGTCTTTTCGCAACTGCGTCTGGAGTTTCCGGACATCGAACTGCCCCATGTCCGTGCCAGCCGCGAGCGCCAGCGCGGCACACGTGCCGACGCCTTGCCCCATGACCATGCCGTGTGACTGAATCCGGACAGAGGCATGCCCCTCATGCGTGGAAGAGGCGCACCGTCCCACAACGGCTAGGTTCGGAAGCGTCGCGTTGAGGCACATGCCCAGCGGGATATGATAACTGTCGCCCGGCGGCGGCCGCATATCTTTGCTCTGGTCCGCCCATGTGGTGTGCCCGGATCCTTTGGGATCATGAATGTCGATGACCCAGAACCCGTGGCCGATCGCGTCCGGCTGTTTGACCGCGTTGACCACCATGTCCTTGTCGAGCGTCTTCAACCCCCGGATGCGCCTCGACTCGCGGAGACCGAGGCCGAAGCCCATCTGCGTAACTTCCGCGTTTTCAAAACCGGGCATCTGATCCCGCCAGAGGTCCACATACTGGTAGACCTTCTCCCGCCCCTGTGCGGAAAGACGGGTCAACTCCTCCTCATCGAGCGGATTGCCCGATACAGGCGCCATGTTGTAAGCGACCATGGGAACGCGCGGGGAGGTCAGATACGAAATCGCCGCCCCTTCGAAGAACTGCGGGTACTTGCCGTCATCGCGCAGTTTTTTCATCAGGGCGAACACGCGTTCGGCGTCTTTGCGGTGGGCCTTGATCCGGGGCGCGTCAAGCCCGCCCAGCTGAAACATCATGGTCATGCCCTGGACCTTGCCGTCGCCCGGCCGGCCGAACTCGAAGGGAAGGCCCGCGTTGGCCGCAATATCGCCGTCGCCGGTGGCGTCGATAAAGATTTTTCCGCGCACGGCCTTGCGCCCCGTTTTCGTGTCGACCAGCACGGCGGTCATCCGGCCCTCTGAAAGGACGGTCTCGACCGCAGTCAAGTTGCACAGGACGCGGACGCCCGCCTCTTTGAGCATCTTGTCGAACACGACACGCATTCCGACGGGATCGAACTCGTACTTTTCGGGCGATTTCGGCGAACCCGGAAGCTCGCGTATGAAACGCCCCCCGCGGTCGGCCGCTTCTTGCGCGAAACCGAAGATCACCTGCTTGACGCGGTCGTTCATGTGCCAGATGTTCACCAGCGCGTTCGTCGCCATGCCCCCGAGGCTCGGCCACCGTTCGATCAGGATGACGCGCGCACCGTGGCGTGCGGCGCAAACCGCGGCCGAAAGCCCGGACGGCCCGCCCCCGCAAACCACAACGTCGGCCTCGGCCAAAACCGGCAGCCGCCGTTCGGGAATGATCAGCGTATGGGCCTCTCGCTCCCCGGCCGAATTCTGAACGGGAAAACCCGACCATCCGGCAAGGGCGCCCAAACTCCCCCCGGATGCCGCCATCACAAAAGACCGCCGTGACGTCTTCAACACCTGCCTCCTTTTTTGCTGGCCCTGTTGATTGCCCGCCTCAAACGTCCATTCTCCGCCTGCGCGCCTTCCCGGTAGCGCCGCTCTCACAGAGCCCGCGGCGCGGCACGATGGAAACGGAAAGCGAAGGTTGTCCCGAAAACACTTAGGGCTGAATCAGCGACCGTTTGGAGAGTCCGCCGAAGGCGTCAACGCGGCGGTCACGGAAGAAGGGCCACATGCGGCGGACCGCCTCCGTGCGACAGAGGTCGAGGTCGGTGACGAGGAACTCCTCCTGATCCGTCGAGGCCTGCGCCAAAAACTCGCCCTGCGGTCCCGCGACAAAACTGCTGCCCCAGAACCGGATGCCGTTCGTCACGCCGGAAGGGTCGGCCTCATAGCCGGTGCGGTTGACGCTGACCACGTGCACGCCGTTGGCGATCGCATGCGCGCGCTGGGCAGTGATCCACGCCTCGCGCTGGCGTGCCTTCTCGTCTGCGCCATCCGTGCTTTCCCAGCCGATCGCCGTCGGGTAGATCAGCAGGTCGGCGCCTGCCAGAGCCATCAGGCGCGCGGCTTCGGGATACCACTGGTCCCAGCAGACCAGCACGCCCAGTTTTCCGACGGAGGTGGGGATGGGGGTGAAACCGAGATCGCCCGGTGTGAAATAGAACTTCTCGTAGTAGGCCGGATCGTCCGGAATGTGCATCTTACGGTATTTGCCGGCGAGCGAGCCGTCCTTCTCGATGACGACGGCGGTATTGTGGTACAGTCCCGCCATGCGCTTTTCGAAGAGCGAGAGCACGAGCACCACGCCCAGCTCTTTGGCCAACGCGCCGAACGCTTCTGTGCTCGGACCGGGAACGGACTCCGCCAGATCGAAATTCGACGGGTCCTCGGTCTGGCAAAAATAGAGGCCGTTATGCAGCTCCTGCAGAACGACCAGCTCCGCGCCCTGCCGCACGCAGGTCCGGATGCCGGCCTTCAGTTTCTCGATGTTGGCGCAACGATCCGCCGTGTTCGTCTGCTGGACAAGTCCGATTTTCATGGAGCACCTCGTTTTCCGTATCAAGACGTTTGTGAAAGACTCTTGCGTACAGCGTCGCCGAGTTGACGGGCCGTGGGAAGCTGTCCTTTTAGTTCGCGGGGAAGCTGAGCGCGAAGCTGATATTCCGCAACGCCTATCGGATTAGATTTTGTTCTGAGTGAGAATTCAACCTCCACGTCATCCTTTTCGGCGCACAGAATGATGCCGATTGAGGGGGCATCTTCAGGGGCGCGTTCTTTATCGTTCAACAGATTGAGGTAGAAATCCATTTTCCCGGCATGTTCAGGTTCAAAAGCGCCGATTTTCAGGTCAAAGGCAATGAGAGCTTTCAGAAACCGGTGATAGAAGAGCAAGTCCACGAAATACTCTTTCGAACCAAGGGAGAGCCTGTATTGCCGCCCCACAAAACAAAAACCGTAACCCAGCTCCAATAAGAACGATTGCAAATTGGTGATGAGCCGGTCTTCAAGCTCTCGTTCCTTAACGGCGCGATTGACCCCGAGAAATTCGAGGGTGTAACGGCTTTTCATCATTTCGCACGCTTGGTCTGCGAGTTGCTCCGGCAGGGCGAGCGGAAAGTTCTGCGCTTTTTTTTCGGTTATCGCATGCTCGTAGGCTTTCGCCTTGATTTGATTGAGCAGAACACGTCGGGTCCACCCGAAAAGAAAGGCGGCCTGGAGATAATAAAGACGGGCAGACGCGGGCACACCCTTTCCGAGAAGCAAGATGTGGTGTCCCCATGGCACCCAAGAACATATTTCTCGCGCACCTTGCGCGAGAATCTGACTAGTCCAGCATTGTTCATCCGCTGGAACAACAGGCTCCAGTAGTCTAAGAAGCGTTCCCGTCTTGTGTTTTGATTTTAACGCTCGCGCAAGTTGCGCGAGAAAATCTGAATGAGAATGCGTTTCATACAACTGCCTCATGCGCCAAACGTTTGCCGTTGAGAACCCCCGCATGTCCGGAAACGCGGCGCGCAGGTCGGCGGCAAGCTGCTCAACAACAGAGTCGCCCCATTTTGCGGCACGTTGTTTATCAACAATCACCTGTCCGATATCCCAGTAGAGGAGGATGAGTTCGCGGTTGACTGCACGCGCTGCGGAAATGTGGGCAGAAACGACTCTCTCCTTGATGTTGGCAAGCAACGGAAGATAATCTGACGGCAACAGGGATTTTTTCTTTTTGCACAAAATTTTATCTGCACTCATATTTTGACCTTGTGAAAGAGCAATCGCACCCCGTTAGAGTCTCGAATTTGTCGGTATGGGCGAAGCATCTGTGAGCAGGGCAGGTTTTGGGAAGGTCCCGGTGTCTACAAGAAACCCTTCCGGAAATTGCATGGTGACGCAGTGCAGCGAACCGTGCTGTTTGATCAAGGGCAGGCAGTTGATGCCGACGATCTCCCGTTTAGGAAAAGCCTGCCGAAGCTGGGCTTTGGCGGTCTCGTCCTTGGGCGAACCGTAGGTCGGCATCAGCACCGCGCCGTTGATGATCAGAAAGTTGGCGTAGGTCGCGGGCAGGCGCTGCCCGTCGTCGATCACGCAATCTGCCATGGGAAGAGGAATCAGCGTGTACGGTTTCCCGTCCAGCGTGCGGAAGTTTCTCAGCTCTGCCGCCATCTGCTTCAGCGCGCCGTAGTGCTCGTCGGCGGCATCGGCACAGGCGACATAAGCGATCGTTTCCGCGCTGCAGAGACGCGCGAGGGTGTCGATGTGGCTGTCGGTGTCGTCGCCCGCCAGATAGCCGTGGCTCAGCCACAGCAGACGTTTCGCGCCGAACGCTTGTTTGTAAAACGCTTCCAGCTCTTCTTTCGAATAGTGGTCGTTGCGGTTTGGCGAAAGCAGGCACTCCTCGGTGGTCAGGATGGTGCCTTGGCCGTCGGACTCGATGCTGCCGCCTTCCAATACGAGGTGCAACATATTGCGGTAACGCACGTCTGGGCTGAATGCGTTCTGGCGGATCAGTCCCCGCGTGACCTGGTTGTCGAGGTTCGCGGCGAATTTCATGCCCCAGCCGTTAAAGGTGAAATCATAGAGCGTCGGCTTGCCGTCCTCTAAGACGCTGATCGCACCGTGGTCGCGCGCCCAGGTGTCGTTCGTGTCCATCGCGCAGAAACGGACGTTCGCGAGGTTCACCGTGTCGCCGAGTTGACGTCGCACCGCCTCCCGGTCGCGGCACACGATCAGCAGCGTCTCGCGCCGCGCGATTTCTTTCGCGATCTCGACGAAACAAGGGATCACCTCATCGAGGATGTCGCGCCAGTCCGTGTCCGCATGCGGCCAAGTGAGCTGCACACCGCTCTGCGGCTCCCATTCGGCGGGGAAGCGTATGTGAGTCGTTGAGTTCATAACAAACAAAGCCCTGCATCAAAGGCCACCCGGTCATTCTTATACACGATGCGCAGAGGGTCGTCAATGGCGCGGGGACAGCGTGCGCGTCAGGTTGAACGGTTAACGGCGCTCCTTCATGTGTTCCTTCACCGCCGCTTCTCCCGGTTGCAAAGTCAACGGTTCCGTTTCAAACATGAAGGTGACGGGCTCGTCGGCGATGCAGGCGAAGAGCGTGGCCGCACGTCCGTCGGCGAGCCGCCATGTGCCGTGCAGCACGGAGGGCACAGAGAGCGTCCGCATCGTCTTGCCGTCTTTTTCCGCAAAGCTCATTGTGATCGGAGGCACATCCAATTCGGGCGACGCCGCGCGCTGGCCAAAATTGAGGTACGGGCCAGCCTTGCCGCGCCAGAGAGCGAGGTGCGCGCGGAGCAATCGGAGCTGCGTGTCGTTCGCTTTCTCCGGTTCGAGCCAGCGGGTCCAGAGCGCCACAGCGGGGATTTTGCCGCAGACGAAATTCATGCCGATCTGATAGAGCGCGAGCCGGCTGGGCTTCTCCGATACGTAGCAGCCTTCGCTGCCGTAACCCGCGAGGTAGTCGTGGTAAACGTGCGTGAACAGGGGCACTCCCAGCACGCCCGCACCCGAACGCGGCCAGCGGCCCTGATGCAGGTCGCGCGCGTGGTAGGTGTCAAGCAGCGGCAGATAGTATTCGCCCGGCTCCTCGATGGAGAACGCGAAGTTCGGATCGCGGGCTTTTCCCGTTTTGCGGATCTCTTCGAAGATCCCGTACAGCGACTCGCTGCACCATCTGCCCCCGCCCGGCGGGTGGCTGTGCTGCGGATGGTAACACTCCTTCATGCCGCCGCCGACGATCTGATCGACCTGTACGCAGTCGATTCCCGCCTTCTGGCAGCGTAGCGACGTGCCTGCCAAAATTTCACGCGCCAGCGGCGTGCTGGCGCAGATCGTGGCCGTCTGGCCGACGCCCTTGTCGGGCGTGCCGTTGGTGAAGGCGACGCCCTGCGCGTCGCTGATCGCCGACGGGCGTCCGTCACGATTGAACGCCGCTTCCTGATTGATGGTTTTGTCTTCCAGCGTCTTGTGCAGGGTCCAATGGAGGCCCGACAGGAAGACCATGGTATGGCCTCCCTGTGCGTGGAGTTCTTGAGTCATCGCCGCGAACGCCTGATCGCCGCCGAAGGGCGGGAAGTAGTCGGGCGTGGTCCACGTGTCGAGCTTCTCCCACGAGATAAGCAGCGTGGTGATCGGCGCGCCGACGGCTTGGCTCCAGCGCTGAACTTGGTTTGTCAGGAAGGACCGGCGGTCGCCGAAACGCTTGTCCGGTCGCTCGCCGCGTAGCGAGTAGGTGAAAATCATCGTCGGTTCCGTGACCCACTTGGGGATGTCGCCTGTGGCCACGCGCTGCGCCATGGTCTGACGGCACCACGGCTGGAGCACGGCCCACTCACGGTAAAGATCGGCTGCCGCCTCCCAGGTGACCGTCTTCAGGCCGGCAGCTGGTTTGAGACCCGCTATCGCGACGTCATAGTCTAGCCGCCACTCGGTCACGGGCGTCTGAGGCAGGATGTGGATGATGCTCAGTTCGACCCCCTTGCCGCTGCGGCGGGAGCAGAACTGCTTGGTATGCGCCGCGCTGTCGCGTGCGGACAAAAAGAGGCCCGCCGCCGGATCGAGCGCCGCCATCAGTTGCAGCGATGCGCCGCCGGGATAGTGGAAGGTGCGGTCGGGACGGTTCTTGCCGGGATTCATCAGCAGCGTGCCGTCGCACTCCGGCCATAGAAGCCGGTCGTTCTCTCCGGTATCGGAGAAAGGAAGCTTCAAATTGACGAGCGGAAATTTGATTTCCACAAGCTGGCAGGGGATTGCGGAGCGGACAGAGATGCGTCCGAGCACGCAGGGCGAAGTCTTCTCCAGCCGGTATTCGCAGGTCACCGTGAGACCGGTGTGCGTGCCTTCGACGGTCACCGTGTTGTCGCGCTGAAGGACGCTGACGCGTGTTGCCTGCGCCGATGAAATCGGTGTTTTCCGGTCGGCGAGTTGAATCGTATACAGCGGTGTCGCCACGGCAGGGTCAAGCCATTCGCGGCCCGTCGTCTTGTCTTTCAGCGAGACCAGCGTGCCGCTTGTGGTGTTCCATTCCGCCTGGAGCGTCGGACTCTGAAGCAATACGGATTGTCCCGCGCTCGCCGCGGACGCGGCGAGCGAAACAGCCAGCAGGAGCTTTGTGCGGAGGTTCATAGAACTGCCTTTCCATAGGGTGGTGCAACATCAACGGGGCGGGAGTTCCCGGCGCATGGTCGGGACGCACATGCCACTTCGGCCTTCAATTCTTGCTTTACGGGGTTTTGGACGTCTGAAGGGATTGAGCCGGATGGCGGTTCAGCACGAACCGCTCCGGCGTGAGCACGCCGCACTGAAGGTGAAAGCCGCCGAGCAAACCCAGGAAACCCGCGTCGAACGCGGTGCTGTTGCCGATAACCGGCTGCGAGTTGATGCGCATGGACTGCGCTTGGGCTGGAACCTCGGCGTCAAGTTTAGCGTCGACATAGAGGCGCAAGCTTTCGCCGTCGTACACGACGGCAAGGTGAGCCCACCGCCCGGCAGTCAGGGGTTGGCGCGACGTGAGCGTCGCTTGGCGCCGCGTCACGTCCACGTGGCCATCCGCCCGCAGGGTGAGCGCAACGCCGCAGGCGTCGGAGAAGAGGGCCATGGTTTTTCCGACTGCGTCGGGTCGCGCGGCGATTTCCATCGTGAAAGGACCGTAGGGCATGGAACGGCTGGGCAGGATGGCGCAGTTGGCAACACCGTCGAAACGCAGGGTTGCGCGCGCGGCGTCGTTCGTCCATTGCGGGAGCCACGCGTCGCTCGTTATCATCCACGTGTGCCGTCGGCCGAGCAGCAGCGGCGTTTGCCAGCCGGAGACCGAGGGCAGTTCGGTTCCCGCTCCTTCCGCCATCGGGTAAGTAAGCGCGTAGGTCTCGTCTGCGCCGAGCGCGAGAGACTCCACGCGCGGCCGCTCGAAGCGCGATATGCGATCGCCCCACCAGCCCTCGTCGAAATCCGCGCCGGTGACGATGACAGGGCAAGCGCGTTTGGCAGCGGCCCGCGCGCGTGTCGCGCGCGCGGGCGCGCTCCAGCACACGTCGCCTGAGAGCGTGCTGTAGCGGGCCACGTAGACGTCCGAGGGTGTGGCGTCTGCGGGGAGCGGCAGGCTCACGGTGACCGCCGGCGCGCCTTTATGGACGAGTCCGGTCTCTGCGACGGGCCAGCCGTTGCGCAACAGGTCGAGGTGTCCCGCCATGTTCCAGCGTTCAAAGCGGACGAGCGCCGTGCGGTTGGTGCCTTCCAGTCGCAGCGTGAGCGCCGGCTGTGCGTCGGCGATGCTGTCGAAGGGAATGCGGATCGTGCGCAAGCTCTCGAGGTGGCCGCAGCGTACGGTCACGGGATAAAGTTCGCGCCAGTCGTTCGTTTGCGCGGAGGTTGCGAGCTGCGCCTGCACGCGGAACAGCCGCTTGCCGTCACAGCCGATCTGCGGCACGCGCAGCGTCGTGGCGGTCAGATTCGTGCGGGGCAGTTCTACGGGTGCGGGCTCAAAGCACGGTTGCCCGGCTTCGTCGAGCAGTCGGACGCGCACGGACGCGGACTCGGTGGTGTAGGCGAGGCTCAACACCTCTAACGTCCAGTCGTCGCCGAGGCTTGCCTCCTCATGATAGCTGATGAAGAGTTGCGGCGGACGCGGCGGGCGCGGTTCGCCGCGCCAGCGCGCGAGATAGTCGCGGGAGATGCGCAGCAGAGCGTCGCGGTTCACGGCCGAGGGTTCGAAGTGCGTGTGCTCGACGTAGTCGTTCCAGGTGGTGAGGCAGACCCATGGGGCTTCGGAAGCCAACGCGGCTTCCCATGTGTCGCGCAAAGTGCCGCTGTTCAGATAGGGGCGGTAGAAACTGTTGCCGTTGCCAAGGTAGCCCTGCGTGATGCCGGCGACCAGCAGGCCGCCGGGGCGGTGCGCGTCGAGAGCCTTCTGGCCGTTGGCGAGGCGCTCCAGCATTTGTGCGCGGGTGAAGCCGTTGATGCCGAAATCGTAGAAGCCGTCGAACACGGCGAGGTTGTCGGCGAGCTCCTGCGCGTTGCCCCACAGCGAGCCCTCTCCCATGGGTTGCACGAGCCAGTAGGCCGCGAGGCCGCGTGCCTTTAGGGCGTCGATGATCTGTCGCCACTCGGCCAAGGTGCGCGGCCGGCTGTTGTAGATGAAGATCACCGGGTTTCCTTGGACGAGGCAGGTGTTGGGATGGCGGCCCCAGCGCTCCAGATAGGTCGCGAAGATACGGACCATCGCCTCGGGCGATGGCGCGGTGCTGTCGACACAGGGGGCGACTTTGAAACGTGTCCCTTCGGCGGCGCGGTAGAAGCGGGTCATCGCATCCGCATAGAAAGCGTCCCGACTCTTCTCTTGCAGGACCAGATCCACACAGAAGCCGTCGATGCCGTATTGGAGCGCGGTACGGACTTGAAGTTTCGTGGCTTCGCCGACGCCCTCGTCCGTCTGGGCGTGTCGGCCAAGCAGGGAGCGGTCGTTGAAACGCTGCGCGTTCCAGACGGGGTCGAGCGCCGCCTTGTCATAGCCGCTGACCTGGTCGAACCCCCAGCCGACGTAATGCGCCCAGCACATTTTAGGCGGAGCGTCGACCGCCGCAAAGAGTGCGCTTGCGGCGCCCACCCAGCCGAGAAGAATCAAGTAAACGAGCGTCATCGGTTTGCGGAGGTGTTAAGGTTTTGGCAGTGCGGGCAAAGGGGTGACCGCGTGGGTCACCGGCCATGTCGCCCGTCCGTCGCCCGGATAGAGACCGATCTTCTCAACGGGTATCCGTTGGAAACCGAGTTTCCATGCCGGCGAATCGTCCCGGAGGCGGAAGTCTTCCTTCTTCTCATCGACGAATTTCGGATCCTCGTTGATCAGGTTGTTCTCAGTCGTCACCAGATTCGTCACAGAGGCCTCAATATATTTCCACCAGGTGTCTTTGATCGGCTGGCCTTTCGAAACGCGCCGCAGGTTTTCGCCTTGGCCCTGCCAGAAGATGTTGCGGCGGACGCAGTTTCCTTTCGGCTTCGCCGGCTCGTCATCGATCATTGCGGCCACTTGCGGGTAGCGAGTGGAGAAAGGCGGCTCTTTGATCTTCACGCCGCACAGCACGCCGGTTTCGCGGTAGACCTTGAGGCGCCCTTCCGAATAGGGGGCTGCCCAGCCGAGCGCGCGGGCGTCCAGATGGAAGGCATACGGGCAATCGACGAACACGTTGTTTTCGATCACGTTGTCGCGCCCGCCTCCGATGAAGGTCGCTTTCCAGACTTGGAAGAACAGGTTGCCACGTACGGTGGCCCCCGAGAATTCGTCGTCGAGATAAATGCCGTTGCACGCGCCGCCGTCTTTCCCGCAGAGGTGGTGAAGGTAGTTGTATTGGAACACGTTTCCCCGCAGACACCAACTGCGGCCGGCGTAAATGGCGCCGCAGTCGTGCGACTCCTGGCAGACGTTGTGGATCTCGTTGTACTCGAAGAGATGCTCCATTCCGCCGAACAGGATCGCCGAGTGCGGGGCGTGGTGGATCAGGTTGTGCGAAGCCCGCAGGCCCACGCCGCTCATGAAAAGGCCCGGACGATACATGCGGTCCCAGCGCCCGAAGTGATGGATGTGGTTGTTCTCTGCGGTGTGGCCGGCGTGTGTGAGCGTGGCGCGGTCGCCGCCCAGCAGGTAGATGCCGCCGCCGCCCATCCCGGCCATGTCGCACCCGACCACGCCGCACGCCTGCCCGCCGACGATGGTCACGGCGTGGTTGCCCATATTCCGTATCGTGCAGCCGACCACGCGGCACTGCTGGCTGTTTTTGATGGAGACGGCGGTGCCTCGGGCGTTTTCCATCGCGAATCCGCCGAGTGTCACGTGGGCGGTGTCGGTCAGCGAAAACAGGCCGGCGGCCATCGAGACCTCTGCGCGGCCGTCAGCCAAGGGCGCGGGCGGCCAGAAGTAGAGGATTCCGGCCGCGCGGTCGATCATCCATTCGCCGGGCATGTCGAGCTCGCACAGCAGGTTGAAGCCTTGAAACCACTGGCCGGCCCGATATCCGTAGAAATGGTAGGGCGGCTCGACGGCTATGGTCTGTTTCTTCGTGTCGATGGAGGCGATCCGGTGGCATTGCAGGGCCCAGTCGCGGAACCAGTAACCTCTGACAAAGGCATCCTTCTCGTTGACCCACCGTTCCGGACGGTTGTCCGTATAGGTGAAGAGGCCTTCTTTGCAGCCGATCACGCCGCGGACGTTGATTTCCGTTTTTCCCAGCACCGCCCCGATTTTGGTGAACCCCGCGTTGGGCCAGCGAGAAAGTTCCATCGGCGTGCCGTCGAAGAAGAGTTCCAGACGCGGCGAGATCTTTCGTCCGCTCTTGACGGCGTGGAGACTGGCCATCGCGTTTCCGATCTCGTCCTCGTTCTGATTGTCGGCCAAAGACAACGCGCGCTGCAGCTCCCACGCCGCATCCAGGTCCAAGTCGCCGTACTCGGAGATGCCCAGCGATTTCAGATCCGCCTGGAACACCTTGCCCCGCGCAGCCGGATCCAGCCGCTCCAACACGGCCGCATCCGAGACGGGTTTCCAGCCGGTGAGGGGGAGGCTGCCGCTGAGCACCACGCTTTTTCCCGGACAGGCGCGGTAGGTGATCGGAGCCTCAGCGGAGCCCGAGTCCTCCGCCGTCAGCTCGAACGGCTGGGTGAACGCGTATCGCCCGCCGGAAAGTTCGACCGTGACGCCCCCTTTGGGCAGCGCGCCCGCACGCTTCAGCTCCCGGATCTTCTGTCGGGCGGCCGCGAGCGTGGCCAGCGGCGAGCGGCGCGAACCGTCCGCCGTGTCGCTGCCGTCGGGCGCGACGTGTATGGTGAGCGCCGCCGAGTCGCCCGCCGTGTTGCGGCAGCCTCCGCCCGACGAGAGTTGACGGCAAGCGACAAAAGATAGCGTTGCCAACAGGGCGGCCACGAAGAGGCCGGAGGTGTTCCTTTTCATCGGGTGTGCTTTCTCTTTGCGGACCTATTTGAGTTGCAGCGTGCCGGCCTTTTCCAAGCGCCAGTTCTCCGCCTGCGTGCCTTCCCAGCAGTGCCACTCGCCGAACTCGCTGTAGAA
>Ga0075012_10003358_pt1 | contig 15327 bp, 12 predicted proteins | sample All_14_2_FD_71474 | JGI IMG/M metagenome (GOLD analysis project Ga0075012, IMG submission 71474) | Freshwater microbial communities in response to fracking from Pennsylvania, USA - Allegheny Zone_MetaG_DW_15 | ecosystem: Environmental > Aquatic > Deep subsurface > Groundwater > Drilled... | reverse complement strand
ACCGGAAAAGCCTCCAGCGCGGATAACGCTCAAGCCGTTCACGGCGGGATGATCCGCCCGGTGTTGACCGAACTCTTTGGTGCCGAAGCGGCTCAAGCCATCCGCATCCTGTATGGTGGTTCTGTAACTGCTGCCAACGCCGCAGAATTCTTCTCCCAACCCGATATTGACGGTGCTTTGGTGGGCGGTGCAAGCTTGAAGCCAGAGGAATTTATTTCCATTGCAAAGGCGGCTGTGAAATAAACTGTGCAGTTCACCGGATTACTTTGGTTTGCGTTAATGCTCGTGCCGCTGGTGTATCTCCAGCGGCTTTTGCATCGTGAGATCCAGATCATCTTCTATCTGATCACCCGTAATAAGCCATTGACGATTGCCTTGTTCTCCATGCTTTTCTTCCCTGGTGTGTTCCTGCATGAGGCGAGCCATTTTTTGATGGCAAAAATTCTAGGGGTGCGTACAGGGAAGTTTTCATTGCTCCCGCAATCGTTGGATACTGGACATTTGCAACTTGGCTATGTAGAGACCGAGCGAACCGATATCTTGCGTGATTCCTTAATTGGTTTGGCTCCCATCATTGCGGGGACGCTGGTCGTAGCATACACAGGTGTTGTCCAGTTGCGGTTGGATGCGCTCTGGCATGTACTCAGCAATGGACAGGCAGATTTGTTCTGGATGGGGTTGAAACTGTTGCCTACCGTACCAGATTTCTTCCTCTGGTTCTATCTGACCTTTGCCGTCTCCAGCACTATGCTTCCTTCTGAATCAGACCGTCATGCTTGGCTGCCATTGGGAATGTGGCTTGGAGCGTTATTGGTGATTGCGGTTTTTGCCGGGGCAGGAACATGGATGTTGCAGAATCTTGCCCCTTTATTTGACCCCTTGTTGCGCTCAGTCGCCTTATTGTTTGCGTTGAGCAATATCGTTCATCTTGTTCTGCTCGTTCCGTTGTATGGATTGCGGCAGGCAATGGCGTATTTTATGCAAGTTCATGTCGGTTAAGTTGATTTCAGGAAGATCGTTCGATTCTGCTTTGGATTGAACAGCGCGACAACTTCTCTACCTTCTTCTTTGCCTGCTTGTGTTGCTGAAGTAATGGCAGTTTCCTGATCTTCAATGCCGGTTGAAACATCGAAATAGTATTCCCCAGATTGCGGGTTAATCCAAGTTCCAAGCCAGCAATCATCTTCGTTGAGATATGCTTCGTTCCTTGAGATGAATTTGCGTAATTCTTCCACCAAGTCTATCGTGGCAGGCAGGATGGATGTTCTGGCGGGATATTTCGGAAAGCACCATTGATCTAGAATCGGTAAAAAAGTACAGGAAGATGGCTTCGAAGCGCTGCCACCTTCCTGTATTGTTCTTCTGGCTACTTCTGCAAGATAGCGTTCAAAAGTTTGGTTCATTTTGATTGCAAATAGGGTTCAGACTATCGTTTTCTTCCAATGGCAAGCATTTTGTTTCGAATGGGGAATATCAAAAAGAAAACATGCACAAACGGCAATAAAAGCCTGACCAATATATCTGAGCGAACTAACTTCTTCAGATAAAAACTATAAGGGAATGAGAGTTCATGGAAGCGTTTCAGTTCCACAACCTCCAAACCGGCGGCTTCGTACAATCCACGCATTTCGGTGAGAGAGAGGATTTGCTTATGCCCGAATGGTTTTGCCGAATACATGGTATTCAAGAATGTCGGAAACCTGCCGCCCGAGATGTTGTACGTGAACTCACCGAACCGGTGATAGAACGCATCGCGGCATGGGGTATCGATCAGCAAAATACCGCCGGGCTTTAACATCTTTGCCGCGGCTTGCAACGTTGCCAGCGGGTAGTTGACGTGTTCGATCACATCCCATAACGTCACAACATCAAAACTTTCGTGAAATGCTTTCCAATAATCATCTTCAATGGTGCGCTTGACCACTTCAAAACCATGTTTTGTTTTTGAATAGTAAGCGCGAGTATCACTCAACTCCACGCCGGTTACTTCAGCGCCTTCCGCTTTGAGTGTAGCGAGAAATAACCCGCCGCCACAGCCAATGTCCAATGCTTTTTTGCCGGTAAGTGACATGTGCCGCTTCACAGCCGCGATCTGATTTTCCAACCGTTCCGGGTTCGATTGCAAGGATTTTTCGATATAGGCGATCTCTGCATCGGTCAACGCGCTGCCGTCGATCTCAGGCGATACTTCTTCGATCGGGTCAAGGTGGTCAATGTAATGAAACCCGCCGGGCGAAACAAAAACATTTGCGTTGGTCAATTTGTATTTTGGTTTGCTGCTGGTTTGATGTTTGAGTTGGTCAAGATTTTCCATGAGTACCCCTAATTTTATCAAGGATGCGTGGCACACTGATGGGGTAATCCATACTTTCGTTGGAAACGTCCAACCGCAGGATGTTCGACTCCGGGACCATCCCCAGCCATTCAGCGACATATGACTCTAACAACTCCGCATCTTCACTGGACGCAATATTGATTCTGTTTCTCGAAGCGAGTCTTTCGCGGATGGTTTCTGCATCCGCTTGCAAATGGATGATGAGGTCGGGCGGCGGCAACAATTGGCGGGTAAGAGTATGCAGCCGTCTGCATAGATCAAACTCAGCAGTGCTGAGCCAGCCCCGGGCATGAAAGAGGCGAGTGAATCCATAGAAGTCGAGATCAAAGCCGCCATCCATCAATGCAGGCTTGTCGCCTGTGCGCAACTCTCGTTCCTGTTCGGCGCGCATCAACAGATAGTCGATCTGATTGGCGAGCGCATAGCGTGCATCTTCTTTGAAGAGTTTCTGAAATGGACGTTCATTATGCTGTTCGTAGGCGATGGCGCATTCATATTTTTGGAGCAGGGCATTCATAAGTGTGGTCTTGCCCACACCGCTTGCGCCAACGATGACAAAAAGTTTATTCATAGAAACAGGATGAAGAGACCCGCCAGTGAAAGCGGGTCTCATTTTTTAAATTTCCTTTCTATCAGATTTCTTTCTGCGGGCAAACTTGGTTGAGCTGTTCTTCTTGCTTAGGTCGGGATTTCCTTGCTGAATGAGCCGTTCAAGCGCGCTATCGATCACGGTATAGATGTATTTGCTTGGGTTGATGAATTCCTCGACCCTGCCGCCCAAATTACGCATGAGGTCGACCATGTAACGGGTCAATAGAATGTCGCGGTCTTTGGTTTCGCCAACAAATTCATTCGCAACTGCAAGGAGACTCATATTGTCGATGCCGACGCGTCCCATTGCAGAATAGATCGCCCAACGGCTGTTGCGCTCATAAAGGTTGTCGCCGTCTTTAGGTTGCCCAAGGTGCTCGATCTGATAGATCTCATCGATCAACGGGTGATTGCGAATCTTGTAGAAGCGATCTACCCACGCTTCACCCGCCGGGGATACAAATCGGCGAATGTATCCAGAATCAGGATGAGGTAAGAAGACCTTTACCTTCAGCCCTGCCTCTGCACAAAGTTCTGCGAAGATCATCTCACTTCCGGCAGACATACCGGACAGGAACGCGCGGTCGAGCGGACTCGGTCTGAATTTTTCGATCCGCTTTTTGATCTCTTGCCGGATCTCATTTTCTTTTTCAGGTGGGAAGGCTTTCTTATCTTTTCCAGAATAGTCCACCATGTACCCGCTAAAGATCAGCGCTCTACCGCCCTTTTGTTTAGCTCCGGGACGTACATCCAATTGGATGACATTTCCGGCATCTCCTGTGCTTGCGTATTTGATTTCTTCTTTGAACATCTTGATACAAGCTGAAACAAATTCTGTGCGAATTCCGAGGGATTGGATTATTTCCAATTGCTGGAGTGAAGAACGCAGGGAGAAGAGGTCACGGCGGACCGCCGTCACTGCTTTGCGGTACGAACGAATAACTTCTGACAGATCTTTGGAAGTGAAAAGATGCAGTTCTGCCAGCGAGACCAGGGTCCAATAATCTACTTTTTCTTGATCAAGGTTAAGTTTACTTTCAAGGCAGAATTGCAAGGTCTCTTGGAGACTGTGTAATCTGTTTCGGATGCGGGTAATATCAGGATCAGGTGTTTTTTTGTTTTCGAATTTATCGGCAAGGTGAATGGCGATCATGGAAAGCGTGAAGGCATTGATGCCGGGGTAATAGTCACGCAGGTCAACCTGAAAACCCTTCATGTAAATGTTGATGGACTGGATAAGCCAGTGATAGGTCTCAAATGCCATTTTGAGCCGTTTTCCTCTGTCTTTTACTTTTATCCAAGAGTTCGTCCACATTTCTTTGTAGATGCGCCCAAGATAAGAGATTGACTTATTGTCATCGGGATAATCATTCAGGATGTTCTCTAGTTTGACAATGGCTTCATTGACTCGTCCAACCCGATTCAAGTGGAAGGCTTCTTCACGGCGAAATTCTAAATTGGCGGAGTTTACCTGAATGCCTTCGCGGTATTGTTTTAGTGCTAATTCGTTACGCCCCAACCTTGCCAGTGCGCTGCCAACTTCGGCAACCGCATCTTCGCGAATGAGCGGATTTTTGATCTCCTCAGTGAGGAGCAGGATATCGCCAATATGTTTATCGCGTTGCGCGACAGTGACTCTATCTTTCCATTCTTCATATTCACGCCAGAAACCAGTCGCCAGTGGGGTCTGCAAACTTTTACGATTCGGCTCTTTAAGACCCGTCAACAGGTTGTAAATGGGGCTGTGTACCAGATCACGGTCTGAAGCCCAGGTGTCCTTGATCAGTCGGGCGATGGCTTTGATGTCGTTGCGAATGTATGCCGGGTCTGGGAGACCTTCAGGTGTGATGTGATAGGGCAGGGTGCGGACGTTGAAGACATCGAAAGGCATATAGGCGCGTCCCGCTTGGATGTGAACCACGCCTCTTTTTCGCAAGGCATGCCGAATACCTAACTCATAGAATGCGTTGGCATTGTCAATGCTCAAGTCACAGACGACCATATCTGCCAGCAGCAACTCCTGGAACATATCGGTCAAGATATCACCAGAGACATTCTCTTCGTCTGCGCGGAAGGGCTCGAGACCCGCTTCTTTGATGGCAGGTTTGATCAATACTTCGTAAATGGCATTGAAATCAAATGGATGACCATCTGAGCTTTTTTTCTTTCCAAATGGCATGACCACAAATGCATGCGGCTTCACTTCAGGGTGGAGGGATTTGTCCCTGCCGGAGCCATCTTGGTCATAATCTTTGTCGTCTGCTGTGCGTGGGGTTTTTGGCGCTTTTGGTTCCGTTCCAGAAGGCACAGACGCTGGTTTGGCTGCATCTTGAATCGTAGCCGCGCCCGCAGGAGTCGCTGGGGTGATCGGATCCATGATCTGGTTAGAATCCGCTGAGGCGGAAGGTTGGGCCGTGGGACGCGGTACCGGGATCGGATTCGCACCGGCGTCTAATTGGTTTTCCGCTTTGTTTTCATTGGTCTCGGTCATGTTCGTATCCTTTGGCTATTAAATTGGAAATTCAAGACCTATTTCATTTCGTGAACGTTTCTTTGATTTTATCAAGGATACCGGGTTTGTGAGCATTTAATCTTTGTTTTGGGGGAATTTTTGCGCAGGACGCTTTTGGTATAATCCGCCCCTATAATGAACATGGCGATGACAAAGAACTTATTGAGTAGTTATTCTCGGCAAGAGTTGGGGGGGCATGAAGCGGCAATGGCAGATACGGATACTAGTATTGAAGTGGGAGTGAATTTCGCAACATTTGGAGATAATATATTCACCCTTGACTGATTGTGTTGGTAACAAAAAATCGAAGAATTTGACTTAAAATCCCCCGCTGGTTTCCTGCCAGTGTCAAAACATTGGAGAATAAATGACCCAACCTATTATGCTGACTTCTGAAAGCCCAATTTTAGAGAAGTTGAATTTCAAACCTTATCGTAGCTCTGTCGTGCGAAAGGTAAAGCATTTTTTGCCAGATCCGAGTGAGCCTCAAACCATGGAGGTGAAAACTCCCTGGGGAGCCACACTGACTGCCAAAAAAGGAGACATGCTATTAAGTGAGTTGGAATCTCCAAGTGATGTGTGGCCCGTAGATGCAGAGATATTTGCAGAGACCTATATGATAGTGGAACGCGGCTATTGCATCAAAAGCGCTGTGACCATGCTCGTCCCCATGACCGATGTAACGAATGGTAATGCAGATGCTCAAGTAACAGTGGAAACTATGGAAGGACCTCAAACAGTACGCGCCGGTGATTTTTTTCTGGCGCGCGGCGTGAAAGGGGAGATCTGGTCCATTCCAAAAGATAAGGTCCAGAACATAATGAAACCCGTCGAGTAATTCGACGGGTTTCATTATGTATTCTACAGGTTACTTTTTGGATGGTTTTCTTGCTTTTTTCGCTGATGCTGCATTTGGTCCACTTGCAGGTTGAGCGATACTCTCGAAAAGATGTTTTGTTGTATTGATGGCTTCGATCTTTCCACCGGTTTCGCGCATGAGCTCTACCATGTGTTGAGTTAAGTACTCGTCACGATCCTTCGCCCGCCCGCCGACATTGTTCCATACAGAAATAAGCGTCGTCTTGGAAATGCCGCGAATGAGGGATGAATAAAGCGCCCAGCGGTTGTTTCGTTCGTAGGGGTCTGCATTCTTCTTGGGGGAGCCGACCTGTTCAAGTTGATAGAACGCATCCACCTCTGGGTGACTGCAGATCTTATAGAAACGGTCCACCCATTGTTCGCCGCCAATCGACACGAATTCACGAATATATCTCGACTCTGGCAGGGGCAGATGCACGTTGACATGCATGCCCATCTCAGCACAAACCTCTGCAAAGATGATTTCACTTCCCGCGGAGAGACCCGCCAAAATTGCAATATCACCGGGGGCTGCATTTAGCTTGTTCAGCAGCTTTTCGATATCTTCGCGCACATCCTTTTCTTTGGTGACTGGGAACGTCTTCTTGATCTTGCCGGGGTAATCGATCATGTACCCTGCAAAGAGGAAGACCTGTCCTTCAGTGGTGCGTCCGTTTTTGTTGTTACCACCCTTGGCAGATGAGCTCTGCTTATCGCCGGAAATGCGGGCGATCTCTTCTTCCAGGATGCTGATTCCTGCTTCCACAAAAGTGGTGCGCATATCCAATGCCTTGAGGATCTCCAACTGCGAGAGAGAAGCCTGCAGGAAGAACATATTGCGGCGGGATGCAGTCAACGCCTTGCGATAGGAGCGCACAACAGTTGCGGGGTTATCCGCAGTAAGTGCGCGTAGTTCAGCCAATGAGATCAGGGTCCAGTAATCGGCATTATCTGTGTTGACCTGTTTTTCAAGCGCGAAGATGAGTGCGCCCTTCAACTCCAAAAACTCATCGCGGATGCGGGTAATGTCGGGGTCGGGATCTTTTTTGTCGTCGAACTTATCCGCAAGGTGAACGGCGATGGATGAGAGGGTGAGGGCATTCACACCGGGGTAGTGGTTGTTCAAATCGATGCGATATCCTTTGAGGTAGGTATCGATCGCTTTGATGAGCCAGTGATAGGCGTCGAAAGCAGCTTTGAGGCGTTTGTTCTTATCGGGAATCTGCTTCCATGAATCCGCCCACATTTCCTTGTAGATGCGTCCCAAGTAAGAGATGGCTTCACTGTCGCTGGGAAAATCGGCAAGCAAGCTTTCGATCTTGACGATGGCTTCATCCACACGCCCAAGACGGTTAAGGTGGAAGGCTTCTTTGCGGCGGAACTCAAGATTGCCTGAGTTGACTTCGAGACCTTTGCGATATTGGGCGAGGGCAAGCTCATTACGACCCATGTTAGCGAGGGCATTGCCGGCTTCGCCGATCGCCTCTTCCTTGATCAGCGGGTTGCTTATCTCTTCGGTGAGCAGGAGGATATCGCCGATGCGTTTCTGGCGCTGCGCGACGGTGACGCGCTGCTTCCATTCGTTGTATTCACGCCAGAAACCAGTCGCCAACGGTGTGCGCAGAGACTTGCGATCTGGCTCCTTCAACCCAGAAAGCAGATTGAAGATCGGGCTGTGGATCGCATCGCGGTCAGATGCCCAGGTATCTTTAGCCATGCGGGCAATAGCTTGGATATCTGTTTTGAGGAATGCTGGGTCGGGCACACCTTCAGGGGTGACATGGTAGGGGAGGGTGCGCACGTTGAAAATGTCAAACGGCATGTAGGCACGACCTGCTTGAATGTGCATCACGCCACGTTTGCGGAAGGCGTGACGGATGCCCAACTCATAGAATGCGTTGGCATTATCAATGCTCAGATCGCAAAGCACGAGATCGGCAAGCAGTAATTCCTGGAACATGTCGGTCAGGATGTCGCCCGAAGAGGTCTCTTCGTCTGCGCGGAAGGGCTCGAAACCGGCTTCTTCCAGGGCAGGTTTGATCAACTGCTTGTAGATGGCATTGAAATCATAGAGCGAGCCGTCTCCGCCTTTTTTCTTTCCGAACGGCATGACGATGAATGCATGTGGTCGGACTTCCACATTAAGGTTTGTTTTGTCAACTTCTTTATAGAAGACATTAGAGTCGTCTACAATTTTGGCGGGCTCACCGACGGGTCCAATAATTGGAACTGCAGCTTTATTTTCCGTTCCAGTTGCGGCGGGTTGTGCCTGTGCTGGTGTGTTACCCGAGGAGGTGGTTGTTTCTGCTTTTTGCGTTGTTTCTGTGGTGCCGGTCATTGTTGTCTCCTGATGAGAGAAATGGTCTTATCCCTTGACTTCACTCGTCTTCGGGTAACGGGCAAGCAAGTTATTGAGGACATCACGCGGGGTGTCTGTGCCGACATCAATATCTTTGTATTCTTCGGCGATCTCTTCAAGGGAAGAAGACAAGCCTTTACGAACGTTCTCAACAAAGTCTTGAATTGCTTCTCTCATCGCAGCGAGTTCCGCTTGGACGATCTCAGAGGATGCCTCTTCTGCAAGGGTGGACAACGCTTCTTCAAAGGTCTCACTCAGTCTCTCTTCACCTTCACGCAGCTTTTCGGTGGTCATATCCACCACAGCATCTTCCATCGACTGTTTCAAGCGGCGATCGGATTCGCGGGCTTCCTTGATGACACGATTGACGAGGCTGGCTTCTTCTTCAAGGTCAGACTCTTTGAGCGCCTCTTGCATGGCTTTGATGTATTCTACGTTCTGGCTCCAGAGAATATCTTCGGTGGAGCGGACCATCTTATAGAACTCAGAGGGGGTCTTATCGCCGGGTTTCAGGTTCTTCCAGTGATCGTAAAGAATGGTCAACTCCATCACGACCTTGCTGTAATTGCGGACGACAGAATCCAGATTGCGGAGTTCCTGCCAGCCGAGGAATACAGCGGTGAAAGAAGCGGCAAGAGCTGTCCAAACAGGAAGGACCACAGCCAGAATGGAACCCAAGATACCGGAGATGATAATGAAGACCTGTAAGCGAACGCGCTCCTTTTGGTACTTGTTCACTTTGCTTACATGCCAGCCAAGTTGTGCTTCAAGCCGGTATTGGAAATATTCATCGCCCATCAGGTCGGTGAAGCCGGGGTCACTGTAGGGATCTTCCTGATTGTAATGAGGCGGGAGATACCCCTCGTAAGGCGGAATGGTCAATTCGCCGTTCAAGCCGCGGAAGACCGAGCGTTGGATCTCGGTGAGGCGTTGTTCCAGCCAGGTATCGCGGGTGCGGGAGTTTTTCAGCACTGTGCGGTAGGTGTAGATCTCTTTGAGAATCTCTTCGGCGCCAGCGCGGGTGACCAACCAATCTCCACTAGAGAGGAATTTGCTTCCATAAACGGCTAAACCAGAGGAAAGGATGGGTGTCAGAATCAGAAGGAATTTAAAAATAATACCAATAAGGGATGGGTTATCTGACGGGAAGAGGGAAACGATGATCGCAAACAATGTTGCAAGAATGCTGAGAATACCAAGCCAACGGCGGAAGTTTAAATGATTCTTTGTCCGGCGAGAGGAATAGGCATCCATCTGCGCGAAGCGGGTCCACGCGATCTGGAGGATGGGATTGGGTTCTTGAGTTTGGTTTTCCATGATGTATCCTCTTTATGCCTAACGGGCTACAAACCAGGCTGCGATATATCCTTCACTGCTCGCATCCTTAACCTTGATCCACTGATCGTTCTTGCCGATCTTGGCTTCGCCGCCGGGTTCGGTGATGGTGAATTCCGTACCAAGCGGGACGCGCTTGATGAGGGTCGCATCGCTGACGAGGGGCTGTTTGCGCAACGAAACGGCTTCAGCTGTGGTTCGCACCTTGACCGCGCCGCCAGTGGCAGCCGGTGCCGGGGTAGAGGCAGCGGTTGCCTGCGCTGTAGAGCCACCGGCATACTTCACATACCATGCCGCAACATAGCCTTCTTTGTTATCGGCAGCGCGGACCTTGAGCCACTGATTTTGCACGCCGACTTTGGGAATGACGACATTGGCAGCTTCTACACTGATGAGCTGTTCAGTTGGTGGAATTCTGCGAATCAGGGTATTGTCTGCGATGACGGGTTGAGAGCGGAAGGAAAGTTCTTCGGTGGGGTAGAACGCCAGGGCGCCAGGAGGAATAGGGGCAGGTTTGCTTGGGATGGGCGCGGGAGCGGAACCCGGTTTCGGGGCTGAACCCGGTTTGGGTGCGGTACCCGGTTTTGAGGTCGAGGAAGAGGCGGGTGCAGGCGGGGTGGGCACAGCTTTTTTATCGGAGACGAACCAGGCTGCCACATAGCCCTGATCGCCCTTCGGGTCCTGCACTTGAATCCACTGACCTTGCACACCGATCTTGGCGGCGGCTTGGGCTTTGGGTTCAAGGCAGATGAGTTCGGTGTTCATCACCATGCGCTTCCAGAGATAGCCGGTGGTATCTGGTTTTGAGCGCAGAGCGAGGTCATCTTCTGAGGCGTAGAGGATGAATGTTTCAGCAGGCAGCGGAACTTTGGCGGGTGGTTCAGGCGGATTGATGCCATAGTTTTCGAACCACAACACGGCGCTGATCTCGGTGGCAAGTTTTGCACCGTTGTATTTGTAACGGGTCGTCAGGAGGACTTCTTTATCAGGACCATCGCCGCCGTATTTGTAGGGGTCGTAGAGGACATAATCTTCGCCCTTCTTTTCTTTGACCAATACAAAATGGGTTTGAATACCGGCTTGTTTGTTCCAATCCACTTGCAAGATGACGGGTTTGCCAGCGGCTACGGCAGCGTCGATCTGTGGAATGGGGGCGGGGGTGCTTTCACATGGCTGCATGTCGCGATAGGCGCAATTCCCCCAAACATAAGGCAGCACACTGGGGATGAAAAGCGGACCCTGAAACCCACCCGCTTTCTTCATCTTATCGTTGACCGTGGCGGGAGTCTCGTTGTACCCAATGCCGTTCAGCATCATGGTCACCGAGGTCAACAAACAACCCCACGAGCCAATGGTCTGCGAGGAAAAACCAAGTGGAACGTTCTTCCATGCGTCGTCGTTCTGGTACAGGTTTTTTGTGACGAACATTCTTGCATGCCTCCTGTTTACGTTTTGTGGGGAGTGGAAAACGCTCCCGTTTTACTTTCTCGGGCTTAATGCTGACTATTCTACTCGATTTCAATTTGCAATGATTTTGCAATATTTTAAGGGAAGGACGCCCCGGCTCTCTCTTAACCGGGGCTTGGTTGCTCTCACAAAGCGTTTCTTCCTCTGTGGGTGTGTGACTACTACTGATTGCAGAACGCAGGCGCTTCGAAGAACTCGACCTCTGTAATGAACCAGCCGTTCTGGATCTTCTGAATGGTGATGGATTGCGGCAAAAGCCTTGGGTCATTGCTCTGAACAAGAGCACCATCAGAGCGGCGGTAGAACTGAATGGACCACACCTCGCAAGTATCCACTTCAAGTTGCGTGTTGCTGATGATGCGAATATCGTCGATATAACTTCTGTAGTAATCGAAATTCGCGATCTCAACCACCCCTTGCTGGTTCAATGAGTCAATCTCAAATTGCAGAGATTCTAAAACCTGTCCCGCCATGATGACGGACGCCACGGATGCATCTCCCTTGCGATAGGCTTCAATTTGAAGCTTGATCGCCTTCGTGAGAAACTCGCTGACCTCGCTGGCAAGTTCTGGCGAAACACCATTGGCTTGGTCTGGCAGGAAGGGATTTGTCCCTGCTGCGATCTCTGCGCCGTCTTTCACCCCGTCGTTGTCCATGTCGGCATCGAGCGGGTTCATGCGATTGACCACTTCCACGCCGTCGCCCAATCCATCACCATCTGAGTCTTTATTGTTCGGGTCGGTGCCGGTGATGAGGGTTTCGTCTGCGTCTGCCAAGCCATCGCTATCAGAGTCCTGGGTCGGGCTGGTGGGTGGAGTTTCATTGGGCTTTGGCACTTCTGGTGCAGAGGGTGACTCGCTTGCTACCCCATACAAGGATTGAATGCCTGCAACATCGTCCCTGCCGAGGAAGCGGTGCGGCTCACTGTACGAAGGGAACATCAAGGCATTCGGGTCATTGCTGTGACCCAAGCCCAGTGCATGTCCGATCTCATGAGCAGCAACGGTGAGTAGGTCTACGTCCTCAGTGTCGCTATCTACCCAGCGTTCGGAGTCGTCGAAATGCAAAAAGACCTGGCGATCCTCATACGGGTTTGGGTAAGAGGCGTGCGCCAGCACATCACCGGGTCCGTCAAACGGATCGCCGTCGCCGTGTTCGCCTTCCGCCCAGCCGATGACAATGTCAGCACTTTGTCTGGATTGGGTTTCTGTGAAAGTGAGCGAAGTCTGTTCAGACCAAAGCGCAAAAGCGGTGGTAACGAGTTCACGCTCGCGGTCGCCAAAGACCTTCTCGGTGCCGTTGATGAAGTAATAGATAATGTCCGTTTTACCCCATTTGGATAGGGCACGATATTCAGAAGATTGGTCATCAGCATCGGGATGATTGTCGTACCGATACCCCGTGCCGGTGGAAGCTGAAGGGGTAAAGCTAGAGCAGGCAAGCGCCCATAGCAAACTGAGGGAAAGAAATTGATAAAACCGCTTCATGCGTGAACCTCCAATAAAACTAAAATCCGCAGCAGATCCATGCGCCTGCCATCAATTCTTCGGGAATGCCTGTCGGCTCCACGAATTGACGCGCCACGAATTTGCCGCCTTGCATGACATATTCAATATTGCTTCGGTCTGCCAGTGAACGCAGGTCATCGAGCGGATTTTTCTTGACGATAAGCAAATCTGCCAGTTTGCCGGTTTCGAGCGTGCCGAGTTTGGCATCCCAGCCGAGCGCACGCGCCGCATTCTTTGTGGATGCAACGATGCAATCCATTGCCGACATCCCCGCTTGAGACATGTAATACAGCTCCATCGCATTCTCCCCGTGGAAGTTATACGGCGTGGCGGCATCGGTTCCCATCGCAATGGGCACGCCCATCTCATACGCCTTGCGAATGGACTTCATGGCATCTTCCTGAGTTTCCTTGCTTTTCTCCATGATCCAATCGGGAATGCCCGGACGGTCACCGTAGATCACATCGAAGCCTGCTTTCAATGTGGGTACGACAAAAATTTCTTCCTTTGCCATGCGCGCCATCACCCGCGGATCTTGATGTAGATAGGTGGCATGTTCAATGGTCTTTGCCCCTGCTTCTACAGCGTTGCGAATCCCTTCGATGCCGTGGGCATGCGCCGCCACAATTTTTCCAACTTTTGCCGCCTCCACCACTGCCGCGCGGATCTCTTCCATTTCGAAGGTGGCAGCACCGGGCTTCTCGCCGGGGGCAAGCACGGCTCCTGTTGCCAAGACCTTGATGAGGTCTGCCCCAGCTTTGAGTTGTTCCCGCGCCGCCTTGCGAACTTCATCCACGCCATCTGCTTCGCGGTACATGCCATCGTACCATTCCGTTCCAGTGGTTGTGATCGAAAGTAATTTCCCAGCCAACGACATTCTCGGCGCGACGAACAGACCCGCTTCAACAGCTTTGCGTAGTGAAAATTCAAGGTGATGCCTTCCGCCTACATCGCGAATGGTCGTAATGCCCGCAGCGAGTGTATTCTGCGCATGCTTGAGCATGATGAGCGTCGTCCAACCCCACGGACCTGCCATGGTGCTGTCTGGCAGGCATTCCGCCGCAATGTGGACATGACTGTCGATCAAGCCGGGCAACACCGTCCGCCCAGTCAGGTCCATTTCGTGGATGTCTTTGCCTTCGGGGTTGTTCCAATCTTCAGCTTTCCCTGCGAAGATGATCTTCTCACCTTCAATGGCAATCGTGCCGCGTTCGATCGGTTTTGCTCCTGTCCCATCGATCAATCTTGCATTTTTGAGTACATGGATCGTCATATTATTTTGCCTTTTTCGATTTGCGTTGCGCTTTTTCTTCCACTTCCATCTCACGTTCAGCAATGTGTTCGTCGAAACTCAAATTTTTGCGGATCGCGCTAAACCCCGTCCACACAAAACTGGCGCCAATGAGAATAAAAAATACTGGTATCGATCCGCCGCATAGGTAATCGACCAGACCAAGATTATCGCGCGTATTGGCTTGTTGAATAAGATAGGGAGTGAGCATCAGTCCGAGCATCAATGCGGTTCCACCCATCAATATCGAGCCAATGGATTTTTCATTCTTGCGTGAAAGTTCGCCAGTGAAGAACAATCCTCCAACGATGGCAGCGACGATGAATAGAACAGGTCCAACCAGCCCAAGTACCAATTCACCGACGCGAATGAGAAAGAACCAGTCAAATATGATGGGCAATGCGCCCATGATCAATCCCCATGCGATGAGTTGATTCCCCGCTTTCGGGTCTGTGATACGTTCGCGGATTCCTTTTCCCAACCCCAGCCCGCCGACTACATGAAAGATGCCAAAGAATACGACCAAGATCAAAGGATTTCCAAATGCCATAGTCACCTCGTTTGTCACATGAATCAACAATGCGGCACAATGCCGCATTGTATGGATGGAACTCGTTCTTATCGGTCTTTATATTGTTTGTACCACCATTCAGAACCGGGCAAGTCGCTTTCCTTCACCCGTTCGATCAATGCATCGATATCAAAATAGACGCGGCGCATATCGGCATGCAAGTAGTTCTCCTCCTGTTCCACGATCGCATATTCTGCCCAAGGCAAAAGGCTTGGCGGATTGCCCTGAGTGTAGGCAAATTTGAACGCATTGCCAACACTTCCCGAGTTTAGAAAAAGTCGGCTGCCGTGGCGGCGTTCCATTTGAATGTGCGAATGTCCGCCAATAAAAACAGAAGCCGTTTGCCCATTGAAATAATCATCCAACGTTTCGGCGGGAGTGGTTGCCAGAACCAGATGGGTCGTCCCTTTGGGAGAACCGTGATACGCAAGCATTTCAATATCTTTTGAAAAGCGAATGGTTCTTGCCATTTCGAATGAACTGATAAATTGCAAGTCTTC
>Ga0075012_10003357_pt1 | contig 15334 bp, 14 predicted proteins | sample All_14_2_FD_71474 | JGI IMG/M metagenome (GOLD analysis project Ga0075012, IMG submission 71474) | Freshwater microbial communities in response to fracking from Pennsylvania, USA - Allegheny Zone_MetaG_DW_15 | ecosystem: Environmental > Aquatic > Deep subsurface > Groundwater > Drilled... | reverse complement strand
GTCGCCGCAGCCTGCAACGTCTCCTCCTGCAAGCGCGCCGATCGATTTTCTGCTGGCATCGGCCCGCATCCGGGATGGCGTCATCCGTCTGGAAGACCAGACGGTACCCGGTCCTTTCCGTGCCAGCATCAACGAGATCAACCTCGATCTGCGCGACCTGACCAATACCGGTGACATGCCGGCAGAGATCCGTCTGGATTATGTGACCGATGGCGGGGAGAAGTTCAGCCATCAGGATGCCCTGCGACTGGCACCTTTCGAACTGGCCGGCAACCTGAGCCTGGAACAGGTCCAGCCCGGGCGGTATGCGCCCTATCTGGCCAGCGTGTTGCCGGGTGGCGAGATCCGCGGTGGCGTGCTCAATGGCCAGCTGCGTTATCGCCTGATGTTGCCCGAGGCCGGCCCGGATGTCGAGATCGACCTGGAAAGCCTCAACCTGACCGATTTTGCGCTTGGACTCAAAGGCAACAAGAACCCCGCGGTCCAGGTGCCCAGACTGGTGCTTGCCGATGCGCGGCTGGTGTTGTCGGAGCGTAGCGTCAAGGTGGGCGAGGTCGGCATCAGTGGTGCGTCCCTGTCTGCGGTGCGCCAGCGTAATGGTCAGCTCGACCTGATGTCGCTGACCGGGCCGCAGGCGACCCGGCCCACGTCCGCAAAGGCTGCGCAGACGGACGCAGACTGGTCTGTCGTGGTAGACACACTGGCCATCGACGGGACATCGGTCAAGCTTGAGGATCGCACGGCAGGCAAGCCGGTCGTACTGACGGTTGACGGTATTGCACTCAAGGTGGACAACTTCTCCACCACAAAGGGCGCAGCGCTGAAACTGGAGCTGGACAGCCGCATCAACCGCCGTGGCAAGCTGGGGGCTACGGGGACGGTCGTGCTCGACCCGCTCAAGGTTGCGATGCGGCTGGATGCCAGGGACATCGACTTGTTGCCCCTGCAGCCCTATGTGCTGGAGCAGACCAAGATTGCCATCTCTCGAGGTAGCCTGAGCAGCAAGGGGGTGCTGGATTTTCAGCTCGCCCGTGACGGCAGCCCGGTGGGGGTGTTCAAGGGTGATCTCGGGGTAGCGAATTTCGCTTCGGTCGATCGTCTCAATGCCACGGATTTCGTCCGTTGGCGCGCCCTGAACATCAGCGGCATCGATCTGAAACTTCCCTTCGCATTGGGGGTGCGCGACGTCGCGCTCACCGATTTCTACACTCGTCTGATCCTCAGTGAGGATGGGACGCTTAACTTGCGTGAGATCCGTCCGGTCGATCCGGCGCAAGCCGAGGCCGAGCGTGCTGCCGAGGCCTTGGCCGATGGCGCGCAACCCAGTGAGCCGGCACCGCCCGTCAGGATCGGTCGTATCGTGGTCAAGGGCGGCAATGTGGCGTTCAGCGACCGCTTCGTCCGGCCAAATTACGACGCCAACCTGACCGGGCTGGCCGGCGAGCTGAGCGGCTTGTCCTCGGATCCGGGCACCATCGCCAAACTCAAACTGGACGGCAAGGTGGATAATGCGGCGCCGGTCAGGATCGAAGGCGAGCTCAACCCCTTTCGTCAGGATCAGTACCTGAACATCGATGCCTCGGTGAAGGATTTCGAGCTGACCGGCCTGTCGAGTTACTCTGGCAAGTACGTCGGCTATGGCATTCAGAAGGGCAAGCTTTCTGCGGATCTCAACTACCGTATCGAGGAGCGCAAGCTCGAGGCGAAGAACCGCATCTTTCTGGACCAGCTGACGTTTGGCGACGCGGTGGATAGCCCGGATGCGCTCAAGCTGCCCGTGCAACTGGCTGTGTCACTGCTGAAGAACGGACGTGGCGAAATTGACATCAATCTGCCGGTCAGCGGCACCATGGACGACCCGGAGTTCAGTGTGTTCGGCCTGGTGGTGCGGGCTTTGTTCAACCTCGTCGGCAAGGCCATCACCTCGCCGTTCTCCTTGCTGGCTTCGGTGGTCGGTGGCGGTGAGGAGCTGTCGCAGCTCGAGTTCGACCCTGGTCTGGCGCGCCTTGGTGACGCCCAGGTCGATAAGCTGAGTATGCTGGCCCAAGCCCTGGTCGATCGTCCGGCCTTGCGCCTGGACGTTACGGGTATTGCTGATCCTGCGCTTGATACCGAGGGTGTCCGGCGCAACAAGCTGCTTGATCAGCTCCGTACGGCAAAGCTGAAGGCGACACTCAAGCGTGGCGAAGAGGCGCCCTCGCTGGAGGCGGTGGAGGTCAGCGAGGCGGAGTACCCGGTACTGCTTGCCAGCGTCTATGACGATGCCGACATCAAGAAGCCACGAAACCTGATTGGTTTGGCCAAGCGCCTGCCGGCAGAAGAAATGGAAGCGTTGCTGCTGGCGGATATCACGGTGGGTGAGGCCGATCTAAAGGCCTTGGCATTGCGCCGGGCTCAGCTGGTGCGCGACTGGCTGGTGCAAGAGGGTCAGGTTGCGGCAGACCGGGTGTTCCTGGTGTCGCCAAGTGGCGAACAGCTTGCCGCGGGAGGGCATCTGGTTCATTTCTCGTTGCGCTGAGTCCGGCTGTCGAGATCTCCCGCATGTTGTCTTGAAGTGCTTGTCACGGCGAAAGTTCTGCTTGGCCGATGTTGACGGAGGATGGCGATGAAACTGAGCGATGGCGAAAGGCAGGCGGCGCTGGACAGCCTGCCGGCATGGCATCTGGTCGAAGGACGGGATGCGATTGCGCGTGATCTGCGTTTTGCAGACTTCAATGCGGCGTTTGGTTTCATGAGCCGGGTGGCCTTGCAGGCAGAGAAGGTGGACCATCATCCGGAGTGGTCCAACGTCTACAACCGGGTGCACATCGTATTGACGACTCATGACGCTGGTGGGCTCAGCACACGCGATCTTGAGCTGGCGCGCTTCATCGACAGCCTGCTGCCGCCTGCCTGAACTGCTGCTTTTTGCGCCCTCAGGCAAAGTAGCCGTGCACGAACCAGGCCTGGGGTGGGTCGAGTTCCTGAAAGATCCACCACCGCGCGGCGTCGGGTGTTTCGGCAAGGTAGTAGTCGCGCCGGACGTCCTCGCCTTCCCACCAGCCGGTTTCGATGCGTTCAGGCCCGCGCAGCAGGCGCAGACGGGTGGGATCGGTAATGAGGTGTGCCTGGGGCAGCAACCATAAAGGGCGATCGTTACGTGGGCGTTGAGGGCTAGCGGGGGCTGATTCGGCCGGACGTGGATCCAGCGGGGTGTGTTGCGATGCGCGTTCAGGCCGGTGGTCGCTGAGGCTGCGCAGTTGTCTGACACTTTCCCGTCCAAGTCGTGCGCGCAGGCGGTCGACCAGCATGCTGGCGTGCTCGCCAGTGCTTGCGGGATCGCCGAACAGGTCGTCGACATGCTGTGTCAGTGGACGAGGTTCGCGGGCTTCGATCGCCAGGCTGTCGATTGCCTGGCTGAGTTCGATCCTGCCAAGGTGTTCGCGTACCAGCAGATTGAGCTGGGCTTCGTTGCGGCTGGGCGTACCGGTCAGGATGTCGATGGCCTGTTCTCCTCCACGTTCATGGATCAGCGTCAGGCGACAGTGGTCAATGCCGGCATGGCGTGCAGTCAGCCAGCTGCACAGCCCGGCGATCAGGCGCCTGCTGGCAAACAGCAGGGGGTCGATCTGAATGGTGGGCCAGCTCAGCGGCAGATGGCTGCGATAGCTGGGTGGTGGCACGAACTCGGTGCGCAAGTCGGGTGTCTCGCCATAAGCACGGGCCAGTGTCTGGATGACGGCACTAGCCTGACGGCGAGCCAGCCCGGCGCGCGGCAGCGTGCGGACTTCTCCCATTGTGCGAAGACCGATGTCCGCCAGTAAGGCCAGACTGGCCGGGCTGACATCGCTGCCGTCGGCAAGCAGATCAAGCGGTAGTGCATCCAGACGGGCCTGCCAGTCCGCTGGGACGTGTGGCCGATGCGGGGTCGGGCAGCGTGCCAGCCAGCGTGCAGCGAGCGGGGTGGGCGCCTGAGCGGTCGCTATCCGCAAACCCTGATGGCGCAGGCCCTCATGCAGTGTTTGCTCGATCGCGTCGGCACCACCGAACAGCTTCAGGGTGGCGGCAATGTCGAGCACGATGCCATCGGGTGGGTCCAGGCTGAGGCGGGGCGTGTAGGCGCTGGCCCAGCAGGCTACTTCCTGCAGCAGGGCCTGTTCTGCCATCCGGTCCCGGGGGCGTAACTGAAGCCCGGGCAGCATGGCCAGCGCGGCAGGCACACTATGGCCGGGCTGGATGCCGGCCAGCCGTGCTGCGTGAGAAACCGCCAGCACACGAACTGGGGGGCCAGGGTCGGTAATTGCGATCGCTCCGGGTTCGGCAATGCCGCGCAGGTGGGTCTGCAGTGCCAGGTCGGGCAGGATCAGGGCTAGCCAGCGCATGACGAGCCGTGCATCAGCGATGCATAGGGCAGTAACACCGGACGATGGCTTAACGGGCCCCGGCGCTTGACGATGTCGATGCGCAACTGACCGTTTGCCCCGGACAGGGCGAGCCGCAAGGGGGCGGGCGAGGGCTGGCGTGCGCTGTTGCGTGAGCGGAACAGGAAAAGTGGCGTCGCCCCATCTTCGGAGGCCAGCTGCAGTCGACGAAGGCCGGTATTGTCGATGCGGGGCAGCCAGGCCAGCACTGCACTGCAGTTGCCCGAAGCCAGCGTTTGGCGGCAGGCCCAAAGGGCGGCGGCAGGGTTGTCGGGGGTGATCAGCAGCACCGCGTCGAGGTCGATGCCGGCCGCCTGCAGTGCCGGTGCGTAAGGCTGCCAGGGGGGGCAGATCCAGGCTTGCCAGCGCCGGGAAGCCCCTTGGCACAGCACCGGTAGCAGCAGCGAAAGCTCGCCAATGCCGGGGTGGTCGTGCAGCAACTCGATGATGCCCGCGCCTGGCCAGCCGCCGCCGGGCAACTCGGCATCCAGTGCGGCATGGCCGGTGGGCAGCACCGGACCCTGCTGCTGCGCCAGCTGGCGTGCTTGCCAGACCAGGCCGGGCGGCAGGGTGGCGAGGGCGGTGGCCGTGCTCATGATGATGTGTGCAGGGGGCCTGGTTGGGGGAGGGTAACGGTGAAAAACGTAACGCTGGTGGGCGTGCCCCGGTTGTGCGGGCTCCGCTGCAGTGTGACGGCCCTTCAGTGATCCTTGCGGATCAGCCCGACCATGATGCCTTCGATGCTCAGTGGGGTGCTGCGCAGGTCGACCACAATGGGGGCAAAGTCTGGATTGGCCGGCAGTAGCTCAACCGTGTTGCCCTTGCGCTGCAGGGTCTTGACGGTGACCTCGTCATCGAGCCGGGCGACCACGATCTGGCCGTTGCGGGCTTCGGTAGTACGGTGCACCGCGAGCAGGTCGCCATCCAGGATGCCGGCGTCGCGCATGCTCAGGCCACGCACCCGCAGCAGGTAATCGGCGCGTGGTGAAAACAGCGCAGGGTCAAGCTGGAAATGCTTTTCGATGTGTTCGGTGGCCAGGATGGGGCTGCCGGCAGCCACCCGGCCGATCAGCGGCAGGCCGAGGGCCTCGGCCAGGCGGATGCCACGCGCACGGCCTTCTTCAAGCAGGATGGCGCCTTTGGCAGCGAGTGCGCGCAGATGGGTTTCGGCCGCGTTGGGCGAGCGGAAGCCGAAGGCAGTGCAGACTTCGGCACGCGTGGGGGGGCGGCCTTCGCTTTCGACCGTCTGGCGGATGAAGTCGAGGATTTCCTGCTGGCGTGCGGTCAGATTCTCGGAGCGGGCAGTCATGAGGTGTGTCCTTTGTTGAACTGTAATTTTAAACAGCTGATCGGCGAAGGCAAGCTGCATCAGCAAATGTTGAATGACGCACTGCATCTTGAGCCTGGCCCCGGTCTGGGCTATTGATGTCGAAGGCGCGCAGTTTTTGCCGACGCAAGGCCTCCAAAACCAGAAAGGAGCGGCACCATGTTCGTCCAGCCCCGATCACAGGCCGGTAGAGTTCGTACCGCCTCTCCGTTAGAATCCTCGGCACGTCAGGGAGAACCGATGTTGCAAAGCGGAGACCTAGCCCCTGCTTTTTCACTGCCAGACGCGGACATGGAATCGTTTGATCTCCTGTCCACGCGCGGCAGGCAGCGTGTGGTTCTCTATTTTTACCCGCGTGACAACACTCCGGGGTGCACGCTTCAGGCGGCCGACTTCAGCGATCACGAAGACGACTTCACCCGTTGCGATTGCATCATCGTGGGTGTGAGTCCCGACGACTGCCTGACCCATGCCGAGTTTCGCGATCAGCACGGATTGTCGATCCGCCTGCTGGCCGACACCGAGACCGAGGTCGCCCGTCTTTACGATGTGTGGCAAGAGAAGGAAGTTGACGGGGTAAAGAAGATGGGCGTGGCGCGGACAACCTTCATCATCGACAAGCAGGGTGTCATCCGTCACGTGCTCCGTGATGTCACGCCCCGCGGCCATGCCGCCGCGGTTTTCAAACTGGTCAAGGAACTGGATACATAGCATGCAAACCGAAATCGCAAAGAACAGCGTCGTCACCCTGAAGTACACCGTGACCGACCCCGATGGCGCGATGATCGACGATGGTCAACATCCGCTGGTCTATCTGCACGGCGGCTACGACGGCATCTTCCCGATGCTCGAAGAAGCGCTGCACGGCAAGAAGCTGGGCGAAACCTTTCAGATCAAGCTGCAACCCGAAGATGCTTTCGGTGACTACGATGAAGAGTTGGTACTGGTCGAGGATGCCAAGCTGTTCCCCGAGAACATTGAAGTCGGCATGTCCTTCGAGCGTGTCAGCGAGGATGGCGAAGAAGAAATCATCTATCGCGTCACCGACATCGCCGAAGGCAAGGTCGTGGTCGACGGCAATCACCCGCTGGCTGGCGTGGCGCTGATCTTCGACGTGACCGTGGCCGAAGTGCGTGCCGCGACCGCAGAAGAAATCTCTCATGGTCATGTACATGGCGCAGGCGGTCATCACCACTGATCGTCGCAACAGGGGCCGCAACTGCGGCCCTTTTCACTTTTTCTGACTGACGGACTGGGGATGATCGGTTTTACCCGAGTCACAGGATTGCCTGACGCCCGCCGCCCCTTGCTTGAAGTCAAGGGCTTGCGGGTGGAGATTGCGCTTGCCTCTGGCGTGCTGCGACCCGTCGATGGCGTCAGCTTTGACGTTGCGGCCGGCGAGACGCTGGCATTGCTCGGCGAATCCGGCTGTGGCAAGTCAATGACTGCGCTGGCGCTCAATCGCTTGCTGCCCGATGCAGCGTCGATCGAAAGTGGCGAGGTACGTCTGGCCGGCGAAGATGTACTGCGCCTCCCCGAGTCGCGCATGCGTAGCGTTCGCGGCGGGCGTATCGGCATGGTTTTTCAGGAGCCATCGACCAGCCTGAACCCGGTCATGACCGTGGCCGCACAGATCACCGAGGCGCTGACCCTGCATCGCGGCCTGCGTGGTGCGGCGGCGCGGGCCGAGGCCGAGGCCTTGTTGCAGGCGGTGGGCATTCCGGATGCGGCACGTCGTCTGGATGATTACCCCTTCCAGTTTTCCGGCGGCATGAAGCAGCGGGTGATGATCGCGATCGCGCTGGCCGGGCGCCCCGAGCTGTTGATTGCTGACGAGCCGACGACCGCGCTCGACGTCACCATTCAGGCCCAGGTGCTGGATCTGCTTGTTCGCCTGCAGCGTGAGCGCGGCATGGCGATGTTGCTGATCACGCATGATCTGGGCGTGGTCGCGCGCATGGCTCACCGGGTGGGGGTCATGTATGCGGGCGAATTGGTCGAAACCGGACCTCGTCAGGCTTTCTTCCAGACTCCGCTGCACCCTTATGCACGCAAGCTGTTCGCCGCCTTGCCTGACGGCAGCCAGCGTGGAAGCCCGCTGGATGCGCCGCCGGGCAGCGTGCCGACACTGGACCAGGTGTTTGCGGGATGTCGTTTTGCCGATCGCTGTCCCCAGGCCTTTGACCGGTGCGATGACGAGGTGCCGCCCTGGCATCAGCTTGGCGCACAGTCCGTGCGTTGCCATCTGTACGAGACTGTCAGCATTCCGCGCCCGCTGGTGCAGCGCATGGCGGGCTCAGGATTTGTCCGTTCCGGCCGTCAGATGACGCCTTTGCTCGAAGTGCGCGATCTTGCCGTGCATTTTCCGGTACGCAAGGGTTTGTTGCGTCGTACGGTCGGCGAGGTTCGCGCGGTCGATGGGGTCAGTCTGGCGCTGGTGCCAGGTCGTACGCTTGCGTTGGTGGGGGAGTCGGGTTGCGGCAAGACCACCGTCGGTAAGGCCATCCTGCAGTTGATCGCTCCGACGGCAGGCGAGATCCTGTTCGAAGGCGAGAACCAGGCGGGTGCTTCACAGGATGCGCTGCTGGCCATGCGGCGGGCGGTGCAGATGGTTTTCCAGGATCCCTTCGCGTCGCTCAATCCGCGGCTACGCATCGGTGAGATCATCGAGGAAGGCATGCACAGCCTCGGTGTCGGTGAGGGGCCCGCCGAGCGTCGTCGTACTGTTGATGGCTTGCTCGAACGCATTGGTTTGTCGAGCGCGATGCGCTGGCGCTATCCACATGAGTTTTCAGGCGGTCAACGCCAGCGTATCGCGATTGCCCGAGCCCTGGCAGTGTCGCCACGTGTCATCGTGTGTGATGAGCCGACCAGTGCGCTGGATGTCTCAGTGCAGGCGCAATTGCTCAACCTGATGCGTGAGCTCCAGGCCGAGCGTGGTCTGGCTTATCTGTTCATTACTCACAATCTGGCGGTGGTCGACTATCTGGCTGACGAGGTCGCGGTGATGTATCTGGGGCGTATCGTCGAGCAGGGGCCGGTAACAAGCGTGCTGAAGGCGCCGGCCCATCCCTATACGAGGGCCTTGCTCGAGGCCGTGCCGCGCGTGGATGCCATCGAGGAGATCGCTGTCGGTGCTGCACTTGCGATGAGCCCGGCCGAGCTGCCATCCCCCCTGACGCCACCGACGGGATGTCATTTTCATCCACGCTGCGCGAAGGCAACCGACATCTGCCGGGTCAGCTACCCCGCTGCACAGGGCATGGTCGGCGGTCATTGGGTGCGCTGTCATTGGCCGCTGACCAATGCGGTAAAGCGCGTATCCGATTGAAGTACGGTGGCCATAGGGGCCCGCCTGGGGCGCACGGTGTTTGCCGTGTTGCGATCATGCTGCCAGGCGTCTCGTTCGGTCCCCTTAGGGTTTCTTGGGCGTAGTCGTCTGCGTAGCCGGCTTGCTGTTCGCTGGCTTGGTGGGAGGCTTTGTCGTGGCAGCGGGCTTTGCCGGCGTACTGGCCTTGGGCGGAGGCGCGCTCCGGGCTGGCGTGTTGGGCTTTGCGGCAGGCTTTGCACTCGAGTTCGATTTTGGCGCAGTACTTTTTGTAGCAGGTTTCGCTGGGGCCTTGGCCGCGTTGCGGGGCGCTTGCGAGGGCTTCTGCGGCGTGGCTTTTTTGCCTTTGGTTGCAGCGCTTGTCTTGGCGGATGAAGGGCTGGAGGTCGCCAGCTTGACGGCAGGCGAGGCACCAATCAGCCGGTTGCCGCCGGGCAGCAGTTTGCTGACCGCCAATGCGCCCTGAGGGTCCGCACCATCCGGCACCAGCAAGGTATAACCCGGACTCAGCCTGCTGCCGGCCGCCAGACCGTTCAGCTGCAGCAGTTGGGCAAGGGTAAGTTGATGGCGGGTCGCAATGCTGGCAAGGGTTTCACCTGGTGCGAGCTCATGCGTTCGCCAGCCCTTGCCGGATAGCTGGAATTCGCTCAAGCCGGACTCCAGACGCCGCGCGCGGTCGGCAGGCACGACCAGCGATTGCCCTTCGGTCGTGATCGCCGGGCGATTGAAGCCCGGGTTGAGGGCGAGAAACTCCTCGATGCTCATCCCGGCGTATTGCGCAGCGGTTGCCAGATCGATGCCGGTCGGTGCCGCGACGGTCACGAAGTGCTGTTCGTTGGCGACGTAGGGCAGTTCCAGGTGGAATAGTTCGGGTTCGGCAATGATGTTCTTGATCGCCTGCAGCTTGGGAACGTAATTGCGGGTTTCATCCGGCATGCGAAGATGGCTGTATTCAGTTGGTAGCCCTGCGTCGCGGTTGCGCTGCAGGGCACGTCCCACTGCGCCTTCCCCCCAGTTGTATGAGGCCAGCGCAAGGTGCCAGTCGCCATGCATCTCGTAGATGGTCTGCAGATAATCCAGCGCGGCATTGGTCGAGGCGATCACGTCGCGACGTTCATCCACCCAGCTATCCTGGGTCAGCTTGTAGTTGCGACCGGTCGAGGGAATGAACTGCCATAGGCCCGAGGCATGTGCCCGTGAGTACGCCAGTGGGTTGTAGCTGCTCTCGACCATGGGCAGCAGTGCCAGTTCGGTCGGCATGCCGCGGCGCTCGAGCTCGTCAACAATGTGATAGAGATAGCGACCGCCACGTCCCAGAACCTGTTTCAGGAAGCTTGGGCGGTTGAGGTAGAACAGTTGTTGATCGCTGACCAGCGGGCTGTCCAGGTCGGGCATGCCGAAACCACGACGGATACGGTCCCAGATGTCGTTGGCGTCACGCGTCAGGTCCAGCGTCAGTACGCGCGGGGGGACAGCTGTCTCTTCCGGTATGGGCGTGACCAGCCCGGTCTGAGGCTCGAGTGCGTGGGACGGCTGCAGGAACAGCGCAAGCAGGAGGAAGAGCGAGAAAAGCTTCGCCATCGAAGCCCGCCGATACGAAAGCAGGCGAGTCTAGCGACCCACCCGGAAGACGTCAAATCGAGCGTTCCGTGCGCAAAGCCCCGGCGCAGGACATAATCCCTTGGTAGCATATGTCACCCCCTCAATTTCCTTCGGGTCTGCGCGGTCTTATGAAAGTCCTGGTCATCGAAGATACTGTCACCAGCGCTACGCTGGTCTGTCATCAGCTCACCAAGATGGGGCTGTTGACCGTGCATGCACGTGACGGCGAAAGTGGCGTCGAGATGTTCAAGCGCGATCGTCCGGATCTGGTGCTGCTCGACATCATCATGCCTGGCATGGACGGTTTTGAGGTGGCCCACCGCATTCGTCAGCTTGAGCAGGACGGTGATTGGACGCCGATCATCTTCCTGACCGCACGCGCGAGCGAGAACGATCTGCAGCGTGCCATCGAAGTCGGTGGCGATGACTACCTGGTCAAGCCGGTGTCCGAGGTGGTGCTGAAGGCCAAGGTGAATGCGATGCGGCGCATTGCGCAGATGCGCTCGTCGCTGTTGGTCTTGACGCGCAAGCTTGATGACGCCAATCGCGAGTTGACCCGGCTATCATCCGTTGATGGCCTGACCGGCATCGCAAACCGGCGTCGTTTCGACGAGACCCTGCATCGTGAGTGGCGTCGTGCATCACGCACCGGAAAACCCTTGTCCCTGCTGGTGATCGACGTTGATCACTTCAAGCTTTTCAACGATAACTACGGACATCAGGTGGGTGACGAATGCTTGAAGGCAGTGGCGCGCACGCTGGAGCAAATGCTGCGGCGCCCCCCTGATCTGGTTGCGCGTTACGGTGGAGAAGAGTTTGCGGCCATCCTGCCGGAGACGGAACTGGATGGCGCTCTCGCGGTGGCTGAGGCGATGCGTGCGGGTATTGAGGGGCTGGGTATCACACACCGGTTTTCGTCGACTGCGGGGGTGGTGACGGTCAGCATCGGTGCCGCGACGATGACGCCGGATCGAGGCGATGAGCATGGCTTTGTCAGCTTGCTCAAGGCGTCTGACGAGGCGCTCTACCGGGCCAAGAAGAACGGTCGCAACAAGCTGGCCGCAAGTCTTAGCGGCATGACCGCACAGATCGGGTAATGAACATGCCTAGCAAGAGCAGGAAGGTCGTGCTGGTGGACGACAACGAAGTGATCAGGATGGCCCTGCGCGCGATTTTGCGCCAGGCTGGTTTTGATGTCGTCGGTGAGGCGCGTGATGGCGAAGGTGTGGCCGACTTGGTCGAGAAGGTCCGGCCTGATGTGGTGTGCCTGGATGTAAGCATGCCAGGGCGGAGCGGTCTGGAGGTGTTGGGTGAGTTGCGGGATCGTTTTCCCAAGGTGAAAGTGTTGATGGTCACAGCGCATAGTGACCGTGAGACCGTCAGTCAGGTTGTTCAGCAAGGTGCTGCGGGTATGGTGCTCAAACCCTTCAATGCAGCCCGTGTGATCGAGACCATGAACAGGGTGCTGGGTCTGGAGAGTCCGGCGTAGAAACCGGGTTCATGGTGTATCCCCTGCAGGTGGTCCAGGACGGTAAAGGGCGGAAGGGGGAACATTCCGCCGGGTCTCATCAGAATACGTCTTTCCAGGCACGTAGTGCGGTCAGGCATTCCAGGTCGTTGCGTGGCCGCTTTCCGCTATGGGCGGCGACCTGGTCAATGACGGTGCCGCAACGGGTGCGCAGGAAAGGATTGATCTGACGCTCCAGGCCGATCGAGGTGGGCAGGGTAGGCAGGTTTTCTGCCCGTAGGGCTTCGCAGTGTTGCGCGTATTGGTCGCGCGCAAGGTTGTCGGGTTCTGCCGCACGTGCAAACGCAAGATTCGACAGCGTGTATTCATGGGTGCAATACACCTGGATGTCGTCGCCCAGCGCGACGAATTTGGACAGGGCCTGCTGCAACTGCGCCGGTGTGCCTTCGAACAATCGCCCGCAGCCGGCGGAAAACAGCGTATCGCCGCAGAACAGCACGTCCTGGTCGTAATAGGCAATGTGACCGGCAGTGTGGGCGGGTACGCTGATGACTTGTAGTTCAAGCGCAAGCTCGGGTACGCAGGCCGTATCGCCCTCGGTCAGTGGATGGGTCACGCCGGCGATGGCTTCGGCCGCCGGGCCGAATACGGGCACCGGACAGGTTTGTGTCAGCGCCTGAATGCCGCCAGTGTGGTCCGCATGGTGGTGGGTGATCAGGATCGCGCACAGGCTGAGACCATGGGCGTTCAGAAAGAGTTGAACCGGTGCGGCATCACCGGGGTCGACCACCGCAGCCTGCTTGCCATTGTGCAGCAGCCAGATGTAGTTATCGCGAAACGCCGAAACGGGGATAATGTTCATCTTTCGAATTTTGAAGCGCTGACCGCCCATGTCAATCCCTGGTTTGTCGGAGTGGCTGGACACGCCTGCGGGGCGCTACCTGATCGAGTGGGAGCAGGCCCGGCTCGATAGCGTGCTGGCCGATGTCTTTGGCTATAACGCGGTGCAGCTTGGCCTGCCCGAGTATGCCTTGTTGCGCGCCAATCGCATGCCCTACCGCTTTCAGTGTGCGGATCGCGGCGCGGTGGCGGTGCTGGCGCTGGATGACGCCTTGCCGTTTGCCAGTGCCAGCCTGGATCTGGTGGTGCTGCCCCATGTGCTGGAATTTGCCCGGCGCCCGCACCAGGTACTGCGTGAGGTCGAGCGGGTGCTGGTGCCGGAGGGGAGTGTGGTGATTGCCGGACTCAATCCTTTCAGCCTGTGGGGGCTGCGCCGTCTGGCTGCACGCAAGACGGGTGCGGTGCCGTGGCGCGGGCAGTATCTCTCCGCGCCACGGGTGCGCGACTGGCTGACGCTGCTGGGGTTCGAGACGCCAGGCGCCCAGTTCGGTTGCTATGCGCCAGCGACGTCCACTGAAAAATGGCTGGAGCGCTGGCGCTTCATGGACCGCGCCGGTCCGCGCTGGTGGCCGGTGTGCGGAGCGGTCTATGTGATGCACGGCATCAAGCGGGTACAGGGGGCGCGTCTGATCATGCCCAACTGGCGGGAAAAGCGGGCGACCGCCAAACGATTGTCTGCCGTAACCCAGCGTGACATTCACGCGGGGAAGGCGAGGAACTCACAATAGCAATGATGGAAGAAGTCGATATTTATACCGATGGTGCCTGCAGCGGCAACCCGGGGCCGGGGGGCTGGGGCGCAATCCTGCGTAGCGGTACCTATGAGAAGGAGATCTGGGGGGGGGATCCGCAGACGACCAACAACCGCATGGAGATGATGGCGGTGATCCGCGCGTTGGGCATGCTCAAGCGTCCGGTGCAGGTCCGTGTGCATACCGACAGCCAGTATGTGCAGAAGGGCATTTCCGAATGGATACATGGCTGGAAGGCACGGGGCTGGAAGACCGCCTCGAAAGAGCCGGTCAAGAACGCCGACTTGTGGCGTGCCCTGGACGAGGCCGCCTCGAAACATCAGGTGAAGTGGCTGTGGGTCAAGGGCCATGCCGGTCACCCCGAGAACGAGCGTGCCGACGAGTTGGCGCGTCGTGGGGCGGAAGCGTCGCGCAAGGCCGGCACGGTGGTTGAGGGCTGAAGGGGCACTTAAGATGAGACAGATCGTACTGGATACGGAAACCACGGGCCTGGACTGGCGTAATGGTGATCGTGTGATCGAAATCGGTTGTGTCGAGTTGCTTAATCGCAATCTGACCGGCCGCCATTTTCATGTGTTCATCAATCCCGGTCGTGGCATCGATGCCGAGGCGGTGGCGGTGCATGGCATCACTGAGGAGTTTCTGGCCGACAAGCCTCGTTTTGACGGTATCGTCGGCGATTTCGAGAATTTTGTGCGTGATGCGGAACTGGTCATTCACAACGCCAGCTTTGACGTGGGCTTTCTCGACAACGAGTTGAAGCTGCTGGGCCGGCCCACGCTCGATGTGCTGTGCGCTGGGGTGGTTGATACCCTGAAGATGGCCAAGGAGCAGAATCCGGGCAAGAAGGCTTCGCTCGATGCCCTGTGCGACCGCTACGAGATCGACAATGGCCACCGCACGCTGCACGGCGCTTTGCTGGATGCCGAGTTGCTGGCCGAAGTTTATCTGGCGATGACGCGCGGTCAGGAAAGTCTGATCATGACGCTGGAGGAAGAACCACCGTCGGTGACAGGGGATCTGTCGGGTGGTGCTTTCGAACGCAAGCCGCTATTGGTGCTGCGCGCATCCGAAACTGAACTTGAGGCTCACGACAAAGTGCTGGCTGAGATCTCGAAGGCAAACAAGGGCTTGTGCATGTGGTTGCCACCTGAGCCGGCAGCTGCCTGAGCCCACAGGCAGTGATGAGGCAAAAGCCCGGCAGCAGGACTGTCGGGCTTTTGCCTCATTTTTTGCAGCAGATTGCGTTCAGACGTGACCGCGGGTGCGGGTGGTCTTGTGGCTGGCGCGCAGTTTTTCCAGTCCGCGCAGGATGTCCCGACGTGAGATCTGCCCGATCAGGCGTTCTCCCTCCACCACCGGCAGGCAGCGGAACGAGCGATTGACGAAGGTCTCGATGGCGTCGATCAGGCTGCCATCTCCTTTGACCGAGATGACATCGCGGCTCATGTAGTCCTTGACCAGGCCTGCCCGTTGTTCGAAGTAGGAGGCGTTGAGCGCGACCTTGAGGCAGTCCTTTTCGGACAGGAAGCCGATCAGGCGTCCGTCGTGATCGGT